>Ga0256839_1000101_pt1 | contig 112157 bp, 112 predicted proteins | sample 354166metaG_FD_185968 | JGI IMG/M metagenome (GOLD analysis project Ga0256839, IMG submission 185968) | Hydrothermal vent microbial communities from Mid Atlantic Ridge, Atlantic Ocean - 354-166 | ecosystem: Environmental > Aquatic > Marine > Hydrothermal vents | place: Atlantic Ocean: Mid...
ATTGATGAGTTCGTCAAACTCCGTGCCCCTGGCCCGGGCAAGCAGCGCATTGAGGTGGCGGGTGTGCAGCACCTGCCCCCTGGGCAGTGAAAAGCCCGAGGCCTCGGCCACTTCGCGCAGCGCTTCCAGCTTCTCGGCGGCGGGCTCCTCATGCACTCGGAACAGCAGCGGTTGCCGGCGGCGGATCAGTTCTTCGGCGGCGGCCACGTTGGCCAGCACCATGAACTCCTCGATCAGCCGGTGCGCGTCCAGCCGCTCGGCCAATGCCACCGATACCACCTTGCCGCTGTCGTCGAGGACGATCTTGCGCTCGGGCAGGTCCAGATCCAGCGGCTGGCGTTTCCGGCGGGCCTCTCCGAGGGCGGCATAGGCGGCGTAAAGCGGCTCGATGACAGTCTCTGACAAAGGGGAAGTGTGCTCATCCGGCTGTCCGTCATGGGCCTCCTGAACCTGCCGGTAGTTCAGCGACGCGGCCGAGCGCATGACCCCGCGCACGAACCGGTGGCGCAGCTTGTTGCCATGGGCGTCCAGCACCATGCGCACCGCGATGCAGGCCCGTTCGGCCCCCTCGTGCAAGGAGCACAGATCGCCCGAGAGGCGCTCGGGCAGCATCGGAACCACCCGGTCGGGGAAATAGGTGGAGTTGCCCCGCCGGCGCGCCTCGCGGTCAAGCGCGGAGCCGGGGCGCACGTAATGGGCCACATCGGCGATCGCCACCCAGACGACATGGCCGCCGGGGTTGGCCGGATCGTCATCCGGGGTCGCCCAGACGGCATCGTCATGGTCCCGGGCATCGGCCGGGTCGATGGTGACAAGCGGCAGCGCGCGCAGGTCCTCGCGCCCGTCAAGCGGGCCGAGGCGTGCCTCTTGCGCTTCGGACAGTGCCGGATCGGGAAATTCGTCGGGGATGCCGTGCTGGTGGATGGCGATCAGTGAAACCGCTTTCGGCGCGGTGGGATCGCCCAGCCGGGCGGTGACGCGCGCCTGCGGCAGGCCCAGCCGCCCCCTCGGGCCGGTCTGCTCGGCCTCCACAAGCTCTCCGTCGCGGGCCCCGGCGGCGGCCTGCGCTGCCACCTGCCATTCGCGCTCGGCGCCGCGGTCGATGGGCACGATCCGCCCGCCCTCGGCGCCGGCCCGGAAGACGCCCAGAACCTTGCGCGGCCCGCTGCCGATACGCCGGATCACCCGGCCCTCGTAGGCGTGATCCTCCTCCTGCACGGCAGTAAGCCGGGCCAGCACCCTGTCACCCTCGCCCAGCGCCGGATCCGAACGGCGCAGCACCAGCAGGATGCGCGGCGGGGCGCCCTCGCCGGCCCATTCCAGCGGTTCGGCGAAAAGATCCCCCTGTGCATCAGGGGGCAGCACCTGAACGACGGCCACCGGCGGCAGGCTGCCCGCCTCGCGGAAAGTCCTGCGCCGTTTGCGCATGTGGCCTTCTTCCTCCATCTCCCTGAGAAGACGCTTGAGCTCGATCCGCTCCGCCCCCCTGATGCCGAAGGCGCGCGCGATATCGCGCCTGGAGGTCTTTGCCGGGTTGTCGGAGATCCAGGCGAGGATCTGTTCTTTGCTGGGGATTCGTGTCATTTCGTCCGCCTAGCATTTTCCGCCGGCGTCGTCGCGCTCAAAGATCGGCGGCTCTGTCCACGTCACGCAACCGATCGACAAGCGCCACCCGCAGGCCGCCCATGGTGGCCAGGCTGTCGGACAGGGCGTGTTCGCCCGACCAGCGCACCCCCTCGAACAGGTCGCGCGGGGCGATTGCCCCCCGGCGCAGTCCCACCAGCCAGAAGCCACCGTCCTCGGCCGGGCCGATCACCGCATCGTGGCCGCGAAGCGTGGCAAAGGCCCGGGCCACCTGCGCCCGGCCTGCCGCCGGAATGTCGGCGCCGATCAGCACCACCGGCCCGCGCGCGGGGCGCAACAGCCGTGCCATGCGCGCCCCCAGATCGCCCCCGCCCTGCGGCAGGCGCGGCAGTTGGGCCGGCCAGAAGCGGCTGGCCATGCCTTCGCGGTCCGGGGTGACGGCCAGGGCGATGTCCCAGCGCCGGTCGTCCACCCGCCGCAGCAGCGCCCGGGCCTGGTGCCGGAACCACCAGGCCGAGGCGCTCATCCCGATCTCGCGCCCCAGCCGCGTCTTGACCCGCCCGGCCCGGGGCTCTTTCACCATCACGATCAGAAGGGGCCTGATTCTACCTGAAATAGTCACTGATAATCCGCGAATAGACAGCCTTGAGCCGGCGGATCTGCTCGACCTCCACACGCTCGTCCACCTGATGCATGGTGCGCCCCACCAGCCCGAATTCCACTACCGGGCAATGATCCTTGATGAACCGCGCATCGGAGGTGCCGCCCGAGGTGGACATCTCGGGCCGCAGGCCGCATTCGGCCTCCACCGCATTGGCCACCAGATCGGAAAGCGCGCCGGGCGGGGTGAGGAAGCTCTCGCCCGAAATCTTCACCTTCATTTCCAGGTCCGTGTCGGTTTCCTCTTCCACCCGGCGGGCCTCTTCCTCAAGCCATGCGGTGAGGCTGGCGCCGGAATGGGCATCGTTGAAGCGGATGTTGACGGTGGCGCGGCACTCGGCCGGAATCACGTTGGTGGCCGGGTTGCCGGTGTCGATGGTGGTGGGGGCGAGGGTGGAGGCGTCGAAATGGGCGGTGCCCTCGTCCAGCCGGCGCGAGGCCAGCCTGTCGATCAGCCGTGCCATGGCCGAGACCGGGTTTTTCGCGCGATGCGGATAGGCGGTGTGCCCCTGCACCCCCCGCGCCGTGAGCCAGGCACTCATGGAGCCGCGCCGCCCGATCTTCATCATGTCGCCGAAACGCGCCCGCGAGGTGGGCTCGCCCACGATGCAGGCGCTCATGGCCTCGCCGTTGGCATCCATCCAGTCAAGCAGGGCGCGGGTGCCGTGCTCGGCCTCTCCCTCCTCGTCGCCGGTAATCGCCAGGATGATCGCGCCATCGGGCGGGCTGGTGTGCACGAAATCGGCAGCCGCCGCGGCAAAGGCGGCGACGCCAGATTTCATGTCCACCGCACCGCGCCCCCACAGCAGGCCGTCGCGGATTTCGGCGCCGAACGGATCGGCGCTCCAGGCTGCGGCATCGCCCACGGGGACCACATCGGTATGGCCGTTGAAGCCCAGCGTGCGGGCATGCCCCCTGTCGCCCCAGCGGGCGAAAAGATTGCCTGTTCCGGCCCGGTCGGCCCTGTGGCAGGCAAAGCCCGCGCCTTCCAGAACCTCGCGCACCACCTCCAGTGCGCCCGCGTCCTGCGGTGTCACGGAAGGGCAGCGCACCAGGCGTGCGGTCAGTTCCACCGGGTCGGTCGCGTTGCTCGTCATCTCTCCCCCGATCCGGGCCGGGATGGCCCGCAACTACTTGTGGCGGTTTCGCTACACTCCTCCTGCGATATCGCCCCGCCGAGTTCAACCGGTTAACAAAAACCGCCGCAGTGCTGCATGATCGGGCAAAACCACAAGTCCGAGGCAGGGCGGGGGCCGCAAACAGGCCCCGATCGAGCGGAATACCAACATCACGGGCGCGCATGACGCCTTCTTTCGCTTATCCCAGCCTGCCCGGCCGAGAGGAGACATGCAGGCATGGCACAAGGCTGCCAGGTGCGGAAAACGGGCTTCCGGTGATGGGCTGGCTGGGCTTTCACGATCTTGCGGGGTGTCATCTGCACGTGCCGGAAGATGGCGGGCCAGATGCCAAAAACCCCCTGTTCAGTGACGATCTGATCACCCGCGGCACGATCGTGGCCGAACTCGACATGTTGCGCGGCGGCCGTGTGCCGGCCCGGCTGCTGGCCTTCGAAAGCACCCGCGGCTGGCAACGCAGCCTTACCCTTTGGCTCAACGCCGACGAGACGCTCTCGGTTGAAATCCGGCAGGGCCCGGCGCGCAGCTATGCCCGGCTCGACAATCTGCCCGCGGCGGGCGGCGGACGCTGGCGGCTGAGCATCTTCTGGGACGGGCCGGAGCGCTCCGGCCATCTGGCGCTCTTCAGCCCGGAGAACGCCCGCATGGCCGTGGTCCCCCTGCCCGTGCCCCCGCCCCTGCCCGGTGCCGATCTGCGCGCGATTGTCGAGGCCTCTGGCCCCTGCGAGGCTGACCCCCGCGTGACGTTCCTTGCTGTTGCCGAGGGCCACGAGCCCGCCGGCCCCGCCGCCGGGATTGCCGCCGGCACCATGGTGGATACCCCCGACGGCCCGCGCCCTGTCGAGCGGCTGCAGCGCGGCGACGTGGTGCTGACCGCCTCGGGCGCGGCACGGCCGATCCGCTGGACCTTCCGTCAGGTCCTGCCCGCCTCCGGCCCGTTCACCCCGGTGCTGTTGCGCGCCCCCTATTTCGGGCTGAGCCGCGACATCGTTGTCACGGCCGGCACGCGGCTCATGATCTCCGGCCCCGATGCCGAGTATCACTTCGGCGAAGAGGCGGTTCTGGCCGAGGCCGGCAGCCTGGCCGCCCATCCCGCCGTGCACCCCTGCCCGGCCGATGGGGCCGTCACCTGCCATCAGTTTCTGTTCGACGAGCATGAGTGCCTCTCGCTGTCGGGCGCCTGTGTCGAAAGCCTGTTCATCGGCACGCTCGGCGCAAGGCCGGTGCTGCGCGCCGTCTCGATGCTTTCGCCCCTGCCGCCTTCGGCGCTTCCCCTCCATCGCCGTCTGGCCGGTTCGGTGCTCCGGCCCTATGAATCGCGCAGCCTGGCCAGCGAAATGCGGGCCTGATCCACTCTATTGCCGCAGGCCGGTCAGGCGTGCCATAAATTCCGGAACTGGGGTTGGAGTCGATGCGCGCGATCTGGGCCGTTCTCTTTCTGCTCGCGATGGCGCCTGCGGTACAGGCGCAGGAGCTGTCGGTGGGTACCGTCACCCGCCCGCCGTTTTCCATGGTGGAGAACGGGCAGGATACGGGATTCAGTATCGAGCTGTGGGCCGCGGTGGCCAGGGAGCTGGGGCTGGAATATACCATCCGCCGCGCCAACAGTTTTCAGGAAATGCTGGCCCGGGCCCGCAGCGGCGAGACCGATCTGGCGATCGCCAACATCTCGATCACCGCCGACCGCGAGGAGGTGATGGATTTCAGCCAGCCGATATTCGCCTCCGGTCTGCAGATCATGACGGCTTCCGGCGGTAGCGACGGCCTCTCGGTTCTGCGGGTGCTGTTCTCGCGCGATCTGCTGAGCGCCATCGCGCTGGCCTTCGCGCTGCTGTTCGGCGGCGGCATGCTGATGTGGTGGTTCGAGCGCGGCAAGCAGGAATATTTCGACAAACCCGCGAAACAGGCTCTGTTTCCGGCCTTCTGGTGGGCGCTCAACCTGGTGGTCAACGGCGGTTTCGAAGAGCGCGTGCCGCGCAGTCTGTTCGGCCGGCTGTTCGGTGTGGTTCTGGTGCTGTCCTCGCTGTTCATCGTCTCGATCTTCGTGGCCAAGATCACCGCCGTGCTCACGGTGGATGCCATCCAGAATAATGTCTCGACGGTGAACGACCTCTACGGCAAGCAGATCGGCACCATCGAGGGCTCCACCGCCGCCCATTACCTGGACGGCCGCGAGCTGCGCTATGTGGCCTATCCCGACCTCACCGACCTGCTGGACGCCTTCGAGGCCGGCAGCCTGGATGCGGTGGTCTTCGATGCCCCGATCCTTGCCTATTACGTGCAAAACACCAAGGGAAAGGCCCAGCTGACCGGGCCGATCTTCCAGCGCGAGAACTACGGAATCGCCCTGCCCTCCGGCAGCGAACTGGCCGAGCCCGTCAACCGCGCGCTGCTGCGCCTGAAGGAAAACGGCACCTACGCCCGCCTCTACCGAAAGTGGTTCGGAAACAGCCCAGATCTGTGAGTCCTCCGGACCCGGGGTGTCGCGATGTGGCGAACGCTCATCCGGGCGGGCAGCCCTGCGTCGGGGCCGGGGAGGGGCGTTTATCCGCCGTCGTCGTAAAACGGAGTCATCTGTGCCACGATCACCGCGTTTTCCTTCAGCGCGCGTTCCATCAGGGCGCGTTCCTCGGGGGCGATGTCGTGGCCCTCGGCAAGGCGTTCTTCCAGCGTGCCATATCCCGAGACGTCCAGCGGCGCCATGTCGGCCTGTTTCAGGATCGCCACCGTTTCGCGCACCGCTTCCGCCTCGTCGATGCCCGAGGCATAGCACATCAGCGCCGCCCCCGTGGCCCCCTCGGGCAGCCCGTCGCCTGGCTTGCGCCCGACCTCGACCAGCAGCGTATAGACCTGCTGGCGTGGCTTCCTGTCATCTCCGGGCACACCATCCCCTTCTTCTGTCCGAAAATACTCCCGCCAGAGGCGTCAGTCCCGCAAGAGATCGTTGATCGCGGTCTTGGAACGCGTCTTCGCATCCACCCGCTTGACGATCACCGCGCAGTAGAGGTTCACGCCCCCTTTCGAGGGCATGGAGCCCGCCACCACCACCGAATAGGGCGGCACCTCGCCGTAGAATACCTCGCCGGTCTCGCGATCGACGATCCTGGTGGACCTGCCGATGAACACGCCCATGCCCAGCACCGAACCCTCGCGCACGATGCAGCCTTCCACCACCTCGGAACGCGCGCCGATGAAGCAGTTGTCCTCGATGATCGTCGGGCCGGCCTGCATCGGCTCCAGCACCCCGCCGATGCCGACCCCGCCCGACAGGTGCACGTTCTTGCCGATCTGGGCGCAGGAGCCCACGGTGGCCCAGGTATCGACCATGGTGCCCTCGTCCACATAGGCGCCGAGGTTCACGAAGGAGGGCATCAGCACGACCCCTGGGGCGATATAGGCCGAATGTCGCACCACGCAGCTGGGCACCGCGCGGAAGCCGGCCTTGCGCCATTCGCGCTCGCCCCAGCCCCTGAACTTGCTGTCCACCTTGTCCCACCAGGTGCCGCCCTGGGGGCCGCCGTCATGGGGTTCCATGTCCTTGATGCGGAAACCCAGCAGAACCGCCTTCTTGGCCCACTGGTTTACATGCCAGTCGCCGTTTTCCTGCCGCTCGGCCACCCGCAGACGGCCCGAATCCAGCGCGTTCAGCGTTTCTTCGATGGCCTCGCGGGTTTCTCCGCCGGTGGCAGGCGAGATGCTGTCGCGCATCTCCCATGCGGCTTCGACGGCGGCTTCGAGGTTTTCGTTGGACATTGCGCTCTCCGGGCTGGATCATGGGCTTTCGTCGAATGCAGCCTATAGTGCGAAGGGCTGCCGCGTGCAATTCGAGGAGCAGGAAATGGACAATAAACCGCGCCGCCACCCCTTGCGCCGTTCCCGGCAGGATGTCGAGGCCAGCCGGCACACGCCGGACACCCCGCAGACGCGCGCGCCCGCCTACCGCCTGGCCTTCAACGACCCTGATTTCCTGTGTCGTGACGAATTGCGCCCGGTGCGGCTGCAGCTGGAGCTCCTGAAGCCCGAGATGCTGATGGAGGCCTACGGCATCGAATCGACCGTGGTACTGTTCGGAGGCGCCCGCATCCCCGCCCCGACCGAACGGGAAAGGGCCGGAACGAAACCCCTGGCGGAGCTTTCGAAATACTACGACGAGGCCCGCGAGTTCGCCCGCCTCGTGACCCTGCGCTCCAGGGCCGAGGGGAACCGCGAGCACGTGATCGTGACCGGCGGCGGCCCCGGCGTCATGGAGGCGGGAAACCGCGGGGCGGCGGATGCCGGCGGGGTTTCGATCGGTCTGAACATCGTGCTGCCGCACGAACAGTCGCCGAACCGATACGTGACCCCCGACCTCTGCTTCAACTTCCATTATTTCGCCATCCGCAAGATGCACTTCCTGATGCGGGCCAAGGCGCTGGCCGTGTTCCCCGGCGGTTTCGGCACCATGGACGAGCTGTTCGAAAGCCTCACCCTGATCCAGACCGGGCGCATGGAACGGATTCCGGTGCTGCTGTTCGGCCGCGCCTTCTGGAACCGGATCGTCAACTGGGAGGCCCTGGCCGAAGCCGGCACCATCTCTCCCGACGATCTGAAGCTGTTCCGCTTCGTCGAGACCGCGCAGGAGGCGCTGGATGCGATCGACGGCTGGGAAGGCGCCGGCGAGCGGCGGCGCGACATTCCCGGGCGTTGACGGGGCCCCGAGAACGGGGCCCTGCAGAAGACGGAGATCAGAGGCCGGCTTCTGCCGCGATCTCGCGCCGGCTCCTGCGGGCCCGCTCGGTGGCCGATTTCAGCTGTCCGCAGGCGGCCATGATGTCCTCGCCACGGGGGGTGCGGATGGGGCTGGCATATCCGGCCTTGTAGATGATGTCGGCAAAGGCGCGGATCCGCGCCTCGGGCGAACGGCGATAAGGCGCGCCGGGCCATTCGTTGAAAGGGATGAGGTTGATCTTTGCCGGAATGCCGGCAATCAGCTTCACCAGCCGGCGGGCGTCCTCGTCGCTGTCGTTGACTCCGTCCAGCATCACGTATTCGAAGGTGATCCGCTCGGAATTGGACAGGCGCGGATAGTCCCGCAAGGCGGCCAGAAGCGCCGCGATGTTCCACTTCCTGTTGATCGGCACCAGCCGGTCGCGCACCGGATCCGTCGTCGCATGGAAGGAAACCGCCAGCATGCAGCCGATTTCGCGGGCGGTGCGGGCGATCTCCGGCACCACCCCCGAAGTCGAGAGCGTGATCCGCCGGCGGCTCAGAGAGATCCCCTCGCCGTCCATCGCGATCTTCATCGCATCGCGCACCGCCTCGAAATTGTAGAGCGGCTCTCCCATGCCCATGAGCACGATGTTCGACAACAGCCGCGTCTCGTTCTTCGGCGCCCGCCCCGGCGCCGGCCACTCGCCCAGATCGTCGCGCACAAGCATGATCTGCCCGACGATCTCGGCCGCCGTCAGATTGCGCACCAGCCGCTGCGTGCCGGTGTGGCAGAACGAGCAGGTAAGCGTGCAGCCGACCTGCGAGGAAATGCACAGCGTGCCGCGGCCCTCTTCGGGAATATAGACGGTTTCGACCTCGTGCCCGCCGGCCACCCTCACCAGATACTTGCGCGTGCCGTCTTCGGAAACCTGTCGGGTCACGACCTCGGGCAGTTCAATGGTGAATGTCTCGGCCAGCATCGCCCGGTAGTCTTTCGCCAGATTGGTCATCTGCGCGAAATCGCGCACGCCCTTCTGATAGATCCACTGCCAGATCTGCCCGACCCGCATGCGCAGCTGCCGCTCCGGCGTGCCCGCGGCCAGCAGCATGGCGCGCAGCTGATCGCGCGTCTTGCCGACAAGATTGCGCGCCTCGCCCGGCACGGGGCGGGCGAGCGCCGTCACTTCGGGCGTGATCGGGGTATCGGTCATGGCGTTCACCGGCAGTTTCGGGTTCGCCTTTCATAGCGCCGCCGGCGGCAAATGGGAACAGCCCGCCCCCCGACCGGTTCCGCCCGCCCGCCCCGCACCCGGCAGAGGCGCGGAAGAACCGGCACGGGATGATCCGCCCGAAGAAGTGCCGCCAGGGCGGCCCCTAGCCGGAACAGCGCTTCGCCGCGTCCTCCACCGCGGCGGTGAACCCGAGCAGCGAGAAGGTGTCCCGGGTCGTTGTCCCGCGCGAGGACAGCCCGGTCACGATGGCACGCGCCCCGCGCTTCATCGCCGTGATGATCCGGGCGTCATCGGCCTCCGAGTACGTCCAGGCGAACTCGTACTCCGGCATCGCTGTGGCCGGATCGTCCTCGGGCACGGTGAGCAGATGGAATGTCTGCTGCCCGATCTCCAGCCGCACCTGAGAACCCTTGGCGAACCGGTAGCCGCCGGTGAAGGAGACCTGCCCCCTGATCCCCCGCCCGGGAATATAGCTGACCATCAGCAGAATATCTCCCCGGCGGACCGAAACCACCCGGCCGCCCTTGGTGTTGACGGTCTCGCTGGGAGCGGCCACGACCCAGCAGGATCTGGGGTTTTCATCGGCGAAAACAGCCCAGTCCCCCTTGGATGCAACGCGCTTGTCGCTCCGCTGCTGCGCGCCGGCACCCGTGGAGCCCGCCACCAGAAGGATGGCCGCGACCCCTGCCATGAAGACAGATTTCATCGGTTTTACAGCCTCCAGCTGCATTTGCCTGCACCTGCTTCGTTCGGCATCTGCCGGCACCCGGCTTCCGCACTCCGCGCCGGATGCAGGCCGGCGGTTCCCGCCTTTGCCCGTTTTCAACTCGATGCGCGCAGCTTAACGTGTTTACGGCGGCTTGTGAAAGGCCGTTGGCGGGTTTTTGCGCAATTTCCGAAAGGGAACAGGAAGATGCCTTCAGTCCCGATGGTCGAACTCCGGCGCGGCGCGTTTCCGGAAAGCCTGCATGTCGGCGATGCCGTCATCTGCAGCGCGGCCGGCGACATCCTGCAGGCATGGGGAAACCCCGATGCGGTGGTCCTTCCCCGCTCGTCCTGCAAGATGATCCAGGCCCTGCCCCTGGTCGAAAGCGGCGCGGCCGATGCCGCCGGGCTCACCTCCGAACAACTGGCACTGGCCTGTGCCTCGCACCAGGCCGCCGCAACGCATGTCCGACTCGTGCAGGGCTGGCTGGAAACGCTCGGCCTTGACGACTCCGCCCTGGCATGCGGCCCGCAGGAGCCACGCGACCGCATGGCGCGCGATGCGCTGATTCGTGCCGGGCAGCACCCCCTGCGGCTGCACAACAACTGTTCCGGCAAACATGCCGGCTTCCTGACCCTGGCCCGGCACCTGCGGGCCGGGGGGAGCTATGTCGCTCTGGACCACCCGGTGCAGGAGGCGGTGCGCGAAGCCTTCGAGGATGTGACCGCCGCCATGAGCCCCGGCGCCGCGACTGACGGCTGTTCTGCCCCGAATTTCGCGACCACGCTGCGCGGCCTGGCCAGGGCAATGGCGTTTTTCGCAACCGCGCGCACAGGTGATGCAGCGCTGCGCAACCGGGCGGCGGCGCGGCTGGTCGATGCGATGGTTGCGCATCCCGACCTGGTGGCCGGGGAAGGGCGCGCCTGCACCGATCTGATGCGGGCGATGGGCGGGCGCGTGGCGGTCAAGACCGGGGCCGAGGGCGTCTTTGTGGCGATACTGCGCGATCGGGGCCTGGGCGTGGCGGTCAAAATCCATGACGGCGCTGCCAGGGCCGCCGAGGTCGCCATCACCGCACTGCTCGTACATCTGGGCGCGCTGGAAGAAAACCACCCGGCGGTAGCACGTTGGATGCGGGTGAAACAGAAGAATTTCGCCAGAAAAGACACTGGTTGGCTTCAGCCCGTGGCCGGTTTTCCGACCTGATCGACAAAATCCTCGCGCCGGTAACCCTGAAGATAGAGCAGCGCCGTCAGATCGCCGTGGTTGATGCGCAGCGCGCACTGCGCCGCAACCGCGGGCTTGGCGTGCAGCGCAACTCCCATCCCGGCCATATGCAGCATGCCCAGGTCGTTGGCGCCATCGCCCACCGCGATTGCCTGCTCCGGGGTGATCCCCAGCCTTGCGGCGGTTTCCTGCAGGGCCCGCAGCTTGGCGTCGCGCCCGAGGATCGGCAGCGCCACTTCGCCGGTCAGCCTGCCGCCTTCCTCCAGCAGCACATTGGCACGATATTCGTCGAAACCCAGTTCCGCCGCCACCCTGCCGGCAAAGGCCGTGAACCCGCCCGACACCAGAACCGCATGCGCGCCATGCGCCCTCATCGTCGCCAGCAGCGTCCTGCCACCGGGCATCAACGTGATGCGCTCACTCATAACAGTGTCTATTACTGCGCAATCGAGCCCTTTCAGCAAGCCGACCCGCTCTTTCAGCGCGGCTTCGAAATCCAGCTCCCCGTTCATCGCGCGCGCAGTAATCTCGGCTACCCGCGCGCCGACGCCGGCCTCGTCCGCCAGTTCGTCGATACATTCCTGCTCGATCATGGTCGAGTCCATGTCGGCAATCAGCAGCGCCTTGCGTCTCCCTTCGGCGGGCTGGATGTTCAGGTCTATCCGCTGCTCCTGAAGCGCCTCCCAGGTAGAGCGGAAACTGTCGGGAACCGCGGGCAGCAGAAATTCCGCCGCCTCGCCCCGCGCCAGCCAGACCGCCTGCGCCCCGCCCCAGGCATTGCGCAGATTTTCCACAAGAACAGTATCTAATGAGGGGTTTTTCGGGTCTGCAAGAAGGGTAACGACATGGCTCATCTGCGGCGGCACCTCGGCTGGAAATGTCGGTTTCGTATCCTGTTGCGGCGCTATAGCGGCATTTTTGCTCTTGCGAAAGCCGCGCCATGGGCATAAAGGCCGCGGCGGGACACCCTTCCCCAACGAAGGGCGCATATCTGGAAGGATACCACCGATGGTCACGAACACCCCGGCGACGCGGCCGGTCAATCCGCGTTTTTCCTCCGGCCCCTGCGCCAAGCCCCCCACCTTCACGCTGCAATCGCTTTCCGGCGCACCGCTCGGCCGCTCGCACCGCGCCGCCATCGGCAAGGCAAAGCTGAAGGCTGCCATTGATACCACACGGAAAATCCTCGGGATTCCCGCCGATTACAGGATCGGCATCGTGCCGGCCTCGGATACCGGCGCCGTTGAAATGGCGCTGTGGAACCTCCTGGGCGCACGGCCGGTCGAGGTGCTGGCCTGGGAAAGCTTCGGCAAGGGCTGGGTCACCGATGTGGTCAAGCAGCTCAAGCTGGACGCCAGGGTGCACACGGCGGATTACGGGCAGATTGTTGACCTGTCGCAGGTCGATTTCGACCGTGACGTCGTGTTCACATGGAATGGCACGACCAGCGGCGTGCGGGTGCCGGATGGGTCGGCCATACCGGCGGATCGGGACGGGTTGACCATCTGCGACGCCACCAGTGCGGTCTTTGCGGTGGACCTGCCGTGGGACAAGCTGGATGTGACCACATTCTCCTGGCAGAAGGTGCTGGGGGGCGAGGCCGCGCATGGCATGCTGATCCTGTCGCCGCGCGCGGTGGCGCGGCTGGAAAGCTACACTCCGCCCTGGCCACTGCCGAAGATCTTTCGCCTGACCAGGGGCGGCAAGCTGATCGAGGGCATTTTTGAAGGCGCCACCATCAACACGCCCTCGATGCTGGCCGTCGAAGATTACCTGCAAGCGCTCGCCTGGGCGAAATCTGTGGGTGGCCTCAAGGGCATGATCGCCCGGGCAGACGCGAATTTCGCCGTGTTAGAGACGTTTGTGTCCGAAAACGACTGGATCGATTTCCTGGCGGAAGACCCGGCCACGCGCTCGACCACCAGCGTCTGCCTGAAGTTCACCGATACCCGGATCAGGGACGGTGCCGCCTTTGCCAAGGCCGTGGCCAAACGGTTGGAAACCGAAGGCGTGGCCTTTGACATCGGCGCCTATCGCGATGCCCCGCCGGGACTGCGCATCTGGTGCGGCGGCACGGTCGAGACCGCCGATCTGGAGGCGCTGATGCCCTGGCTGGCCTGGGCGTTCGAAGCCGAAATCGCCGCGCAATCCTGAACACCGGACTTCCGAAATTCAAAAGAATGGAGCCCGTCATGGCCCCCAAGGTTCTCGTCTCCGACAAGCTTTCCGAAACCGCCGTGCAGATCTTTCGCGACCGCGGCATCGACGTCACCTTTGAGCCCGATCTTGGCAAGGACAAGCTTGCCCTGCTCAAGGCGATCGGTGAGTTCGACGGTCTCGCCATCCGCTCGGCCACCAAGGTCACCGAAAAACTGCTGAACAACGCGCCGAAGTTGAAGGTGATCGGCCGCGCCGGGATCGGGGTCGACAATGTCGATATTCCGGCCGCCTCGAAAAAGGGTGTGATCGTGATGAACACACCGTTCGGCAACTCGATCACCACCGCCGAACACGCGATTGCGCTGATGCTGGCGGTGGCGCGACAGATCCCGTTGGCAAACGAATCGACCCACGCCGGGAAATGGGAGAAATCGCGTTTCATGGGGGTCGAGGTGACCGGCAAGACGCTGGGGATCATCGGCGCCGGCAATATCGGGTCGATCGTGGCCGAGCGCGCGCTGGGGCTGCGGATGAAGGTCATCGCCTACGACCCGTTCCTGAGCGAGGAGCGCGCCGACAAGCTGGGCGTGACCAAGGTAGAGCTGGACGAGTTGCTGGCGCAGGCCGATTTCATCACCTTCCACGTGCCGCTGACCGACAAGACCCGCAATATCCTGTCGGCCGAGGCGATTGCCAAGCTGAAACCGGGGGTTCGGATCGTCAACTGCGCCCGTGGCGGGCTGGTGGACGAAGAGGCGCTGGCCGAAGCGCTGAAATCGGGCCACGTGGCCGGGGCCGCCTTTGACGTTTTCGCGAAAGAACCGGCCACCGACAGCCCGCTGTTCGGCCTGCCCAACGTGGTGGTGACCCCGCACCTGGGCGCCTCGACCCGCGAGGCGCAGGAGAACGTGGCGGTGCAGGTGGCCGAGCAGATGTCGGACTATCTGTTGACCGGCGCCGTGTCCAACGCGCTGAACATGCCCTCTGTCACGGCGGAAGAAGCCAAGGTGATGGGGCCGTGGCTGAAGCTGGCCGGGCATCTCGGGGCCTTTGTCGGGCAGCTGACGGACGAGCCGATCAAGGCGATCAACATCCTGCACGACGGAGAGGTTGCCGAAATGAACACCGAAGCGCTGAACGCAGCCGTAGTTGCCGGGATCATGAAGGCCACGAATCCGGATGTGAACATGGTCTCGGCGCCGGTGATCGCCAGGGAACGCGGGATCCAGGTCTCGACCACCAAGCAGGACAAGTCCGGCGCCTTCGATGCCTATATCAAGCTGACGGTCGCGACCGCCGAGCGTGAACGCTCGATCGCCGGCACGGTGTTTTCCGACGGCAAGCCGCGGTTCATCCAGATCAAGGGAATCAACATCGACGCCGAGGTGGGCAGCCACATGCTCTATACCACCAACCGCGATGTTCCCGGGATCATCGGTGCCCTCGGGGGGATTCTCGGCGAGGGGGGCGTGAACATCGCCAACTTCACGCTCGGGCGCACCCGGGAAGGCGGCGATGCGATCGCGCTGCTCTACGTCGATGAGGCGGTGCCGGAGCCGGTTCTGGAAAGGCTGCGCGAAACCGGGCTTTTCCAGCAGGTCAGGCCACTGGAATTCGAGGTGTCATGACAGGGCGAACGCCGATCGGCAAGGCCACGCGACGCGGGGCGGGCAGAAACCATCGGCCGCCCCGTGCGGCGCGTCGCCGTGCCCGTGCTGCCGGTAGCGGGTGCGCTCAGTTCAGAAGGGCGACCGGCGCCCCCTGCTCGCGCACGAAATCCGCCGGCGGCGAATCGAGCACCGCCGTGTTGCGCTTGAATTCGTAGATCACCTGCCCGTCTTCTTCCTGTGAGGCGATTATCAGGCACTGATACAGGTGCCGCGCGCCATCGTAGAGATCGACCAGCCCGCGCAGCGGCGGCGCCTCCTGCGCATCCAGCGTGAAACCGCCCTCCCAGAGACGCAGGACGGGAAACACCGCATCGCCGATCCGGACCCGCAGCCGACTCTGCCTGCGCAACTTGCGCCGGCGCGCCATCTCCAGCCCCTCGCGCACCTCTTTCGGCAGGAACTCCGACATCCCCGAACCCTTCGCTTCCGGTTGCCAACAATGCCGGCAAAACGATTCCGGTCAAGCGCACCATGGCAGGGTTCGGAAAGATTCTTCCACAGCCCGCCCTGTCAGCTCTGTTTTGTTTCCGTTTTCGGGCGCAATACATGCGGAATCGAGGGATCATACAGCGCGCTGTCAACAAACGACAGCTCCTCGCCCAGCGCCGGGCCCACCAGAATCAGCGCGGTGCGGGTGATCTTCTCGGCCCGCACCTTCTCGCGGATGTCGGCCAGGGTGCCGCGGATCAGTTTCTGGTCCGGCCAGCCCACCCGGTAGGCCACCACAACCGGGCAGTCCTCTCCATAGAAGGGGGACAGCCGGCGGCGGATGTCCAGCAGCGCCCGCACGCCCAGGTGGATGACCAGCGTCGCCCCGGTGCGGGCGAAGTTTTCCAGCCTCTCGCCCTCGGGCATGGCGGTGGATTTCATCGCAACCCGGGTCAGCACCACCGATTGCGCCACCTCCGGGATGGTCAGCTCCTGACCAAGCGCCGCCGCAGCAGCAGCCCAGGCGGGCACGCCGGGGATGATCTCCCAGGCGATGCCGTCGCGCCTGAGCAGCCGGATCTGCTCGGCGATCGCACCGTAAAGGGAAGGGTCGCCCGAATGGACCCGCGCCACATCCTCGCCGCGGTCGCGGGCGGCAAGGATCTCGGCGTGGGTCTGCTCGAGCGTCATCGGCGCGGTATCGAGCACCCGCGCCCCCTCGGGCGCGCAGGCCACCACCTCGGGCGGCACCAGCGAGCCGGCATAGAGGCACACCGGGCAGGCCCCGATCACCCGCCGCGCCTTCAGCGTCAGAAGTTCCGGGTCTCCCGGCCCTGCCCCGATGAAATGGACCTTCACGCAACCGCCCCCTTCATCTTGCCCGAAATACTCCCGCCGGAGGCATCAGCCCCGACCGCTCGCGCCCCCGTCCATCTTGCGCGCGTAGCCGCGCGGCGTGTACATCCGCGGCCCCTCGCCCAGCTCGACCATCCGGGATTGCGACGCGCCCACGATCACCACCGTCAGCATGTCCACCTCGTCCACCCGCAGCTCGTCCAGCCGCCGGTAACGCAGGCTCTCCCCGACCCGCCCCAGGGAGGAGGCCAGCAGCACCGGCGTGCCGGCCGGGCGGTGGCGCAGCAGGATGTCGCGCGCCTCGGCCAGCAGGCCGCGCCGACGTTTCGAGACCGGGTTGTAGAAGGCGATCACGAAATCGCCCTCCGCCGCCGCGCGCACCCGTTTCACGATATCGTCGCGCGGCGTCAGAAGATCGGAAAGGGAAATCGCGCAGAAATCGTGCCCCAGCGGAGCGCCGGCGCGCGATGCGGCCGCCTGCAGGGCAGAGACCCCGGGCGCGCTGATCACCTCCACCCGGCGGGCGGAATCGGAAACGCCCCCGGCCTGCGCCGGGCGGTCGAGCAGCTCGAACACCAGCGCCCCCATGGCGTAGATCCCCGCATCGCCCGAGCAGACCAGCGCCACGTTCTTCCCCCTGCCCGCCTCTTCCAGCGCGTGGCGGCAGCGCGCCTCCTCGCCGCCCAGCGGGAACTCGGCACGCAGCTTGCCGGCGGCCAGCGGCCCCAGCAGATCGAGATACAGCCCGTAGCCCACCAGCGTATCGGCCTCGGCAATCAGCCGGCTGGCCTCCGGCGTGCGCCACGCCGCCTGGCCGGGACCGATGCCGACGATCGCCAGCCGCCCGCGCGCACGCCCGCGCAACCGGGTGATCGGCAAGGGGGCTTCGGCCAGCGCGCAGGTGGCCGCGGCGCTCTTGCGCTTGGCCAGGCGCAGCCGCGCCTTCGGCCCGGCCGCCGCCAGCGCCGCCCCCTCTGCCACCCCGTGGCAGCCGACCTCGGCAAAGACCGCCTCCGAGGGGGTTTCCAGCCGCCCCGCCTCGGCCTCGAGCTCCGCCGCACCGAACAGCCTGAGCGCCACCCCCAGCCGCGCCGCCAGGTCCAGCACCGCCGGTTCGTCGGCTTTCAGATCCAGCGTCGCCACCGCCTTCAGGGCGCCGGGCGCCACCTGCGCCGCGGCCAGCGCCTCGCGCGCCAGCCCCTCCAGTTCTTCCGGGGCGCAGCCGCGCGCGCACCCCACACCCAGTACGAAACGCTGCGGATGGTAGAGCAGATCCGGCGGCGCCATCGTTACCGGCTTCGCGGTGCAGACGATTTCCACCGCATCGCCCTCGGGCAGATCGGCCAGCCAGCCGGCCTGCGCCGCCGCCTCGCCCGAAAGGCGCGCGCCGCCGCCCTGCAACAGCGCCATCATCGCCGCCCTGGCGTTTTCCTCGTTCGCCAGAACCCAGCCCTCGGGCGGCTCATCGAGCGCCACCCCCAGCGCCACCTCGCCCGCCGTCGTCACCGCTGCCATACCGCCCAGCGCCTCGGCGATCTGCCGCGCCAGGCGGTTCGCTCCGCGGTGTCCGCCCAGCAGCGGCACCACCACCACGCCGTCGTCGGAAACCGAAACCACCGGCGGCTCGGCCCGCTTGTCGGCCAGGAGCGGCGCCACGGCGCGGATCAGGATGCCGCTGGCGCAGACCCCGACAACCGGCACCCCGGCGGAGAACAGGCTGCGCGCATGTTCCAGCGCATCGGGAAAGAAGGCATCGGCCCTTTCCACCCTCCCCGCGCGCCCGTGCAGCGCCGCGCCCAGCGCCCGGGCCACCCGATGCGCCGTTTCCTCGCCGGCGCGCGACAGCGCCATCACCACCGGATTCACAACCACGGATCGGCCCCCTTCATCACGAGGATCATGGAAAAATACGGTGCCGCATCCGGCGCTTCGGCCAGCGGGCGGATCACCTCGCCCGCCATTGCCGCCCGTTCCACGTAATGCGCCCGCGCCGTCAGCCCCATGTCGTCAAGCAGCGCCCGCAGCCGCGCCAGATGCCGCCCGACCTTCATGATCGCGGCGCTGTCGCACAGCTGCAGCCGCTCCCGCAGCGCCGCATCGTCCAGGGTTGCCGGCAGCATCGTCAGCACCTCGTCGCGGGCTGCCAGCGGCAGGCCGGCCGCCGCCGCCGCCGCCATCGGAGAGGCGACACCGGGCACCGCCCGCACCGCGAAACGCCCGCAAAGCCGCGCCTGCAGATACATGAACGAGCCGTAGAACAACGGATCGCCCGCGCAGAGAAACACCACATCGCGCCCACGCTCCAGAACCTCGGCGATGCGCGCCGCGCCCGCATCATAGGCCGCCTGCGCCGGGGCGCGTTCGGCTGTCATGGGCACCTCGATGCGCAGTTCCTCGAAAACTCCGGGCAGCAGGGGGGCGGCAATTTCCCGTGCCAGGCTTTCCCGTCCCGGCAGGGCGGGGTAGGCCACGACCTGCGCCGCGCCGATCAGCCGCGCCGCCTTCAGCGTGATCAGCTCCGCATCGCCGGGCCCCACCCCGACCCCGAACATAACCCCCGGCTTCACCCTGCCCGAAACACTCTCGCCGGAGGCGCTCATCGCTTCACCAGGCTCCACTGGGTGACCGGGCGCAGGGGCTTCCAGCCGCGCATCCCGCCGATCGCCTCGGCCCGGGCGACCGAAAGCCTCACCAACTCACCGCCATGTTCCGCCTGCAGGCCCGCCAGCATTGCCTCGCTTTCCAGCGTCACCGCATTGGCCACCAGCCGCCCCAGCGGCTTGAGCGCCTCCCAGACAGCCGCGAAGACCTCTGCCGACAGCCCGCCGCCGATGAACACCGCATCCGGTGCCGGCAGCCCTGCCAGAACCGCCGGGGCCCTGCCCTCCACCAGCTCCAGCCCCGGGGTGCCCAGCGCCAGCGCGTTTTCCGCTGCCATGGCGCGGCGATCGGCCCGCGGCTCGATCCCGATCGCGCGGGCATGGCGGGCCGCGCGCATCCACTCCACCGCGACAGAACCGCAACCCGCGCCCACATCCCACAACAACGCGCCGCGCATCGGCATCAGCTTGGCCAGCGTCACCGCCCGCACCTCGCGTTTGGTCATGGTGCCGTCATGGGTGAACAGCTCGTCCGCAAGTCCCGGCACCCGCGGCAGGAGCGCCGCGTCGGGGGCGGCGATACACTCCACCGCCAAGGTGTTGAAGGGCGGCACCACGTGGCTCCAGCCTTCCGCCAGCCCCTCGAAGCGCCGCTCGTTCTCGCCGCCCATGTTGGCCAGCACCGTCATCCGGCTCTGGCCGAAGCCGCGCTCCACCAGGAAGCGGGCAATCTGCGCCGGGGTGTCGGCGCCGGTGGTCAGGATCAGAAGCCGCTGATCGGGCTGGATGAAGGCGATCATCTGCTCCACCGGCCGGCCGTGCACGGTGAGCGTCTCCACATCGGCCATGCTCCAGCCCATGCGCGCCGCAGCCAGCTGAAAGGCCCCCACATGGGGGTGATAGACGATCTCGGCCGGGTCGATGACCCGCCCGATCCGCGCGCCGACGGAAAACCACAGCGGATCGCCCGAGGCCAGTACCACCACCCGCCGCCCGCGCCGGGCGCGCAACGCCTCGATCAGAGCATCGAAGGGCGAGGGCCAGCACAGGCGCTCGGCCCCGATCCCCTCGGCCAGAGCCTGGTGGCGCTCGCCACCCACCAGAACCTCGGCGGCTTCCACCACCGCGCGGGTGGCCGGCGTCAGCCCTTCCAGCCCGTCCTCGCCGATGCCGACCACATGCAGCCAGGGTTTCATGCGCGCACCTCCGGCAGCCCCGCCGCCAGCGCGTTCACCGCTGCCGCCGCCATGGCCGAACCGCCGCGCCGACCCCGCAACGCCACGAATTCGCAGCCGCGCGGATCGCGCACCAGTTCCGCCTTGCTCTCAGCCGCGCCGACGAAGCCCACCGGAAACCCCAGGATCAGCGCCGGCCTCGGCCAGCCGGCATCAAGCAGCTCCAGCAGGTGAAACAGCGCCGTGGGCGCGTTGCCGATCGCCACCACCGCACCTTCGAGCCTTTCGCGCCACAGTTCCACCGCCGCAGCCGAGCGGGTGTTGCCGATCCGCGCCGCAAGCGCGGGCACGCGCGGTTCGTTCAGCGTCACCACCACCTCGTTTTCCGCCGGCAGATGCCGCCGGATGATGCCGGAGGCGACCATCTCGCAGTCGCACAAGACCGGCGCACCGGTCGCAAGCGCCGCCCGCCCGGCCTCGAAGGCGCGCGCGGAAAAGGCCAGCCTGTCGGCCACTTCGACCATCCCGCAGGCATGGATCAGGCGCACCGCCAGCGCCTCCATGCCGGGGCCGAAACGCCCCAGCCGCGCCTCGCGCCGCACGGTGGCGAAGCTTGCGGCATAGATTGCCGCCGGGTCTTTTTCATAGGGCCGCATGTTCATCTTGCCCCAAATACTCCCGCCGGAGGCATGAAGTCATTCTACCCTTCCGCCTTGCGCACGCTTTCCGGCCCCAGGGGATGTTTCGCGTGCGGATATTCCGGGTGGTGGTGGTGATCATGCTCATGATCTCCGTGATGATGATGGTGGTGCCCCGCCATCTCCAGCCGGCACTCCCCGGTGCAGAAATCATCGCACAACTCGCAATCGGCCACGTTCGAGCCCGGCGCGCTCGCCCCCTGTCCTTCCACGTGATGGTGGTGGCTTTCCTGCACCATGCCCACCTCGGCCTCGAACCCCAGAACCCGAGTGCGATACTTGCAGGTGCCGCAGGTTTCGGGCACCGCCTCGCCCAGCTGCTCCGTCACCCGCTCGGCGAAGGTTTCCAGCACCTTGGGGTGATCCCTCAGATAACCGGCCTTGACGAATTCGATTTCCGGATGCGCTGCGGCGACGCGATCGGTGAAGCCGCAGATGCGGTCGATCAGGATGCCGGTAAACAGGAAGTACGGGAACACGATCACCCGCCGGTAGCCCAGCCGCGCCACATGCTGCAGTGTCGGCGCGACCAGGGGGAAGGTCACCCCCGAATAGCCCACCTCGCACCAGCCGAAGCCCATGCCCTCCCACAGCATCCGGGCGATCTTGGCCACATTTGCGTTGGCGTCGGGGTCCGAGGCCCCGCGGCCGATCACCACCAGGCAGGTTTCCTCCAGCGGCACCTCGCCATTTTGCGCATTCGCACGCTCGACCGCCTCGCGCACCCTGTCGCCGGCGGCGGCCAGCATCTTCGGGTCCACCCCCAGCTCGCGACCGCAGGAAATCTCGATCCCATGCCGCGCCGCATAGGTATTCAGCACGGTGGGGATGTCGTTCTTGCAGTGCATCGCGGCAAACAGCATCCCCGGCACCGCGAGGATCCGCTCGCAGCCCTTCTCGCGCAGCCGGTCGAGCCCGGCGCGGATCACCGGATTGGCGAATTCCAGATAGCCGTATTCGCATTCCCACTCCGCAGGCAGCAACGCCGGCAGCCTTTCGGCCAGCACCGCAAACTCATCCACCGCTGCCTGAGAGCGCGAGCCATGCCCGCAGATCATCACGCCGATCTTCGTCATCCGTTCAACTCCCATCAGCGGTGGACGGCCCTGCCGCCACGCATCCCGCCCCCTCCCGTGCCGCCCGCAGGGGCGCGGAGGCGCAAAGGCACCTTCCGGCGATGGAAACGATGGAACCGCGGTTCATCCCTGCATCCTCCTCCCGACACCGAACAGCCGAGAGGACAGGCCGCATCCGTTCCGACGACGCTGCGTCCGATCCCCGGGGTGGGTCGATCGTCGGCAGCCACCTCTCTGGCCAAATGGCTTCGTCGGAACCGGTATAGGCGCCCCGCTTCCGCCCGGCAACGGCAATTGCACCGCCGGCTGTCGCGGGCGCGAGCGCGCCGGTGCGCCTTCGGCCCGATGCGGCTTCGGCGGGCGCTGTAACTTCAGTGGGCGCCGTAATGGGCGACCAGGGCGCCCAGATCCTCGGGGCGGACCTCGGCGGGCATCATCGCGCAGGCGTTCGGGATGTGCCGGAAGATCGAACCGTCGGAAAAGAACCGGCTGCTGGTAACGAAGATGACCTTCGCCTCGGGCTGGCGGTAGCTGCAGAAATCGGCCACGGCGAAGGCGCTGCCCTCGGTCAGGATCAGGTCCAGGATGATGATGTCCACCCGCTTCAGCTGCAGGAAGCGGATCGCCTCCTTCTGGCCGGTCGCCAGATCGACGCTGAATCCCTGCCGCTCAAGGTGCCTCCGCCAGAGGCTGCCAAGCGATTCGTTTTCCTGAACGATCAGTACATGTATCCGGTCTGCACCCACACCCATCCGATCTGCACCCAATGCTGAAGACCAATGCTGAAGACCGCCGCCTCTCTCGAACGAATTTTTCTCGAATTGCCCATGCCCCCGGGGAATTTCGGCCCAATTTGTTAACAAATGGTTAACTGTTTCCGGAATCCGTTAATCGGCCGGCGGAAACTCGCCGGTTGCACCGGAACACCGCATGGGGTCAAAGAGGTGCGGCGAGGGCATCAGGGAGCGCGACCGCACGATGACGACCTGGATCACCATCTGCGACACCTGCAGATACGCGGGGCAGGAAGGCGCCGATCTGCGCCGGACCGACGGCGAACGCCTGGCCGAGCTTCTGGAGCGGCGCGCCGCAGGAACCGCCGTGAAGACCCGCCGCGTCTCCTGCCTGATGGGCTGCGCGCATGGCTGCAACCTGACGGTCCAGGCCGCCGGCAAGATCTCCTACGTCATCGGCAGATTCGCCCCCGAAGCCGACGCCGCGGATGCCATAATCCGATATGCCGAGCTGCACGCCCGGAGCGAAAGCGGCCAGGTGCCCTACCGGCAGTGGCCCGAAGGCATCAAGGGCCATTTCATCGCCCGCCTGCAACCGCTCCCCGAAGACGGATGACGGGAACACCGGGCAGGGAGCACGGGGGCGGGCTCGACGCAGCGATTGCCCGCCACGGCGGAAGCAGGGCGGAGTGGATCGACCTTTCGACCGGCATCAACCCCCAGCCCTACCCCCTGCCGGAGCTTGCGCCGGATTGCTGGCACGCACTGCCCGACAGCGGTGCGCAACAGGCGCTGGAAAGAGCCGCGCGCCGGTTCTGGAACATTCCCGAGGGGCTGTCCGTTCTGGCGGCCCCCGGTGCCTCGGCCCTGATCACGCGCATCCCCTTCCTGATGCCGGCCGGCACGGTCTCGATCCCCGGCCCGACCTACAACGAGCACGAGGCGGCCTTTGCCGGCGCGGGCTGGCGGATCGGAACCGGCCCGATGCCGGATTCCGCAGCCGACGCGCTGGTTCTGGTGCATCCGAACAACCCGGACGGGCGGCTCCATCCTCCCGGGCTGGCCGGGCGCAGGCTGACGGTGATCGACGAAAGCTTCTGCGACCTGCAGCCCGACGCCAGCCATGTGGGCCGGGCACTGCCGGAAAACGCGATCGTCCTGAAGAGCTTCGGCAAGTTCTGGGGGCTGGCCGGGCTGCGCCTGGGGTTTGCCATCGGCCGGGCGGGGCTTCTTGCCCGGCTGGGCGAGGCGCTCGGCCCCTGGCCCGTCTCCGGCCCCGCGCTGGCGGTCGGCACCGCGGCGCTGTCCGATCCGGGCTGGGCCGAAAGAACCCGCCTCCGCCTTGCCCGGGATGCCACGCGGCTGGATGCGCTGATGCTGGCAGCCGGCGCCCGGCCGGTCGGCGGCACCAGCCTGTTCCGCCTGTATGCGGTAGCCGATGCTGGCGCCTGGCAGGCCCGCCTTGCCCGGCGGCGGATCTGGACCCGGCGCTTCGGCCACATCCCCCGCTGGCTGCGCCTGGGCCTGCCCGCCCCTGCGCAGTGGCCGCGGCTGGAGGCCGCCCTGTGAACACGGTGCAGATCCTCGCCCTGGCGCTGGTGCTGGATGCGCTTGCGGGCGAGCCGCGCTGGCTCTGGTCGCGCCTGCCGCACCCGGTGGTGCTGCTCGGCCGCGCCGTGGACCGGCTGGAGCGACGGCTGAACCGCGGGCGCCACCGTCGTGCCCGGGGGGTGGTGGCGCTGGCCGTGCTGCTGGCCGGGGCGAGTGCCGCCGGGGTGGCGCTGGAGGCGCTCCCGGCGGGGCCGCTGCCGGAGCTTCTGGTGCTGACGGTTCTTCTGGCGCAACGGTCGCTGGTCGAGCACGTGCAGGCGGTGGCCGATGCGTTGCACCGCACGCCGGAAGAGGCACGCCGGACCGTGGCCCGGATTGTCGGACGCGACACGGGGCAGATGGACGAACCCGCAATCGCCCGGGCCGCCATCGAGAGCGCTGCCGAAAACTTCGCCGACGGGGTGGTGGCACCGGCCTTCTGGTTCCTGCTGCTGGGCCTTCCGGGGGTTCTGGCCTGCAAGGCGGTCAACACCGCCGACAGCATGATCGGCCACATGTCCGCGCGCTACCGTCGCTTCGGCTGGGCGTCGGCGCGGCTCGACGACCTGATGAACTGGCTGCCCGCACGGATCGGAGCGCTGCTGATCCTGCTGGCCCACGGGTGTATCGGTGCGCTGCCCGCAATCCGGCGCGATGCCGCGCAGCACCGCTCGCCAAACGCCGGCTGGCCCGAGGCCGCGATGGCCGTCGCGCTGGGGGTCGCTCTGGCCGGGCCGCGCAGCTACGGCGGGCGGATGCGCGACTTTTCCTGGATCAACCCCGCCGGGCGTTCCCGCATCGGGGCAGGAGAGATCCACGCCACGGTGCGTGCCCTGTGGCGCGCCTGGGCGCTCGGCGGCGGGCTGGTCCTGCTGGTCGCGATTGCCTGAACGGCGCCTGCTGCTAGGATCGGCCGGACAGCACGGCGCAAGGAAAGGCGAAAGGCGGAACGGCGATGCGGTTGGCGGCGAAACAGGCACCTGTCAGGGCGGCGGCCCCGACAAGGGCTCCGAGAACGGCCCAGGTGGCGGCCGTCCTGATGGCGGCGACGATGGCGCTGGCGCCCTCCGCCACCGCGGCGCCCTGCGGTGGCCCCTTCCCCGACTTCGTCAGGGAAATGAAGCGCGAAGCCCTCGGGCGCAGCCATGACCCGCAGCTGGTGGAGCGCTTCTTTGCCGGCGCGCAACGCGACCCGGAGGTGATCCGGGCGGACCGTCGGCAGGGTGTGTTCCGGCTGGATTTCATCGAGTTTTCCCGCCGCGTGATCTCGCGCTACCGGCTGGACCTGGGGCGGCGCTACGGGCGCGAGCTGGATGCGCTGTTCGGGCGGATCGAGCGCGACTACGGCGTTTCCCGGGGGATTCTGCTGGCCCTGTGGGCGCTGGAGACCGACTTCGGCCAGGTGCAGGGTGACTTCAACACCCGCAACGCGCTGCTGACGCTGGCCCATGACTGCCGCCGCCCGGCGCTGTTCAGGCCGCACCTCTTCGCCGCACTGGAGCTGTTCCGGCGCGGCGACTTCGACCCGGCCGGAACCCGCGGGGCCTGGGCCGGCGAGATCGGCATGGTGCAGATGCTGCCCGGAGACGTTCTGGAACACGGTGTCGATGGCGACGGCGACGGGCATGTCCGCCTGCACAGCTCGCGCGCCGATGCCCTGACCAGCGCCGCCCGGCTGCTGCGCGGTTTCGGCTGGCGCCCGGGAGAGCCCTGGCTGCAGGAAGTCGTGGTGCCGGAAACCCTGGACTGGTCCCTGACCGGCACCGACAAGACGCTGAGCGTCGCCCGCTGGAAGCGGATGGGCATGCGGGCCCGAAACGGCGCTCTGGCCGCAGACGGCATGCGGGCCTCTCTCCTGCTGCCGATGGGGCGCAAGGGGCCGGCCTTCATCGCCTATCCGAACTTCCATGTGCTCTTCGAGTGGAACGGAAGCTTCGTCTATGTCACCACCGCCGCCTATCTCGCCACCCGGATGGAAGGGGCGCCGCGCTACGATCCCGGCACTCCCGAACCCATGCTGACGCCGGAGGAAATGAAGCTGCTCCAGACCAGGCTGCGCCGGCGCGGCCACGACGTGGGCGCGATCGACGGCATCCTGGGCCGGAAGACCCGTGCCGCGGTGCAGAAGGAACAGCGTCGGCTGGGGCTGCCCCCCGACGCCTGGCCGACCCGCGAACTTCTGGAGCGCCTGTAACGGCCGGCGCTTTCCTTCGCCGGGCGGCGGCGGGTGGAAATGCCCGGCGCGCCTACCAGCCGATGAAGTCCTCGAAATTCTCGACCACCACGCGCCACCAGTCCAGCGTGTCCTGGAAGTTCTGCTCGCCCAGCCCGTCGAATGCCATGTTCACATCCATTTCCAGGAACGGGTCGCCCTCGTCGTCGATATAGGCCTTGCCGAAGCGTTTCTGGCGGTTCCATTCGTTCATCGTGAGGGCCGAAAGGGGCGGTTCCACGTCATAGCCGGCCCGGAACAGGATCGAAGAACAGTTCCGCCCGCCCTCGCAACCGAAGAAGAGCACCTGGAACTCGGTCTGCGAAATCCGGCTGCGGATCATCGGATCGCCTTCCGAATCGGTGCCGAGCGTCGCGGCGAAGCCGTAATCCTGCATCGCGACGCGTATCGCCTCGGGGTCGGTGGCATTGATCGCGGCGGCCTGCTGCGCTCCAGCAGCCAGGATCAGGGCGGCCGCCAGGGCGCGGCGGGAGGTTCGCGTCGGTTGCATGTCGGAGGCCTTTCGCAAGTCTCGGTCCCGACACCATCATCAAAGATGGCGGATCCGTCAATCCGGTATCGGAAACCCGGTTCAGGCCACCATCCTTTCGGCCGCCTTCAGATCGACGCTGACCAGCTGGCTCACGCCCTGTTCGGCCATCGTCACCCCGAACAGGCGGTCCATCCGGGCCATGGTCACCGCATGGTGGGTGATGATCAGGAAGCGGGTTTCGGTCTGCCGGGTCATCTCGTCGAGCATGTCGCAGAAGCGGGCGACATTGGCATCGTCCAGCGGTGCGTCCACCTCGTCGAGCACGCAGATGGGGGCCGGGTTGGCCAGGAACACCGCAAATATCAGCGCCAGCGCCGTCAGGGTCTGCTCGCCGCCCGAAAGCAGCGACAGCGTAGACAGCTTCTTGCCCGGCGGCTGGCACATGATCTCCAGCCCGGCCTCCAGCGGATCGTCGCTTTCCACCAGAACGAGCTTGGCCTCGCCGCCGCCGAACAGGTGGGTGAACAGCATCGCGAAATTTCCGTTCACCTGCTCGAAGGCGGTCAGCAGCCGTTCCCGCCCCTCGCGGTTCAGGCTGGCGATGCCGGCGCGCAACTTTCCGATCGCTTCCCTGAGGTCGCTCATCTCGCGCTGCAGGGCGTCGTACTCCTCCCGTATCGCGCGCGCATCCTCCTCGGCGCACAGGTTGACCGCCCCGAGCGCGTCGCGCTGACGTTTCAGGCGGTTGACCTCGGCCTCGAGCGCGTTTGCCGACGGCATGTCGTCGGCCTCGGCGCCGAGCGCCTCGAGCAGGCGCCCGGGCGTCGTTTCCTGCTCTTCGGCGATCCGCTCCTCCGCCTGCGCCACCGCGGCGCGGGCAGCTTCCGCGCGCGCCTCGGCGCCGGCCCGGGCCTCGCGGGCGTCCGAGGCCGCCCGTCCGGCCTCTCGTTCGGCCTCCTGGGCCGCGCGCCGATCCGCCTCGGCCCGCGCCAGGGCATCCGCAGCCGTCTTGCGGCGGGCCTCGGCCCGCTCGATCTCGGCCGCCAGCCCGGCCCGCTGCTCCGCGATCTCCTCCGGCACCGAGAGCGCCCCGGAAAGCGCCGCCTCGGCAGCGCGGCGGCGTTCTTCCAGCTCGGCGATGCGCCTTCCTGCCGTCTCCCGGCGTTGCCGCCAGCCGCGCAGCTCGCTCTCCACCTCCCGACTGCGCCGCAGGCGGGCCTCGCCCTCGCGGCGCAGCTCCTCATGGGCCGAACGCCTGGCGAGCATGGTCAGCCGGGCGGCCTCAACCGCCGTCTTCACCTCATCGAGGCGGGTGCGCATCTCTTCCAGATCGTCCAGCTCGCGCAGCGCCGCTTCGGCCTCCGACAGCCGGACCCGCGCGGCGCGGGCTTCCTCCTCGTGGCGCTTCGCGGCCTGTGACAGGGATTCGAGCCGTCCCCGGGCGATGTCGCGTTCGGCCTCGGCGCGCGACAGCGCCCTGCTGGCCTCCGCCATCGCGCGATCTGCCGCGCGGCGGGCTTCCCGCGCGGCACGGTCGGCCTCGGTGCATTCGGCAAGGCGGCGTCCGAGCAGCTCATGCGCCTGAACGGCCCCACGGGCCCGGGCGTCGGCCTCTTCCAGATCCTGTTTCAGCTCCTGCAGACGGTTGAGCTGGGCCAGCCTCAGCGCGGCCGCGCTGGGGGCATCCTCGGCCCCGGCGCGGTAGCCGTCCCAGCGCCAGAGGTCGCCGGCGCGGCTGACCAGCCGCTGCCCCGGCCGCAGCGCCGCCTGCAGGCGGGCGCCGTCGGCGGCATCGACCAGCCCGACCTGCGCCATCCGCCGGGCCAGGACGGCAGGCGCCGTCACGTGGTTGCCGAGCGGCTCGACCCCCTCCGGCAGCGGCTGCGGTGCCGGGTAGCCGGGCAGTTCGGTCCAGCCGGGACCGCTCTCCCGCGCCGTGACGACCGGGGCGCGCAGGTCATCGGCAAGGGCCGCTCCCAGCGCCTTTTCGAATCCGGGCGCGACGCGCAGCATGTCCAGCAGCTGCCCCTCCTCGGTGGTGTCGCGCGCCACCAGACGGGCCAGCGCCTGCACCTCGGCCCGCAGCGCGTTCACCTCGCCTTCGGCCTCGGAGCGCGCGGCGCGGGCTTCGGCTTCGCGCCCCTGGGCCTCGGCGCGGGCCTCGTCGGCGGTCTGAAGCGCGGCCTCGGCCTGCTCGGCGGCCCGGCTGGCCGCCTCGAGATCCCGCCCGGCGGCTTCGAACCCGGCTTCGGCAGCCTCCAGGGCCTCCGTCGACTCGGCCAGGGCAGAGCGTGCCCGCCCGGCTTCGGCCGCGTTCCTTTCCAGGGCCCGGCGGGAATCCTCCAGCAGGCGCCGCGCGGACTGGTGGCGCGCGGCCAGCCGGGCGGCATCCTCGGTAATTTCCTGCAGGTCTTCCTCGCGCTCCTGAAGCACGGCCGCCGCCTCGCGCGCCTGCGCCGCGGCTTCCTCGAGCCGCGCCTCGTGCCCCTCGGCTGCCTCGGCAAGCGCGCGGGCCTCCTCTTCGAGACGCGCGATGGTTTCGCCGGCATCCCGGTTCAGGGCCTCCTCGCGGTCCCGATCGCGCCGCAGCTGGTCGATCTGCTCCTGCAGCGCCTCGATCTTCTGGCGCGTGCGCGCCTCCTCGTCAGCCAGGCCGTCGCGCCGCAGCTGCAACCGCTGGAGCACGGCGGCGGCGATGGCCTCCTCCTCGCGCAGGGGGGGCAGGGCCGCTTCGCGCTCCTCGCGCCGCCGCCCCGCCTCGAGCGCCTTCCGCTCGGCCTGCGCTGCCTGCGCGACTGCCGCGCGCAGCTGCTCCTCCACCGCGCGGCGGGTCTGTTCGGCTTCCTGCCAGCGGCGATAGAGCAGCAGCCCCTCGGCCCGGCGCAGCTCGGCGCCCATGGCGCGGTAGCGGGCCGCCTGACGGGCCTGGCGTTCAAGCTGGCGCAGCTGGCCGGCAAGCTGTTCGAGCACATCCTCGACCCGGGCGAGGTTGGCCTCGGCCCCGTTGAGCTTGAGTTCGGCCTCGTGGCGGCGCTGGTAGAGGCCGGAGATCCCGGCGGCTTCCTCCAGCACCCGGCGGCGCGCCCGGGGGCGGGCGTTGATCAGCTCGGCGATCTGGCCCTGGCGGACCAGCGCCGGGCTGTGCGCTCCCGTGGAGGCGTCGGCGAACAGCATCTGCACGTCGCGCGCCCGCACATCCCTGCCGTTGACCTTGTAGGCGCTGCCGGCATCGCGGGTGATGCGCCGGGTGACCTCCAGAATGTCGCTGGAGTTGAAGGCAGCCGGCGCGAGGCGTTCCGAATTGTCGATGAACAGCGTCACCTCGGCGAAGTTGCGGGCCGGACGGCTGGCCGCGCCGGCGAAGATCACGTCTTCCATGCCGCCGCCGCGCATCGCCTTGGGGCGGTTCTCGCCCATCACCCAGCGCAGCGCCTCCAGAAGGTTGGACTTGCCGCAGCCGTTCGGCCCGACCACGCCGGTCAGCCCCTCGGAGATCAGCAGATCCGTGGGATCGACGAAGCTCTTGAAACCGTTCAGACGCAGTTTTGTCAGGCGCAACGGCAACCCCTCCGGAGGTGATTCCCCCAAGCCGGATTCTTTGGCGCTTGCGCGCGCAAGTCAACGGCAGCTCCCATGATATGGGAGTTTTTGGCGCGTTATCCACAAGATATGCCATAACAGACGGGCAATCGCCTTGCCATCTCGGCCCCCGGCCGGCAACGGCGCCCGCTGCGGCGCGGTCCGACCGGCGATATCGCTCTTGACCGCACCGACGCGGTAGCATCAAATGGCCCCGCATGGTTCCCCATTCGACATGCCAAGCATGGGGGAGCATATGGGAATGCGGTGCGGGCGACCCAAACCGGGGCCCAAGGCCGCAGCCGCCCCCGCGACTGTAAGCGGCGAGCGTTCCGTCACGATGCCACTGGGCAACCGGGAAGGCGACGGCACGCATCGACCCGCGAGCCAGGAGACCAGCCATGCGCAACCCTGTTTCCCCGTCGGGTGTGACGGGAAAGGAGAGACGACATGACGACCACGACATTTTCCGGAACCCGTTCCGAAACCGGCCTTGCCGGAATCGCCGCAGTGGCGCTGGCCGGCTTCGCCCTGCTGGCCGCCGCCGGCTTCGCCCAGGCGACCGTGATTCACGACAGCGCCCACGATACCCGGCATTCCATCGCCTTTCCCTGCCACTGAGCCATGATCCGGAATCTCCTTGCCAGCGCGCTGTTCGCTGGCGTGGCCGCGGGGCTCGTCGCTTCGCTGCTGCAGTTCTGGCTTGTCATTCCGCTGCTGCTGGAAGGCGAATTGTATGAAAGCGGCGTGCGCGTCCATTTCGCGGCCTCGCTGGATGCGCCGGTGCAGAGCCCGGCCGGCCCGGCAGCGGGGCTGAGCCAGGATCCGGCACGTCATCTTCTGACGACGGCCTTCAGCGCCATCGCCTATGTCGCCTTTGCCCTGATCATGGTTGCCGCCATGGCATTCGCAGAACGTGCGGGCCATCGCCTGAGCGCACGGCGCGGCATCGTCTGGGGGCTGGCAGGTTTCGCCGTGATGCAGCTGGCACCCGCCGCCGGCCTGCCCCCGGAGCTGCCGGGGACCATCGCGGCCGAGGTCTCGCTGCGGCAGGCCTGGTGGCTGTTCACGGCGCTGTCAACCGCGAGCGGGCTGGCGTTGATCGCCTTCGGAAACGGCCTTCTGCCGGGGGCGCTCGGCATCATGGCGCTGGCCCTGCCGCATGTTTCCGGCGCCCCGCATCTGGATACGTATTACGGGGTCGCACCGCCGGAGCTTGCGGCACTGTTCGCAACCAGGAGCCTGGCCGCCGCCGCCGCCAGCTGGGCCCTGCTCGGTTTTCTGGCGGCATGGTTCATGCAGCGGGCCCGTCCCGCAGGGTGAGCGGGAAAAGGGCGGGCGACAGGCTCCGGCAAAGGAGCGCGGAAACGCAGGGGAAAACGGCACATGGCACGGAAGATACCCGCAACCGTCATCACCGGCTTTCTCGGCAGCGGCAAGACGACGCTGATCCGCCACCTGCTGGCCAATGCCGGCGGCAGGCGCATCGCGCTGATCATCAACGAATTCGGCGACCTCGGCGTGGACGGGGAAATCCTCAAGGGCTGTGGCGATGCCGCCTGCACCGAAGACGACATCATGGAACTGTCCAACGGCTGCATCTGCTGCACCGTGGCCGAGGATTTCATCCCCACCATGCAGAAGCTGCTGGAGCGCCCGGAACCGCCCGAACACATCATCATCGAAACCTCGGGGCTGGCCCTGCCGCAACCGCTGGTGAACGCCTTCAACTGGCCGGAAATCAGCACCCGCGTCACGGTGGACGGCGTGGTGACGGTGGTTGACGGGCGTGCCGCGGCCGACGGGCAGTTTGCCCATGACCTGGCCGCGGTGGAGGCCCAGCGCGCCGCCGACGACACGCTCGACCATGAAACCCCGCTGTCCGAACTGTTCGAGGATCAGCTCGCGGCGGCCGACATGATCGTGGTGAACAAGACCGACCTGCTGAGCCCGGCCGAGGCCGAAACGCTGGCCGCCCGCCTGGCCGGCGGCGCGCGGCCCGGCGTGCAGGTGGTGCAGACCAGCATGGGCCGGCTGCCGACAGAAGTTCTGCTGGGGATCGAGGCCCGGGCCGAAAGCGACATGGCCAACCGCCACGCGCCACACCACCATCACCACGACCATGACGACCATCACCACGATCATGACGACTTCGAAAGCTTCGCGGTGGTGCGTGGCGAAATCGCCGATCCGGCCGCCTTTGCCGAAAGGCTCGCCGAGGTGATCCGCGCCCATTCCATCCTGCGGCTGAAGGGCTTCGCCGCCGTCTCGGGCAAGCCGATGCGCCTGACGCTGCAGGCGGTCGGCCCCCGTGTCGACAGCTATTTCGACCGCCCCTTCACCCATGATGAACCGCGCGAAACCCGCCTCGTGGTGATCGGTCATACCGGCCTTGACCGGGCGGCGATTTCCGCCGCGCTGCAGGCATGAAGCCGACCATAGCAACAGAAAGCCCACTTGCGCCCGACGGTCTCGCCCTCATCGAAGGTTCGGAGGCGGCCCCGCGCGATGTCTGCACAAAAGACGAGTGTTTCACCTTTTCCCCGGCTGAACTTGCCCATCCCGGCATCGCATTTTTCGTCGCCCGCCAAAACGGCGCGCCCGTGGGCTGCGTCGCGCTGTGCAACTGCGGCGACTACGCCGAGATCAAGCGCCTGTTCGTCACCCCCGCCGCCCGCGCGGGCGGCCACACCGTCATCCGCCTCGAGACCGGCCCCCGCCTGGCAGCCGCCGTGGCGCTCTACCGCACCCTCGACTACAACCAGCGCGGCCCCTTCGGCACCTATGCCGAACACCCCGCCAGCCTGTTCATGGAAAATTGTCTCTGATGCTTCATCTTGCCCAAAATACTCCCGCCGGAGGCTCCCGCCCCCGCCACGGGCACACCCGCTGATGCATCTTCTCGCGGCCACTCCGGGCGCCATCGATGACGGGCGCGAGCCGGTCGATCTGGGCCAGAGCCCGGCCGACGTGGTGTTCATCTCGGCCGCCGATACCGAACTTGCGGCGCTCTCGGAAGCGCGCGCCGAGATGGACGCCCCTCCAACGCTGCGGCTTGCCAACCTCACCCACCTGATGCACCCGATGTCGGTGGACCTGCACATCGCAAACTGCGCGAAGAAATCCCGCCTGGTGATCGCCCGCATCCTCGGCGGCGCCGGCTACTGGACATACGGGCTGGAACAATACGCCGCCCATCTGCACGAGGCCGGCGTGCCCTTTGCCGCCCTGCCCGGCGACGACAAGCCGGACGAGGAACTGCTGCGCTTGTCCACCGTCAGCGACGAGGATTACCACGCGCTCTGGGCCTATCTGGTGGAAGGCGGGGCCGAGAACGCCCGCGCCTTCCTTGAGTATGCCCGCGCCATGCTGGAAGGCGGCGAAAGGCCGGCCCCCGCCGCGCCGCTGCTGCGCGCCGGCGTCTACTGGCCCGGCGCCGGCGTGGCCGAGCTTGCGACAGCGCGCGAAAACTGGGCCGAGGGCGCGCCCGTCGTGCCCGTCGTCTTTTACCGGGCGCTGGTGCAGGGCGCGGGCCTCAACCCGATCAACCGGCTGACGCGGGCGCTGCTGCGGCGCGGGCTGAACCCGCTGCCGGTGTTCGTCGCCTCGCTCAAGGATCCGGTTTCGGCGGCCACGCTGGACAGCCTGTTTGCCCAGGCCCCGCCGGACGTGATCCTGAATGCCACCGCCTTTGCCACCGGATCCTTCGGCGAAGGGGGGCGCGGCAAGGGGGCCTCGAACCCCCTTGCCGCGCCCGCCGCGCAGGGCGCGCCGGTGTTCCAGGTCGTGCTGTCGGGCTCATCCGAAGAGGCGTGGGAAAGCGGGCTTTCGGGGCTTTCGGCGCGCGACATCGCCATGAACGTGGCGCTGCCGGAAGTGGACGGGCGCATCCTGAGCCGCGCGATATCCTTCAAGGGCGAAGCCTTCTTCGACGAGGCCACCCAATGCCCCATCGCCAGCTACCGCGCCCGCGGCGACCGGGTGGATTTCGTGGCCGACCTGGCCGCGGCCTGGGCCCGGCTGCGCCGCACGCCGCCTGCCGAAAGGCGCATCGCCCTGGTGCTGGCGAACTACCCGAACAGGGACGGACGCCTGGCCAATGGCGTCGGCCTCGACACCCCCGCCGCCACCGTTCACGCGCTGAAGATGCTGCGCCGCGAAGGATACATGCTGCGCGGCATTCCCGAAGATTCCGACGCCCTGATGCGGGCCATTCTCGCCGGCCCCACCAACTGGCTGACCGACCGCGCAAGCCGCTCGGGCGGGGTGGAGCTGATGATGTCGGACTACCAGATCGCCTACGGCCAGTTGCCGCACGACCTGCGCGCCGCCATAGAGGAGCGCTGGGGCCCGCCCGAGGCCGACCAATTCTTCGAGCCCGGCGAGGTCGATTGCGGGTGCTTCAAGCTGTCGGTCCTGCAGTTCGGCAACGTGGTGGTCGGCATCCAGCCCGCGCGCGGCTACAACATCGACCCCACCGACACCTACCATTCGCCCGACCTGGTGCCGCCGCACAACTACCTCGCCTTCTACTTCTGGCTGCGGCATGTACACCGGGCCGACGCCATCGTCCACATGGGCAAGCACGGCAATCTGGAATGGCTGCCGGGCAAGGCGCTGGCGCTGTCGGCCTCCTGCTGGCCCGAGGCGGTGCTGGGGCCGGTGCCGCATATCTACCCCTTCATCGTCAACGATCCGGGCGAGGGCACCCAGGCCAAGCGCCGGGCACAGGCGGTGATCATCGACCACCTCACCCCGCCGCTGACGCGCGCCGAAAGCTACGGGCCGATGCGCGACCTGGAAGCGCTGGTGGACGAATATTACGAAGCCGCGGGCGTGGACCCGCGAAGGCTCGACCATCTGCGCCGCGAGATCCTGTCGCTGACTTCGGTGACCGGGCTGGACCAGGATGCGGGCCTGTCGGGCGAGGACGAAGAGGGCGACCTGGCCCGGCTGGACGCCTATCTTTGCGAGCTGAAAGAGGCGCAGATCCGCGACGGGCTGCATGTGTTCGGCCTCTCGCCCGAGGGACGGCTGGCGCGCGACCTGCTGCTGGCGCTGTTGCGGGTGCCGCGCGGAGACGGCGAAGGTGCCAACGCCTCGCTGCTGCGCGCGCTGGCCGAGGATTTCGGCCTGGGCTTCGATCCGCTCGATTGCGACATGGCCGCGCCGTGGGAGGGGCCGCAGCCCGAGGCGCTGGCGGCGGTGTCAGGCGCGCGCTGGCGCTCCACCGGCGATACGGTCGAGCGGCTGGAACTGTTCGCGGCGCGGCTGCTGGATGAAGACGCGAGGTTCGCGCCCGGCACCGAGGGGGGGCGCATTTCGCGCCCGCCCTGGGGGGCGGGGTCGGGCGCGAACCGGATCGCAGGCGATCCGGGAAAAGGCAGCGTCGCGATGACGTCAGATACCCTTGCGAGCACTCCGGGCGAAAAAACCGCTGCCGTCCTCGACTACGCCCTGAATCACCTCGCCCCCACCATCGCCGCCTGCGGCCCGGCCGAGGGGGCAGGCCTTCTCGCCGCCCTTTCGGGGCAGTTCGTCGCCCCGGGGCCGTCCGGCGCGCCGACGCGCGGCCGGCCCGACGTGCTGCCCACCGGGCGCAACTTCTACAGCGTGGACAGCCGCGCCGTGCCCACCCGCACCGCCTGGGCTCTGGGCTGGAAATCGGCGAACCTTCTGATCGAGAAACACCTGCAGGAGCACGGCGACTGGCCGCGCGCGATGCTGATCACCGCCTGGGGCACCGCCAACATGCGCACCGGCGGCGACGACATCGCCCAGGCGCTGGCCCTGATGGGGGTCAAACCGCAGTGGGACGCCATGAGCCACCGCGTCACCGGCTTCGAGATCATCCCCGCAACCGCGCTCGGCCGGCCGCGCGTCGATGTCACGCTGCGCATCTCGGGTTTCTTCCGCGATGCCTTCCCGCAGCTGATCGCGCTTTTCGACAGCGCCGCGCGCGCGGTGATGGCGCTGGACGAGCCGCCCGAAACAAACCCAGCCGCCGCGCGCGCCCGCGCCGAAGGGGACAAAGGCCAGTTCCGGGTTTTCGGCGCCAAGCCCGGGGCCTATGGCGCGGGGCTTCAGGCGATGATCGATGAGCGCCTCTGGGCCGACAAGGCCGACCTGGCCGAAGCCTATCTCGAATGGGGCGGCTACGCCTATGGCGCCGGCAGCGAAGGCACCCGCGCGCGCAAGGCCTTCGAGGCCCGACTGCGCCAGGTCGAGGCCATCGTGCAGAACCAGGACAACCGCGAGCACGACCTGCTGGATTCAGACGACTACTACCAGTTCGAAGGCGGCGCGGCGGCGGCCGTGGCCACGCTTCAGGGCCGCGACCGGCCCGTCTACCACAACGACCACTCGCGCCCCGAACGCCCCGTGATCCGCACCCTGGAGGACGAGATCGGCCGTGTCGTGCGTTCGCGCGTCACCAACCCGAAATGGATCGCGGGCGTCAAGCGCCACGGCTACAAGGGTGCCTTCGAGATCGCCGCCACGGTGGACTACATGTTCGCCTTCGCCGCCACCACGGGTGCCGTGAAATCGCATCATTTCGACATGGTGCACGAAGCGTTCCTGGAAGACGAGGAAACCCGGCGCTTCATCGCGGAACACAACGCCCCGGCCCTGCGCGAGATCGCCGAGCGGCTGCGCGAAGCCATCGAACGCGGGCTGTGGGTGCCGAAATCCAATTCGGCCCGCGCCCTGCTGGAAAGGCTCGCATGATCCGCCCGGCCACACCATGAAGACTTTCCGGCAGGTTTCCGGAAAGCCCGCCCCCGGCAGTTGAACCCGAAACCGTTCCCTGCCGCCAGCCCGGCCCGGTACCGTCGCCGGGGCTTCCCGCTACCCGCGCGCCGGCAGGAGGCAATTCACCTCGGCCGTCACGATCGCCCAGTCGCCGCCGAGGCTCCCCGGCACGATATGGCAGCCGGTGGCCCGTTCGATCGCCCGGTATCCCCTTTCCAGGGTCTGCGACAGGCTGGGGAGCATTTCCACCGAGACCCGATGCGCCTCGACCGAAGTGCCGCCGGGCTGCATGTATACCCTGAACCGGCTGCCATCGACCGCAACCTCGCGCATCGCCCCGCCCCACATCTCGGGCGAAGGGCTGCCGCAGCCGGCCGGAAGCGTGAGCAGGAGGATCAGGAGAGTTCGATGCCACATGCCGCCAAACCTTGCGCATCGTGGTTAAATCTTTCCTAACGCCTCTTGCAATGAGGGCATTCCGGTCGCAAGCTCCGCCCCCGCGACAGGAGGCAAGAGATGACAGACAAACCCGACCGCCACGCGATGAAGATGGCCAAGAAAAAGGCCGCCCGCGACAAGATCATGGCCACGAAAACCGCCGAAAGGGGGCTGGTCATCGTCCACACCGGCAAGGGCAAGGGCAAGTCCACCGCCGCCTTCGGCATGATCTTCCGCTGCATCGCCCACGACATGCAATGCGCGGTGGTGCAGTTCATCAAGGGCGGCATGTCCACCGGCGAGCGCGACCTGATCATGTCGAAGTTTTCCGACATCTGCGCCTTCCACACCATGGGCGAAGGCTTCACCTGGGAAACCCAGGACCGCCAGCGCGATACCGAAATGGCCCGCGCCGCCTGGGAAAAGGCCAAGGAGCTGATCCGAGATCCGGCCAACAGGATGGTGCTGCTCGACGAGATCAACATCGCCATCCGCTACGATTACCTCCCGATCGGCGAGGTGGTGAAGTTTCTAGGCGAAGAAAAACCGCCGATGACCCATGTGGTGCTCACCGGGCGCAACGCGCACGCAGACCTGATCGAGATCGCCGATCTGGTCACCGAGATGGAACTGGTCAAGCACCCCTTCCGCTCCGGGGTGAAGGCCCAGATCGGGGTGGAATACTGAGCGGCAACCCCCCGCGCGCCGGGAACGGAAGACACACCGGCCCCTCGGGGCCTCATTTGCCCATCCCCTGCGCACGCGCCTCGCTCAGCGTCATCGAGGTGGAAAGCGCCTCGCCATCCAGCCGCAGCTCGATCACGGCCACTCGCCCCGAGGCACGCGCCCGCACAAACGCTTCGGGGAAATCCTCGCCGCGCTCCACCACCTCGCCGTGCCCGCCATAGGCCCGCGCCAGGGCCGCGAAATCGGGGTTGGCCAGATCGGTGCCGCTGACGCGCGCCGGATAGGTCCGCTCCTGGTGCATGCGGATGGTGCCGTAGCGCCCGTTGTTGGCGACGATCACGATCGGCGCCGCACCATGCTGCACGGCGGTGGACATCTCGTTCAGCGTCATCTGGAAATCGCCGTCGCCGGCCAGGCACACCACGCTGCGTTCCGGGTGTTCCAGGCTGGCGGCGACTGCCGCCGGAAAGCCGTAGCCCATGGAACCCGAGGTCGGCGCAAGCTGGGTGCCATGCTGCCTGAACCGGAAATACCGGTGCAGGAAGGCGGCAAAGTTTCCCGCCCCGTTGGTGACGATGGCATCCTCGGGCAGGTTGCCGGACAGCCAGCGCACCACCTGTTCCAGCTTCACCGCACCGGGGGTTTCCTTCGGCGCCTGCCAGGCCTCGTAATCGGCCCGCGCCGCGCGCCGCCAGTCGCCCCAGGGCACATCGCCCGGCGCATTGAGCGCACACAGCGCGCGCAGCATGTCCGGCGCGGCAGCACAGATCGCCAGATCGGTGCGCAGCCAGCTTCCGGGCAGGTCCGGGTCGGGGTGTACATGGATGATCTGCTTGCCCGGGGCCTCGGGCGTCACCAGGGTATAGCCGTCCGTCGGAACATCCCCGAAGCGTGTCCCGAACAGCAGCAGGAAATCGGCCGCCTTCAGCCGCGCTGCCAGCGCCGGGTTCATCCCCACGCCCAGGTCGCCGACATACTGCGCCGCGCCATTGTCCATGTAGTCCTGCCGCCGGAAGGTGACCGCCACCGGCAGGTCATGTGCCGCCGCGAATCGTTCCAGATCGGCCGCCGCCTGCGCGCTCCAGCCCGGCCCGCCGACAACCGCCAGCGGGCGGGCAGCCCGGGCCAGCATGTCCAGCACCTGCCCTGCCGCTTCCGGCGGCGGCGGCCGCTGCGCGAGCGGTTGCGGAGCAAGCGCCGCCCCGTCGCAGGGTGCGCTCAGCACATCCTCGGGCAGCGCCAGCACCACCGGCCCCGGCCGGCCCGACATCGCCACCCGGAAGGCGCGGTTCACATATTCCGGCAGTCGGTCGGTGTCATCTACCTCGGCCGCCCATTTGGCCATCGGCCCGAACACCGCCCGGTAGTCCAGCTCCTGAAACGCCTCGCGGTCTCGATGCGCCCGCGCGATCTGGCCTGCGAACATCACCAGCGGCGTCGAATCCTGGCGCGCCACGTGGATCGCGGAACTCGCATTGGTCGCCCCCGGCCCGCGGGTCACGAACACCACGCCGGGGCGCCCCGTCATCTTGCCCGTCGCCTCGGCCATCATCGCCGCTCCGCCTTCGTGGCGGCAGACGATGTTTTCGATACCCGAGCCGTGCAGCCCGTCCAGCACCGCCAGAAAGCTCTCGCCGGGAACCGAAAACACCCGTGAGACCCCATGCGCCTTCAGCTGATCCACAAGCAGTTGCCCGCCGTGCCGTCCGCCGCTCATCTGCACCCTCTCCAGCTCCGTTTCCCGATACCGCCTGCATGGCATTGACGATGGCACGGGTAAAGGGATGGCGTCAGGCGGGGTCGGAAAACCCGATCGGCCTGCCGGCCGGGGCGCACGGGCAGATCGAGCAGGCCGCCCCGACCGCATTTGCGATTGCCTTCCGGTTCGTCACGGCTAGCCTGCCGGCATGTCCCGCAAGCCCGGCCAGATGCAGATCATTCACGACAGGATGGCCCCGGCCCGCACCGCGGCGCTGCATGCCACGCTCGGACGCACCGGCCTGCCGCCCGGCCCCGGAGATCCGCTGCCGCCCTTCTGGCACATGATCTGCTTCTGGGATGTCATCTGCTTCTGGGATGTCCGCCCGCTGCAGGAGCTGGGCCACGGCGACCGCCCGCGCACCGGCCTGGCCCGATTCCCGATCTCGGCCTGCCCCAGCGCATGCGGGCCGGCGGGCGGCTGGAGTTTCTCGCTCCCCGATCGTCGGACAGCCGGCCGAGAAGCGCTCGCTGCTCGAGGATGTGCAGATGAAGGAAGGCCGCAGCGGCAGGCTGGGGTTCGTCCGCCTGCGCCTCGACATCATCCGGCAGGGCCGACTGTGCCACCGGGGGAAATGTCTTCCGGGTGTGTGCTGCGGACGGGCGGCTGTGCATGGGGGCCCTGGCCCGCTGAAACGCCGGGCCGGACTCAGAGGCTGGCCTCGACGCGGAAATCGTCGGGTATGCCGTCGCGCCCCTCGAGCACCAGATCGGCCATCACCTCGGCAACCTTCGGCGCCATGCCGAAGCCGATCTTGAACCCTCCGTTGGCAATGTAATGCCCCTGCCGACCGGGCCAGGGGCCGAGCAGCGGAGCACGGCTCGCCGCCCGCGGCCGCACGCCCGCCCAGCGGCGCAGGACCGGCGCGCCCGCCAGCCGCGGCAGGGCAGAAACGGCCCGGGCGTGCAGCGCATCGAGCTGCGCATCCGTCGCGTCGGGGCTTGCGAAGTCGCGCTCGCTGGTCGAACCGACCGCCACCGTCCCGTTGTCATGCGCAACGATGTGGATCCCCGCACAGAACAGCTGCGCCGCTCCGGCTCCGGCATCATGTTCCAGCAGCAGGGACTGCCCCTTCACCCCGGTCCCGACCGGGCGGCCGAGCTCGCGCGAAAGCGCTTCCAGCCCCCGATAGCCGGTGGCCCAGACGACTGCTCCCCTTGCCGCCCCCTCCGTGCGGATCGCACCGCCGAGCGCCCGGATCGCCCCGGCCAGACTCGCACATGCCCGAGGCGGATCGAGCCGCGCGCTCAACGTATCGTGAACGACCATCCCGGTCGGACTGGCAGGAACCCAGGAACCGAACCCGCCGGCCGGGCAGACCCGCCAGCGCGCCCGCCCGTCCCACAGGGAATCGGCCTGTTTCGCCCGCGCCCGTGCCCGCTCCAGCGCCGCCGCATCGGCAACCGGCTGCAGCCGCCCGGTGCGGGCGTAGCCCGTTTCCTGCCCGGAAAGATCCGCCACAGCGCTCCAGAACCCGTCGGCCATGAGCAGGCTCTCGAACTGGAAGGCCTTCTTCGCGTTCCAGTTCTCGGGCACATGCGGAGCCAGCGCTCCCACCGTTCCGCCACTGGCTCCCGCCCCGACCCCGCGCGGATCGATCACCGTGACCCGCGCTCCGCGACGCAGGCAGGCAAACGCCACCGACAGGCCGAAAATCCCCGCGCCCATCACCGTGACATCGGCCATTGCCAAGGCCGCCCCCCTTGCCCATTGTCATCACCGCACCGGCGCCGGAGACAAATGCCGGAACCGGGCGCCGGAACCAGAAATAGGGCATCGCTCCTGGATGGACCAGACAGCACCGATAAGCTGGATCGACGGGCGGGTACCCCGCTCGTGCCGCTTCGACGATCCCTATTATTCCCCGCAGGGAGGGCTGGCCGAAACCCGCCACGTGTTCCTGGCCGGAAACGGATTGCCGGAACGCTTCCGGCCCGGTTTTCACATCGCCGAGCTCGGCTTCGGCACCGGCCTGAACGCGCTGGCCGCCTGGGCCGCGTGGAATGCATCCGGCATGCGCGGCCCGCTGCGCTTTACCAGCTTCGAGGCCTTCCCGATCGCCCCGGACGACATGGCCCGCGCGCTGGCCGCCTTTCCCGAACTGGAAGAGCTGACGCGCGCCCTGCTGGCGTGCTGGTCCGCCGGCCCCGGCAGCTTCACCCTGCCCGGGCTGCGGCTGACGGTGATCACCGGCGATGCGCGCCGGACCCTGCCCGCCTGGCCCGGGCGCGCGGATGCCTGGTTTCTCGACGGCTTCGCACCCGCGAAGAACCCCGAGCTCTGGCAGCCGGATCTGCTCGAACAGGTCGCCCGCCACACCCGCCCGGGTGGCAGCCTCGCCACCTATACGGCCGCCGGCCGGGTGCGGCGGGCGCTGGCGGATGCGGGCTTTCTGGTCGAGCGCCGGCCCGGTTTCGGGCGCAAGCGCCACATGACCGCAGCCCGGCTCGGAACGCGATGAGATCGACAGACCGCCCCGGCGCCGGCATCGCGCTCATGATTGCCGCAACCGCCGTCTTCGCCCTGCAGGACGGGGTCTCCCGCCATCTTGCCGAAACCTACAACGTGCTGATGGTGGTGATGATCCGCTACTGGTTCTTCGCCGCCTTCGTCATCGCCCTGGCGCGGCGCCGGGCCGGCGGTCTGCGGGCGGCCGCGGCCAGCGGATATCCGCTGCTGCAGGCCTTCCGGGGCGCGCTGCTGGCACTGGAGATATGCGTCACCGTCCTGTCGTTCGTGCTGCTCGGGCTGGTCGAAACCCATGCGATCTTCGCGGTCTATCCGCTTCTGGTCGCCGCGCTTTCGGGGCCGGTGCTGGGCGAGCGGGTCGGCTGGAGACGCTGGGGAGCGATCGCCCTCGGGCTGGTCGGGGTCCTGGTGATCCTGCAACCGGGGCGCGGCCTTTTCTCGCCGGCAGCGCTGATCCCGCTGGCCGGCGCCTTCGGATTCGCGCTCTACGGGCTGCTGACCCGCCTGGTCGCCCGCCGGGACAGCACGGAAACCAGCTTCTTCTGGACCGGCACCGTCGGGGCGGCCGTCATGACCCTGGCCGGAATCGGTTTCTGGGAGCCGCTGGCCCCGGCCGACTGGGGCTGGATGGCGCTGCTCTGCGTTTCCGGCGCCCTGGGGCACTGGCTGCTGATCCGCAGCTACGAGCTGGCAGAGGCAAGCGCCGTGCAGCCCTTTGCCTATCTGCAGCTGGTGTTCGTGACGGCAATCGGCATCACCGTCTTCGGAGAGGCGCTGCGCCCGGAGGTGGCGCTGGGCGCGGCGCTGGTGATCGGCGCCGGGCTGTTCACGCTCCGGCGCAATCGGCTCCGGGAAGGCCGCTGACGGGGGCTGTCCGCTTCCGCTCCCGCCCCTCCGTCCCCGCCCCTCCGCTCCGGCAGGCGGAAACCCCGTGCGGCACGCACAGCCCGCCCTCAGCGCCCGGCAAGCTCCTGCTCCAGGCGCAGGGGAAGCGGCCGGCCGGCCAGCCGGGCCCTGTAGACATCGAGGGATTCCATCACCCGCATCACGTAGTTCCGGGTTTCCCGGAAGGGGATCGCCTCGATCCAGTCCACGGCCGTCTCGACCGAACCCCGCGGATCCCCGGCGGCGGAAGTCCACTGCGCGACCCGCCGCGGCCCGGCATTGTAGGCTACGGCAACGAAGGGCATGTAGCCGCCGAAGTCTTCCTGCAGTTCCTTCAGGTGCAATGCGCCCAGGCGCAGGTTGTAGGACGGTTCGGCGAGCAGGGCGGCCTCGCGGTAGGGAAGCCCGTTGCGCCTGGCAACCTCGCGCGCGGTGGCCGGCATCAGCTGCATCAGCCCGCGCGCCCCGACCCGGCTGACCGCCTGCGGGTAAAACGCGCTTTCCCGGCGGATGACCGACAGCACCAGCTCCGGCGGTGCCGGCAGATCGGCGGGAAGGCGCGCGACAAGCGGGAAATAGGCCGGCATGATCACCTGCCCCCGGAGCGCTGCATATTTCCCCAGGGCCAGCGCCGCATGCGGCTGTTCCAGTTCGAGCGCCAGCCGGGCGAGCGCACCCCGCCGTTCGGCATCGAGGCTCTCGGCCAGGTGCCGCACGAAACGCCGGAACAGGAGCGGCCGGTCGGCGCGGTGCAGCAGCAGGGCGGCCGCCAGGACCGAACTTTCGGTTCCGGCCAGGAGCGCGACATCGGGCAGGCCGGAGCGCCCGGCCAGTTCCGGGTCCATCGGCAGGCCGATCTTCAGTGCCGCAAGCTGGCCGTAAAAGGCGGTCTGGAACCGCCCCGCGAAGGCATAGGCCCGGCCCGCCTCTTCGGTGCGCTCCAGCGCCTCCAGGGCACGCCCCTCCCAGTATCCGGCCCGCGCCAGGCTGATCGGCGAAGAGACCCCGGCGCGAAAACGCCGGAAATGTTCGAGCGCGAGCGCCGGCCGGTCCAGCTTGCGCAGGGCGATATAGCCGGCGAGCCATTCCAGATCGCCGAAATCCGCCCCTGCGCGCAGGAAATGCCGCGCGGCGATCCGGTAGGCCAGTTCCGGCTTTCCGCGCCGCATCATTTCCCGCGCCAGCGCGCGGCGTCGGCTGCTCCAGCGTTCCGGCCGCCCCAGGGCCCGCGCCGAGACCGAACGTTTCAGCAGCAGGTCGATGGCTGCCTCCTTCCGGCCTTTCCCGAGCCGCCAGACAAAGCGGGCGTGGGCCAGACCCGGGTCGTCGGCCAGGGCCGCCGGCACCGCGTCGATCAGCGCATCGACGCCGTTTTCGCGCCCCGACAGGAGCGCGATCCGGGCTTCCGCAAGGCGGGCGTAGGCCGTGCCCACCAGCGGGTTCAGCCGGCGTGCCTGCTCCGTCAGCCCACGCCAGAGGAGCATGTCCTGACGCGCCCGGTGGTGGTTGAGCAGCGCCTCCGGAAACCGCGCAAGCAGGGCCTCTTCCTCCTCCGGTTCCAGCGCCAGGCCGCGCCAGGCATCCACCGCGACCCGTGCCGCATCTTCTCTGCGCCCCAGTTTCAGCAGCGCCCCGGCAAGCCGCAGCGCGCCGTCACCCGTGCGCGGGGGCTGAGACGCGAAATAGGCGACGACCTGCTCCGGCGGCGCCGCTTCCGGGATTGCGGCCTCGCCCTTTTCGCGCAGCAGCGGCAGGCCCGGCCAGTCCGTCCGGCGCGCGAGGAAATCCGCATATTCGTCGAAGCTGCCCATGCCCGCCCGCAGCCGGTGCCACTGGACGATATCGCGCCCGAGCGCCCCGGCCGAAGCGGATTCGGCGCGCGCCCCCTGCCAATCGCCCTGCTCGGCCGCCTGCAGGGCCCGCGCCAGCGCCGCCGCCTCGTGATCGCGCGCAGCAGTTGCCGGAAACGCGGAAAATGCCAGCAGGGCGAGCCCTGCGAGAACTGCTCTTGCCATCGGCGCCCTTCTTGTCCATTGCCCCCTTGTGCGGGGGATTCCCCGGTCAGCGTAGCCGCTGCGCCTTCCCGCGCAATACACAAACTTGGCAAGCCCCCGGAACACGGCTAGTTTCCGCCGCGCACGGCGGGTGACTCGGCGCCGCGCCGCAGATACGGACACCCGACAGCAGATACGGACACCCGACAACACAGGAGAGCGCACCATGATCAGCGGATCCCTTCCGGCCCTTGTCACGCCGTTCAGGAACGGTGCGCTGGATCTCGACACGCTCCGGCAGCTGGTCGAATGGCAGATCGAACAGGGCAGCAACGGGCTGGTCCCGGTGGGCACCACCGGCGAAAGCCCGACGCTCAGCCACGAGGAGCATGAAACCGTCATCGAGGAGGTGGTGAAGGCCGCGGCCGGGCGGGTGCCGGTGATCGCCGGGGCGGGATCGAACAACACCGCCGAGGGCATCCGGCTGATCCGCCACGCCGCAGCCGTGGGCGCAGATGCAGCGCTGGTGGTCACGCCCTATTACAACAAGCCCACCCAGGCCGGGCTGATCGCCCATTTCACGGCCCTGCACGATGCCGCCGACATCCCGATCATCATCTACAACATCCCCGGCCGCTCGGTGGTGGACATGAGCCCGGAAACCATGGGCGAACTGGCCAAGCTGCCGCGCATGATCGGGGTGAAGGACGCCACCGGAGACCTTGCCCGCGTCAGCCTGCAGCGCATGACCTGCGGCAGGGACTTCATCCAGCTTTCCGGCGAGGACGCCACGGCGCTGGGCTTCAATGCCCAGGGCGGAAGAGGCTGCATTTCGGTAACGGCCAACGTGGCCCCGAAGCTGTGCGCCGAGTTCCAGGCCGCCACCCTGGCCGGCGACTACGCCAAGGCGCTGGACTATCAGGACCGGCTGATGCCGCTTCACCGGGCGATCTTCCTCGAACCCGGCGTTGCGGGGGCCAAATACGCCCTGTCACTGCTGGGCAGGTGCTCGGATGAGGTCCGTCTGCCCCTCGTCGGGCCGAGCGAGGCCACCAGGGCCGAGATCCGCGCCGCGATGGAACACGCGGGGCTGCTGGAATAGAACCGGCGCCTGCCCACCGGGGCCGCGCCGGGCCGGCGCTGTCGCGGCCCGGCATGGTGGCACGGGGGTGGCGGTGAAGTCGAGGCGGGCCCGGACCTCCGCCCGCGCCGCGCGGCATCCACTGGACAGCAGCACGGCAAGGGCCTATCTGCTCGTCCCATGGCCGCGAAGAAGAAGGAAAACCCCAATTACAAGGTGATCGCCGAGAACCGGCGGGCGCGGTATGATCATGCGATCGAGGACGACCTTGAATGCGGCATCGTCCTGCTGGGCTCGGAGGTGAAATCCCTGCGCCAGGGGCAGGCCAACATCGCCGAAAGCTATGCCGCCGTGGAAGATGGGGAGCTGTGGCTGATCAACAGCTACATCGCCCCCTACGAACAGGCCAGGACATGGGGCCACGAAGAACGCCGCAAGCGCAAGCTGCTGGTTTCGAGGAAGGAGCTGGCCCGGCTGTGGGATGCCACGCGGCGCAAGGGCATGACGCTGGTGCCGCTGGTGCTCTACTTCAACCACAAGGGCCTGGCCAAGCTGAAGATCGGCATCGCGAAGGGCAAGAAGAAACAGGACAAGCGCGCCACCGAAGCCAGACGCGACTGGCAGCGCCAGAAGGCACGGCTTCTGCGTCGGGACATGTGAGCCCTGCGAGCGCCTGCCGGCAGCGCCGCTGCGGCAGAAGCGCCGGAAGCGGAACCGGTTTCGGCCTCCGCGCCCTTGAAAGGGCCGCGCTGCGCGTTTAGGCAGACAGCGACCGACCCGGGGGAGGACCGATGCCTGAAAGCGACCCGAAGACGCTTGTCACCACCGACTGGCTCGCCGCCCACCTGAAGGATCCGGACCTGCGTCTTTTCGATGCCTCGTGGCACATGCCGGACTCGGGGCGCGATGCGCGGGCCGAATACGCGGCCGCGCACATCCCCGGCGCGCGTTTCTTCGACATCGACGAGATCGCCGACCTGCGCAGCGCGCTTCCCCACACCGCGCCGCCGGCAGAAAAATTCGCCAGCCGGATGCGCGCCCTGGGTGTGGGAGACGGCCATCAGGTGGTTGTCTATGACAGCGCCGGCATCTTTTCCGCCCCGCGGGTGTGGTGGCTGTTCCGGCTGATGGGCAAGACGGACGTGGCGGTGCTCGACGGCGGGCTGCCCAAGTGGCAGGCCGAAGGGCGCGAAACCGAGGACATGCCCCCGGTGCTGCGCGAGCGCCACATCACGGTGCAGAGGCAGGCCGGGCTGATCAAGGATGTCACCCAGGTGGCCGCAGCCTCCAAGCTGGGCGACCACGAGATCCTCGACGCCCGCAGCCCGGCCCGCTTCCGTGGCGAGGAACCGGAGCCGCGCGCGGGGCTGCGCGCGGGGCATATCCCGGGCTCGAAGAACCTCCATTTCCGCACCCTGCTCAACGAAGACGGCACCATGAAGGCCCCCGACGAGCTGCGCGCGGTGTTCGAGGCGGCGGGGGTCGATCTGAAAAAGCCGGTGATCAGCAGCTGCGGCTCGGGCGTGACCGCCTGCATCATCGACCTGGCGCTGGAACGTATCGGCCACCGTCGCCACGCCGTCTATGACGGTTCGTGGTCGGAATGGGGCATGTATGACGACCTTGCGGTCGCAACCGGAGACGACTGATGCTGAACGACCTGAACCCGCAGCCCGCCGACAAGATCCTGGAACTGATGCAGATGTTCCGCGACGACCCGCGGGCGGGCAAGATCGACCTCGGGGTCGGCGTCTATCGCAATGCCGCAGGGATCACCCCGGTGATGCGCGCCGTCAAGGCCGCCGAAAAGCGGCTGTGGGAAGAGCAGCAGACCAAGGCCTATACCGGGCTGGCGGGAGATCCGGCCTATGCGGAAACGCTTTCAGCACTGATCCTGGGCGATGCGCGCGACGAAAGCCGGCTGGCGGCCATCGCCACGCCGGGCGGCACCGGCGCAATCCGCCAGGCGCTGGAACTGATCCGTATCGCCAGCCCCGGGGCCACCGTGTGGCTCTCGGCCCCGACCTGGCCGAACCATCCCTCGATCATCAGGTTTCTCAAGATGAACCTGGCCGAATATCGCTATTTCGACGACGCCACGCGCGATGTCGATTTCGCCGGCATGATGGATGACCTGGCCCGCGTGAAGGCCGGCGACGTGGTGCTGCTGCACGGCTGCTGCCACAACCCCACCGGCGCCAACCTGACGCCGGATCAGTGGGAGGAGGTGGTCGCGCTGCTGGAAAGAACCGGCGCGATTCCCTTCATCGACATCGCCTACCAGGGCTTCGGCGACGGGCTGGACGAAGACGCCGCCGCCACCCGGCTGGTCGCCTCGCGCCTGCCCGAAGTCCTGATCGCGGCCAGCTGCTCGAAGAATTTCGGCATCTACCGCGAACGCGCCGGGCTGCTGATGGCCATTGCCCCCGACAGCACGACCCGGCCCGTCACCCAGGGCACCCTGAACTTCCTGAACCGGCAGAACTACTCCTTCCCGCCGGACCACGGGGCGCGGGTGGTGTCGATGATCCTCGACGATGACGCCCTGCGCGCCGACTGGCAGGCGGAACTGGAAGAAATGCGCCAGGGCATGCTGGACCTGCGCGAACAGCTGGCCGCCGAATTGCGCCAGCGCACCAACTCGGAGCGCTTCGACTTCATCGCCCGCCACCGCGGCATGTTCTCGCGCATCGGCGCAAGCCCCGAACAGGTGCGCCACATGCGCGAGAAGCACGGCATCTACATGGTAGGCGACAGCCGGATCAACATCGCCGGGCTGAACGCGGAAACGGTGCCGCTGCTGGCCGAGGCGATCATGGACGCCGGCGTCTGAGTTCCGCACCGGTCTGCTGCCGCGGCACGGCCGGAGCAGGGACATTCCCGCCGCAGGGCGCCCCGCAGGGGCTGCAGGGGCTGTTCTCCCGAGGCCGTTCCCCGACCCATCGCACGGCACCGGCTCCGCCGGCGGTTCCCCCGCACGGCCCGGCCGCTCCCCCGCACGGCCCAGCCCGGACGGAAAGGCCCGGGCGCGAACGCCCGGGCTTCGGCATGAGGATCGGGGCTCCTCGTCCGCCGTTGTCAGCCGTTCTGGAACTCGGGATAGGCTTCCATGCCGAGTTCCGACATGTCGAGCCCGTTGACTTCGGCCTCCTCGTCAACCCGGATGCCCATCACCGCCCTGAGCAGCAGCCAGAGCGCGCCCGAGGTCACGATCACGAAGATGCCCACGACCACGATGCCCGTCAGCTGCGGCGTCAGCCTGGCGTCGGGGTTGGTGAAGACCACCGCGATCGTGCCCCAGATGCCGGCGAACAGATGCACCGGGATGGCGCCGACCACGTCGTCGATCTTGAACCTGTCGAGCAGCGGCACCGCAAAGACCACGATCACCCCGCCGATGGCCCCGATCAGGCTGGCGGCGCCCAGAGAGGGGGTCAGCGGCTCGGCGGTGATCGAGACCAGACCGGCCAGCGCGCCGTTCAGGACCATCGTCAGGTCGGGCTTCCTGTAGAGCAGCTGCGTCAGCACCAGCGCCGCGATGGCTCCGCCGGCCGCGGCGGTGTTGGTGTTGGCCAGGATCCGGCTTATGTCGGCCACGTTGCCGGCGGTATCCATGTAGAGCTGGGAGCCGCCGTTGAAGCCGAACCAGCCCATCCACAGGATGAAGGTGCCCAGCGTCGCCAGGGTCAGGTTCGAGCCCGGGATCGGGTTGACCTTGCCGCCCTTGTACTTGCCGATGCGCGGCCCGAGGATGATCGCGCCGGTCAGCGCCGCCCAGCCGCCGACCGAATGCACCACCGTGGAGCCGGCGAAATCGAGGAAGCCCATCCGGTCGAGGAAACCGCCGCCCCATTTCCAGCTGGCCTGGATCGGGTAGATCAGGCCTACCAGCACGATCACGAAGATCAGGAACGGCCAGAGCCTGATCCGTTCTGCCAGCGCACCCGAAACGATCGAAGCGGTGGCGGCCGCGAACATCAGCTGAAAGAAGAAATCGGAACCGTCCGAGGCGTAGGTCAGGTCCGGGGTCTCGCCGGCCAGCCCGACCGCTTCGAGCTTGGCGGTCGAAAACGCCCCGATGATGCCGTCAACCATCCAGCCGTCGCCCGGATACATAAGCTGGTAGCCGATGGCGTAGTAGAGCAGCGTGGCCAGGCCGAACAGGCCCATGTTCTTCATCAGCTGCATGGTCACGTTCTTCGAGCGCACCAGCCCGGCTTCCAGCATGGCAAAGCCCGCCGCCATCCAGAACACCAGAACACCGGTGACGATGAACATGAAGGTGGTCAGGATGAAGCCGATTTCCTCCATCGGAGGCGTGTTGTCGGCTTCCTGTGCGAACCCCAGCGCCGGCATGCAGGCCAGCGCGGCGGTTGCGCTGATCGGTTTCAGCAGTTTCATCTGTCGTCCTCTCGTTTCTTCCTGCCGCGCTCAGAGCGCGTTCTCGTCCGTTTCCCCGGTGCGGACCCGCAGCGCGCTTTCCACATCCAGCACGAAAATCTTTCCGTCTCCGATCTTGCCGGTGCGGGCGGTCTTGGCGATGGTATCGACCACCTGCTCCGTCTGATCTGCGGAAACCACGATTTCCAGCTTGACCTTGGGGACGAAATTCACCTCGTATTCGGCGCCGCGGTAGATCTCGGTATGCCCCGACTGGGCACCGAATCCCTTGATGTCGGAGACCATCATGCCGCGCACGCCGATCCCGGTGAGCGCTTCACGGACCTCCTCGAGCTTGAACGGCTTTATCGTTGCGATGATCAGTTTCACGTCATGTCCTTCCTGTGAGCACCTGTGCGCAGGATCACCCTGCGGGATGCCTCTTTTCCATTGCAGCAGCGGGCCGTTTCTCAAGCGGCCCCCCCCTGTTTTGGCGTGACAATCCGTCCTGAAACCGAAGGCTCTGGTTTTTTCGGCGATATTTTGTGCACTCGCACAAAATTTATGCACGAGAGGGATTTTCCGAAATTCGGCTTGCACCCCTTGATTCCCTGCGCCAGTGACTGTCGCCAAAAGCGGGAACAGGCAACAACAGAGCAGATGCTGGAACCCCCATGAGCGGATCCGGAAACAGGAAGCGCCCGCCTCTGGTCGCCGAAAGGCGCTACCCGAAAGGGAAGGCAAAACCGGCTCGGCCGGGCCTGCAGGCCGCGCGCCGGCGCAATGCCGGCACGAAGCCGGGCGGGAAAGCGAAGAGAAGGCCCGCCCGCCGCGGCGGGAAGCAGCGACCCTGGCCCGTGCGGCTGTTGCTGGCCGCGCTGCGCTGGAGCCTGCGGCTGAGCTTCCGGCTGGCCTTGCGCGGCGGTGCCGTCCTGCTGCTGCTGGTCGCGCTGGCAACCGGCTATTTCTACACGACCCTGCCGCCGGCCACCGAACTGCTCGATGCCCGCGCCCGCGGCTCGGTGACGCTTCTGGACCGCAACGATCGGGTCTTCGCCTGGCGCGGCGAGCAGTTCGGCGGGCAGATCACCGCCGATACGGTCTCGCCACATCTGAAGAACGCGATCATCGCCACCGAAGACCGGCGCTTCTACCGCCATATCGGGATCAGCCCGCGCGGCATCGCCAGCGCGATCCGGATCAACCTTGCCGAAGGGCGCGGACCGCTTTCGGGCAACGGAGGATCGACCATAACCCAGCAGACAGCCAAGCTGCTGTGCCTGGGGGTGCCCTACGACCCGAAACGCTGGCAGAGCGAGGCCGATTACGAAGCCGATTGCCGGCGGGGCTCGCTGTGGCGCAAGATAAAGGAAGCCGTCTATGCCCTGGCGATGGAGGCGCGCTATTCCAAGGACGAGATCCTGACGATCTACCTCAACCGTGCCTTCCTGGGAGCCGGCGCCCGCGGCTTCGAGGCGGCCAGCCAGCGCTATTTCGGGAAATCGTCGAACCAGGTCACGCCGGCCGAGGCGGCAATGCTGGCCGGGCTGCTCAAGGCACCCTCGCGCTATGCACCGACGCGCAACCTGCAGCGCGCCCGGGACCGTGCGAATCTGATCATCGGCCTGATGGAGGAACAAGGCTACCTGTCAGCCTCCCAGGCTGCAGAAGCCCGTGCCAACCCGGCGCGGCTTTCGGCTGCGGCGGAAGCGCGCGCCGGCGGCTATTTCGCCGACTGGGTGATGGAAAGCGGCCCCGCCTTTCTGACCCGCAACACGACGGAAGACGTGATCATCCGCACCACCTTCGACCAGCGGATCCAGAACGCGGCCGAGGAAGCGCTGCAGAAAGTGCTCGACGAACGGCTGAAGGAAGGTTCGAAGGTGCAGGCGGCGATCGTGGTGATGTCCGCCGACGGGGCGGTGCGGGCGATGGTGGGCGGGCGGCGGCTCAGGGGCGTCGCCGGACAGTTCAACCGCGCCATCCAGGCCCGGCGGCAGACCGGATCGGCCTTCAAGCCCTTCGTCTATGCCACCGCGCTGGAACTGGGCTGGCGCTATGACGATACCATCATCGACGAGCCGATCACCATCGAGATCCCCGGCTCGGAGCCCTGGTCGCCGCACAACTACGACAAGACCTTCCGCGGCCCGGTCACGCTGACGGATGCGCTGCGGCTGTCTCTGAACATTCCCGCGGTGCGCCTCGCCCGGGCCGTCGGCCTGGACAACGTGCGCACGGTGGCCGGCGAGTTCGGCATCCGCAGCGACCTTGCCGACGGGCCGGCGCTGGCGCTCGGGGTTTCCGAATCGACGCTCCTGGAAATGACCGGCGCCTACGCCGGCATCCTCAACGGCGGCTCCAGCGTAACCCCTTACGGGCTGATCGAACTGCGCCTGCAGGGAGAATCCGAACCCCTGATGACCCAGGGCGGCGGAATCGGCGAACGGGTGATCACCCCGGCTTCCGCAGAGCAGCTGATCTACATGTTGAACCAGGTGGTCGAACGCGGCACCGGCCAGCGCGCCCGCCTGCCCGGTCGGGAAATGGCGGCAAAGACCGGCACCACCCAGGGGGCGCGGGATGCCTGGTTTCTCGGTTTCACCGCCGATTACGTGGCCGGCGTATGGCTTGGCCATGACGACAACAGCCCCCTTTCCGGCGTGACCGGAGGCGGCCTGCCGGCCGAGATCTGGCGGGAGACCATGCTGCGCGTGCACGAGGGATTGCCGTCGCGCCCGCTGCCGATGCTGCGCCCGTCCGCTCCGCCGGTGGCCAGGCCCTACGAGACGGGGCCGGGCACGCCCCCTCCGCCCCCGGAACCGCGCCGGGATCCGGGCGGGCGGTTCATTGACGATTTCCTGAAGGCCCTGTTCGGCCGCCCGCAGCGCTGAACGGCTGACGCTTGCACCGGCGCCGGACACGGACCGTGATGCGGCGGCCCCCCTGAACTCAGCCCGCCCGCTCCAGATCCTCGATCAACCGCGCGAGATTTCCCCGCCGCCGGTCCAGCATCGCGCCGATCTCGCTCTTTTCCACCTTCAGCAGGCTGATCCCCTCGATCAGCATGTCGAAGAACAGCCCCCTGCCGCTGACATCGGAAACCATGAAGGTCACGGTGAAGGGCGGCTCGCCGGCCAGGATCGCCGTTGTCGTCACCTCGTAGAACGACTTGATCTTCCGCGCCTTCTCGACGATCACCCGACCGCCGATGAATTCGCGAAAACGCTTGCCGTACTTGCGCCCCATATAGGCCTGGAAGGCTCTGGTGAAGGCCTGCATCTCGGCCCTGCTGGCGCGGCGGGCGGGCGGCCCGAGCACGGTGCGGGCGATCCCGTCCACATAGCCGTAGCGGGCGAATATCTGCTCGAAATCCCTGTACATTTCCCGCTCCGGCTTGCCCGAAGCGATGATCGCGTTGATATCGGCGACCACCTGATCGACCAGCGCCTTCGCCTCGGCCTCGCTCAGCGCCCGGGCGGGGGCGGCACCCGCCGCCAGCGCGATCAGGGCGGCGGTCACGCCGATCAGGGCCCGCCGCCGGGCAGGATCATTCGGGGATGAGCTCATCATACAGGCCTTCATGCATGTATTCATCTTCCGCCGCCGAGCGGCCCAGTTCGAAGCGCCGGTTCTCCAGATACAGGAGCCGGGCCTGAGCGTAGCTGTCCGCGCTTTCGTAGAGCACGGAATCGATCGTCGATCTGAAACGGTATCGGTCTCCCAGCTTCGAGGCCACCCCGACGGCCGGCACGAACAGCCGCTGCTCCGCTGCGAGCAGAAGATTCAGCGGGTCGATGATCACATCGACCACCATGCCCAGGGCATCGCGGGTGGTCGAGGGTCCGACGAAGGGAAGTTCGAGATAGGCTCCCTCCCCCGCACCCCAGACATGCAGCGTCTCCCCGAAATCGCTGTTGCGCGCGGCCAGCCCGGAGGCCTGGGCCGGGTCGAGCAGGCCGCCCAGGCCGATCGTCGAATTCACCAGGAACCTGACCGAATTATGCAGCGCGTCCTCAATGTTCAGCTGCAGCAGATCGTTGAGAACCGTTCCGGGCAACGACAGGTTCGCCGCGAAATTGCCGACCCCCTGGCGCACCGGCTCCGGCAGCAGCGTGCCATAGGCATCGGCCGAGGGGCGGAGCAGGGCGCGATCGACCTCTCTGTTGAAGGCGTGCACGGCACGGTTCTGTCGCTCGAACGGATCATATGTGCCGCCCGCCGTCTCCGGCCCGGCACAGCCGGCGAGAACGACGGCCAGAAGCAGGAACCGAACCCCCCTTGCCGCCCCGACTTCACGCATCCGCCGCTCCCGCATGTCCTACACTCGCCTACCTTTCTCTCACGAACCACCTGAAGTTGCAAAATATCCCGTTAACCATGCGGAAGCGATTCTCATGGTTAACTGCCGGAAGTCATCTTCTCAAGGGCGGTTGGCCGCCCGCAACGGCCGGATCATTCGACGTGAGCGCGCATATCACGCCCGACACCTCCGACATGCCGGCAGCAGCCACCCCGGGACAGCTGCTGCTGGCCCAGCGGCGGCTGCTCGTGGTGATCCTCCTGTTCGGCGCGGCGGTCAACCTGCTGGCCCTGTCGGCCCCGCTGTTCGCCCTGCAGGTGTTCGACCGCGTTCTGGGAAGCCGGTCGGTGGAAACCCTGATCGCGCTGAGCCTGCTGGTGATGTTCCTGCTCGCGGCGATGACGGTGCTCGACCATCTGCGCAGGCGCATCGCCGCCCGGGTCGCCGAGCGAATCGGCTCGGGGCTCGCCGCGACGCTGGAAACGCCCCCGCGGGAAACGCTCCTCCCGGGAACACTGCCGGCGCTGATCCAGGATGCGGACGACCTGCGTCGCTTCCTGGCCTCTCCTGTCTCTGTCGCGCTGCTCGATCTGCCCTGGATCCCGATTTTCGTGGTCGCGACGGCGGCTCTGCACCCCGCGCTCGGGTTGCTCGCCGCCGCCGGCGGGGTCGCCTTTGCCCTGCCGGGACTCGCCCTCTTCCTCGGCCTGGCCGAACCGTCGCCGACACCGCGTGCCACCGCCCACGCCGCAGAAACGCTGCGCGACCCGGACCTGACCTTCAGCCTCGGAGGGCCGGCCCGGGTGCTGGAGCGCTGGCGGCAGGAAGGCCTGCCCGAACGGCGCCGCCTGCTCCGGCAGGGAGACGGACAGGCGCTGCTCACCTCCCTCTCGCAGTGGGTGCGCGCCTGGCTTCAATCGGCGGTCGTGGCGCTGGCGGCCTATCTCGTCCTGCGCGAACAGATGAGCGCGGGCGCCATAATCGCCGCAACGGTGCTCCTGGCACGGGCGCTGGGGCCGCTCGAGATGCTCGTGCAGAACGCCCCCCTGATCAGGGCGCGAGGCGCCGCCTGGAAACGGCTTCACGCCTTCGCCAGGCACTCGGCCGAATGCGGGCCGCCGCCGGGGAGGACACTCCCCGCAGCGGCATCGCCGGCCGGCGCGCCGGTCTGCGCCGAACGCGTGACCGTCTTTCCCGCCGGCAGCAGGAAGGCCGCGCTCAGGATGATCTGCTTTCAACTGGAGCCAGGGCAGAAGATGGCCGTGACGGGCCCCTCCGGCGCCGGAAAGACAACGCTCGCGCGGGCCCTGTGCGGAATGCTTCCGGTGGCCGGCGGCCGGCTGAGCATCGCCGGAATCCCGGCCGATGTCGCCCGCCGGGAAGGGCTGCTGCGCATCGGATACCTGCCACAATCGCCCCGCTTTCCGCACGCCACGATAGAAGCCTTCATCGCCGGCCCGGAAACCTCCCCAGCGCCGGCCCGGATCAGATCTAGCGCGGCCCGGGTCGGCGCCGATGAGGAGATCAGCGCCCTGCCGGCGGGATATGCCACAAGGCTTGACCCTGCCGGCAACGGACTGCCCGGCGGGCTGCTGCAGAAAATCGCCCTTGCCCGCGCGATTCATGCCGCCCCGGAACTCCTGGTGCTCGACGAACCGGCAAACAACCTGGACGCGGCGGCGCGACAAACCCTTTCCCGGCTGATCGAAGAAAGTTCCCGACAGGGAACCTCGGTAGTCATCCTGACCCAGAGTCCGGATCTGGCGCGGCAGTCTGGCCCGGATCTCCTCCTGCAACTGGAAGAAGGACTGATGCGGCCAGCTTCTCCACCCTTCGCGGGGCAACGGCGGGCAATGCCGGCCGATGCCGGCCCGCCGGCCCCGCTCTGGCATCAGAGACCGGCATCATGAGCAGGACCCCGCCCGAGGATACCCGCACGACGGAACCGGCGTGGTCTCCGCGAAAGCACGTCATCGCCGGATTCGCGACCCTGGCCCTGGTCTTCGGCGGCTTCGGTTCCTGGGCCGCCTTTGCTGATCTGTCCGGCGCGGTCGTGGCCCGCGGCCAGGTCGAACCCGCGGCAGCGACGGTCACGGTCCGCCACCCGGAGGGGGGAACGGTCCGCGAGCTGTTCGTCTCCGAAGGTGAGCGCATTGCGGTCGGCGCGCCGCTTCTCGCCTTCGACGATACGGCGGTGGAACAGGAGCTGTCGGCGCTGGCACTCAGGATCTTCGAGATCCGCATCCGCCTCGCCCGCCTGCGTGCCGAACGCGACGGCGCTCCGGTGCTCTCCCTGAACGCGGCGCTGGAACAGGAAGCCCGCGATGATCCGCAGCGCCAGGCCATCATCGACGGGCAACGCGCCCTGCTCGGCACACGCGCCCGCGCCTGGCAGCAGGAGGCCGACGCCTGGAAGCGCAAGGGGGCGCAGATCGCGGCCCGCGCCGCCGGGCTGGAAGCCCAGCTGCGCGCGCTGGAGCGGACGGCGGAGCTGGCCCTGGCCGCTCTGGAAGATCGGCGCTCCCTGGCAGAGCGCGGCCTGGCCACTGCGGAAAGCGTGGCCGCGATGCAACGTGATATGATCGGCCTGCAGGGGAAGATTGGAGCGCTTGAAGCCAGTATCGCCGAAACGCGGCTGCAGCTCGCCCAGTCCGAACTGGACCGGCTGCGCGCCGCAACCGCCCGGCGAGAGGAAGCGCAGGATCGAATGCGCGACCTCGAATTCCGCCTGCGCGACCTTGAGGCCGAACGTTCGGCCCTTCTCGAGCGCCTCAGGGGGCTCGTTCTGCGGGCACCGCAGGGCGGGGTCGTGCTCGGCCTGCTTCCTGTCGTTCCGGGCAGCGTGATCGCTCCCCGGACGGCGGTGATGCAGATCGTCCCGCTGGGGCAGCCGGATCGCGTCAGCCTGCGGATACGGCCTTCCGATGTGCACCGCCTGCACCCCGGGCAGGCGGTGCGGGTTCGGCTGCGCGTTTCCGACCGCCCGGAACCGCTCGATCTTGACGCCCGGCTGGTGCGCATTTCCGCGACGACGCTGGACGATCCGCGCAGCGGCCAGGGCTATTACCAGGCGGAAATATCCCTTTCGGAAACGCGCGCCTCCCCCCCTCCCGGCGGAAGGAACACGGCCCCGCAGATACTGCCGGGAACGCCGGTCAAGGTTTTCATCGCGACCGGCCGACAACCCGTCTGGGTCTATCTTGCCGATCCGTTCATGCGCTACCTCTCGCGGGCAATGCGGGAAGGCTGACAGCCGGCCCGATTTCCGGTTTCCTGCTGCGCAATTCCCCGCTAGCGTCTCGACAGGAACCAGCATGGAGGGAAACATGGGCGCTGGAGTCGAGAAGAAACTCGCCAGGATGGGGATCCGGCTGCCGGATGCACCGGCGCCGGCGGCAAATTACGTGCCCTTTGTCCGGATCGGAAATGTCGTGCATGTTTCCGGGCAGATCCCGATGACAGAGGACGGCATGGTCTGCGGCAAGCTGGGCGCCGGGATGTCTCTCGTGGAAGGCATGGCGGCGGCACGGCTCTGCGCGATCGGGCTTCTCGCCCAGATCAAGGCCGCTTGCGGAGGCGATCTGGACCGCCTTGTCCGGGTCGTCAAGCTGACCGGATTCGTGAACTCGGCGCCGGATTTCACCGATCATCCGAAAGTCATCAACGGTGCGTCGGATTTCCTGGTCGAGGTTCTCGGAGATGCCGGCAGGCACGCCCGCTCGGCTGTCGGCGCGGCGGCCCTGCCGCTGGGCGTGGCGGTGGAAATCGAGGGAATCTTCCAGATCGAATAATGATGCGTCTTCCCCCCCAGTTCCTGTGCCGGCCGATCGCGCATCGCGGCTATCACGATGATCGTGCCGGGCGACCGGAAAACTCGCTTGCCGCAGTGCGGGCGGCGGTTGCCCGGGGGTATGGGGTGGAACTCGATGTGCAGCTGTCGCGCGACGGGCGGGCGATGGTCTTTCATGATTACCACCTGTCCCGGCTTACCGGCTGCCAAGGCACGGTCCGCCAGACGGATGCACAGGTGCTCTCCGGCACCGTTCTCGGTGCCAGCGCGGAAACGATCCCGACCCTGGCGCAGGCGCTCGAGGCAATCGCGGGGCGGGTGCCCATCCTGATCGAGATCAAGGATCAGGACGGAGCGCTCGGCCCGTCGGTAGGGCCGCTGGAGCGGGCGGTGGCCGACGCGCTTGCAGGCTATGGCGGAGATGTCGCGGTGATGTCCTTCAATCCGCACTCGGTGGCAGCGATGCGCACCCTTGCGCCGACCGTTCCTCGTGGCCTCGCGACCGAGCGTTTCACCGGAAACGAGTGGCGACTTGTCCCGGAAGAACGGCGGGCGGCGCTGCGGGAGATCCCCGACTTCGACGCCATCGGCGCGGGGTTCGTGTCGCATCGGCTCCAGGACCTGCCGGATCCGCGTGTGCGCGAGCTTCGCCGGCGCGGCTGGCCCGTCCTGTGCTGGACGGTGCGCAGCCGGCGGCAGGAACGGATCGCTCGGCAGCATGCGGACAACATCACCTTCGAAGGCTATGCTGCCGAGCCCCGTGTCGCGCCGGCTCCATGAGACCGGAGCGAGGCAATGAGCGACAGGAGATTCACCTTCACGGTTCACGACTCCATCGGCGAGATCGACCCGGCGCAGTGGGATGGCTGCGCCTGCCCGGAAACGGCTGACGGCGGGCGCCCGTTCGACCCGTTCACCACCCATCGGTTCCTGTCGGCGCTGGAGCGCTCGCAGTCTGTCGGCCCGGGAACCGGATGGATACCGCGGCCGGTGAGCGTTTCGGAAAACGGGCGGATCGTCGGCGTTGCCCCGCTCTATCTCAAGAGCCACAGCCAAGGCGAATACGTGTTCGACCATGCCTGGGCACGGGCCCTGGAGCAGGCCGGCGGGCGCTACTACCCGAAGCTCCAGATCGCGGTGCCCTTCACCCCCGTCACCGGGCGGCGCCTGCTGATGCGGCCCGATGCGGGAGATGCCGCCAGGGCGGCCCTGCTGCGCGGCGCCGTCGAACTGGCCGAGCGAAGCCGCCTGTCCTCGCTGCATGTCACCTTCTGCACCGGGGAAGAGGCAACCCTGGGCAGCCGGCTCGGGCTGCTGCCCCGGATCGGCCAGCAGTTTCACTGGACAAACGAGGGATATGCCGACTTCGAGGATTTTCTGGCGGCCCTCTCCGCGCGCAAGCGCAAGGCGATCCGCCGCGAACGGCGCACGGCCCGCGCCTTCGGCGGCGAGATCGTGATGCTGACAGGTGCGGACATCGCCCCGCGCCACTGGGATGCCTTCTGGAAATTCTACCAGGACACCGGCGCGCGCAAGTGGGGAACCCCCTATCTGACGCGCGAATTCTTCGACATCCTGCACCAGGAGATGCGCGACCTCACCCTGCTGACCCTGGCGGTCCGTGACGACACACCGGTTGCCGGTGCGTTGCACCTGATCGGGCGCGATACGCTTTTCGGGCGCTACTGGGGGCGCACCGAACATCATCCGTTCCTGCATTTCGAGCTCTGCTACTATCGCGCCATCGAACATGCGATCGCGGAGGGTTTCCGCAGGATCGAGGCCGGAGCACAGGGGGCGCACAAGATCGCGCGGGGCTATCTTCCGGTGGAGACCCGCTCGCTGCACTGGATCCGGGAACCGGCCTTCCGGGACGCGATCTCCCGCTTCCTGGACGAGGAAACCCGGGCCGTGCTCGACGAGGCCGCCTGGCTTGCCGGGCTGGGGCCGTTCCGGCACGGCGGGTAGCCCCAGGCGCACGGGGGTGCACGGGGGTGCATGCGCCCGATACGTCAGGCCGGGGAAAGCACCGGGAAGGGGGCAAACGGGGGCTGCAAACGGGGGCAAACAGGCTCGTGATCCGACCGGAGCAAATGCGCGATTGTCCCCGCCCGGCGGCTGCGTTTAGTCTTGCCCGGAAAAGGAGGTGACTGATGAGTCATGTCATCGTGATCGGCGCCGGACAGGCCGGGCAATCGCTGGTTTCCAGGCTGCGCGCGCGCGGCTTCGAGGGCGCGATCACCCTGATCGGCGACGAACCCGTGCTCCCCTACCAGCGCCCCCCGTTGTCGAAGAAGTATCTGCTGGGAGAAATGGATCTCGAACGGCTGTTCCTGCGGCCGGCGCAGTTCTATGCCGACCACGAGATCGCCTTGCGCCTCGGAACCCCCGTCCGCTCCATCGACCCCGCCTCCAGAACCCTCGTTCTCGGAGAGGAAAGGCTTTCCTACGATCAGCTCGCGCTGACCACGGGCGCGCTGGCGCTGCACCTGCCGGCCACGATCGGCGGGCAGCTGGGCGGCATATACACAATGCGCAGCCTGGCCGATGCCGATGCTCTGGCGCAGGAGATCGCCCCGGGGCGGCGGGTGCTGATCGTCGGGGGCGGCTATATCGGACTGGAGGCAGCCGCGGTGGCTGCCTGCAGGGGGCTGCGGGTAACACTCGTCGAAATGGCCGAGCGGATCCTGCAGCGGGTAGCCAGCCCGGAGACCGCCGCCTTCATCCGCGCCATCCACCGGCGCGAAGGCGTCGATATCCGGGAAGGGGTGAGGCTTGAAGGCCTGGCCGGCAAGTCCAGGGTCAGCCGCGCCACCCTGTCCGACGGCACCGAACTGGAGGTCGATTTCGTGATCGTCGGAATCGGCATCAGGCCCGATGTCCGCCTGGCCGAGGCCGCCGGGCTCGCTCTGGAAAACGGTATCCGGGTGGATGCCTTCGGGCGCACATCGGACCCGGCGATCTGGGCGGCTGGCGACTGCGCTTCCTTTCCCTGGCGCGGGTGGCGCATTCGGCTGGAAAGCGTAGGCAACGCGATCGACATGGCGGAAACGGTTGCCGACAACATGCTGGGTTCTGGCACTCCTTATGAGGCGCGGCCCTGGTTCTGGTCAGACCAGTTCGACATGAAACTTCAGATTGCAGGGCTGAATTCCGGCTACGACCGGGTCGTGAACCGCCCCGGCGCCGGCACCGACAGCGCATCCTTCTGGTATTTTCGCGGGACCGAGCTCCTGGCGGTTGACGCGATCAACGAGCCGCGTGCCTACATGGTCGGCAAGCGACTGATCGAGGCCGGAAAATCGCCGGACCCTGACGATATCGCCAGGCCCGGATACGACCTGAAGCTGCTGCTGCGGGGCTGATGCGGATCATCGCCGGAAAGTGGCGCGGCCGCCGGCTGAGCCCCCTGGGCGGGGGTGATGCGCCAGCACGCCTGCGCCCCACGGCCGACAGGGTGCGCGAAAGCCTGTTCAACATGCTCGTCGGAGGCGCCTTCGGAGGGCCGCTCATCGGCGCGCGGGTGCTCGACCTGTTCGCCGGAACCGGCGCGCTGGGCCTTGAAGCGCTGTCGCGCGGGGCCTCATGGGTGACCCTTGTCGATGACGGGCGCACGGCGCAGAATCTCCTGCGCCGGAACGTGGCCCTGCTCGGAGCCGCAACCGAAACCGGGATTCTGAGACGCGATGCAACCCGGCTCGGAACGAACCCGTATGCTCCCCATGATCTCGTCTTTCTCGACCCGCCCTATGGCCGGGGCCTGGGCGAGAAGGCGCTCGACGCGGCCCGGGCGGGCGGCTGGCTGGCGCCGGATGCGCTCGTCGTGTTCGAGGAACGCCATCCGGTGGCTCCGGCCGGCTTCGCGCTTCTGGCGGAACGCCGCCACGGCGGCACCTGCATCTCCTTTCTCTCCCCGAACGACGACAGCTTTTCCTGATCGGAGATGCACCGGCTCTTTCCGCATGCCGGTTGAGCGCCACATCGGCCGGAGCACGGCGGTTGCCGGCAGGTCAGCCCGTGCCGGAAACCTCCCGCAGGGCGGAAACCCGGCTGGCGGGAATTTCCGCCCCGCCATCCATGACGATGACAAGCGCCCCATCCACAAGCCGCGCCTCGCGCACCAGCGCATAGATCTGGGCGGGTTCGGTCCCGATGACCTTGCCCGCGGCCCGGCTTTCCACCGAAAAGCTGTAGGTTCCGTTCGGCAGGGGCTGCCCGTCCGGCCCGACTCCGGCCCAGTCCATGGCGCCCTGCTTCGGGTCGATCTGCTGGCGGGACACCTCCTGCCCGGCTGAATCGGTGACGATCAGCGTGGCGCTGTCAGCCGTTGCCGGAACCGTCGGATATATGGTGATCGGACTGCCGGTGAAACTGGCCGGCACCGGAGCCTTTGCCTCCATCCCCACCCATCCGGCGACCTGCGCGAGCCCCATGGCGCCGACCTGCTGGCCGAGAGCCTTCAGCAGTTCGTTCGTCTTCGCCTGCTGTTCGACGCCTGAAAACGTCGCCAGCTGAACGGCGTAATCCGAGGACTGGATGGGATTGAGAGGGTCCTGGTTCTGCATCTGCGTGGTCAACATCCGCAGGAATGTCTGGAAGTCGGAGCTGATTTCGCGGCGAGGCACGGCATCGCCGGCCGGCGGCGCGAAGATGCCCGAAGCGGTAGGTGGTGAAAGTTCCATGAAAGGCGTTCCCTACAGTCTGATGTCAATGCCCCGGCCGGAATCGAGCGCCAGCCTGAGCGGAGTCGGGCTGGTTTCCGGTGTCTCGCCCGGCCGATCGGAGGTTCCGGAGCCCGCGTCGCCGGTCCGAGCAGGCGGGGGATCATTTCCGCCGGCACTGCCGTTCCCGGGGCTCTGCCCCTCACCGGAAAAGGCGAAGCTGAGCCTGTCGTAACCGAGCTCCCGCAGCTGGGTTGCCAACAAGTCGATATGACGGCGCAGAAAGTCCAGGGTCTCGGGCCGTTCCGCAGTAACGCTGACGGCCATGCCGCCATCCAGAGCCTGCAGCGCAAGGCGTACCCGCCCCAGGGATTCCGGGCTGAGAGTCAGCTCTACCGGGCGTTCGCCAAGCGCCGCTGCGGCCTGAGCGACCTGCTCGACGGCGCGCGGAACGGCATCGTTGCGAAACAGCGGCTGCCATGGCGCCTGAAGTGCAGCCGATGCGCGAAACGTCACCCGGGGTTCGGCCGGAACCGGCCCCGCATCGGCACGCTGGGCGTCTTCCCGGTCGGCGGCTGGCGTCAGCCCTGCCCATGCCATCTCCGGAGTCTCCGGCGGGGCATGGGGCTCCGCGCTTCCTCCAGCCGGCGCGGACGTGGCCGCCCGTCCTTTCCCGCCAGCCGGCGCCCGCCCGCCGACCGCCCCCGGGACCTCCCCGATCGGGGGCGAAGCGCCATCGCGCACCGGCATTGCCACGGCGGGTCTCCGCCCGCCCGCCTGCCGTCCTGCCGAAACCCCGGCAGCTTCCGCTCCGGAGCCGGCAGGATCCGCCCCCGCCTGCCCTCCGGGGGCACCGGCCCACTCCGAACGCTCCGGCGCCCTCGCAAGAAGGTTCCCGGATGCCGGGGCTACTGCAGAAGGAGCCGGCATTCCTGTGCCGGAGCCTGCGGCACCAGCGCGGGGAAGCTCGGGGGGGAGCAGCGTATCGGCCCGGTTACCGCCATTTGCCGGCGCCGGAGCGCCGGAATCGGAGGCAGCGCGGCCAGCCTGTCCGGTGCTCTCTCCGGCACCCGATGACCCGGCATCTTCCGGTCGCGCGCGCGCTGCGGGATCGGGGGCGGGAGAAGGCCAGATCGCCGATCCGCTTCCGGCAGAGGGGCCGGGCAGCAGCAGGCCTTTGCCGGCCCCGCCCCCCGGCAATCCGGGAGCGGCGGCAGGCAGGATACCTTGCAGGGCCACACCCGAGGCCGCCGCGCCGGAGGCAAGCCCCGCCGGGCGGGCGGCGTCACCTTCCGCGCCCGGCCGCGCGACGGGCCAGGCGACAGGCCAGGAAGCGGACATGGGCATGCCTTCCGCGGATTGCCCCGAAGCAGGCGCGGCGCCGGTTTCGGCGCCCGTTCCCGCAACAGCTGGGGCGGGCATGGCGGCCCCGGTTGCAACGCCTGCCGTGCGCGCCTCCACAGTCGGACCGACATTCTCGGAAGGCGCAGAAAAGCCGGCACCGGCGTGCGCCGCAATGACGACATGGAAACCCGCGGCGGCACTCCACGGTGCAGGGCCGGCGGAATCCTGCTCTCCCTTCCGGAAATCCGGCCCGTGGGAAACGGCAGCGCCAGCAACAGACACCGCCGGTTCCGGATGCGCCTCTCCGGCGGGCATGGGCGGAACTTCCGCCCCGTCGGCTTCGTCGGGGTCGGCTTCGTCGGGAAATACCACCGTCAGATCAGCCGGCAGATCTGCCGGATCGGCTTCGGCCACAGCCGCCGCGCTCCCCGGCCCCGTCCCGGCCAGCAGCGCGGCAAAGGGGATCCCGCCTCCCCCCGCCCTGGCCGATTCGCTGCCGGGCGGCCTGTCCGCCCCGGCCTCCCTTTCCGGTTCCGCCCGGAACGGGGGCGTGAATGGGAAATCGCTGTTGTGCGGCTGTATCATGGCCATCCGGGAATTCTTCGTCGTCCGGCGCAGAATCCGCGATCTTCGTTACCGCATGTTTACCGTTCTGCCGTCATGCTCCGGAAAATCGCGGCAATTCGAGTCAACTCATGGAACAGATCACCGGACCCCAGCCTTTCGCCTCATCGCCGGCGCCGCCGGAACCGGGCAGGCGCGCGCAGGAGCTTCGCTCCGCCGCAAGGGCGCTGGAGGCATCCTTTCTCGCAGAAATGCTGAAGGCAGCGGGGCTGGGCGCCCCGCGAGAAAGCTTCGGCGGCGGCGCCGGGGAGGAGCAGTTCGGTTCCTTCCTGCGGAATGCCCAGGCGGAGCTGATGGTGGAAAAGGGCGGCATCGGCCTTGCCGAATCGCTGTTCGAAGCTCTCAAGGAACGCGCCGATGGGGCTGTTTGAACCGCGCGATGCCGCCGGCACCCTGGCCGACATACTGGAGCGCGAGCATCGCGCCCTGATGCAGGGGCGGTTCGACCTGCTGCAGGGGCTGCTGCCGGAAAAGGAACGCGCACTTGGAGCGCTCGGGCAGGTTCGTGACCGCGCGACCTTGGCCCGGCTGCGTTCATCCTTCGAAAGGAACCAGGCCCTGCTTCAGGCCGCCGCCCAGGGCATTCGCACTGCCAGAGAGGTGATCGCGCGCACAAGACGGGCACCGCAGGGAGAGGCGCTGGTGACCTATGACCGAAACGGCCGGCGCACCGACATGACGGTTCCCGGGCCGCGCACGGAGCGACGCGCCTGAAGGCGCTTTCGGCATCCGCGGCCGCTCCAATTTGGCTCAAATCGCCGGCAACTTCCCGGAATCGTTAGGTCAAACTTAGCAATTCCCCGGCAGATCTGAAACCGCATCCTGCGGGATGGCGCGGACGGCCAAACGCCGTGTTCCGCACTGTCAGAATGACGCTCGTGCCCGACCGGGCGAAATTCCAACCGGCGCAAAATGCGTCATCCGACCAAAGGAAGAATCATGTCAAGCATTCTGACGAACAAGAGCGCGATGGTCGCTCTTCAGACCCTGAAGATGATCAACTCCAACCTTGCGAAGACCCAGGCCGAGATCTCCACCGGCCGGAAGATCGCCTCGGCCAAGGACAATGCCTCGATCTGGGCGATCTCCAAGGTGATGGAGTCCGACGTGAAGGGCTTCAAGGGCATTTCCGAAAGCCTGTCGCTGGGAGAATCGACCGTGGCCGTCGCCCGCCAGGCATCGGAAACGATCACCGAGCTGCTGACCGACATCAAGTCCAAGATCGTGGCCGCCCAAGAGCAGAACGTCGATCGCGAAAAGATCCAGACCGACATCGACGCCCTGCGCAACCAGATCACCTCGGTTGTCAACGCGGCCCAGTTCAACGGGCTGAACCTCCTCAAGGGGACGGAAGACGTCAACATCCTGTCTTCGCTCGACCGGGCCGCCGATGGCTCCGTGAGCGCCAGCAACATCACGATCTCCCGCCAGGACATGTCGACGACCGCAGGCGTGCTGGGAACCGGCACCGACCTGTCGCCCAACGCGACGCTCAGCGCGACCAGCGCCACCAACGCCGGCAATACCGCGACCGTGACCATCGCCACGGACGCCGACATGAGCGACAACACCCTGACGCTGACCATCGGCGGCGCCACGCTCAGCTATGCCGTGGGAGACCTGAGCGGCAACCAGGACGCGGCGGCCTCGAAGATCACCGGCGACATCAACGCCCTTGGCATCGTCGGGGTGACCGCCAGCGTCGCGAACAATGTCATCACCCTGACCTCGACGCGTGCCTTCGAGGATGTGGCCCTTTCCGCCACCGGCGCAACGGCCTCTGCCAGCTTCATCGCGGAACGCGCCGAAACCCTGACCTTCTCGGCCTCGGCCAATGTCGCGGAAGGGGACGGCTACCAGGTGACGATCGGCAGCAACACCTTCACCTATGTGGCCGGCAAGGGCGAAACGTTCGAGGACGTCGCCAAGGGTCTGAAGGTCGCCATCGATGGCGGCAGCATCCCCGGCATCACGACCCAGGTTGTCCAGAATTCGTCCAACCAGTGGGTGCTGAAGATCGACAATGATTCGGCGACCGCACAAACCCTGGCCCGCGCGGGCGCAGCCGGCGGCACGGCCTCCGGCGGGCTGTTCGGGCTCGACAAGATCGACGTGACGACAAATGCCGGCGCCAATGCGGCCCTCGACAACATCGAGACGCTGATCAATGCCTCGATCGATGCCGCGGCCAATTTTGGTTCGGCCCAGGGCCGAATCGAGATCCAGTCCGACTTCATCAGCAAGCTGGTGGATTCGCTGCGCGCCGGGATCGGCACGATGGTCGACGCCGACATGGAAGCCGCATCGGCCCGGCTCCAGGCGCTGCAGGTCCAGCAGCAGCTTGGCATCCAGTCGCTGTCGATCGCGAACCAGTCACCGCAATCGATCCTTTCGCTTTTCCGCTGATCTGACGCCCGGGGCGCCGGCAATGCCGGTGCCCCGGACCGCCGGGAAGCCCTGACATCCCCCATTGTCATACGGAAGGATCAACCGTGAACGCCACTCACCTCGCCCGCAATGCCTACGCTTCGCACGCCGCGCCGATCAGGACCGATCGCGGCATCGAGCTGGAAGCATTTTCCCGCATCACGAAGAGAATCACCCCGGCTCACGCCAAGCGCAACTACCCCGATTTCGTTCAGGCTCTGCACGAAAACCGCAGGCTCTGGACCCTGCTGGCCGTGGATGTCGCCGACCGGAACAACCGCTTGCCGCAGGCCCTGAGAGCCCGGATCTTCTACCTTGCCGAATTCACCCTGCTGCATACTTCCAAGGTCCTGACCGGAGAGGCAAGCGCGCAGGATCTGGTAGATATCAACCAGGCAATCATGATCGGGCTGCGCCAGCAGGAGGCCGGAACATGAGCGGACTCGTGCTGAAGCTCGGCCCGCGTGAGCGCGTTCTGATCAACGGTGCGGTCATCGAAAACGGTGATCGCAGAAGCCGTATCTCGATCATGACCCCCAATGCCAACATCCTGCGTCTGCGCGATGCGATTCACCCCGAGGAAGTCAACACCCCCGTTCGGCGCGTCTGCTACATTGCCCAGCTCGTTCTGTCCGGCGATGCCGATCCGGACGAAGCGCGCCACCAGCTGTTGCGGGGCATCGAACAGCTGAGCCAGGTGCTGACCGACCCGGACAGCCGGAAGCTTCTGACCACGGCAACGGAAACGGTTCTGGAAAACAGGTTCTACCAGGCCCTCAAGGCCCTGCGTGGCCTGCTGCCGCGGGAAGAACGGCTCATGGCGGCGCGCCTGTCATGAGCTTTCAGCCGGCATTGCCTCTTTCCGGCCTTGCCGGCTGGTCATTCCTCGAACGCACGAGGGGACGACAGCAGCAGGCGTTCAACGCCAGCAGCGTCATGCAGCGCGACACAACATATTTCCGGGAAAATATCGCCTCGGTCCGAACCGCCGAAGATCTGGTGGCAGACCGCCGGCTCCTGCGCGTGGCGCTGGGCGCATTCGGTCTTGGCGATGACATCGACAACCGATATTTCATCCGCAAGATTCTCGAAGGCGGCACCCTGGACCCGGATTCCCTGGCGAACCGCCTTGCGGACAAGCGTTACCACGCATTCGCCAAGGTGTTCGGCTTCGGCGACTTCGCGACGGCAAACACCCAGCTTGCGGATTTTCCGGACCGGATCATCACCGCCTATCAGAACCGCGAATTCGAGGTGCGGATCGGAGAGCAGGATCCTGACATGCGCCTGGCCCTGAGCGTCGAACGCGAGCTAGGCCAGATACTCGACCGGAAAACCACGGACGACGGATACTGGTATTTTGTCATGGGAACACCGCCCCTCCGCAAGGTTTTCGAAACCGCCCTGGGTCTCCCGAGCACGACCGCCGGGCTGGAGCTCGATCAACAGCTCCGCCTGTTTCGCGAACGTTCCGAACGGGTCTTCGGCAATGGAGAAGTCAGCCAGTTCGCCGATCCGGAAAAACGCGATCAGCTCGTGCGGCGCTTTCTGGTCCTGTCGGAGTCCCAGGCGCAGCCGAGTATGCTCTCGCCAGGCTATGCCGCTCTCGCGCTGCTGCAGGGTTCGGCTTCGGATCCCCTCGGGACATTTTCATGACGCTTGCGGCACGGCATCCCCGAGCAGAAGGCACCCATGCAACCTTTCCCTCTCCCTGTATTCCCGGAACGTCTGTTCAACGCCTCGGCGTTGCCGTATCGGCCTGGTTTCGGTGCGGCGGGAGGGGGCTCGCCCTGATCCGGCGGTCCGATCCGCCATTCCCCCTGCCACAGGCCGATTTCGGACGGGCTCCGCCCGCCATGTCAGCAGCCGCCTTCGGACCAGATACAGATTGCCGCGCGCAAACGGGCCGAACGGCTGCGCCGGTTCCCGGCCAGCCCGCGATACCGGATCCCGATGTAACCGGACCGCCGCTTCAGTGCCCGGAACGGATGCCCGACCCGCGCCCCGGCCCTGGCGGTCAGGCGGTCCACATGCGCGTCAACGGGGTGCGGCTTGCCGCCCCCGGGGGGCGTGCGCATCACGCGCCGGAACCTGCCGGGACCGGCGAAGGCCTCGGCGCGGGCGGCGCCGGCACAGGCCCTGTCCGCCCGGAGCGATGTCTCGTCGCCGTGCGGCAACGCCTCCCATACCCGGCTGTCGTGCACCCTGGCCGTGGTGCTCTCCAGGCCGTGCACGAGGCCGCTCTCGGCGTCGGCCCGCCATGCGCCTTCATGCCGAAATGCCAGTCATTGCCCCTCCTGGCACCGCCGCCTGCGGAGCGCGCCTGCCCGCCTCGTTCTTCGTCGAGCCCGCTGCGCCGATGGTCGTCGCATCCTCCAGCCTGCCCGAGCGCAGCGTCGGGCCTTCCCGGCCAGATGCGCGTTCACCCCCGTGGAGACCGCCTCGGTCAATGCCCGGCGTTCCGGGAGCCGGCCCTCGCCCGGCGCCAGCCCCGCAAACCGGCGCATCACATCGCCCTCGTGAAGGATCTCCTCCGCCATCGGGTCGCTCGGCGCATAGCACTGCTGCAGGCAGGAGAGGCGCAACATCACCTCCAGCGGCATCGCCGGGCGAGGGCCCTTGCGGCCATCTGCGGGCAATGCGGTGCGATCGGAGCCGGCAGGCGCGAGCGCGGCGCCACCGCCTCCACCTCGGCCGGAAGCTTCTCGCGCCGCGTCACCTTCTCCTTCTGGGCATGGGCGCGCGAGGCATGGGCGCGCGAGGGAAATGTCTTCTTCCCGGGCACCGGCAGGATCCGGCGGCGGTCGGGAAGAACCTCTCAGATCAACCACAGATGCCGAACTCCTTCACACGGTCCTTTCCTTGCGCGTGCTGCGGAATGCGCAGTCGCACGCCCCGCTCATGCAGACCGTTCTTCCTGCTGCTCCTTCGCGAAATGGTTGTCTTCCGCCACTTTCAGACAGTCCTCCAGCATCCGGAAACTTTCCCGGATTCCACCTCGGGAACTGGCCGACAGGAAGGCATCCAACCGGGGCCAGACCGCTATCGCGGTATCCGTATCCGGATCGGAACCATGTGCGTAGAGGCCGGCCTGTATCATCATTTCGCTTCGGTCATAAAGCCCGAGCAGCTCCCTGGCCCTGCCGATCAGCCGGTTCTCCTCTTCCGTCGCGGCATCGGGCAGCGCCCGTGAAACCGACCGCAGCAGATCGATGGCCGGGAACCGGCCGCGCTCGGCAATCCTGCGCTCCAGCACCACGTGCCCATCCAGTACACCCCGGACAATATCGGCAACCGGTTCTTCCATGTCCGATCCGGCGACGAGAACGCTGAAGATGGCGGTAATGTCCGCACTGCCGTCGATTCCCGGCCCGGCCCGCTCGCACAGCTGCATCAACATGTGGGCCACAGATGGCGGATAGCCCCGCAGAGACGCATCCTCGCCGGCAGCCAGGGCGATCTCGCGGTGAGCCTCGGCGAAACGGGTCAGCGAATCGGCCAGGAACAGGACCTGCCGCCCCTGATCCCGGAAATGCTCGGCAACCGACATTGCCGCCCAGGCGCACCGCCTGCGCACAAGCGCCGACTGATCGGAAGTCGCGGCCACGACAATGGCGCGGGACATTCCCCGAGGGCCGAGCACCCGTTCCACGAACTCCCGCAGCTCGCGCCCGCGTTCGCCGATCATGGCGACGACGACGATATCCGTTTCCATCCCGATCGCCAGCTTTCCGAGCAAGGTGGACTTTCCGACCCCCGAGCCGGAAAACAGCCCGATGCGCTGGCCGCGCACGATCGGCAGCAGCGTGTCGAACACCGCCATCCCCGTGGCCGCACGCGGCCCCAGCCGGCGGCGCTGCGCCGGGTTGGGCGGCATTGCCTGCAACGGGCGCGGCCTCGGGCCGCGCAGCAGGGCGGGGCCCGACAGAGGGATTCCGAACGGGTCGATGATCCTTCCGATCCAGCTGTCATGCGGTGCGATCACGTCATTGCCCAGAAGCTCGACTCTGGCTCCGGTGCGCATCCCGCTCGGCGCACCATCTGGAAAAACGGTGATCACACCCTCTTCGACCTGGGTGACCTCTCCGAGCATGAACGTGCCGTCGGACCGGCGGATCCGCACCATCTGCCCGAGCGCGGCAACCTCCGAAAGCCCTGAAACGCTCAGGGTGCCGCGCCCGATGCCGCAAACGCGCCCGGCCCAGCGCGCCGGTTCCACCGCGTCGATCTCCGCGCGCAGCACCTCGAGGCCTGCCGGCATCATCTTCTCCTCCCCAGCCGTGTCGGTGAAACCGTTTCTAAAGGAATCACGGTTAAGCCTTGGTTGAAACCAGTCGAGGGAGAATCCCCGGTGTTCGAAAGGCTCGAGATATTCCAGATGGCCTATGGCCTGGCCCGGCATGCCGCCGCCCGTCAGGCCATCGTCGCCAGGAATGTCGCCAATGCCGACACCCCCGGATACCGCGCACGCGATCTCGCCTCCTTTTCCGAAACATATGCCCGGCCCGCTCGGGAAGTGATGCTCAGAACAAGCCGGCCCGGGCATCTCGTTGCTCCGGACGGGGTCGGCCCCGCCGCCGGGGCGCGGCTCACGGACGACCCGGTATCGCCCAATGGAAATTCCGTTTCTCTGGAAAGCGAAATGGTGCGCGCAGCCGAAATCCGCAGGCAGCACGAGCTTGCGCTTTCGGTCTATTCCACCTCGCTGAACATCCTGCGCTCGAGCCTCGGGCGCAAATAGGCAGGGGGCACGCATGAACGAATTTTCAGGCACATTCGCGATCTCGGCCAGCGGCATGAAGGCACAGGCCGAACGCATCAGGTTCCTGTCCGAAAACATCGCAAATGCCGACACTCCCGGCTACCGCCGGAAGACAGCGGGTTTCGAGGCAGAAATGCGGGGCGGGAAGCCGACCGGGCTGGTCGTCATCGGCCCGCCAAAACTCGATCAGCGGCCGCTCGAACGGGTCTATGACCCGGGGCACCCGCTGGCCGATGAAAGCGGCTACTACGATGGATCGAATGTCGATCTGGTGGTCGAGATCGCGGACGCGCGCGAAGCGCAGCGCAGTTACGAGGCGAATCTCCGAATGTTCGATCAGGCACGACAGATGTCGCAGAGCCTGTTGCAACTTCTTCGCCGTTAGAGGAGGCCAGAATGGACCTGCGTTCCTCGATTGCCGCCCAGAATTACGCGGCATCACGTCCGGCAACGGCAGCAAGGCCGGCACCGGACGAAAGCGGCGGGCTCGAACGGCTCGCCCAGGATTTTGCCAGAACCCTGGAACAGGGCGAACGGACGGCGCTGGCGGCCATGTCCGGTGGCGCCGATCCGCACGCCCTGGTCCAGGCGCTGGCCCAGACCGAACTTGCCGTCGAAACCGCCGTGACGGTGCGCAACAAGGTCGTCGAAGCGTATCAGGAAATCCTGAGAATGCCGGTTTGAAGATGCAGGAAATGGTATTCTACGATACCCTGCGCCAGGCACTCTGGATCTCGGTCGTGATTTCGGCCCCGATCCTGATCGCGGCCCTGACGACGGGGATCGCGATCGGCCTGTTCCAAGCCCTGACCTCGGTCCAGGAGATGACCCTCACCTTCGTGCCCAAGCTGGCGGCGATGCTGGTCGTCTTCTGGGTGAGCATGTCCTTCATGACGGAACGCCTCGTCAGCTTCTTCACGGACCACCTCGTGCCTATCATCATGGGAGCCTGACGATGGAAAACGCCAGCTACGTGACCCTGACCAGGCAATCCGGCCTCATGCGCGAAATGCAGGTGGTCGCCAACAATATTGCCAACCTGTCCACGACCGGTTTCCGCCGGGAAGGACTCGTCTTTTCCGAGTTCGTGAAAGCCCTGGAAAGGGGCGACCCTTCGCTTTCCATGGCGGTTGCCGATGTCCGGGCGACATTCCTGACCCAGGGCGGCCTGACCCGCACCGACGCCACCTTCGACCTTGCGATCGAAGGCGAGGGGTTTTTCCTCGTCGAAACCCCAGAGGGTGAACGTCTCACCCGCGCGGGCAACTTTTCTCCGAACGGGGAGGGCGAGCTGGTCACGCCGGAGGGTTTCCGGGTGCTTGACGCCGGCAGGGCACCGATCTTCATCCCGCCCGATGCCGGCCCCGTCAGCATTGCCGCAGACGGCACGATATCGGTCGGTGATCAGCCCCTTGCCCGGATCGGGCTCTACCGGCCGGCGGAAGCGGCCGACCTCCTGCGCCAGCAGGGAACCCTGTTCACGGCCGCGAACGGCCTGGAGCCGGTGGAAGAAAGCGCCATTCTCCAGGGCTTTCTGGAAGAATCGAATGTCGACCCGGTCACCGAGATCGCACGGATGATCGAAGTCCAGAGAGCCTACGAGCTTGGTCAGAGCTTTCTGGACAAGGAAGACGAGCGGATCCGGAACGTCCTCCGGACCCTCGGCAAATAGGAGAACGCGATGCGCGCCCTGAAAATAGCCGCCACCGGCATGAGTGCACAGCAGCTCAGGGTCGAGGTGATTTCCAACAACCTCGCCAACATGAACACGACAGGCTACAATGCCCGCCGGGCAGAGTTTGCCGATCTGCATTACCAGCAGGCGGCACGTGCCGGCACGATTACCGCCTCTGACGGGACCATTCTGCCCACAGGCGTCCAGCTCGGGCTCGGGGTCCGTGCCGCGTCTGTCTCGGTAAACCTGTCGCAAGGGTCGCTCAGCGAAACGGGGGGCGATCTCGATTTCGCAATCGAAGGAAGCGGTTATTTCGAAGTCACCCTGCCATCCGGGCGTCAGGCCTATACCCGCGACGGCGCGCTCAAACGTTCCGCGGATGGCCTTATCGTCACCTCGGGAGGACACCCCGTAGTCCCGGAAATCGTGATTCCGGAAGATGCGCGCAGCATTTCCGTCAACCCGGAGGGCGAGGTCTATGCCTATTTCAACGATCGCGTGGAACCGGAGCTTCTCGGCCAGTTCACCCTGGCCATGTTCTCGAACGAAAAGGGGCTCGAAGCGATCGGCGACAATCTCTTCACGGAAACCGCTGCCTCGGGCGCAGCGCTTGTCGGAACTCCCGGCAGCAATGGCCTGGGCACGCTCCGTCACGGATATCTGGAGGATTCTTCCGTTGATGCGGTCCGCGAGGTCACCGAACTGATCGAAGCGCAGCGCGGCTACGAGCTGAATGCCAAGGTCATCACCGCTGCAGACCAGATGCTTGCAGCCACAACGCAGATTCGCTGAATGATCAGATCTGTCCTGCTCCTGCTCGTCCTGACCTGGACAACCACAGCTCCGACATGGGCCGAAGTTGTGGTCGCCGCCCGCACGATTCCCGGCAAGACCCTCATCAGAGAGTCCGATCTCATGCTGTTGCCGGAGACGGCCCCCGACAGTTTCTCGGAGATTTCCGAGCTGGTCGGCCTGGAAACCAGGGTGGCGATCTACAAGGGGCGTCCGATCCCCCGTTCCGCCGTCGGGCCGGCAGCCGTGATCGAGCGCAACCAGATCGTCACCTTGATATACCGGCACGGTGGTCTGCTGATGACCGCCGAAGCCCGCGCCCTTGGGCGGGCCGGCGTTGGAGATACGCTGCGCGTCATGAACATTGCCTCCAGGAAAACGGTCAGCGGCACGGTCAGCGGCGATGGCAGCGTCATCGTCGGCCCGCCCCCGCCGCGAAGGGAGTAGGAAGATCATGCGCATCGCCATCTCCGCCCTGTTTCTCGTTCTCGCAGCCTGCGCGAACCTGCGCGAAGCCGCCCGCCCCCCCGTGCTGACAGCGGCTTCGCGCGGCCCCGAGGTGCAAGCCATGCGCAGCCCCGGCACGGTCGAACAGATTGGCCGGCGTTCCCTGATGGACGGGGCGTCCCTGTGGGATTCCGGGCGCCGTTCTCTTCTGGGCGACCGCCGCGCGAGAGTGCGGGGAGATATCCTGACCGTGGTCATCGAGATAGACGACAAGGCGGAAATATCGAATTCCACCTCGCGCAACCGGAAGGGCTCCACATCCTTCGGCATACCCTCTTTCCTGGGTCTGCCGCAGCGTATCACTCCCCTGCTTCCGGACGGGGCGGGCCTGGACCCTGCCATCGCGACGACATCCAGCGACAGCGCCAGTGGCGACGGGGCCGTCCGCCGGAAGGAAAAGCTGACCCTGCGCATCGCGGCAACCGTTACCGACGTGCTCCCCAACGGTGTCCTGTTCATCGAAGGGTCACAGGAAGTCCGCGTGAACTTCGAGATCCGGGAGCTTCTTGTCAGCGGATACATCCGGCCGGAAGACATCTCCCGCCAGAACGAGATCACATATGACAAGATCGCATCGGCCCGGATCTCCTATGGTGGCAGAGGGTCGATATCGGATGCCCAGCACCCCCGTTACGGGCAACGGGCGCTGGACAGGATCCTGCCATTCTAGGACCGGAAGACATGGGAAAGATACTTCCGATAATCCTGGCTCTCATCGGCATGGCCGGCGGCGTGGGCGCCGGGCTTGCCCTGCGTCCCGACCCGAAGCAGGAAACGACCCTGCCGGAATGCAGCGGCACTGCGGTCACCGAAGCCGGAACAGCGGCCCCAACATCGGCCGACAGCGAAAATTCCGGCGATCCCGACAAGGAACCCCAGAAGGATTACGTCAAGCTGAACAACCAGTTCGTGGTTCCGGTCGTGAATGCCGGGCGGGTTTCCGCTCTTGTGGTTCTTTCGCTGAGCCTGGAACTGAACACGGGCGGCCCGGAGCTCGTCTACAAGATGGAACCGAAAATCCGCGATGCCTTTCTGCAGGTGCTCTTCGATCACGCAAACAGCGGCGGCTTCGACGGAAATTTCACTGCCGGGCGGAACATGAATCTCCTGCGCAGGGCACTGCTTGAAGTCGCCAGATCGATCCTGGGAACGGCGGTGGACAATGTTCTCATCGTCGATGTCGTCCGGCAAGATGCCTGAGCCTTCCGCCCCGCATCCGGCCGGCCGCGCCAGGGCGCCCTGTGCAGCGAACCACCGCCCCGGCCCTGTTACTGCAGATCGGAAAAGGCCTGCTGCAGGCGCCGCACCGCCTCGCGAAGGCGCGATCTCGGCATGGCGAAGTTGAAGCGCATGAAGCTTTGGCCGCCCTTGCCGAAGGTTTCGCCGTGGTTGGGGGCGATCCGGGCGTGTTTCTGGATACGCTGTTTCACTTCATCAATCGCCATCCCGGTTCCGGAAAAATCCACCCATGCCAGATAGGTGGCCTCGAGCACCATCGAACGAAGCCCCGGTATTGCGTTCACGCCTTCGTCAAACAGCTTCCGGTTACCCTCGAGATAGGCCACGAGCGCATCCACCCAGGCGGCGCCTTCCGGGGTGTAGGCAGCCGTGGCGGCCAGAAGCCCGGGGGCGTTCGGCGAAATTCCGAGCCCTGCGATCCGGGCGGCGAAGCGCGCGCGCAGGTCGGGGTCGGAAATGATGATCTGACCGGTATGCAGCCCGGCGGTGTTGAATGTCTTGGACGGCGCGGTAGCCATGATGAGGCGCTCCGAGAGGCCCTCGATCAGGGCCATGGGCAGGTGGCGATGGCCGGGATAGACCAGATCGTGATGGATCTCGTCCGAGAGCAGCAGCAGATCGTGCCGGCGCGCGAAATCCGCCACGCCTTCCAGTTCGTCCCGGCGCCAGACCCTGCCGCCCGGATTGTGCGGTGAACAGAAGATGAGCATCCTTTCCGTGCCGTTCATCTGCCTGTCCCAGGCTTCGAAATCCAACACGTAGCGGCCGTCTTCCTGCGGCATCTCGCATTCCACCACCCTGCGCCCGGAAGCGCGGATGCGGCTGGCAAAGGCGTGATAGACCGGCGTGAACAGGACCACCCCGTCTCCGGGGGCGGTAAAGGCATCGAGGCACAGCCCGATTCCGTTTCCCAGCCCGTGCACCGAAAAGACATGTTCCGGCTCCGGCGCCCAGCCGTGGCGCTGCGCCATCCACCAGCAGATCGCGGCGCGGTAATCGCGATCATCCCCGAAATAGCCCCAGACCCCCCCGGCATAATCGGCCAGAGCCCGGCGCACGCCTTCCGGGGCGCGGAAGTCCATGTCCGCGACCCACATGGCAATACCGTCCTCCGGCGACACGCCATACAGCGCTTCCATCCGGTCCCACTTGGCACAGTGGGTGCCGCGCCGGTCTATTTCCTCGTCAAAGTCCATGCATGCCTCCGGATTTCTGCGGCAGGCTAGCGACAATCGCGGCGGGCGCAAGAAGTATCGGAGGCGTTGCAACGGCTTCGGGCTTGGCCTACATCACGGCCATGAGCATTCTGCCGATCCTGATCCACCCCGATCCGCGCCTGAAGAAGGTCTGCGCCCCGGTGCGCGAGATCACCCGCGACCTGCGCGCCCTGGCCGACGACATGCTGGAAACCATGTATGACGCACCGGGCATCGGGCTGGCAGCGCCCCAGGTGGGGGTGATGAAACGGCTGTTCGTGATGGATTGCGTGAAGGAAGCCGGAGCCGCGCCGCAGCCGATGATCCTGGTGAACCCCGAAATCTCCTGGGTGTCGGAAGAAACGAATCTCTACGAGGAAGGCTGCCTGTCGATCCCGGATCAGTATGCCGAAATCGAACGCCCGGCCGAAGCGCGCATCCGCTGGACGGACCTGGACGGCAAGCGTCACGAAGAACGGTTCGACGGGCTCTGGGCGACCTGCGCCCAGCATGAGATCGACCATTTGAACGGCAGGCTGTTCATCGATTACCTGAAACCGATGCGGCGGCAGATGATCACGCGCAAGATGGTGAAGCTAAAGCGTGAGCGCGAGCGGGCATGAGCCGCCGGGCTGCCGGATGCATCCCGCACACGGGCCGGCACGCATGAGGCTGGCCTTCATGGGAACGCCGGATTTCGCCCTGCCGGCTCTGGAAGCCCTGCACGAGGCGGGCCATGAGATCGCCGCCGTCTATTGCCAGCCGCCGCGCCCCGCAGGCCGCGGCCGCAAGGCGCGCGCAGCGCCGGTGCAACGCCGGGCCGAGGCGCTCGGCCTGCCGGTGCGCCACCCCGTGTCGCTGAAGGAGGCGCAGGTCCAGGCCGATTTCCGGGCGCTGGGCGCCGAGGTGGCGGTTGTGGTCGCCTACGGGCTGATCCTGCCGCCGCCGATCCTCCAGGCCCCGGCACGGGGCTGCCTGAACATACACGCCTCGCTCCTGCCGCGCTGGCGCGGCGCGGCACCGATCCAGCGGGCGATCATGGCCGGCGACCGGGAAACCGGCATCTGCATCATGCAGATGGACGAGGGCCTGGATACCGGCCCGGTCCTGCTGCGCCGGCGGGTTTCCATCGGGCCCGAGGACACCGCCGGCGATCTGCACGACCGGCTGGCAACCCTGGGCGCGCAGGCGATCGTCGAAGCGCTCGCCCGGCTGAACGAGCTGGCCCCCGAACCGCAGCCCGAAGCCGGCGTCAGCCATGCGGCCAAGATCGACAAGGCCGAAGCCCGCATCGACTGGACCCGCCCGGCAGAGGAGATCGACCGCCGGATCCGCGCCCTTTCACCCTTTCCCGGCGCCTGGTGCACGGCAGCCGGAGAACGGCTGAAGCTGCTGCGTTCGCGCCCGGTTGAATGCACCGGGGCGCCGGGGCAGGTTCTGGGCGGAATGCGGATCGCCTGCGGGCGGGGGGCGGTCGAGATACTGCAGGCGCAGCGCCCGGGCCGGCGCCCGATGTCGGCGAAGGAACTTCTGCGCGGCTGGACGCTCCCGGCGCGGCTGGACTGACCCCGCGGCGGGAAGAGCCCCTGCCGCAGCGTCCCCTGCTCCCCGGCATGCGACCATGTGCAGCGGCACGGGTCGGAAAGAAAGCGGAAAGAAGGCGGCTGCCGCGCCGCAGTGCATGTGGTCGCAGACATGCTGGCGGGCTTTTCGCATCCCGGCAGGCGAAGGCGGCAGCGCATCGCGCTCCGGCCCCGGAAACTCTACCGCCCCTGCGTTCGGGCGCGCCGCGCCCCGGCTCCGGACGCCCCGGCCCGGGCCGCACCCGGGTTCCGGGCTGCGGCAGCCGCGAGAAAGGGCGCCATTCCGGCCCGCGCCAGCGCATCAGCGCGTTCGTTCTCCGGGTGCCCGGCGTGGCCTTTCACCCATTCCCAGCGCACGTCGTGGCAGCGGGCTGCGGCATCGAGGCGCTGCCACAGGTCGAGGTTCTTCACCGGCTTCTTCTGTGCGGTGCGCCAGCCGTTCCTCTTCCAGCTCTCGATCCAGCCGGTGATGCCGTTCTTCACATAGGCGCTGTCGGTCACGAGGGTGATCCGCGACGGCCGCTCCAGCGCTTCCAGCGCCGAGATCGCGGCCATCAGCTCCATCCGGTTGTTGGTGGTCTCGCTCTCGCCCCCCTTGAGCTCGCGGGTCTTCAGCACCCTGTCGCCCTCGCGCGCCACCAGAAGCACCCCCCAGCCTCCCGGCCCGGGGTTGCCGGAGCAGGCGCCGTCGGTATAGGCGAAAAGCCTCGTCATCGCGCAGCGTCGGCCGGCGCGCGCAACACGCGCGGCAGCTTGAAGGTGACATTCTCGGTGACGGTCTCGACCTCTTCCAGGGTGATGTCGTAGCGGGCGCGGAAGGCCTCGATCACCTCGTCCACCAGCACTTCGGGGGCCGAGGCGCCCGCAGTCAGGCCGACGGCGGAAGCCCCCTTCAGCGCCCGCCAGTCGATTTCGCCGGCATTGCGGATCAACTGCGCATAGGCGCAGCCGGCGGCCCGGCCGACCTCGACCAGCCGCCGCGAGTTCGACGAGTTGGGCGCCCCGATCACCAGCAGCGCGTCGATCCCGGGAGCCATTGCCTTGACCGCCTCCTGGCGGTTGGTGGTCGCATAGCAGATGTCTTCCTTGTGGGGGCCGACGATGGTCGGGAAGCGCGCCCTGAGTGCCGCCACCACATGCGCGGTATCGTCCACCGAAAGCGTCGTCTGGGTAATGAAGGCCAGCTTTTCCGGGTCGCGGACCCGCAGCCGGGCCACATCTTCCGGGTTTTCCACGAGCAGCACCTCGCCCGCGGGAAGCTGACCCATGGTTCCGATGGTTTCCGGGTGCCCGGCATGGCCGATCATGATCACCTGCAGCCCGTTGCGGTGGTGGCGTTCGGCCTCGATATGCACCTTGCTGACAAGCGGGCAGGTGGCATCCACGAACAGCATGTTGCGGCGGCGGGCCGCTGCGGGCACCGACCTGGGCACGCCGTGGGCGGAAAACACCACCGGCCGATCGTCCGGGCAGTCATCGAGGCTTTCGACGAACACGGCGCCAAGCGCGCGCAGCCCGTCCACGACGAACTTGTTGTGCACGATCTCGTGGCGCACATAGACCGGCGCGCCCCATTTCCTGATCGCCATCTCGACGATCTTCACCGCCCGATCGACGCCGGCGCAGAACCCGCGCGGCGAGGCGAGGCGCAAGATCAGCTTGCGATCGGTCATGTTCAGCCCCGTCCGGATGGCCATGCCCACTGCACTGGCCCGACCGGCGTGACCCTACCGCCTGCCGGCGCCCTTGGCCAGCCCGCCGGGGGCGGCATCCGCCCCGCAGCAGGCCGGGCCCGGTCAGTCATCCGCGTCCGCGCTCAGGGCAGGCTCGCGCGATTCGCGCGGGGGACGGCCGATCACTTCCCGCAACTCGTCCAGCTCGATGAAGTTGTCGGCCTGCCGGCGCAGCTCGTCCGAGATCATCGGCGGCTGGGAGCGGATGGTCGAGACCACCGAGACACGGACCCCCTGGCGCTGCAGGCTTTCGACCAGCGGCCGGAAATCCCCGTCGCCGGAAAACAGCACGATGTGATCGACATGCGGCGCCAGCTCCATCGCGTCCACCGCCAGCTCGATGTCCATGTTGCCCTTCACCTTGCGGCGACCCTGGCTGTCGATGTATTCGCGCGCCGGCTTGGTAACCATGGAAAATCCGTTGTAGTTCAGCCAGTCAACCAGCGGTCGGATCGGCGAATATTCATCGCTTTCGAGAAGCGCGGTGTAATAGAAGGCCCGCAGCAGCTTGCCCCGGCGCATGAATTCCTGGCGCAGGAGCTTGTAATCGATGTCGAACCCCAGCGCCCTTGCCGCAGCATAGAGATTCGAGCCGTCGATGAACAGCGCGAGCCGGTCATCCCTGTAGAACATGATACCGTATTCCTTCATTCGAACAAAGAAGCCACGATTCCGCCGCGATACCGTGAGTGGAGATACCGAAATACATTCGTAATGGCGCCGGAACCGGCCCCAAGTTAGTAGAATATCGCCGCGCTTCAAGGGCGCGCGAAAAGGAAAGGGGCGCAGCCATGCGAAAACCGCCCGGAAACCCTGTTCTTCTGGCCATGGGGGCAAATCTGCCCTCGGCGGCCGGCCCCCCGGCCGAAACGCTGCGCCGCGCGCTCGAGGCGCTGGCCGGGGAGGGGCTGGAGGTGACGGCCACCTCGGCGCTGTACCGGACCCCGGCATTTCCGGACGGGGCGGGGCCGGATTTCGTCAACGCGGCGGCGCTCTGCCACGGACGGCTGGCGCCGGCGGAAATTCTCGGCGCGCTGCACCGGATAGAGGCGCGTTTCGGCCGGACGCGGCAGCGGCGCTGGGAGGCGCGCAGCCTCGATCTCGACCTTCTCGCGGTCGGCCGGCGCATCCTGCCCGACCGCGCCACCCAGCAGGCCTGGGCCGCCCTGCCCCCGGCCGAGCAGGCGCGGCGCATGCCCGACGGGTTGATCCTGCCGCATCCGCGGATGCAGGAGCGCGCCTTCGTTCTGCTGCCGCTGGCAGAGATCGCCCCCGGCTGGGTGCACCCGGTCACCGGCAGGAGCGTCGCGCAGATGCTCGCGGCGCTGCCGGAATCGCTGCTGCGGCAGATCGGGCGTCTTGAATCTCCGTAACGGCGCCGGAACCGTCCTTATCGCCTTGTCAACAGGCTTTCGAGCGCCTAAGTAGGCAACTCGATTCCTCCCTGTCCAGGAAATGGAGTGTCCCGATGGCCCGCGTGACGGTTGAAGACTGCGTTGACAAGGTTCCGAACCGCTTCGAGCTGGTTCTTCTGGCTGCGCATCGCGCGCGGGAGATCTCGGCCGGGGCGCCGATCACCGTGGAGCGCGACAACGACAAGAACCCGGTCGTGGCCCTGCGCGAGATCGCCGAGGAAACCCAGAGCGCGGAGGAGCTGCGCGAACGCATGATCGAAAGCCACCAGACCCAGATCGAGGTGGACGAGCCGGAAGAGGACGCGATGGCGCTTCTGATGGGGGCCGAGACGGACAAGCCGGCCGAAGACGACATGTCGGAGGAAAACCTGCTGCGTGCCCTCATGGAGGCGCAACGGCAGGGCTGAAGGACCCCGGCCGCCGGGGCGCGGAGCAGATGATCGAAGCCGATGACCTGATCGCGCTGGTCCGCAACTACAACCCGAAGACGAACGAAAAGCTGCTCCGCGAGGCCTATGCCTACGGCCGCGAGATGCACAGAGGGCAGCGCCGCCGTTCGGGGGAGGAATATTTTTCCCATCCGGTCGCCGTTGCCGCGATCCTGACCGAACAGCGGCTGGACGATGCCTCGATCGTCACCGCGCTGCTGCACGACACGATCGAGGACACCCCCGCGACCCATGACGAGATCGCCGGCAGGTTCGGTGCCGAAATCGCCGAACTCGTCGATGGCGTCACCAAGCTGACCAACCTGCAACTCAACTCCACCCAGACCAAGCAGGCCGAGAACTTCCGCAAGCTGTTCATGGCGATGAGCAAGGATCTGCGGGTGCTTCTGGTCAAGCTGGCCGACCGGCTGCACAACATGCGCACCATCCGTTCCCTGCCGCCGGAGCGACAGATCGCCAAGGCGCGCGAGACGATGGACATCTTCGCCCCGCTGGCCGGCAGGATGGGCATGCAGTGGATGCGCGAGGAGCTGGAAGACCTGGCCTTCCGGGTGCTCAACCCCGAGGCGCGCAACTCGATCATGCGCCGCTTCATCACGCTGCAGCGCGAAACCGGCGACGTGATCCACAAGATCACCAACGACATCAGGCTGGAACTGGAACGGGAGGGCATCAGCGCCGATGTCTTCGGCCGCGCCAAGAAGCCCTATTCCATCTGGCGCAAGATGGAACAGAAGGAACAGGGATTTTCGCGCCTTTCCGACATCTACGGTTTTCGCATCATCACCGAAGCCGAAGCCGACTGCTACCGCGTTCTCGGCGCCATCCACCGCCGCTGGCGGGCGGTGCCGGGGCGTTTCAAGGATTATATCAGCCAGCCGAAATCGAACGGCTATCGCTCGATCCACACCACCGTTTCGGGGCGCGACGGCAAGCGGGTGGAAGTGCAGATCCGTACCCGGCAGATGAACGAGGTGGCCGAGGTCGGGGTGGCCGCGCACTGGGCCTACCGCGACGGGGTGCGCACGGAAAACCCCTTTGCCGTCGATCCGGCCAGGTGGCTTGCCGGCCTGACCGAGCGTTTCGACAGTGCCGAGGATCACGACGAATTCCTCGAACACGTCAAGCTGGAGATGTATGCCGACCAGGTGTTCTGCTTCACCCCCAAGGGCGATGTGGTGAAGCTGCCGCGCGGGGCGACGCCGCTGGATTTCGCCTATGCGATCCACACCCGGATCGGCGACCGCTGCGTGGGCGCGCGGGTTGACGGCGTGCGGGTGCCGCTCTGGACCAGGCTGAAGAACGGCCAGTCGGTCGAGATCATCACCGCCGAGGGGCAGACGCCGCAGCCAAGCTGGGTCGATATCGTGGCGACCGGGCGCGCCAAGGCCGCGATCCGCCGCCGCCTGCGCGAGGAGGAACGCGAGCGCTTCATCAAGCTGGGGCGCGAGCTGACCCGGGTCGCCTTCGAGCATGTGAACAGGAAGGCAACCGACAAGGCGCTGGCCGCCGCCGCCAAGCAGCTTGGGCTGGAGGATGCCGATGCGCTGCTGGCGCGGGTGGGCGCGGCAGAGCTTTCGGCACGCGAGGTGGTTCAGGCGCTCTATCCGGAACTTGCCGAAAGCGGCGCGGAGGTGGACGCAAAGCGCGCCGTCGTCGGCCTGCAACCCGGGCAGAGCTTCAACCGCGCCGCCTGCTGTCAGCCAACGCCCGGAGAGCGCATCGTCGGCATCACCTACCGCGGCCGCGGGGTGGTGATCCACGCGATCGACTGCGAGACCCTGAGCGAATTCGAGGAGCAGTCGCACCGGTGGGTCGATCTGCAGTGGCACAGCGGCAAGCACGCGCCTGCCTACCCGGTGAGCCTCGACATGACCATCCGCAACGATGCGGGCGTGCTGGGGCGGATCTGCACCCTGATCGGCGAGCAGAGCGCGAATATTTCAGATCTGCATTTTCTTGACCGGAAACCGGACTTTTTCCGTCTCATTATCGACGTTGACGTGCGCGATATCGAACACCTGCATGCGATCATGCTGGTGCTCGAGGCGGAAAGCGATGTCGCTTCCCTCGAACGCTACCGAGACCCAGGGCGCAGGCCCTGAACCCGAGGAGAACCGGGCGTGGTATTCAAGCGGCGCAGGAAGAGGAGCTATTCGCAGATCGTGGCCGAGGGGATCTACCCCCGCGGCGGCTGGAAGCGCGCCGCCTATTACGTTCTCTACCGGCTGCGTCGCCTGCCGGACCCGCCACACAAGATCGCCCGCGGCGTTGCGGCGGGGGTGTTCGTCTGCTTCACCCCGCTCTTCGGGCTGCACTTCCTGCTGGCCGCGCTGCTGACCCGGCTCATGCGCGGCAACATCCTGGCCTCGATCCTGGCCACCTTCTTCGGCAATCCGCTGACCTTTCCCTTCATCGCGGCGATCTCGGTCGATCTCGGCTCCTGGATTCTGGGGCAGGAGCAGGCCTTTCACCTGTCTTCCCTCGCCGCGGCCTTCACCGATGCCTTCCGCGAGCTGTGGTTCAACCTCGCGGCGCTCTTCTCGGAAGATGCGGCCCGCTGGGGGAACCTGCGGCATTTCTTCCACCGGGTGTTCCTGCCCTATCTGATCGGCGGAATCGGCCCCGGGCTCCTGACTGCCGCCCTGGCCTACATGATAACCCGTCCGGTCATCGCCGCCTATCAGCGCAACCGGATCAGGCGCCTGAAGAACCGTTACGAAAAAAGGCGCCGGGAGGCGACGATACGCTCTGGCGCGAGGGCGAAACGGGCCTATTCTGCTTCCGTCCCGGAATCATCAACGGAACCGACGGAGGCCTCTCCATGCAGACAGACCGCCCCCAGGGCAAGCTCCGGCTCGGGGTGAACATCGACCATGTGGCCACCGTGCGCAACGCGCGCGGCAGTTCCTACCCGGACCCGGTGCGCGCGGCAAGGCTGGCCGAGTCGGCGGGCGCCGACGGCATTACCGCCCATCTGCGCGAGGACCGGCGGCACATTTCCGATCGCGACATCGAGCGGCTCATGGCCGAGCTGACGGTGCCGCTCAATTTCGAGATGGCGCCGACCGACGAAATGCAGTCCATCGCCCTGCGCCACCGTCCGCATGCAGTCTGCATCGTGCCCGAGAGGCGGGAAGAGCTGACCACCGAAGGCGGCCTGGACGTGGCCCGCGACGAAACCCGGCTTGCGCATTTCATCGCTCCGCTGCGCGAGGCGGGCTGCCGGGTGTCGATCTTCATCGCCGCCGAACGCGGCCAGATCGACGCGGCGCACCGGATCGGGGCCCAGGTGGTGGAACTGCATACCGGCGCCTATTGCGATGCCCATGCAGAGGGTCGTCTGGCCGAGCGTGACGGCGAACTGGAGCGCCTTCGCGAGATGGCCGCCTTCGCCGATTCGCTCGGGCTCGAGGTGCACGCCGGCCACGGGCTGACCTACGACACGGTGCAGCCGGTGGCGGCTCTGCCCGAGATCCGGGAGCTCAACATCGGCCATTTCCTGATCGGCGAGGCGATCTTCGCAGGGCTGGAGGCCGCCATCGCCGAAATGCGCCGGCTCATGGACGCGGCGCGGAAAGGGGAGCAGGGATGATTCTCGGCATCGGCACCGATCTGGCCAACATCGAGCGGATCGCGGCGACCCTCGAACGCTTCGGCGCGCGTTTCCGCAACCGCGTGTTCACCGAGACCGAGCAGCTGAAGGCGGAACGCCGGCGGGATGTCGCCGGCACCTATGCGAAACGCTGGGCGGCAAAAGAAGCCTGTTCCAAGGCCCTGGGCACCGGGCTGCGCATGGGGATCGCCTGGAAGGACATGTCGGTCAGCAACCTGCGCTCGGGTCGGCCGCGGATGCATCTGACCGGCTGGGCGGCCGAGCGGCTGGCGGCGATCACCCCCCCCGGTCACGAGGCCGTCGTTCACGTGACCCTGACCGACGATCACCCCTGGGCACATGCCTTCGTGCTGATCGAAGCCCGGCCGGTCGCTTGACTCCGCCAGCCGGGCCGACCATGTAGCCGGAGCAAATTCGGACATGCCCCGGAACGGGGCCAGCACAGGGGCGCGCGATGGTCAGCAAGGCGGATGCAAGCGGCGGGTTCATGGAAACCGTCAAGACGGTGTTCTGGGCCCTGATCATCGCCGGGGTGTTCCGGACGCTGTTCTTCCAGCCCTTCTGGATCCCGTCCAGTTCGATGAAGGACACGCTGCTGATCGGCGACTTCCTGTTCGTGAACAAGATGGCCTACGGCTACTCGGCGGTTTCCTGCCCGTTTTCGCTGTGCCCGATTCCGGGGCGTATCTTCGGGCGCGCGCCCGAGCGCGGCGATGTCGTCGTGTTCCGCCATCCGGTGAGCGGTGACGACTTCGTGAAGCGGGTCATCGGACTGCCCGGAGACAGGGTGCAGCTGCGCGACGGGGTGGTGTTCATCAACGGCGTCGCCGCCCGCCAGGAACCGGCCGGCACCTTCGAGGAGATCTTCGAGCGGCAGGGCCCGCTGGGCGGCTTCCCGCGATGCAGCAACCAGGGCGTCGGGCTGGGCGGGATCTGCCGGAAGGAACGCTTCCGGGAGACCCTGCCGGGCGGCGTCAGCCATTCGATCCTGAACATCGGCGAGAGCCGGCTCGACAATACCGGGGTCTTTACCGTGCCGGCCGGACATTACTTCTTCATGGGCGACAACCGCGACAACTCTACCGACAGCCGGGTGCCGCAGAGCGCCGGCGGGGTCGGATTCGTGCCGTTCGAGAACCTGATCGGCCGGGTCGATCGGGTGATGTTCTCCGCGGCCGGACGCTCGCTGTTCTTCTTCTGGACATGGCGCCCAGACCGTTTCTTCAAGGTGATCGAGTGAGGCTCGGCGCGGATCTGAGAGCCTTCGAAGGTCGGCTCGGACATCGCTTCGCCGATCCGGCCCTGCTGATCCGCGCGCTGACGCATTCCTCCTGTTCGAGCCCGACCCGCCCGCACAACCAGCGGCTCGAATTTCTCGGCGACCGGGTGCTCGGACTGGTGATCGCCGAAGCGCTCTATCTGGAAAGGGGCGAGGCAACCGAAGGCCGGATGGCGCCCCGGTTCAACGCGCTGGTGCGCCGGGAAAGCTGCGCCGCCGTCGCCCGCGAGATCGACCTGGGCGCCGTGCTCCGGCTCGGGCGCTCCGAAGCCGCATCGGGCGGGCGACGCAAGCTGGCGCTTCTGGCCGACGCGATGGAAGCGGTGATCGCCGCGGTCTATCTGGACGCCGGCTTCGAGGCCGCCCGCGCGCTGGTCCTGCGTCTCTGGCGCGAGCGGATCGAGACCGTGGCCGAAGATGCCCGCGATGCCAAGACGGCACTGCAGGAATGGGCCCAGGCCCGCCGCCAGAGCCCGCCCGCCTATCGGGAGCTGGCGCGCGAGGGGCCCGACCACGCGCCGGTGTTCACCATCGAGGTGCGGCTGGAATCGGGCGAAAGCGAAACCGCCACCGCCACCAGCAAGCGCAACGCCGAGCAGGCCGCCGCGCAGGCGCTTCTGGAACGGCTGGAGGGCAGGCCATGAGCAGGGCGCGCGCCGGCTTCGTGGCCCTGATCGGCGAACCCAACGCCGGCAAGTCCACGCTGCTGAACCGGATGGTGGGGGCGAAGGTCTCCATCGTCACCCACAAGGTGCAGACCACCCGCACCCGCATCCGCGGGGTGGCGATCGAGGGGGATGCGCAGATCGTCTTCGTCGATACGCCCGGCCTGTTCCGCCCCCGCCGCCGGCTGGACCGGGCCATGGTCGCCGCCGCCTGGGCCGGGGCATCGGATGCCGATGTGGTGGTGCTGATGGTCGAGGCGCACCGCGGCGTCACCGAAGGGGTGGAGAAGATCGTCGAAGCGCTGCGGGAGCGCACGGGCGACCAGGTGGTGGCGCTGGCGATCAACAAGATCGACCGGGTCAGGAGTGAGGCGCTGCTGGCGCTCACCGGGCAGCTCAACGAGATGTATCCCTTCGAGCGCACCTTCCTGATCTCCGCCGAGAAGGGCCACGGGGTGGAGGATCTGCGCCGCTGGCTGGCCGGGCAGATGCCCGAGGGGCCGTGGCTCTACCCTGAAGACCAGATCGCCGATCTGCCGATGCGCATGATCGCCGCCGAGATCACCCGCGAAAAGCTGACGCTGCGCCTGCACCAGGAGCTGCCCTATCAGCTGACGGTGGAAACCGGAAACTGGGAAGAGCGCAGGGACGGCTCGGTGCGCATCGACCAGGTGGTCTATGTGGCGCGCGACGGCCACAAGGGGATCGTGCTGGGCCACCGGGGCGAGACGATCAAGGCGGTGGGCCGGGCCGCCCGGGCGGAACTGGAAGAGTTTCTCGGCCGGCGGGTGCACCTGTTCATCCAGGTAAAGGTGCGGCCCGGCTGGCTGGAAGAGCGCGAGCGCTACAGCGAGATGGGGCTCGACTTTTCCGACGGTAACGAATGAGCCGCCTGACCGCCGATATCTGGGTCAGCGCCTATCTCGCCCGCCTGCGGCTGGAGGGCATCCCGGCCTTCGTGGTGGCCAGGGGGGATGCAACGGCCGGCGCGGTGCTGGTCAAGCTGAACACGCTGGACGGGCGGGCGCGGGCCTATCAGCGCAGCTTCGATCCGGCTTCCGGCAGGCGTGTCTGGATGGTCCTGGCCGAAGGCGGCGAGGCGGATGTGGATGCGGCGCTCGCCCGCCAGCGCAGCTTCGACCCCGACCTGTGGCTGATAGAGGTGGAAGACAAGGCCGGGCGGCACCTGCTCGACGCGCCGGGGCTGGCGGACTGATGGCGCCGTTTCTGCCGCCGGCATGATCCGGACGGACCGCCCCGGCACCCCGGACCGCCTTGCCCCCGGACCCCCTTGCCTGCGGCCGGCTCCGGCGGGAATATCCGGCGGGGATATCGGCCGGAAGGAACCGGAGGCGGCAGGCGATGGAGTGGCGGGATCAGGGGGTGCTGCTGAGCGCCCGCAAGCACGGGGAAAGCGCGGCGATCATCGAGGTCTTCTCCGCCAGGCACGGCCGCCATGCCGGTGTCGTGCGCGGGGGCGGCGGGCGGCGGGCAGCGCCGGTGTTGCAGCCCGGCACCCAGCTCGATCTGCACTGGCGGGCCCGGCTGGAGGAACATATCGGCAGTTTCACGGTGGAACCCGTGGGCAGCCGCGCCGGCGCCGTGATGGGCGACCGGCTGGCGCTGGCCGGGCTGAACGCCGTTACCGCATTGCTGCTCTACACCCTTCCCGAACGCGACCCGCACCCGGAACTCTACCACCGCACCGTCGCCCTGCTCGACCTGCTCGGCCGCTCCGAAACCTGGCCGCTGGACTATCTGCGCTGGGAGCTGGCCCTGCTGGAGGCGCTCGGCTTCGGGCTGGACCTTTCTTCCTGTGCCGTGAGCGGCACCACCGACGGGTTGGCCTATGTCTCTCCGAAGAGCGGACGGGCGGTCAGCGCCGCAGCCGCCGGCAGGTGGGCCGACCGGCTGCTGCCGCTGCCGCCGGCGCTGCTCGGGCAGGAGCCGGAAGGACAGGAAGGGCAGGACCTGGCCGGAATCAGCGATGGCCTGGCGACCACCGGCTTCTTCCTGGAACACCGGCTGGCGGCACAGCTTTCCGACCGACCGCTGCCGGCCGCGCGCCGGCGCCTGGCCGACGCTATCGCCCGGCGGGCGCGACGCTGACAAAGAACATCCGGCGCGCCGCGCTTTCGTCCTCCAGGATCAGGAATGCGCCGCTCGTCTCGGCCAGGCGCATCGCGGCCAGAGCCTCGAAGAAGCGTCGCTCCTCGGCGATGTCCGGGCAGCTGCGCCGGGTGGCGCGCAGGGGGCCGAGCTCGAACCACGGGTATGGTGCCTTCTGGGCGGCGGAATAGCTGTTGCAGGGGCCGCGGCCACGCACGAGCCCCGGAGCGGGAAAGGAAATCGTGGCCGGGGCTGCAAAAGGGCGGCCATCGAGCTCGGTCAGGCGGAAGCTGGCCCCCTGCTCTGCGAAGGCGGAAACCGTCCGATCCCCGGTGCAGGCGGCCAGGGTCAGGAACAGGGCCGGAAACAGGCAGCTCGGGCGGATCATGGGCGCAGCCTGAACCGTCTTGCCGGACAAGGCAAGGCCCGCCGCTTCAAGGCAAGGCCCGCCGCTTCAGGAACCTTCCAGCAGGCGGCGGGCGATCACCTGAGCCTGAATTTCGGCCGCGCCCTCGAAGATGTTGAGAATGCGCGCATCGCACAGGATGCGGCTGATCGGATATTCCAGCGCAAAGCCGTTTCCGCCGTGGATCTGCAGCGCGTTGTCGGCCGCCGCCCAGGCAACGCGGGCGCCCAGAAGCTTGGCCATGCCCGCTTCCAGGTCGCAGCGCCTGTTCCCGTCCCGGGCGCGGGCGGCATGATAGGTCAGCTGGCGCGCCACCATCACTTCCACCGCCATCATCGCCAGCTTTCCGGATACCCGGGGAAAGGCGATCAGCGGCTTCCCGAACTGCCTGCGCTCCTGTGCATAGCGCAGCCCCTCTTCCAGCGCCGACTGGGCAACGCCGATGGCTCGGGCTGCCGTCTGGATCCGGGCCGCCTCGAAGGTGCGCATCAGCTGCTTGAAGCCCTGGCCTTCGGCCTCTCCGAGCAGGTTCCCGGCGGGGACGCGCAGGGCGTCGAGGGCGAGTTCGTATTCCTTCATCCCGCGGTAGCCGAGCACCGGGATCTCGGTGCCATCTATCGCCGGGTCGGGAAAGGGTGCCTCCTCGCTGCCGGGGCGCTTTTCGGCCAGGAACATCGACAGGCCGCGCCAGTCGCTGCTGTCCGGGTCGGTGCGCGCCAGAAGGGTCATCAGATTGGCCCGCGCGGCGTGGGTGATCCAGGTCTTGCTGCCGGTGATCACGTAGTGGTCGCCCTCCTTCAGCGCGCGGGTGCGCAGCGCGCCCAGATCTGACCCGGTGTTCGGCTCGGTAAAGACGGCGGTGGGCAGGATGTCGGCGCTGGCGATCCCGGGCAGCCAGCGCGCCTTCTGCGCCTCCGTGCCGCCGCTCAGGATGAGTTCGGCGGCGATTTCCGACCGGGTAGCCAGCGAGCCGACCCCGATCCAGCCGCGCGAGAGCTCTTCCGAGACCACCACCATCGAGGTTTTGGACATGCCGAGGCCGCCGAATTCCTCGGGGATCGTCAGGCCGAAGACGCCCATCTCCGCAAGCTCCGAAATGATCTCCGCCGGGATCAGCGCATCCTCCAGGTGCCAGCCGTGGGCGTTCGGAATCACCCGCTCGTCGGCATAGCGGCGGAACTGGGCGCGGATCATTTCCTGCTCGTCGTCCAGCCCGGTGGCGCCGAAGGTGGCATGGCCGGCCTGCGCACACATCAGCTCGGCAAGGGCGCCGCGCGCCGCCTGGGTATTGGCGCCGCGGACCAGGGCGGAAACGGCGGCATCGCCGCGAAAGGCATCCTGCTCGGATTCGGAAAGTCCCATGTCCTGCGGGCGGGCGATCTCGCCCTGGCTCATCGGGATGCCGCCGGCGATCTGGGCGAGATATTCGCCGAAGGCGATCTGGAAGATGAGGCGCTCGGTTTCTCCGAAGCGGCCTTCGGCCTCCAGCCGCAGCGCCCAGCCATGCATCTGCCGCAGCGCCTCGGCGCAGGTGGCAAGCCATGCCAGCGCATGCGCCGCCGTCTGGTGCTCTTCGAGCAGGGCGGCGGAAATGCGCCCCCGGGCGCGTGTCGATTTGCGCAGCCGCTCCGTTGCCGCCGTGCGCAGGGTTTCGAGCGTCCCGAGGGCGGCGGCGGAAAGGTCGGTCGGATCGGGCAGAAGCGTGTCGGTCATGGCGCTGTGGTCCGCTGTCGGCTGCTGGCGTTTGAAACTGCGGCAAGGGAGTAGTCTTTTTGCAATTGCAGCGCAATAAAAATACGCGACAACCGGAAAAACGGAACGAAAATGACCGCAAGCCCCGGCTGTCCGCTCCAGCCGATCCTGCTAGCATCAGCCGGAATCGAAGAGAGGCCAGCCATGATGCCGCAGATTCCGGGCGAAGTTTCTCTCCTGGCGCTGGGAGCCTGCGCGCTTGCCGCGCTCGTGGCGGGCTTCGTGAAAGGCGCGGTCGGCTTCGCGATGCCGATGATCATGATCTCGGCGTTCGGTGCCTTCCTGAAACCGGAACTCGCACTCGCGGCGCTGATCCTGCCCACGGTCGCCGGCAACCTGTGGCAGGCGTTCCGACAGGGCTGGCGCGCGGCCTGGCGCTCGGTTGTCGCCTTCCGGTGGCTGATCGGCACGCTGCTGCTGACGATCGCGGCCTCCGCCCAGCTGGTCGGGCGCCTCACGCCGGGCCGGTTCTTCCTGCTGATCGGCATTCCGGTGGTGCTGTTTGCCACGTTGCAGCTGGCCGGGCTGCGCTTGCGCATCCGCACCGGGCAACAGACCCGGGCACAGGTCGTGGCGGGGCTTGCCGGCGGATTCTCGGGCGGAATTTCCGGGGTCTGGGGGCCGCCGGTGGTGGCATTTCTCAGCGCGACCGACAGCCCGCCGGCCGATCAGATGCGGGTGCAGGGCGTGATCTATGGTGCGGGGTCGCTGGTGCTGCTGGCCGCGCATCTGGAGTCGGGGGTGCTGAACGGACAGAGCACCTGGCTGTCGGCGCTGCTGGTGGCGCCGGCCGCGGCGGGGATGGCGCTCGGGTTCCGGCTGCAGGCGCGGCTGGATCAGGAGCGCTTTCGCCGGGTCATGCTGGTGGTGCTCGCACTGGCCGGGCTGAACCTGATCCGCCGGGGGTTGACCGGCTGACGCCCGGCGGCGCAACCCGGAACCGGGTGGCAAAAGAGGTATCGCCAGAACGGTTGGGAGCATGTTAACCATGAGCGCATAAGGAGCAGAAAGGCAAACGGGAAAGCCCGGATTGGGAGTTCTGCAATCATACAGGCTCAGGCTGCGGCGCCGGCGCTGGCAGCTGCGCGCCTTTCGCAAGCGGCGCGAACTGCGCGCCCTGTGCAACCGGACGGCGGCGGTCTCGCCGGAGGATATCCTGCTCTTCACCACGGTCCGCAACGAGCGGATCCGCCTGCCTTATTTCCTGAAATACTACCGATCCCTCGGAATCGGCCATTTCATCGTGGTCGATAACGGCTCCGATGACGGAACCCGCGAATATCTCGCGGATCAGGGCGATGTCTCGCTGTTTCACACCGACGCCAGCTACCGGCAGGCGCGTTTCGGCACCGACTGGATGAACCATCTGCTGCGCCGCTACGGGCACGGGCACTGGGTGCTGGTGGTCGATGTTGACGAGTTCTTCGTCTATCCGTTCTGCGACACGCGCCCGCTCCGCGCGCTCACCGACTGGCTCGACGACACCGGTGCCAGATCGTTTTCCGCCATGCTGCTCGACATGTACCCCAAAGGGCCGATCGGCGAGCGGACCTACCGGGAGGGGCAGGATCCGTTCGAGATCGTGCAATGGTTCGACAGCGGCAACTACACGATCCGCAAGAACGAGGAATACCGCAACCTCTGGGTCCAGGGCGGCCCGAGGGCACGCACCTTCTTCCGGGACGACCCGGAACATGCCCCGGCTCTGAACAAGATCCCGCTGGTCAGGTGGTCGAAGAAATACGTCTATGTCAATTCCACCCACATGCTGCTGCCGCGCGGGCTGAACCTTGTCTATGACGAGGCGGGCGGCGAAAAGCCGAGCGGCGCCCTGCTGCATGCGAAGTTCCTGCACACATTCCTGGAAAAGACCGCGGAAGAACTCGCGCGGCGGGAACATTACGCCGGCAGCCGCGAATACCTCGCCTATGCGAAACGCATGGAGGAGCAGCCGGCGCTGTGGTGCAGCTGGTCCGAAAAATACATCGGCTGGCGCCAGCTGGAGATCCTCGGCCTGATGTCGAAGGGAAACTGGGCATGACCGTCGGCTTCGCCATGATGGTGCACGGCAGGTTGCACCGGGCGCGCCAGGTTGCCAGGCACTGGGCGGAGCACGGCTGCCCGGTGGTGATCCATGTGGACCGGAGCGTGCGCCGGCCGGCCCTCGACGAGCTGCGGCAGGCCCTCTCGGACCTTCCCAATATCGCCTTCTGCCGGCGGCATCGGGTGGAATGGGGCACCTTTTCGCTGGTTGCCGCGGCGCAGTCCGCCGCGGAGCTCATGCTGAAAAGCTTTCCGGAGGTGCATCATGTCTATCTGGCCAGCGGCTCCTGCCTGCCGTTGCGGCCGGTGGAGGAGCTGGTCGAATATCTCGCCCAGCGCCGCAAGACCGATTTCATAGAATCGGTAACCACGCGGGATGTCCCCTGGACGGTGGGGGGGCTGGAACAGGAGCGCTTCCAGCTGCGCTTTCCCTTTTCCTGGAAACGCCAGCGCCGGCTGTTCGACGCCCATGTGCGCCTGCAGCGCTGGCTGGGAGTGCGCCGGCGCATTCCCGAGGGGCTGGTGCCGCATCTCGGCTCGCAGTGGTGGTGCCTGACGCGGCAGACCCTTTCCGCCATCCTGGAAGATCCGCGGCGGCCGGAATACGACCGCTACTTTTCCAGGGTCTGGATTCCGGACGAAAGCTACTTCCAGTCGCTGGCACGGCTGTATTCGACCCGCATCGAAAGCCGCTCCCTGACGCTTTCGAAGTTCGATTTCATGGGCAAGCCGCATGTCTTCTACGACGATCACCTGCAACTCCTGCGTCGTTCGGACTGTTTCGTGGCCCGCAAGATCTGGCCGCATGCCGACAGGCTGTATTCCGTCTTCCTGTCGCCCGATCTGGCTACGATCGGGGCAAGCGAACCCAACCCCGGAAAGATCGACAAGGTGTTCTCCAAGGCGCTGGAGCGGCGGCTGAACGGCCGGGCCGGCCTGATCATGCACAGCCGCTTCCCGAAGGAAGGCTACGAAAAGGGAAAGACCGCTGCACCCTATTCCGTTTTCGAGGGGTTCAGCGACCTCTTCGAAGGCTTCGAGGAATGGCTGGCCGAGGTGACCGGCGCCAGGGTTCACGGCCATCTCTACGCCCCGGAGCGGGTGGAATTTGCCGGCGGAAAGGACATCTTCTCCGGCGCGCTGTGTGACAGCGCAGCGCTGCGCGACCGTTCCCCGAAGGGCTTTCTGACCAGCCTGATCTGGAACACGCGGGGCGAGCGGCAGTGCTTCCAGTTCGGGCCGCGCGACAACCAGGAAATTTCCTGGCTGATCGCCACCGATCCGAACGCCCAGATCTCGGTGATCTCCGGAGCCTGGGCGATTCCGCTGTTCCTGTCCAATCGCAACTTTTCCGACATCCGAAAGGAGGCCGCGCGGCTGCAGCGGATCGAAGCCGGGCATCTGGAGATCCTCGGCTCGATCTACACCAAGGCGCGGGTCAGGATCTGGACGCTGGCCGACTTTCTTGCCTCCCCGATGGAGCCGCTCCAGACCATCATCGACGAGATCGGCCCGCGCAATCCTCACCGGCTGACAACGGCCCCGAAAATGGCGGATCTCGAAGGTTTCGGGCAGTTCCTCCAGAACCTCCGCAACCAGGGGATGCAGCCGCGGCTGATGGGAGACTTCCCGGTGAACCCGCCCGGCACCGGCAGCCTCCGCAAGCCCCCGCGCCCCTATCTGGTGCAGAAATAGATGCCGGAGATCCGTTTCGATCACTTCGTGATCCTGGCCGACATGCGGACCGGCTCGAACTTTCTCGAGGCCAGCCTGGCCGAATACCGTGGCATCCATGTGCATGGCGAGCTGTTCAACCCGCATTTCATCGGCGCCCCCGGGCGCGAGCGGGCACTGGGGGTCACGCTTCAGGAACGCGAATCGGACCCGCTCGCACTGCTCGGGAGGGTCAGGACCGGCGCCGGCGGCATCCACGGTTTCCGATTCTTTCCCGACCACGATCCGCGCGTCCTGCGGGCCTGCCTCGACGAGCGGCGCTGTGCGAAGATCATCCTCAGCCGCAACCCGCTGGACAGCTACGTTTCCCGCGAGATAGCCCGCAAGACGGATCAGTGGCGCCTGGGCGACATGCAGCACGCCAGGACCGCGAAAATCGTCTTCGACCCGCAGGGTTTCGCGCAGCACCTGGAACGGCTGCGCGATTTCCGGGCCAGGGTGAAAAGGGCGCTGCAGCTGTCGGGGCAGACCGCGTTTCACCTGTCCTACGAGGAGCTTTCCGACATCGAGGTAATCAACGGTCTGGCCCGGTTCCTCGGAGTCTCGGAAACCCGCCGCAGCACATCAACGAAAACCAAGCGGCAGAACCCGCAGCCGCTGCGGGAAAAGGTCGTGAACCACGATGAAATGCGCCGCGCTCTGGCAGATCTGGACCGGTTCGGCCTGGAAACGGAGCCGGACTTCGAACCGCCCCGCGGCCCGATGATCCGCCGCTACATGGCCGCACCCGAATCGCCGCTGCTGTTCATGCCCATGCGCAGCGGCCCGATCGGGCGGATCCGGCAGTGGCTGGCCGATCTGGACCGGCGCCCGCCGGAGGACATCCGGGAGGGTTTCACCCAGAAGGCGTTGCGCCAATGGAAGCGGAAGGCCGCCGGACATGTGACCTTCACGGTCCTGTGCCATCCGGCCGAACGGCTGCACCGCGCCTTCCTGCGCCGCATCCTCCTGCCCGGTCCGGCGCAATATGCTGAAATCCGCCGGATCCTGTGCACGCGCTACGGGCTCGAACTCCCCGAAGACCCCGCCGATCCGGGGTATGACGCCAGCGCCCACCGCCGCGCCTTCATCGGTTTCGCGAATTTCGTGCGCGGCAACCTCAACGGCCAGACCGGCATCAGGGTTGACGGCGCCTGGGCCACCCAGACGGCACTGCTGCGCGGCATGGGCGAATTCGTGTTGCCGACCCGCATCTTCCGCGAATCGGAACTCGGGCGCGAACTGGCCCATCTTGCCCGCTCCCTGGGCCGGGAACCTCCCGCTCTTTCCCCGCCGCGCTCCTGCGGGCCGTTTTCGCTGCGGGACATCCACGATGACGAGGTGGAAGAAGCCGTTCGGGTGGCCCATCAGCGTGACTACATGATGTTCGGCTTCGGCCGATGGCAGGGCGGATGAAAGATCCATGAAACCTGAGCAGGGAGACCGAAAGATGCCACAGGAGACAGGGGCGAACCGGGCCGCAGGGACACCACCGGGGAACAGCCCCGGGCCCGGCCGCAGATCCCAGGAAGGGGAAGCGATGCGCGGGCGCATCGTCATCCTGGGCGTTTTCGTCGCCGATACCGCCTACCGGGCCGCGCGGATGCCGCGCCCGGGCGAAACCCTTCTCGGCTCGGAATTTCGCCTCGGTCCCGGCGGCAAGGGCTCCAACCAGGCGGTGGCGGCGGCCCGCTCCGGGGGCGCGGTGCATCTGATCACCCGCCTGGGGCGCGACAGCTTTGCCCGGATGGCGCACGAAACCTGGCGCGCTGCCGGAGTCGTCGCCGAGGTCACCACCGATGACGAGGGCTTCACCGGGGCGGCCGGGATCTTCGTCGAGGAGAGCTCCGGCAACAATGCGATCATCATCTGCCCAGGCGTGGCCGGCGACATCGGCCCCGAGGACATCACCCGCAACGCGGCGCTGTTCCGGGATGCGCGTGTCTTCATGACCCAGCTCGAACAGCCGGCAGAAGCAGCCATGCACGGCCTGAAGCTGGCCCGCGAAAACGGCGCGACGACGATCCTGAACCCGGCCCCGGCGGGCGGGCTTCCGGAAGGGATGCTGGCGCTGTGCGACTACGTGACCCCGAACGAGACCGAAGCCGAGGCGCTTTCCGGCATCGCCGTCGCCTCGGTCGATGACGCCTGCCGCGCGGCGCTGGCCCTGCTGGATCAGGGGGCCGGGGCAGCCCTTGTCACGCTGGGTGAAAACGGGGTGCTGTATCATGACGGTCGCGACGCCGTCCATGTGCCGGCTTTCGACGCCGGCCCCGCCCTGGATACCACCGGTGCCGGAGACGCCTTCAACGGCGCCCTGGCCGCGGCGCTGGCCCGCGGCGACGCCCCGCTGGAGGCGGTGCGCTTCGGCTGCGCGGCAGCCGCGATCTCGGTCACCCGCCACGGCACCGCCGCCGCGATGCCCTCCCTTGAGGAGGTGCACGCGCTGATGCGGCGCGCGGGCTGACCCGGATTCGCCTCCGGGCCGGGCATCGGGGCCGGGCATCGGGGCCGGGGTGGACATGGCGTCACGAGGGCGCCTGCCGCCCGGCACCGTCTCAGCCCGGCAGCCGGCGCAGCCGCAGGATGCGATACTCGTTGTAGCGGATGAAGACCTCGCTGTTGCGACTCTGTTCGTACAGCCGCTGGCGCAACCGGACGCGCCGGCGTTCGCTCAGCAGAAGCCGCAACGTGCGCTGCAGCAGCCAGCGGCTTTTCGGGCGAGCGCGGGCCAGTTCCTGATCGAATCGGTCGAGCGCGTGACCGAGCACGTTGAAGAAGCCCTGTTCGAGGTCGATCGAGGGGGCGACGGAAGCGGTTATGTCCTCGTCGGCCAGCAGTTCGAGCGGCTGGCGCGCCAGTTCCTCCCGGAAAGCTCCGATCGGATGGCCGCCGCCGGCTATCGCCCGCTGCCCGACCCCCCTGAAGGCCGGCGAGCGGAAACAGTCGGCAATCAGGATCTCGCCGTGCCCGGTCAGCTGCGCCAGCGCGCCGGACAGCCCCTTTTCCAGCGGAACATACTGAAAGCTCTCGGAAAACAGGCAGAGATCGAAGCCGCCGCCGCCACGAAGGTCCTCGAACCGGCACAGGTGAACGCGGGCACCGGGCGCATTGGCGCGGCAGCGCTCGGCCATCAGCGCGCTGGGCACGACGATCTCCACCTCGTGGCCGAGCGCGAGCAGCCTGGCAGCCGTTTCCCCGGCGCCGCCGCCGATGTCGAGAATGCGCAGCCGCCCGGGCGGCAGATGGGAAAACAACCGCTCCGTATAGGCATCCTGCGCCGCCCGCAGGTTGCCGGCGGTCACTTCCAGACCGTCCCACAACCCGTAGTGCAGGTTCTCGGCTCCGGTGAGCCAGTGCACGAATTTCAGCCCTGCGTCGAGCCCGACGGCGCGGGTGTCCAGTTTCCTGCTCATGGCCTTCCATAGCCCGCCCCGGCAGCCGGCGAAAGGGCCGAACGCCGCCCCCGGAATGGCGCCCCCACGCACCCGGGTCGCACCCGGCGCCGAGGCCGCACGCCGCTCAGTCCCCGGTGCGGCGGGCGCTGCCCTCCGGTTCCGCCCCCGGTTCGAGATGCGGTGCGAATTCTTCCAGGACGCGGGTATAGACTTCCCGCTTGAAGGGCACGATCAGGCCGACCAGCTCCGCGGGTGCAACCCACTTCCAGTCGGAGAACTCGGGCTCGGGGCCGTCGATCCTGATCTGCGAATCGTCTCCGAGAAAGCGCATCAGATACCAGCGCTGCCTTTGCCCGCGATAGCCGCCCTTCCAGAGCCTGGGTGCCAGCTCGGGCGGGAAGTCATAGCACAGCCAGCCGGCGGTTTCGGCCACGATGCGCACCAGCTCGGGAGGTATTCCTGTTTCCTCCTCGAGCTCGCGCAGGGCGGCGCGGCGCGGGTCTTCCTGCGGATCGATCCCGCCCTGCGGCATCTGCCAGGCCGCGCCGGGGCTGTCGATGCGCTGTGCGACGAAGACCCGCCCCGCGCGGTTGACGAGCATGATCCCGACATTGGGACGGTAGGCGGAGGAGCACGGATCCTGTGTCATGGCCGGGTCGGAGCAGGCTGGCGCCGCCCCGCCTCCTCGGTTCCGGTTTCGCCTATTTCCTGCGCTCCGCCACCGCCATCCCGTGCAGCAGATCGACCGCATAGGCCAGCTGGAAGTCGTTCCGGCGCAGCTTCGCGCTTTCCTCGACCATCTCGCGTTCGGCCTCGATGCGGGCGCGTTCGTCGTCGCTCAGGCTGTCATTGTCGAGACGGCCACGCAGGTCCGCTTCCGAACGGGAACGACGCCGTTCCTCCTCTTCCGGGGTTTCCGTACTCAGCTGCTGCTCGATCACGATGTCGGGCGAGATCCCGAGCGCCTGGATCGACCGCCCGGAAGGCGTGTAATAGCGCGCCGTGGTCAGGCGCATCGCGCCGTTGTTGCGCAGCGGCATCACGGTCTGGACAGAGCCCTTTCCGAAGCTCCTGGTCCCCACGACAACCGCGCGGCGATGATCCTGGAGCGCGCCGGCAACGATTTCCGAGGCCGAGGCCGACCCGTTGTTGATCAGGACGACGATCGGCCTGCCCTGTGCCAGATCTCCGGGGGAGGCGTTGTAGCGCTCGCCATCCTGCGGGTTGCGACCGCGGGTGGAAACGATCTCGCCGTTCTCGAGAAAGGCATCCGCGACCTTGATCGCTGCGGTGAGCAGCCCGCCGGGGTTGTTGCGCAGATCGAGGATGAAGCCGTCGACATTCTCGATCCCGCCAAGCTCTGCCACCGTTTCCTCCAGCCCATCCCGCAGGTTCGGCCAAGTCTGTTCGTTGAACGTGGAAATGCGGGCGATCACGCTCCTGCCCACGACCCGGGTGCGCACCGCGGTCAGCCTGATGATGTCGCGGATGATGGAAACCTCGAAGGGCTCCTCCACCCCCTCGCGCACCACGGTGATGATGATTTCCGAACCCACCGGCCCCTTCATCAGCTCGACGGCCTCGCCGAGCGTCAGCCCCAGCAGGCTTTCGCCGTTGACATGGGTGATGAAATCGCCCGCCTGGATGCCGGCCCTGAAGGCCGGGGTGTCATCCATCGGGGTGACCACCTTGACCCATCCGTCCTCTTGGGTGACCTCGATGCCGAGGCCCCCGAACTCGCCGCGGGTCTGCTCGCGCATCTTGGCCGCATCTTCGTCCGACAGGTAGCTGGAATGCGGATCGAGCGAGATCAGCATGCCGTTGATCGCGGCCTCGATCAGATCTCCGGGATCCACCTCTTCAACATATTCGGAGCGGATGCGCTCGAAGATGTCGCCGAACAGATCGAGCTGATCGTAGATGCTGGCGCCGGGCGCGTCCTCCCCGGCCAGCAGCGGGCCGGCGACCTGGGTCGTGAACATGACGCCGGCCAGGGTGCCGCCGATCGCGGCCATCACGAATTTTCTCATCTGTGTCCTAGTCCTTTGTCCGGGCGAACCACTCGGCCGGATCGACCGGCCTTCCGTCTATCCTGAGTTCCATATAAAGCGTTTCCGGCCGGGCGGAGCCAGCCCCGTTTACGGCATTTTGAAAAAAACCCTCCGCGTCCGGGGGCGCACCGCCCATCATTCCCACCGGAGTGCCGGGCGGAATCACCTGCCCCGCCGCACCGAATGTCCGGCCCAGCCCGGCAAGCACCAGAAGCGTGTCTGCATCGGGTTCGAGAATTACCACCTGCCCATGCCCGGGAAACGGGCCGCTGAAGCGTATCGTCGCCGCCCAGGGCGCGGTGACCAGCGCGAGCGGCCGGGTCGCCAGGATCATGCCGGGGCGCTTCACGCCTGCGGCGTCGGCTTCGTTGTAGCGGCGCAGCACCGTGCCCTGAACCGGCAGCGGCAGGCTGCCCCTGGCGGCGCGGAAGTCGCGCACCGGGTCGCGCACCGCATCCGGCAGGGAGCCCGGATCGATCCCGGCCAGCCCGGAAGCGAACCCTTCCAGGGTCTCGGCGCTGTCGATCAGCTTCTGCAGCCGGGCCGGATCGGCGATGTAGCGCTGCGGCAGGTCCCTGCGCTCCGCCATTGCCTGGCTGAGCGCGATGCGCGCCTGCTGCACGTCGGCCAGCCCCCCGCGGAGGGTGTCGGCGGCGCTTTCCTGCAGCCGGCGCAGCGTCTCGACCTCTTCCAGCGCGGCGCGCAGCCGCTCCGCCTCGGCCCGGATGGCCGGGGTGATCTCGCTCAGGATCATGCCGGCCCGCGCCGTGCCCAGAGGCCCCGAGGGATGCAGCGTCGTCAGCGGCCCGGAAGCCGCCTGCAGCGACATCATGACCCCGAGCAGGCGCGAGAGCCGCGCGCGTTCGGCCTCGAGGCTGCGGCGGATCGCCGCCTCGCGCAGCGCGGCCCGGCGCAGCCCCTCGCGCAGGGCATCGAGCCCGTCCTCGTAGGCGCGGATCGTCTGGCTGAGCGCGGCAACCCGGTCGGGAGCGCGCTGCGCCCGGGTGAGCGCGACATGGGCGGCCTCGAGCCGGGCGATCGCCTCGCGGGCCAGGGAGGCCGGATCGCTCCCGGCCGGGGCCGGAGCCGGCATCAGGAACAGGCAGAGCAGAAGCGAAAGCCGCCGCATCATCTCGACAGCAGGCTTTCGCCCGTCATCTCCGGCGGCTTCGGCAGGCCCATCAGCTGCAGCACGGTGGGGGCCAGATCGGCCAGCCGTCCGCTGCGCAACCGCGCGCCGTCGGGTCCGCCGACCACGATCACCGGCACCGGGTTGGTGGTATGGGCGGTGTGCGGCCCGCCGGTTTCGGGATCGACCATCGTCTCGCAATTGCCGTGATCGGCGGTGACGATCATCGCGCCGCCGGCCTTTTCCAGCGCGGCCAGCGCCCGGCCCAGCCCGGCATCGACGGCCTCGCAGGCCCTGATCGCCGCCGGCAGCGAGCCGGTATGCCCCACCATGTCGGGGTTGGCGTAGTTGACCACGATCAGATCGTAGCCCTTGCCGATTGCCTCGACCAGCTTTTCGGTTACCGCGGGGGCGGACATCTCGGGCTGCAGATCGTAGGTGGCCACCTTCGGCGAGGCCGGCATGAAGCGCTCCTCGCCGGGTTCGGGCTCTTCCCTGCCGCCGTTGAGGAAGAAGGTGACATGGGGGTATTTTTCCGTCTCGGCGAGGCGGAACTGGCGCAGCCCGTGCTTTGCCACCCAGGCGCCCAGGGTGTTGGTGATCGCCTGTTTGGGAAAGACGGTTTCCATGTAGGCGTTGTGCTGGTCGGAATATTCCGCCATGCCCAGAAGGGCCGCCAGCGCCGGGCGGCGGCCGGGGTCGAAGGCGCCGAACTGCGGATCGCCGATGGCGGCGAGGATCTCGCGCACCCGATCGGCGCGGAAATTGAGGCAGAACAGGCCGTCGCCGTCTTCGATGCCGGTATAGCCGCCGATCACGGTGGGGGCGATGAACTCGTCCGTCTCGCCGCGGGTGCGGGCCGAGGAAACGGCTTCGGCCGCGGAGGCGGCGCGCTCGCCCCGGCCGTGGACGATGGCCTCGTAGGCGCGGGCCACGCGCTCCCACCGCCTGTCACGGTCCATGGCGTAGTAGCGGCCGGAAACGGTGGCGATGCACGCCCCCTCGGGCAGGCCGGCGCGCAGGGCCTCGATGTGCTCCGGGGCCGATTCGGGCGCCACGTCGCGCCCGTCGGTGATGGCGTGGACGGTGATCCCGATGCCTTCGTCGGCGATGATGCGGGCGGCCTCCAGCATGTGCCGGGTGTGCCCGTGCACCCCGCCGTCGGAGACGATCCCCATCAGCTGCGCCCGCCCGCCGCTGGCCTTCAGCTTCTCGATGAAGCGGCGCAGGGCGGGATTGGCGGCGAAGGAGCCATTCTCGATCGCCAGGTCGATCTGGCCGAGATCCATCGCCACGATGCGCCCGGCCCCGATATTGGTATGGCCGACCTCGGAGTTTCCCATCTGCCCGCGCGGCAGGCCCACGTCGGGGCCGTGGGTGACCAGCGTGCCATGGGGGCATTCGCGCATGATGCGGTCGAAGTTGGGCGTGCGGGCCAGCGCCGGCGCGTTGCTGTCGCGCGCCTCGCGCAGGCCCCATCCATCGAGGATGCACAGGACGACGGGTCTGGGGGTGCTCATGTTCCTGCCTTCTGCCGATCTGGCCGTTTTCTACCCCGGGGCGTGGCCGGGCGGAACCGGGGCGGGCCGTTTTCCGCGAAAAAAATGGCGCCTGCCGGGCGGTGCCTTTGGCGCGCGATGAAGATCAGGCGCGGTGATAGGGGGTGCCGGCAAGGATGGAGGCGGCGCGGTAGAGCTGCTCGACCAGCATCACCCGCGCCAGCATGTGCGGCCAGACCATCGGCCCCAGCGAGAGGCGGAAGGCGGCGCGATCGCGCAGCTCGGGGCAGAGGCCGTCGGCGCCGCCGATCAGGAAGGCCAGATCCTGGCGCCCCTCGTCACGCCAGCGGGCGAGCAGGCGGGCGAACTGCGGCGAGCCGAGCGCCTTGCCCCGTTCGTCAAGCGCGCACAGCAGCGCCCCGCGCGGCGCGGCGCGGGCCAGCAGCGCGGCCTCGGCGCCCATGCCTCCGCCCTTGCGGGCCTCGACTTCGGCAATGGCAAGGGGGCCGAGGCCCAGAGGCCGGCCTGTCCGGTCGAACCTGTTCGCGTAATCCTCCACCAGGCTGCGCTCGGGGCCCTGGCGCAGCCGGCCCACCGCGCAGATGTGCACCCGCATCAGGGCCCGGCCGTCGCCTGCCGTCCCGGGTCCATCCACATCTTTTCGAGCTGGTAGAATTCGCGCACTTCGGGGCGGAATATGTGGACGATGACATCGCCGGCGTCGATCAGCACCCAGTCGCCCTGCTCCCTGCCCTCGAGCCTGCCACGGGCGCCCGTCTCCTGCTTGAGCCGGTCGGAAAGCCTTTCGGCGATCGAGAGCACCTGCCGGCTGGAACGGCCAGAGCATATCACCATGAAATCGGCGATCTCGCTTTTCCCGGAAAGGTCGATCGAGACCACGTTTTCGGCCTTGTTGTCCTCCAGGGAAGACAGGATCAGTGCAAGCAGCCTGTCGCCCGAAGGCGGGTGGCGCGGGCTTTTCATGCCCGAACCCGGTGCAGCCTCTCTCCGGGCCGCGTCGATCGTCTGAGACAGGGCATGTCCCTCCTCTGCTGGGCACTCTGCCGGGCACCGCCTCGCCGGGGTCGCGCTCCCCGCCTCCCGGATGCACCCGGCCCGGGCCGGCCTGCTCCACCAGGTGCCGGTTCCCCGGGTGCCGGTTCCACGCGCCGGCGCACTCCGCCACCAGGCGGAGCACGGGCCGAAGGTAGCAGTGCGGCAGGAAAATCTCAAGTTCGCCCGGTGCCGCCGCCGGCAGCATCGCCCCCCGACAGGCATTTCCGGCCCGGCCTGATGCTGCAAGCTTGATACGCGCCCCGGATTTGTCTAGGTGACACCCATGAAGGGTGTTTCCGACATGGATGACCGCTTCCGCCTGCCCTGGCGGTTCTTCGGCGCTTCCGTGACTGCTCCGGCCGGGCGCTGAACGCGGTTTTCCGCACCCGTTTCCCGCCTCCGAAATGCCCGCGACCCCGAAAGAGGGAACAGATGACCAGCCCGAAGACGCTCTATGACAAGATCTGGGATGCCCATGTCGTCCACGAGGACGACGACGGCACCTGCCTGCTGTATATCGACCGCCACCTGGTGCATGAGGTGACCAGCCCGCAGGCCTTCGAGGGGCTGCGCATGGCCGGGCGCCGCGTGCGCGCGCCGGACAAGACCATCGCCGTGCCCGATCACAACGTGCCCACCACCGAAGGGCGCGAGGATCCGGCCCAGATGACCGAGGAAAGCCGCATCCAGGTGGAAGCGCTGGATCGCAACGCGCGCGAATTCGGCATCCACTACTATCCGATGAACGACATCCGTCAGGGCATCGTGCACATCGTCGGTCCCGAACAGGGCTGGACGCTGCCGGGAATGACGGTGGTCTGCGGCGACAGCCACACCGCCACCCACGGCGCCTTCGGTGCGCTGGCCCACGGAATCGGCACCTCGGAGGTGGAGCACGTGCTGGCGACCCAGACGCTGATCCAGAAGAAGTCGAAGAACATGAAGGTGGAGATCACCGGCCGCCTCCAGCCCGGCGTGACGCCCAAGGACGTGACGCTGGCGGTGATCGGCGCCACCGGCACCGCCGGCGGCACCGGCCACGTGATCGAATACTGCGGCCAGGTGATCCGCGACATGTCCATGGAAGGCCGGATGACGGTGTGCAACATGGCCATCGAGGGCGGTGCCCGGGCCGGGCTGGTCGCCCCGGACGAAACGACCTTCGAATATGTCAGGGGCCGCCCGCACGCCCCCAAGGGCGCCATGTGGGAGGCGGCGCTTGCCTGGTGGCAGACCCTGCAATCGGACCCGGGCGCGCATTTCGACAAGGTGGTAACACTGAAGGGCGAGGATATCGAGCCCGTCGTCACCTGGGGCACCAGCCCCGAGGACGTGCTGCCGATCTCGGGCGTGGTGCCCGCGCCGGAGGATTTCGAGGGCGGCAAGGCCGAGGCGGTGGCCCGGGCGCTCGAATACATGGGGCTGGAGCCGGGAACCAGACTCACCGACATCGAGATCGACACGGTGTTCATCGGCTCCTGTACAAACGGCCGGATCGAGGACCTGCGCGCCGCGGCCGAAGTCCTGAAGGGCCGGAAGGTGAAGGACGGGCTGCGCGCCATGGTGGTGCCGGGTTCGGGGCTGGTGCGGGCCCAGGCAGAGGAGGAAGGGCTGGCGCAGATCTTCGTCGATGCCGGGTTCGAGTGGCGGCTGGCCGGCTGTTCCATGTGCCTGGCCATGAACCCCGACCAGCTGGCCCCGGGCGAGCGCTGCGCGGCCACGAGCAACCGCAACTTCGAGGGCCGGCAGGGCCGCGGCGGGCGCACCCATCTGCTCAGCCCGGCGATGGCTGCGGCAGCGGCGGTGACAGGGCGGCTGACGGACGTGCGGGCGCTGATCTGAGAAACGTCTGTTCAACGCCTCGGCGTTGCCGTATCGGCCTGGTTTCGGTGCGGCGGGAGGAGGCTCGCCCTGATCCGGCGGTCCGATCCGCCATTCCCCCTGCCACAGGCCGATTTCGGGCGGGCTCCGCCCGCCATGTCAGCAGCCGCCTTCGGACCAGATACAGATTGCCGAGCGCGAACGGGCCGAACGGCTGCGCCGGTTCCCGGCCAGCCCGCGATACCGGATCCCGATGTAACCGGACCGCCTCCACCCGGCCGGCAGGAACGACCGAAGCGAAGGCGCCACACGGAAAGCGGCGCGCAGAAGGGCGGGGCGGGCGGTCAGCCCGCCGGACCGGAGCGGTCCTGATCGCAGCCGTGATCGCGCCGGAAGGCCGAGGCGTCAGGCTCGGCCCGTCGCCGGCGACGCGGTCGGGCGTAACGCGCCTGCCCGCCGACCCTGCGCCGGCGGCGGGCCCGCATGATCCGCCGCGAACGCAGAAGCAGCGCGGCATTCGCCGAGATCAGCACCAGCCCGGACAGCTCCAGAACCCAGTTCAGGCGAACCCTGGCAATGCGGGCATCGATCAGCGCGTCAAAGTCATGCCAGCCGACCGCACGCACCAGAACGAAACCGAACACGAAGGTCATCCCGATCAGGGCGACAAGGTTGCGCCCCAGATCGTGGCGCAGCTGCCAGAAGAAGAAACCGCCGAGCAGAACCGCGGCAGCCGCCATCGCCAGAACGACCTTGATCTGGAAGGCCCGCCGCTGTTCGTACCAGCCCTGCATCTTGGCCACGCAGCGCGCTGCCGCGGTCGCGAAGGACTGCAGGTCGAGCTGCTTGTTTATCGCGAGAAACAGCATCATCAGGACGAGAGCCGCCCAGAACAGGCGCATCGCACGGCGCGACGGGTGGCTGCGCCGAAAGACCGCCAGGCTCAGCGCGAAGGTTGCCAGATAGGCACCGACCGTGACCCAGCCCATGACGGTGGGATCGCCTATTGCGGGCTGCCAGCGCCCGAAGGTGCATTCTGCAAGACCGGAGAGGTCGAGATTCCCGAACACGGCGGCCACCGATTGCCTGCGTCACGTCTTGTCTGCTTCACGGAGAGACTGACCCATTTGCTTCCTCCGGAAAAGGAAAACCCGGCGAAAGCGCCCTTGAGGCGCTCGCCCGTTCCTGTAAAACGCACCATGTCCGCTGCAGGAGGCCAAGGATGGAAAAGTTCGAAAAGCTCACCGGCGTTGCGGCCCCGATGCCGCTGGTGAACATCGACACCGACATGATCATCCCGAAACAGTTCCTGAAGACGATCAGGCGCTCGGGGCTCGGCGTCCACCTGTTCGACGAGATGCGCTATCTCGAGGACGGCTCGGAAAACCCCGACTTCGTCCTGAACCGGCCGCCCTATCGCAAGGCGGAGATCCTGATCGCCGGAGACAACTTCGGCTGCGGCTCCTCGCGCGAACACGCCCCCTGGGCGCTGCTCGACTTCGGAATCCGCTGCATCATCTCCACCAGCTTCGCCGACATCTTCCACAACAACTGCTTCAAGAACGGAATCCTGCCGGTCATCCTGCGGGCCGAGGAGGTCGCCTTCCTCATGGACGAGGCCCGCAAGGGGGAGAATGCGCGCTTCACCGTCGATCTTGAGAGGCAGCAGGTCACCGCCCCGGACGGCACAACCTTCCGCTTCGAGGTGGACCCGTTCAGAAAGCACTGCCTCCTCAACGGGCTGGACGACATCTCCCTGACCCTGGAAAAGGCGCCGGCGATCGACGCCTTCGAGGCAAAGGCGTCACGCGAGCGCCCGTGGGTCTGAGTGCCCTTGGGGTTGAACCCGGCCAATCCACCACATGTAGGGTCATCCTGAGCGGATGACCCTTTTCGTTTACGAAATTGATGCAATGCCGCACCAGTTTTTCCACGATTTGGCCGCAAACTTTTTATTAACCTGACCCGATGCTTGCTGGACCGGAAGAAAGAAGGCAAAAATTGGGCAACAATGAGGCAACCCGCCACAATTCGCGGGGAAAAATCGGAACAAGGGCGCGGCCAGGCATCGCGCCCGGTCGATTCGAGGGGTTCGGGCAGTGATCTCACGGCTCCCAGGCGCGATCCTGCGTGCAGTGCTCGTGGTGTTGCTGGTGGCAACGCCCTCGCTGCTGCTGCCCGGGATCGGTCAGGACGGCAAGCAGATCGTCACCCTGGTCGCGATTTTCGGCGCCGCGCTGACGATCTTCGAATATGCTTCCGCCTATCCGGGGCTGATCGAGTTCCGCGATGCACCCCCCTTCAACCGGGTCAGGTTCATCTCGCTGTTCACGACGGTCTTTCTGCTCAGCGTCATCCTGCGCGGACAGATCGAACCGACAACGCTGACCCAGTTCGTCCATGCGGTCGGCGCCCTGATCGGCTATGCGATCGACTTTCCCTACAGCCCCGTCCGCCTCGTCCTGCTGATGCTGCCCGAAGACGCCTCGCCCCAGCATGTCGCCATGGTGCGCACCGTCGCCGGCATGAGCTACCTCATTTCGCTCGTCACGCTCGCCATCTTCCTGATCATCCTGCGCCTGCACCGCTGGCCAGGAGGAAACGGTGCCTTCAACGTCTGGATCAACCTGCCGACATTCGATCCGACGACGGGCTCCGACGTGGTCCGGCGCCTGGAGCGCGATGCCGCCTTCAACATCGTGCTGGGTTTCGTCCTGCCGTTCCTGACGCCGGTCGCGGTGAAAACCGCCGCTACCCTGTTCGGTTCGGTCAATCTCGAAAACCCGCAGACGCTGATCTGGACGGTCTCCGCCTGGGCATTCCTGCCGGCAAGCCTGTTCATGCGCGGGATCGCGCTGGGCCGGGTGGCAGACATGATCGCCGAAAAGCGGCGCCTGGCCTATTCCGCGGCCGAGGGCGTCTCGGTCGCCTACAGCTGAAACACATGTCCCGCGCCCTGCTGGCGGCAACACTCGCCGGAGCGCTCGCCATCTGGGGCCGCAGCGCATCCGCGGAGGCGGAAACCGGAACGCTGCGGATCGCCACCTTCAACCCGGAGCTCCGCCGGGCCGGGCCGGGGCTGCTGCTGCGCGACATCCTCGCCGGAGACGACCCGCAGGTTCTGACGGCGCGCGACCTGATCCTGCAGGTGCGCCCGGACATCCTGCTGCTGACCCGGTTCGACTATGACCTGGAGCTGCGGGCCCTGCGCGCCTTCGAGGCCCTGCTGCGCGCGGGCGGGCCGGGGTTCGACCACCTGTTCGCCCTGCGCCCGAACACAGGCATGCCCACCGGGCTCGACCTTGACGGCGACGGCCGCACCGGCGGACCCGCGGACGCGCAGGGGTTCGGCGATTTCTCCGGCCAGGGCGGCATGGCGATCCTGTCGCGCTACCCGATCGCAGCCGGGAAGGCGCGCGACTTTTCCGCCATGCTGTGGAAGGATCTTCCGGGCGCGACCCTTCCCGAGGCCCTGCCCGGCGCCGACCCGGAGGCCCTGGGCGCGGTGCTGCGCCTGTCTTCGGTGGCCCATTGGGACGTGCCGATCCTGGCCGGCTGCGGCCCGCCGCTGCGCCTGCTTGCCTATCACGCGACCACGCCGGCCTTCGACGGCCCCGAAGACCGCAACGGCCTGCGCAACCGCGATGAAAACCTGTTCTGGCTGCGCTACCTGGATGGCGCCCTGCCCTGGACGCCGCCGGACGGCCCCTTCGTGCTGCTGGGCGATGCCAACCTGGACCCGGCCGATGGCGACGGACGGCGCGAGGCGATCCGCGCCCTGCTGGACGATCCGCGCCTGCAGGACCCGGCACCGCGCAGCGCCCGGGGCACGCGGGCGGCGCGATTGCAGGGCGGGGCGAACATGGCCCACCGCGGCGACCCGGCGCTGGACACCGCCGACTGGCGCGACGACCCGGGGCCGGGCAACCTGCGGGTGGACTACGTTCTGCCCTCGGCCGGGCTGGAGATCGTTGACAGCGGGCTTGCCTGGGCCGATGCCGGCCGGGAGCCTTCAGCCGGAGAGGGGCCGCCGCTGCTGCGTCATGCGCTGGTCTGGGTGGACATCCTTTGGGAGGCTGGCAGCGAGTGCGTCGACTAACGATGTCTGCGGGAAATCAGGCAGCAGCCGGGAGAATTTCCTGTCGCTCAGCCTGTGCGGCGTGTTCCAC
>Ga0256839_1000102_pt1 | contig 111986 bp, 89 predicted proteins | sample 354166metaG_FD_185968 | JGI IMG/M metagenome (GOLD analysis project Ga0256839, IMG submission 185968) | Hydrothermal vent microbial communities from Mid Atlantic Ridge, Atlantic Ocean - 354-166 | ecosystem: Environmental > Aquatic > Marine > Hydrothermal vents | place: Atlantic Ocean: Mid...
TGGGGGCGTCGGGACACCCCCGGAGCCCGTCTCCTGACCCGGATCGGGGACCACACGGCCCAGGTGCTGCAGGACCGTTTCCACGCACCGGGATACCTCCTGCCGGATCCCCTGGCCATGGCCGTGGCCCTGGACCCCGACGGAGTCCGGGACGCGCCCCACGTGGCCCTCCGGGTGGAGACCCAAGGCCACTGGGGCCGTGGCCTCACCGCGGTGGACTGGCAGGGGCACTCGGGCCTCTCGCCCAATGTCCACGTGGTGAGGGATCTGGACCCGGATCGGGCCTTCCAGTGGCTGGGCAGGGCGGTGGAAGACGTTCACGAGGAGGCGTGAAGGACCGGAGAGCCCGGCTTCTGGGGCTGTCCACCCATCTGTCCGGGTGCTGCGCCTCTCCACTTCCGCGGTACACATCTCACCGTTCACATCTCAAGGAGGTCCAAAGATGATCGCACGACGTAGCTTCTGGGCTGTCTGGCTGTGGGTCGCGGTGCTGATCCTCGCGGCCTGCGCGGCCCCCGCGCAGGCACCGGCCAGCGGCGGGGAGGAGGCCACAGCCGGCGGCGCCCAAGAGGCCGGCGGCGAGGAGGCGCCCCTGAAGGTGGTGCTCCTCATCAACGGCGTCCTGGGCGACCAGTCCTTCTTCGACTCCGCGGCCCGGGGGGTCAACAAGGCCCGAGACGAGCTGGGGGTCCAGGTGAAGATCATCGAGGCCGGCATCGACCCGGCCCGCTGGGAACCGGCCCTGGAGGACGCCGCGGCCAACGAGGACTACGACATCCTCATCGTGGGCACCTTCCAGATGGCCGAATACCTGCAGAACCTGGCGCCCCGCTATCCGGACAAGAAGTTCATCATCTTCGACGTCGCGGTGGACTACCAGGCCTGTGACTGCGGGAACGTGTACTCGGTGCTCTACAAGCAGAACGAGGGCTCCTATCTGGCGGGCCTCTATGCGGGGCTGATGACCCAGGTGGAGATGGAGGGCATGAACCCGGAGACCCTCATCGGGGCCATCGGCGGCCAGGACATCCCGGTGATCAACGACTTCATCGTGGGCTACCGCCAGGGTGCCGGGGACGCGGGCCTGGATCCGGACACGGGGGTCATCGTCCAGTACGCGGGCGGCTGGAACGACCCGGCCAAGGGCAAGGAGATCACCCTGGCCATGTACCAGCAGGGCGCGGACATCGTCTTCAACATCGCGGGGGGCACGGGCATCGGCATCTTCCAGGCCGCCCAGGAGGTGGGCCGCTACGCCATCGGCGTGGACTCGGACCAGGCCCTCATCATCGAGCAGACCAACCCGGACATGGCCCGCTACATCCTCACCTCCATGATGAAGAACGTGGACAACAGCCTCTTCCGGGCCCTCAAGCTCCACCTGGAGGGCACGCTGCCCTATGGCCAGGCCGAGGCCCTGGGCGTGGCCGAGGGCGGTGTGGGGCTGGCCCGCAACAAGTACTACGAGGAGATGACCCCCGACGAGGTGAAGGCCCGGATCGACCAGGCCGAGCAGGAGATCCTGGAAGGCAAGATCGTGGTGGACACGGTGTTCAAGTGAGCCGGATGGGCAGAGAGGAGGGGGGACGGGAGTCCGTGGCTTCCCAGGAGGACGGGACATCCACAGCCCTCCCCCCTCTCCCTTCCCCCCAAGGAGGCCCCATGTCGTCCCCTCCCCTCATCGAGATGCGCGACATCGTCAAGGTCTATCCCAACGGGGTGGTGGCCAATGACGGGGTGCACTTCACCGTGGAACCCGGGGAGATCCACGCCCTGGTGGGCGAGAACGGCGCGGGCAAGACCACCCTGATGAAGATCCTCTACGGGCTGGAGTCGCCCACCCAGGGCGAGATCCGGCTGCGGGGCCGGCCGGTCCACTTCCGTTCCCCCCTGGATGCCATCGCCCATGGCATCGGCATGGTCCACCAGAACTTCATGCTCATCCCCTCCTTCACCGTGGCCGAGAACATCGTCCTGGGCCAGGAGCCCCGGCACCGCATGCTGGTGGACCGAGAGGCCGCTCTCCAGATCACCCGGGAGCTCTCCCAGCAGTACGGCCTCCGGGTGGAGGCCGAGGCCGTGGTGGACAGCGTGCCCGTGGGCATGCGCCAGCGGGTGGAGATCCTCAAGACCCTCTACCGGGGCGCAGAGATCCTGATCCTGGACGAGCCCACCGCGGTCCTCACCCCCCAGGAGACCCAGGAGCTCTTCCAGGCCATCCGGGCCCTGGTGGCCCAGGGGAAGACGGTGATCTTCATCACCCACAAGCTGCGGGAGGTGAAGGAGATCTCCGACCGGGTGACGGTCATGCGCAACGGCCGGGTCATGGGCACCCTGCCCACAGCCCAGGCCACCACCGATCAGTTGGCCCGCATGATGGTGGGCCGAGACGTGCTGTTGACCGTGGAGAAGCCCCCGGCCCAGCCCGGAGAGCCGGTGCTGGAGGTCCGGGACCTGACCTACGTCTCCGAGACCGGGCGCACCATGTTGCGGGACGTGCGCTTCACCGTCCGGGCTGGAGAGATCCTGGGGGTCGCGGGGGTGGAGGGCAACGGCCAGACCGAGCTGGTGGAGGTGCTCACCGGCCTGCGGCCGGCCACCGGGGGCTCCGCCCGGGTCCGGGGGCGGGAGATCCTGAACGCCACGCCCCGCCAGGTCCGCCTGAGCGGCGTGGCCCACATCCCCGAGGACCGGCTGAACAACGGTCTGGCCTTGACCGCCACCATCAACGAGAACCTGATCGTGGACCGTTACTTCCGGCCGCCCTTCCTGCGGGGGCTTTTCATCGACAGCCAGGTGGTCCAGGAACACGGTGTCCGGCTCATCCAGGCCTTCGACATCCGTGCGCCCGGGGGCGACGTGCCGGTGGCCTCTCTTTCCGGAGGCAACATGCAGAAGGTCATCGTGGCCCGGGAGTTCTCCGCGGAGCCGGTGCTCCTCATCGCGGCCCAGCCCACCCGGGGCATCGACGTGGGCGCCACCGAGTTCATCCGCCGCCAGCTGGTGGAGAAGCGAAGCGGAGGCACCGCGGTCCTCCTCATCAGCGCCGACCTGGCCGAGGTCATGAGCCTCTCGGATCGGCTGGTGGTCATGTACGAGGGCCAGATCACCGGGGTCTTTCCCCAGGTGGACCGGGTGAGCGAGGAGGAGCTGGGGCTCTACATGTTGGGCCTCCGGCGGCAGACACCAGAGGAGATGGAGGCGTACCTGTGAACAGGGTACTGCGTTCCAATCCGGTCCGGGAGGCCCTGCGGGTGGCCATCGCGGTGGCCGTGGCCCTCACCTTGGGCTTCATCGTCACCCTCTTCGTCAGCGAGGACCCGGTGGGTGCCTACAAGGCCTTCCTCTTCGGGCCGGTGAGTCGGTTGAACCGCTTCGGCGACTGGATCGAGGAGTCCATCACCCTGATCTTCCTGGGCCTGGCCGTGGCCCTGGTCTTCAAGGCCTCCCAGTTCAGCCTGGGCCAGGAGGGCCAGATGGTACTGGGCGCGCTGGTGGCCGGCGCGGTGGCCCTCTACGTGCCCCTGCCCGGGATCCTGCGCATCCCCCTGGGGCTGCTGGCGGCCATGGTGGTGGGCTTTCTGTGGGGCATGCTCCCCGGCTTCCTGAAGGCCTATGTGGAGGCCGACGAGATCGTCTCCACCCTGATGTTGAACGTGGTCGCGCTCAAGATCTACGAGTACCTGCTCACCTACAAGATCAAGCCGCCCGATGCCGGCTACACCGCGTCGGCCACCTTCCCCGACCCGGGGATCCTGCCCACCTTCCTGCCGCCCCTGCCCTTCCTGGCCGAGATCCGGCAGCTCTTCATGCAGCGGACCAACATCTCCATCGCCCTCTACCTGGTCCTGGCCGCGGTGGTGGTGGTCTACCTGCTCATGTACCGCATGCCCTTTGGCTACGAGCTGCGGATGGTGGGCGCCAACCTCCGCTTTGCCCGCTACGGCGGCATCCACACCCGGCGCACCATCATGCTCTCCATGGCGGTCAGCGGCATCTTCGCGGGCCTGGCGGGCGCCCATCTGGCCATGGGCATCCATCGCAAGCTCATCCTCAACATCACCTTTGGCCTGGGCTTCGAGGGCATCGTGGTCAGCCTGCTGGCCCGGAACAACCCCCTGGCCGTGCCCCTGACCGGCCTGGCCTACGGCTACCTGCGGGCCGGCGCGGACGTGATGGAGCGGAGTTCGGACGTCTCCCGGGAGATGGTGCTGGTCATCCAGGCGGTGATCATCCTGTTGGTCACCGCGGAGCGGATCCTCCCCATGGTGCAACGGCGTATCGCGGCCCGGCGAAGCGCCCCGGGAGCTGCCCAGACCCCGGAGCCTGCTCCGGCCTCGGGCCCAGCGAAAGGAGACGCCTGATGTCCATCGGCCTTGTGCTGCGGGGGATCTTCAGCGCGCTCTTCGTGGCCAGCGTCCTGCGCATCAGCACCCCTCTGATCCTCCCCGCGCTGGGGGGGCTCATCTCCGACCTGGCCGGGGTGATCAACATCGCGCTGGAGGGGATCATGCTGGTGGCCGCGTTCACCGGCGTGGTGGTCAGCGCGTACACCCAGAACGTCTGGCTGGGGGTGTTGGCCGGCCTGGCCGTGGGCACCCTCTTCTCCCTGATCCTGGCCCTCTTCCACCTCTACCTGAAGACGGACATCATCCTGGCCGGCATCGCGCTGAACATCATGGCCCAGGGGGGCACCGTCTTCCTCCTCTTCACCCTCACCGGGGACAAGGGCAGCTCCGCTTCCCTGGCCAGCGGCACGGTCCCCCGGGTGGTCATCCCCTTGCTCCACGACGTACCGGTGTTGGGCACCATCCTGAGTGGCCACCACATCTTCACCTACCTGGCCTTCCTGCTGGCCGTGGTGGTGGCCGTCTTCCTCTATCGGACGCCTCTGGGAACCCATCTGCGGGCGGTGGGGGAGAACCCAGAGGCCGCCGCCTCCGTGGGCATCAACGTGGTCCGGGTGCAGACCATCGCCATCGGCCTGAGCGGGCTGTTGGCCTCTCTGGGGGGCCTCAGCCTCTCCATGGCCTACCTGAGCTTCTTCCAGAACAACATGACCGCGGGGCGGGGCTTCATCGCCCTGGCCGCCATCTTCCTGGGCGGCCGCACCCCCTGGGGCACCCTCCTGGCCGCGGTCTTCTTCGGCTTCGCCGACGCCCTGGCCAACCAGTTCGGCTCCCTCCAGGTGCCTCCCCAGTGGGTCCAGATGATCCCCTACGCGGCCACGGTCATCGCCCTGGTGGTCTACAACGTGCGCCGCCGGCGGCAGGCCATCGAGCGAGCCCGACGCATGCAGGAGCAGCTCCACGCACAGGGCACGGCCTTCGGAGGAGGGGACTGATGGACCGCACCCACCTGTTGGACCGGATCCGGGGTGGCCTGTACGGCCAGGCCCTGGGGGATGCCTGGGCCATGCCGGCCCTGCTCACCCCCCAGGACACCTGGGAACGCTACGGGGGATGGATCGACGAGTTCTGCCCCGGCCCCCAAGACCATCCCTTCCACGCAGGGCTGCCCCCGGGCCGGGTCACCGACGACACCGAGCAGGCCTTCGCCCTGGCCGAGGCCATCCTGGAGGCCGGCCAGGTCACCTCCCAGGCCGTGGCCCAGGCCCTGCTCCGCTGGTACCGCCGGGTGGACGGCGACCACTGCCCCTTCATCGGCCCCTCCACCCGCCGGGCCATCCAGGCCATCCAGGCCGGCCGGGCCCTGGAGGAGGCCGGCCGCTTCGGGGACACCAACGGCGCGGCCATGCGCATCGCACCGGTGGGCCTCATCCACCCCGGAGACGTGGACGGTGCGGTCCAGGACGCGTACCGGGCCTGTGTCCCCACCCACCACACGGACGTGGCCATCTCCGGCGCGGCCGCGGTGGCCGGCGCCATCGCCGCGGCCATGGTCCCCGGCACGACCCTGGAGGAGATGGTCCAGGCCGGCATGGAGGCGGCAGCCCAGGGCCGGGGCCTGGGCCCCCGCTGGATGGGCCCCTCGGTGGCCCGGCGCATCCAGATGGCCGTGGAGATCGCCCAAGGGGCCGGCCCTGTCCGGGCACGGATCCAGGAGCTGTACGACGTGGTGGGCACCACCCTGGCCATCCCCGAGTCCGTGCCGGCCGCGTTCGGTGTGCTGGTGTTGGCCCAGGGAGATCCCCGACAGACGGCCGTCTACGCCGCGGCCCTCTCCGGCGACGCGGACACCATCGGTGCCATGGCCTGTGCCATGGCCGGAGCCTGGCGGGGTGCAGCCGCCATCCCGGCCGAGGTGCTGGAGCCCCTCCAGCGGGCCAACCCCGAGCTGGACTTCGAGGGCGTGGCCCAGGGGCTGATGGAGGTGATCCCACCCCCCGGAGGACGCGGTGAGGCAGGGGAACGGAGGGCCCCAGAGGCGTGATGCGGCCGGGCCATCCGTGGGAGAGACATCGGGAGGACAGACCCCACATGGAACTCGATCTGCTCATCCAGAACTGCGACGTCCTCACCGTGGAGGTGGCCCCGGAGGGCCCCCAGGTCCGCTTCCGTCCGGGCATGGACATCGGCGTCCAGGGCGCCCGGGTGGTGGCCGTGGAGCCCACCGGCACCCTCCGCCCTCGACCTGCCACCCAGGTGATCTCCGGGGACCGCCGGCTGGCCATTCCCGGGCTGATCAACACCCATGCCCACGTGCCCATGGTCCTCTTCCGGGGCCTGGCCGAGGACGTGACCATCGAGGCCTGGTTCAACGACTACATCTGGCCGCTGGAATCCAACCTGACCCCGGAGGATGTCTACTGGGGCGCGCTGCTGGGCATCGCGGAGATGATCGAGGCCGGCATCACCTGTGTGGCGGACCACTACTTCGCCATGGACCAGGTGGCCCAGGCCGTGGTGGAGAGCGGCATCCGCGCGAACCTGGTGTGGGCGGTCTTCGGCCACCAGGGCCCGGAGATGCTGGACCGGACCTGCGAGTTCGTGGAACGGTGGCAGGGCCAGGCGGACGGTCGGATCACGGCCTGGTTGGGGCCCCACGCGCCCTACACCTGCCCACCGGATTTCCTCCGCCTGGCCGCGGAACGGGCCCGGGAGCTGGGCGTGGGCATCCACATCCACGTCGCGGAGACCCGGGAACAGGTGCAGCGAAGCCTGGAACAACACGGCCGCACCCCCATCCAGCTCCTGGCCGACACCCAGATCCTGGAACGCCCCACCCTCCTGGCCCACTGTCTCTACCCCCAGGAGGAGGACTATCCCCTGCTCCAGGCCGCGGACACGGGCATCGCCCACGCGCCCAAGACCTACCTCAAGCTGGGCATGGGCACCGCACCCCTGGCCCGGTTCTGGGAGCTGGACATCCCCGTGGGGCTGGCCACCGACGGCGCGGTCAGCAGCAACACCCTGGACATCCTGGAACAACTGCGCCTGATGGCACTGGCCCAGAAGGACGCGGTCCAGGATCCCACGGCCATGCCCGTGGCCCAGGCCCTGGCCATCGCGTTCCAGGGCAGCGCCCGGGTGGTCCACCAGGCCGATGCCCTGGGCCATCTGGCCCCCGGCGGGCTGGCCGATATCGTGCTCCTGCGCCAGGACGGCGTACATGTGACGCCTCGCCACGATCCCGGGGCCAACCTGATCTACTCCGCTCGGGCCGCGGATGTGGACACGGTCATCGTCCACGGGCGGGTCCTGCTCCAGGAAGGCCGTCTCCTCACCATCGACAAGGCCCGGGTGCAGGCCGAGGTGGCCCGCCGTCTGGCCCGCCTGGCCCAACGGGTTCCTGGCCGTCGTATCGCCACCTACCCGGCCTAGGACCTCCCCATGTCCCACCAGGTGGCCCTTGTCGGCGACATCAACGTGGATGTCCTCCTCCCGGTGGAGCGCTATCCCTCCCTGGGGGACGATGCCCCGGCCCAGGAGGTCCTCCTGCGGCCCGGGGGGACCGTGGCCAACACCGGCGTGGTCCTGGCCAAGCTGGGGGTGGCCGTCCACATGACGAGCTGTGTGGGCCAGGATCCCTGGGCCGAGCTGGCCCTGGAGGCCCTGGCCAACGTGGGCGTGGATCTCTCGGGCGTCCGGCGCACCCACCAGGCCGGCACCGGCTTCGTGGCCATCCCCGTCACCCCCGACGGCGAGCGCACCATGTTCTCCTATCGGGGAGCGAACGCGCTTCTCCGGCCAGAGGACATCCGGCCCCAGGCGTTGGCCTCCGCGCGCATCCTCCACATGTCCGGGTACAACTTCATGGCCCCCACACAACGGGAGGCCTCCTTCCACGCCCTGGCCCAGGCCCGAGAGCAGGGGCTTCCCCTCTCCCTGGACGTGGGGCTGGAGCCTGCTCGGGCCATCCCCGACACCGTCCAGGCGCTGTTGGCCCAGACCCGGATCCTCAGCCTGGGGATGGAGGAGGCACGCCGCCTCTGGGGAGTGGAGGAGCCGGAGGCGGCCCTGGCCGCGGCCGCGGCCCGGGGGGCAGAGCTCATCGGACTGAAGCTGGGCGGAGCGGGCTGTCTGGTGGCCCAAGGGGATGCCCGGATCCGGCTGGCCGGACTGCCTGTGGAGCCGGTGGACACCACCGGTGCCGGGGACGCGTTCACCGCCGGGCTCATCGCCGGTTGGGTATGGGGATGGCCGTTGGACGCCACAGCCCTGCTGGCCAACACCTTGGGCGGCCTGGCCACCACCGTGTGGGGCGGTGGACCTGCCCTGCCCGGCCGGGACGAGGTGCGGAGATACCTGGCCGATCGATGCGAGGCCCCAGAGAGCCGCCCCCTGCTCGCACGTCTGGAGCCCGGGGGCTGATATCGGCCCCGGCCCCGAGCAGCCTCGGCTCCGATGGAAACTCCGGGCCACCTCCTCCCCGCCGCTCTGTCCCACCACACCGGCACGGTGGCCCGACATCGGACAGCGCCGTGCCTGCCTCCCCATATCTGCCCGGTTTGGGCCGCCAAGGTGACGGCCATTACAATGGGACCACCCGGACCTGCGTATACTGCAGATCACAGCCGTTACGTCTCGATCCTGGAGAGGGCCATGAAGAGCCCTGCCTTGCTCCCTGCCCTGTGGGGTCTGATTGCCCTGGGGCTCCTGGCCGGGTGCGCCGTCCAGGGGTTCCCGCCCCCGGTGCCCCCACCTGCCCCCCCGATATCCACGGCCCAGGACCCCGCCGAGGGCGGCCTGGCCCCCGAGAGATATCAGGGAATGCCCGTGGGCTTCACCGATGAGGGCGATCCCTACTGGGGCAGCCTGAAAGCGCCGGTGACCGTGTACGAGTACAGCGACTACCAATGCCCCTTCTGTGCGCAACACGTGCTCCAGATCGAACCCACCCTGGTGGAGCGCTTCGTGGCCTCGGGACAGATGCGGCTCGTCTTTCGAGACTTTCCCCTGGAACGGCTCCACCCCAACGCGGTGCCCGCGGCCATCGCGGCCCGCTGCGTGGCAGAGCAGGGCGCCTCCCTCTTCTGGAGGATGCACGACCTCCTTTTCCAGACCCAGGACCAATGGGCCTCCCTGGAGGACCCCGCGGCCTTCTTTGCCCGCCTGGCCCGGGACGCGGGCGCGGATTCGGTTCGCTTCGCCCTCTGCATGGCCGACCGGGCCGACACCCTTCGCGAACAGGTCCTGGCCAGCGCGGCCGAGGCCCGGGCCCAGGGGTACGACGCGGCCCCGGCGTTCCGGTTCGTGGTGGAGGAGAACGGAGAGGAGTACGCCCTGGTAGGGGCCCAGCCCTACCGTGTCTTCGCCGCCTGGATGGACGCGCTGGCGGTCGGCGAGACGCCGCCCGGGCCAGAACAGATCCCGAGCGACCCAGGCGAGCGGCAGGTTCCCTTCTGGGCCACCCGCGAGGGCCTGGCACCGGATCCCGAGCGCCCAGGCTACACCCGAGCCGGAGACCCGTATCGGGGGGATCCCGCAGCCCCCCTGGCGGTGGTGGAGTTCAGCGATTTCCAGTGCCCCTTCTGCCGACAGCACGCCCAGACCACCCAACCCGTGCTCCACGAGCAGTTCGTCGCGACAGGGAAGGTCCTCTGGGTCTTCAAACACTTCCCCAGCCTGGGAAAGAGATCCTTTGCGGCCAGCGTGGCCGCCGAGTGTGCCGGCCGACAGGGAAAGTTCTGGGAGATGTACGAACGCCTCTTCCAGGCCCAGGACACGTGGGCCCAGGAGCCGGATCCCGACCCCGCCTTCACCCGCTTGGCAGCCGCGATAGACCTGGACCTGAAGGCCTTCCAGCGCTGCCGGGCCGACGAACAGGTCCAGGCCGCGGTGCGCCGGGATCAGGAGGACGGTTCTCCGCTCGTGCGCGGCACGCCTACCTTTGTGATCCTCGGAGGGGACCGGGGCCGGTTGGTTCCTGGAGCCCTCGCCGTGGACCTGTTCGCGGCGCTCCTGGAGCAACTCTACACCGAGGCCATCGGCCCATGACGTCGAGGTCCGCGGCCCCACACGCCCACAAGGAGGGACCCATGCACCGCCCGAGACACCCTGTCATCCACATCCTGTTCACGCCCCTCCTCCTGCTCCTCCTGGTGCTGGCCGGGTGTGGCGGCCGCCCGACACCGGAACCCACCGCCGCGGAGGGCAGGGCCCAGGAAGACCCGAAGACGCCCACACCTCTCCCGGAGGTCACGGCCGCGCCGCCCCAGGCCTCCACCCCACCCTCTGCCCCGACCGCTTCCGGCCCGGGCGCCCAGGACTGGAGCCAACACGCCTTCGTGGAGGCGGGGCTCTTCTTCCTGGGCAACCCGCAGGCCCCCATTCGCATGGTGGACTACTCAGACTTCCTCTGAACGGCCTGTCGCTCGTACGTGCTACGAGTCGAGCCGCAGGTGGTGGAGAACGACGTGGCCTCTGGTCGGGTGCGCATCGGCTACTGGTATATCCTGGATTTCCCGCCCTCGCTGACGGCAGCCCAGGCCGCGGAATGTGCCGGCGCCCAGGATCCCCAGGCCTTCTGGCGCATGCACCGACTGCTCTACGAACGCCAGAGCCAGCTCTGGAGCGCTGACGCGGACACCTACCAGGGCTTTGCCCAGGAGATCGGGCTGGAGGGGGAAACCTTCCGGCGCTGTATGGCCGACCCGGCCGTCGCGGCTCGAATCCAGGAGCTGGACCGACAGCGCCGGGACGCGGACATCCGGGTCCGGCCCTCCTTCGACATCAACGGCCGGATCTATCGGGGGGCCCTCCCCTACAACACCCTGAGGCAGATCTTCGCCCAACCGTGATGGTGGGGGAAGATCCAGGCAGGGTTCAGGGCCGGAGATCGCCGGCCTCCAGGCCCAGCCAGGTCCAGAGGAGCTCCAGGCCCAGCCGGGCGTCCACCGGGCCCGCGGCCATCAACGCGGGGAGCAGGCCCTCGGCATCCCACCACTGCCCAGAGGAAGGAGGCCCCAGGAACTCCTCGGGCCACGGCCCGCTGACCAGACCGACAGGGGGCCATGGGCCCGGGAGAGCGGCCATCTCCCCGGCCGGGGTGAAGGCCACCCGCACCCGATCGCCCTCTGCGGTGGCCTCCACCCACACGTGGAGCCACGGATCGCCCAAGGTCCGCAGGCCGTGGAGCCCAGGCAAGTGGTGGAGTTCCCGCCAGAGCCGCACGGCCTGGGCAAATCCCCAGCTCACGCTGCGCAGGGAGATGGAGGCAGGACTCTGCCACCGGGCCACCTGCCGGGATACCTCCATGGCCAGGCAGGCATTCCAGTAGTGGCGAGATAGGGCCACGGCCAGCTCCTGGCCTCGAGGAACGCCGGGCGCAGGCAGCACGTTGGCCACCGTGGCCATGGAGGAGCCCCCCAGCAGCTCCCCCCACAGGGCACGGACCGCCTTGGCCAGGCCTTCGTGCCCCGCGTAGATCGCGTGGGGGCGTCGGCCCGGGGGGAGCTGGGCCAGGGCCAACACCACGGTCTCGGCCAGGTCCATCAGCGCCGGGGCCAGCCGAGGGGCTGCGTCCACATATCCACCACAGAGCACCACCACGTCCACCCGGGCCTGCCGGAAAGCCGCGGCCAGGGCCTGGGGCTCGGGCAGCGGTGCGGACCATCGGCCCACGAGCCGGCAGGGGGCCGCGACCAGGGCCTGGGCGGCCGCTGCCAGGCTTTGGCCCTGGGTCAGCCCCACCAGCCCCACCCGAGGAGGGGCCAGAGGTTCCAGGGCCGCCACCACTGTGTGGGCCCCCTCCAGGCCCAGGCGATGGGGCATGGCCGGGTCCATCAGCAGGGGGCGATCTCGGACCATGTCCCACACAGGGCGTCCCAGGATCTCGCCCAGGGCCCGGCAGCTCTCGGCCAGCCCGGCCACCAGGGAACGCCCGGGCTCCAGGGGGTGGCTGTACCATCCCACCACCCGGGGCATCCCCTCCACGGCTTCCACCCACACAGCCAGGGCGTGGTGGGCGTCGCCGGCCAGGGCCAACAGCGGCAACGATTCCCCGGTCCGGTTCATGGCCCTCCTCCGGGCAGGCCCTGCCGGATCCAGCCCTCCACGGCCTGGATCCGGGCCGCCAACAGGGTGATGCGGGAGAAGAGGAGCCGGGCCAGGAGCACGCCCGCGGCCAACCAGAGCGCCCGTTGCCCGATACGCCGCCAGCCCCGCACCACCAGGCCGGCACCGCCCCCATAGACCTGCTGCGCGGTCTCGTCCCGCACCACCCAGGCCAGCAACACACCTCCCGTGAGGATCAGGGAGAGGAGACCGAGGAGCCAGAGCTCCAGGGGAGCGATCCCCGGCCGGGCCAGCTGACCGGCCCGGAGGAGCTGGGGAAGCAGCGTCCCCTGGAACGCGCCGGCCAGGGCCACACCCAGGCCCACGCCCACCAAGATCCCACCGGGCAAGGCGCCCAGAAACCGGAGCACCGCTCCCAGCCGGTCGTCGCCGCCCCCCCGCAACAGGTCCAGCCCTGCCAACCACAGGAGCAGCCCCAGGACCAGAGGGGCCCACCCCAGCCAGAAGGGGGCCCCCCCAGGCAAGGGCACCCAGAACTGCTCCTCCAGCGTCCCCTGCCACAGCGGCCCCCACAGCCGGGGGCGCAGCACGTGGTGCCAGGCCAATACCACCGCGTAGCCCACCCCCGCGCCCACCAAGACGTACTGGGCCAGACGGGCCAGCACCGTCTCCCGCAGCGCCATGCTCGCGATGAGGATGGAGATGGCCAGGGCCGTCCAATTCGCCCATTCGGCCCACTGGGCTGGCAGGTCGGCAGTGAAGGGCACTTCGTTTCTCCGTGGGGTCTCTTCGGGTGTGCGACCGTCGCGTGCAGACCACGTTCCAGGGCACGGGCCCGGTCCGTCCGGGCCCCGAACCCCAAGGCTACGGCTCCCCCAGAAGGCGCAGGTGGCCCAGGACCAGGGCCACCACCAGCAGCCAGAAGCCCAACTGTTGCCCCCGCTGCAGGCCCGCGATCCGCACCTCCTCCACGAAAGGCAGGGGCTCCTCCAGCCACCGGGCATAGGCCTGGGCACTGTCGTACCCGCTGACCAGGCCCACCAGTTGGCCGCTGTCCCAGTAGGGACGGAGGACCGGGTCCGCGGCGGCCGCGGTGACCGCGAGGACCGGAACCCGGTTCAAGGGCTGGACCTGCTCCAGCCAGCGCTGCACATCCTCGCTGTGTGCGGCCAGGACCAGGGCCAGGGCCGGACCGGTCTCCTGCAGGGCCTGGAGAGGGGCCCGTTCCCGGGCCGGGGTTCCCTCCAGGTCCACCGGGAGCCCCAGTTCCGTGGCCTGGCCCAACAGGGCCAACACCGGTGCTCCGCCGGGCAGAAACCCTCCTTCCACCACCTGCTGGGCCGCGGTGCGGGCCTGCATCGGGCCTAGCCGTTCCACCTGGACAGCCTGGAGGGTCCGCCGGGCCGTGGCCATGCCCCCGGGAAACTGGCTCACCACCACGAACTGGGCGTTTCGGTCCACCAGATGGACCAGGACCGGATAGGCCACCCGGTCCAGCTCCCCGGCGGTGGCCGGATCGTAGGCCCAGTCCACCAACACCGAGGCGCCGATCGGCAGGGCCTCCACGGCCTGGTACGCGGCCTGGGTGCCCGGCCACCCATGTGGGGCGCTCCGCAAGGTGGGCGGCCCCAACAGCCACAGCCCCAGGACCAACACGGCCAGGCCGATCCATTCCATCCCGTACCCCCGTCGGCTCCCGGGCGGTGGGGCCATGGGCGTGGGAACCGGGTCGGCCAAGGGCACCTCCTCCGCAAAGCGCATCTGCCAGCGCTGGAGGAGCTCCGGATCCCTGCCGGCAGGTGGCGGGGTGTCCGGGGCCTGGGCGGGGGTTTCCAGGGCCAGGCCGGCCTCCTCCACCGGCTCCAACAGGCCCTGGAGGCCGGTGACCAGCCGCTGGGAGGCGGCCGTGGGTGGCTCCATGGCGTCCCGTTCCTCCTGAGCCGGCCGGAGCCAGGGCTGTTCCTCGGGCAGCCTCTCCTCCTCTGGGGAAGGGGACTCCACCGTCTCGGGCTGAAGCCAGGGCTGCTCCGCCAGCAGCCGGCCCTCCTCCCCAGGTAAGGGGGCTTCCGGGGCGGGTGGAAGGTCGCCAGAAGGACGCGCCTCCTGGCTGCTCCGCTCGTCCCGGGGCAGACTGCGCAGATCCGTGCCGCAGTGCGCGCAGAAGGACGCGTTCAGGGGGTTCGGTTGGCCACAGTGGGGGCATCCAAAGGTGGACATCTCACCCTCTCGACCCGGGTCCACGGATCAGGAGATAGCCCCCGATCCACAGGCTGGCCAGCGCGCTGCCCAGGAGCACCCCCCGCCAGGCCGCCATCACCGGCCACACCAACAGCCAGTCGGCCAGACGGGCCCACAGGGGAGGGAGAAGATCCGGAGGCCAGGGGGCCTGGACCACCGCGACCAGCACCAGGCCCACCAGGATCCACAGGCCACCGGGTCGATCCAGGCGCACGAACCGATGGATCGCGGTGAGCAGGAAGAGGCCGGTCAGCGCGAAGAGGGTGGCCTGCCCGGGCGCGAGCACCGCGTCGAAGATCCACTCCACCGCTGGGGCCCGGATCCCCCGTGGATCCGCCAGGCCCACACCTACAGTCACCGCGAGAGCGGCCAACAGGGCCACGGAGAGCGGCCATTCCGCCTCGCCCCGACGCACCCGTCCCAGATGGACCCCTGCCAGATGGACCGCTCCCAGGAGCAGCGCAAACCCGGCCAGCAACAGGCTCCAGACATAGAGGACGTTCACCCACGGCCGGGTCGCGGGCGCGAGGCCAAAACGGTCGGCCAGGACCAGCATGGCCACCACCAGGGCCACGGTTCCACCTACCCGTCGGTCCATCGGATCCTCCCGGGATGGCCTTTCCGAATCCACGCTACGAGAGCCAGGCAACGGCCACCAGGCCCGCCGCCAGGACCAGGGCACTCCATGCCAGGAGCCGTTCGAACCACCCCGACGTGGGGATCGAGGGCCTGTCGGGGTGGAGCTGTGCGGCCAGCAGGACCGGGAGCTGTTCGGGCTCGATTCGGGCACCAGGCAGGGCCTCCCCGCCTGTGCTCCAGGCCAGGCCCGCGGGCCAGGCAGAGACCGGACGCTCCGGCTCGGCGATGTCCGCGGAGGCCACGAAGGTCACCCGATCGTTGCCCGCGAAGAGCACCGGCGCGTCCACCGGGCCGGGCGCCCAGGCCCGGGCCGCCAGGAACCAGAGCTCGGCCTCGGCCACCACCCACCGGGGGGCCAGGGGGCCGGACGCCTGTCGCCGCAGGGCGATGAGGGTGGGCAGGCCCTGGAGCGCGTCGGGATGGATCCCATCGGGGCCCAGGCCCAGGAGCGGTCTCCGCCCGGCCTCCACGGCCTGTTCCAGCACGCGGATCGTCTCCCCAGGAGCGAACGGGATGGAAGATGTGGGGTTCATGGAGCGCTCTGTCGGGTTGTGCGGTGTCGGGCCATGCGCTCCAAGGCCTGCTCCAGCTGGGCCCGGTCCCGAGGCTCGGAGAGCATCCGGGCCCACTGCTCCCAGACTGCGCGTTCCCGGGAATCCAGAGCCCAGAGGAGGAGCGGCTGCGCCACCAGAAGTCCCTGGCCCAACAGAAAGGCCAGAGGGCGATGGCCCACGAGAAAGAGCAGTGCCGGGAGGGCCAGATAGCGCAGACGTCCCTGGAGCGGCGCCAACAGATCCTCCACGGGGAGGTCGGGACTCGGACGGCGGGTTCCCCCAGGTGGCCTGTACCATCTCGGTCTCATGGCCTCCATTGTGCCCCAAATTGACCTCCAGGGCAATTCCTGGATCTCCGGCCATTCCGGGGGCGTTCCCCTCGTTCGGCGCGGTGTGGCCATGGGCTGCCGGCCGGGACAAGGGCACCTCCTTCCCCACGGCGTCCTCCCGACGCAGGACACCCCTCCCACCCTGGGATCCGATACCGGTTTGTCCCGGGGATGTGGTATACTCCTTCCCGTGCACGGGCCGGTATCCGGCCGGATCCTGTCTGGACACCACGCCACCGGAAGAGAAGACGAAGCCCATGTCCCGTTCCAACACCGTATCCTCGAACATCTCTGCGCCTGCCATGCCTGTCCGAGTGGCCCTGGTCCTGGCGATGTTGGTGCTGGGTGGGCTCGCGCTCAGCGCCTGCGGCCAGGACACGCCCCCGCCGACCCCCACACCCACCAAGACGCCGACACCCACCGCGGCCATGGAGGCCGGCAACGGCCCACCGACCACGCCCACACCGCCTCCTGCCGAGCCCACCCCCCCGCTGCCCACCCCCACCGCGTCGGCCCACATCGCGCCCTACACCGGCCTGCCGGTGGAGGATCCGGCTCGACTGCGCCGCCGCCCCATCTTCATCTGCGTGAACAACGACGCGGTGGGCCGTGCCGCACACTACGGCTTGGTCCGCGCAGACCTGGTCTACGAGTACATCGTGGACGGCTTCACCCTCACCCGCCTGACGGCCATGTACCACAGCCAGGACGCGGAGCGGGTGGGGCCGGTGCGGAGCGCCCGCAAGCCCAACATCTGGATCACCTACATGTACGACGGTGCCCTGGCCTGCTCCGGCGGCAGCGACGCCATCCGCTACCTCCTCAAACACGAGGTGGGCTTCCCCTACCTGGACGCGGACATCGACGACCCCACCAACACGGTCTACTTCTCCAACGTGGGCACCGACTATCGGACCCGGCTCCAGGCCAGCACCCAGGGCGTGCGGCGCTGGCTCCAGGAGACGGGCAACGACAAGGAGTGGAGCCGGCCGGGATTCGCGTTCAGCCCCGAGCCCCCACCCTTTGCCGCGGGCTCGGCCACGGCCATCCGGCTCCCCTACCCGGGCGGCAACCAGGTGGAGTGGCGGTACGATCCGGAACGGCGGGTCTACCTCCGCTATCAGGGCGGCCAGCCCCACGTGGACAACGAGACCGGAGAGCCCCTCACCGCGGAGAACGTGGTGGTCATCAAGGCCCGCCACGAGCTGACGGACATCGTGGAGGACAGCCTGGGCACCCGGAGCGTGGACATCCAGCTCTACGGCTTCGGCGACCTGCGGCTCTTCCGGGATGGCCTGGTCTACGAGGGCACCTGGCGCGCGGACGACCGGACCCCTCCCCGATGGCTCGGCCCCGGCGAGCAGCTCATCCCCCTGCGGCCCGGGCAGACCTGGATCCAGGTGATCCGGCTCGACACGCCCTTCGACTACCGGTGAAACCCGGATACCTGTGAACCTCGCGCGCCCCCCTTCCCGGCCCATCCGGGCTTGCACATCGACACCGCAACCGGTTGCACCCCCGCTTGACAGGGTCGCGGTTGTGCGAGATGATTGGGGACGCGGCTTCACGCCTGGGCCATCTGCGCTCCCTGGCCCAGGACCGCATCGCCGGGGGCGACATACCGGGAGGAGGCAGCCAGAGCCATGCCCACGCGACAGTACCACGAAGCCCTGGCCCGGGAGCGGTTCAACCGGGAGACCCGCCGGGCCCTGGTCCGGGATCTGCTCCGCCGACTGGCCGGCAAGGACACGGATCTGCTCCGCTACGAGGAGGTCGCCCGCCGGCTGCGGGCCGTGCGGGAATCCCGCCGTCGACTGGAGTCGGTGCCCCTGGAGAAGATCGTGGGCAGTGTGGGCCGTTACCGGGACTTCACCCGGGAGTTCCTGCCCCGCGAGGGCGCGGACCGAGAACGCTGGGTCCGCCTGGACGCGGCCCTGAACACCCTGGAGCACATGCCCCCTGTCGAGCTGTACCAGATCGGGGACATCTACTTCGTGAAGGACGGCAACCACCGGGTCTCGGTGGCCCGGGCGAACGGCCTGGACACCATCGAGGCCTACGTCACGGAGATCGACGCCCCCGTGGAGCTGACCCTGGACGACGTGGAACGGGACCGCTGGATCATCAAGGCGGAACAGGCCGAGTTCCTGCGCCAGACCCATCTGGACCGAATCCGTCCGGACGCGGCCATCCAGGTCACCGAACCCGGGGGCTATCCCACCCTCCTCCACCACATCCAGGTCCACGGCTACCTGCGCAACCAGGAACGGGCCCGACAGGGGCTGCCGCCCCTGAGCCAGGAGGAGATCGTGGCCAGCTGGTACGACCACGTCTACTGCCCCCTGGTGGAGGCCATCCGCCGCTACCGACTGCTGGAACAGTTCCCCGGGCGCACAGAGGCGGACCTCTACCTGTGGATCGCCCGACACCGGGAGGCCCTGGCGGCCCGCTATGGCCTGGCCCCCCTGAGCCCGGACGCGGCCGTCTCCACCTTCGCCCAGGTCCACAGCGAACGCCCCCTGGCCAGGACCTGGAAAGGGGCCCGGCTGACCCTCCATCGGGCACTGGGCGATCGGAAACCCCTGGGCCTGAGCGATGAGGAGTTCCAGGAGCTCCGCCTCCGCCACGATGCCGGCGAGATCACCCTCCTGGAGGCCCAATCCCGGCAGGCCGCAGAGGAGAACCCGGAGGACGACCCGCCGGGCTGACCCATCCGCCCCTCCCACCTTTCGTCTGGATCCAGATACCCAGAGCCATGCGACGCGTCAAGATCGTCTGCACCATCGGTCCGGCCAGCGACTCCCCCGAGATCCTGCGGGCCATGATCCAGGCCGGCATGGACGTGGCCCGGCTGAACATGAGCCATGGGGATCACGCCTACCACGCGGAGCTCATCCGTCGTGTCCGGACCCTGGCCCACGAGCTCCGGCGGCCCATTGCCATCCTGGTGGACCTGCAAGGGCCGAAGCTCCGGGTGGGCCGGATGCAGGAGGGCGGCGTGCCCCTGCGGCCCGGGGAGGAGGTGATCCTCACCTCCGAACCCGTCGTCGGCGAGCCAGGATGCATCCCCATCCAGAACCCGGAGCTGCCCGGCATGGTGAAGGCCGGGGAGCGGATCCTGTTGGACGACGGCCTGCTGGAGCTGATGGTGGAGGAGAGCGATGGCCAGACCATCCGGGCCCGGGTGGTGGTGGGCGGCCTTCTGGAGGACAACAAGGGGATGAACCTGCCCGACACCCGGCTGGAGCTCCCCTCCATCACCGAGAAGGACAAGCGGGACGTGGCCTTTGCCCTGGAACACCAGGCAGACTGGATCGCGCTGAGCTTCGTCCGCGCGGCCGAGGACGTGCACGAGCTGCGCAAGCTCATCGTGGGCCGGGCCGCCCTGGGCCGCACCACCCCCATCATCGCCAAGATCGAGAAGCCCGAGGCCGTCCGCAACATCGACGCCATCATCGAGGCCGCGGACGGGATCATGGTGGCCCGGGGCGACCTGGGCATCGAGACCAGCCCCGAGGCCGTGCCCATGATCCAGAAGATGATCATCGCCCGCTGCAACCGGGCGGGCAAGCCGGTGATCACGGCCACCCAGATGCTGGACTCCATGATCCGCAACCCGCGCCCCACCCGAGCCGAGGCCAGCGACGTGGCCAACGCGGTGTTGGACGGCAGCGATGCCCTCATGCTCTCCGGCGAGACGGCCCTGGGGAGATACCCGGTCCAGTCCGTCCAGACCATGGTCAAGATCGCGGAGGAGGCGGAACGGGTGCGGGGCCTGACCGCGGAGGAGCGGCGGGACCTGCATCGCCACCCCGCGGTGACCACCGTGGCCTCCGCGGTGGGCCACGCCGCGGTGGTCACCGCGGAGGAGGTCCAGGCAGCGGCCATCATCACCCCCACGGTCTCCGGCTCCACCGCCAAGAAGCTCTCCTTCTTCCGTCCCTGCATCCCCATCATCGCGGTCACGCCCAGCCCCCTGGTCTACCGCCAACTGGCCCTGTACTGGGGTGTCTCCCCCCTGATGGGAAGCCGCCGCAGCACCACGGACGAGGTGGTGGAGGACGCGGTGCGCCTGAGCCTGGAGGCCGGGTATGTGGACCAGGGAGACACGGTGGTGGTGACCGGCGGAACGGTGGGCAGTGTCCCGGGGGTGACCAACCTGATGACCGTGCGCCGGATCGCCCAGGTGCTGGTCCGCGGCCAGGGCATCGGGGACACCCGGGTGGTGGGCAGGGTGCTGCGGATCCAGCCCGGCGAACCGTGCCACCACGTGGTCGCCACCTCCCGGGACATCGTGGTCGCGGAGCAGCTCTCGCCGGAATGCGTGGAGGTGTTGCGCCAGGCCGGGGGTGTGATCACCCGGGAAGGCGACCGGGACAGCTTTGTGGCCCTGGCCGCGGTGGAGCTGGGTGTGCCGGCCGTGGTGGGCGCCCAGGGAAACTGGGAGGAGCTCACGCCCGGCCGCACCATCGTGGTGGATGCCCAGACGGGCAACGTCTACGATTGGACGGAGTGATCGCCTCACCTCCCCAGGGCGGCGAGGGAACTCACCCCCGGCCTCTCTGGCCCTCCCGGCTCCCTCCCATCCGCTCCCACAGCACCAGCCCCGCATAGAGGGGCAGTACCCGCATCCGCCGCCAGCGCCAGGGCTGGGTGACGAGCCGATGGAACCACTCCAGACCCAGGCGCTGCATCCATCCAGGCGCACGACGGGCCGTGCCGGCCACGAAGTCGAAGGCCCCCCCGACGCCCAGGGCCACCCGGGCCGGCAGTTCCTGTCGATGGTGGGCGATCCACAGCTCCTGGCGAGGGTGGCCGTAGGCCACGAAGAGGATGTCGGGGCGGGCCGCGGCCAGGCGGGCCCGGATGGCCGGCCACTCCTCTGCGGCCGGGCTGCCCGCGTGGGTCCCCGCGATGGAAAGGCCGGGGTAGAGGGCCTGCAGGCGGGCTGCGGCCTGCTGGGCGATGCCAGGGGCGGCCCCCAACAGGTAGACCCGCCATCCGGAGACCGCGGCCTGTTGGCAGATGCGGTAGATCCCGTCCGAGCCGGTGACCCGTTCCCGCAGACGAATGCCCTGGAGCCGAGCCGCCCACAGCACCCCGATCCCGTCCGGAACACACAGGTCCGCCTGCCGGAGGACCCGGGCAAAGGCCGGGTTGCGCCGGGCCTCCATGATGAACTCGGGATTGACCGTGCAGATCTGGCGACAGCCGGACGCGCAGGAGCGCGGCTCCGCCAGCCATCGGTCGATCTGCTCCAGGGTCTGGGCGAAGTCCACCGGATGGATGGGGATCCCCAGCACGGTGAACGGGGACACCGGGAGGGTGGAGGCCGCAGCCACCATGGCGTCACCGGCCCCGGACGCTCCGGGCCGCTGCCTCCAGCACGGCCAGGGTCTCTCGAGCGGCCCTCTCCCAGGAGAAGCGTTGCACATTTCGGTAGCCGGCCTGGATGAGCTCCTCCCGCAGAGCTGCGTCCCGGCTCAGGCGCAACATGGCCTGGGCCAGGGCGTCCACGTCCTCCGGATCCACCAGGAGCGCTGCATCGCCGGCCACCTCGGGCAGCGCGGAGTTGTTGCCACACATCACAGGCACTCCCATCTGCTGGGCCTCCAACACCGGAAGGCCAAACCCCTCGAACAGGGACGGAAAGGCGAAGAACCAGGCCCCGGCCAGCAGGGCCAGGCGGTCTGTCTCGGGAACATAGCCGGGGAAGTGGACCCGATGGCCCACCCCGTGTTCCCGGGCCGCCGCGTAGAGGGCCCGGCTCAGCCAGCCCCGACGGCCGGCCAACACCAGGTCCCACCCGATCGCGTCCTCGTGGACCAGCCGGGCATAGGCCTGGATCAGCCGGGCCAGGTTCTTCCGGGGCTGGATGGTGCCCACGTAGAGGGCATAGGGCCTGGCCAGGCCGTAGCGAGCCCGGGCCTGGGCCACCGCGGCCTTCCCAGGCCGCGGGCCGGCCGCCACCCCCTCGTGGACCACCGCGATCCGCGCGGGGGGCACGCGGTAGAGCCGTTCCAGGTCCCGGGCCGTGGCCCGACTCACCGCGATGACCCGATGGGCCACCCGAACGTTCCAACGGGTGGACAGCTCCAGGTACAGACGCTGCACCCGGGGATGGGCCCAGGGCACATGGCGATGGCCCAGATCGTGGACCGTGACCACACACGGCGGCAGCCGGCCCGGTGGCCATACAAAGGGGACCACGTGGGCCGGCACGAAGAGCACGTCCGGCGGACGACGGATCACCTCCTGGGCCAGGGCCCGGTGGGTCCACAGGCGCCAGGCCGGGCGGATCCGCAGCTCCACCTGGGGCGGAAGCCCCTCCACCCAGGGGGCCAGCTCGGGTGGAGGAGATCGGTCCGCGTACAGGCGCCAGTGGATGGCATCCGCCCCGGGCAGGGACACCATGTGGCCCAGGATCTCCCGGGAATAGCGTTCTGTGCCGGTGGCCTGGGCACGAAAGGCCCTGGAGGCGTCCACGCCGATACAGAGGGCCTCTTCTCCCCACCTCTCCGGGCTCACTCGAACACCTCGATGCGCCCCAGTCCCTTGCGGCTGAGCAGGGCTCGGGTTCGCTCGTAGACCGTGGGGCCTCCCCGCCGTTCCTCGGTGGCGAAGATCAGGTTCAAGGTGTACATCCGATGGGCCTTTGCCTGGACCAGGCGCCCCTGCTCCACGTAGACGATGCGCTGGATGGGGTTGTCCATCTTGTACAGGTAGGGTCGGATATCGTAGCGCATGATGTCCACCAGCCCGGTGAACCGAGGCATATCCGGGTAGAGGCGCTCGAACGCGTCGTTGTAGAGGATCACCTCCTTCACATAGCGGAGGATCTGCTCGCCCTGGCCATCGTTGTCCAGCTCGGTCATCACCTGGCGGTTCCGGGCCCGCATCACCTCGGGGGGCACCTCGGCCTCCGGCACGAAGTGGACCTTCTCCCGGACATAGCCCAGCCGATGCTGGCCGTCCAGGGTACGCACGTCGATCCGCTGGTCGAAGAGGTAGCGCCTCAGGAGCCGGGCGAACGCGGCCCGCCCCAGCTCCTTGATCCGGTCCTTGAACATGTACCCCACCACCAGGGCCGCGAAGAAGGGCATGGTGAAGTTGCCGTAGCGTTGCTGGAAGTAGAAGGCCACCCAGGTGGCGAAGACCATGGAGATCCCCGCGGCCACCGCGTACATCAGGTGTTCCAGGGTGGTGCCCTCCCGGTAGATGGCCCGGGAGAGGAAGAGCACGCTGGAGGTATACTTCTTCAGCACCGCCGCCCGGAACATGTACTCCTCGTTCCGGCTGTCCACCGAGAGGATGGACGGATAGCCCCGCTCCTTCCGATAGCGCAGCTCGGACTCGGCACACTCGGACAGGTGATGGAAGGTCCGCCGTACCTCCGGCTCGTTGGGCAGCCGCCGGAGGAGACGCAGGGCCTGGATGAAGGAGCGCTCCACCAACAGGCTCAGGGCCTCGTCCGTCAGCCGGTAGGCCAGCCCCACCGTCTCCCGGCCCACCGCCACCTGCTCGGCCTCCCAGGAGATCTGGGCCTGGGCATCCCGATAGGCCGCGACGATGGCCTGGACCTGATCGCAGAGCCCACGCAGGCCCTGGAGCACCCGGGCCCGCACCTGGGGATCCTCCTGGGCCCTGGGAAGCTGACGCACCACCTCCTCCAGCTCGTCCCGGATGGCGCTCTTCAGGATGGCCCGCAGGAACTTGAAGCTGTTCACCAGCCGCCGAGCCTTCTCCGGGTCCCGACGCCAGTCCCCCTCGGCCAAGAGCCGCTGCATGACCTTCAGGGGAGAGTTGGGCCGACGACATAGGTCCTTGGGCGACATCTCCGGGGTCTTCAACCGGATGTAGTTCTGGAGATCCCGGTAGAAGTGCCGAGGTTCGTAGGTGAACCGATTGATGCCCAGGCTCTGGGGCACGAAGATGTACACGGCAAAGCGGTAGCGGGTCCGCCGCTCGCCGGGCTCGATGGGGTAGTTCAGCTTGAACTCCAGTTGGTACCGATCGTGGATCCGAATTCGGGTCTCGACCTCGCGCAAGTCCGCTCACCTCCTCCAGCGCTCGTCCCTCCCTGGAACCTGCCCGGGCCACCTGGACCTGCGCCCGGGAGATGGCCCTCCCCGGTGGAGGGCAGATGCCGCGACCGCGGCTTGGATCTTCCAGGATGCCACAACTCGCGGTCCCGCGCAACCGTTTTCGCGAAAGGGGACGCGCCGGCCCCGGCCAGGAGCCTCTGCGCCCCTCTGGAGCCGGCGCAGGACCGCCGCCGAAGCCGGCACGCCGCCCCATCGGGTGGCCCCCGGTTCCGCACAAGGGAATTCAACCCACTTTACAAACCGGCTTCGCTTCGAGTACACTGGTCCCATACCCCGTGGATGCCACCGTTCAAGGAGTTCCCTCCCATGACCGGCGACGCCCCGATCCGTGCCTTCCCGTCCATCGCGGAGGTCCAGGACGCGCTCGCAGCCCAGCAGTACATCGCCAGCGAGGAGATCGCGACCACGGTCTTCCTGGCCCAGCAACTGGGCAAGCCCCTGCTGGCCGAGGGACCGGCCGGGGTGGGCAAGACCGAACTGGCCAAGGCCATTGCCGGGGCCACGGGCCGGGAGCTGATCCGGCTCCAGTGCTACGAGGGGTTGGACGAGACCAAGGCCCTCTACGAGTGGGAGTACGCGAAACAGCTCCTCTACACCCAGCTCCTGCGGGACAAGCTCCAGGAGACCCTGAGGGAGACCCGAACCCTCACCGAGGCCGCAGATCGCCTGGCCCAGGAGGAGGACGTCTTCTTCTCCATGCGCTTCCTCCTCCAGCGCCCCCTTCTGCGGGCCATCCTGAGCGAGCGGCCCACGGTGCTCCTGGTGGACGAGATCGACCGGGCCGACGCGGAGTTCGAGGCCTTCCTGCTGGAGGTGCTCAGCGACTTCCAGGTGACGGTCCCCGAGATCGGCACCCTCCACGCACGCCATCGCCCTTTCGTGGTCCTCACCAGCAACAACACCCGGGAACTGAGCGAGGCCCTGAAACGTCGCTGCCTCTACCTCTTCATCGGCTATCCCTCCCTGGAACAGGAGATGGACGTGGTCCGGCTCAAGGTCCCAGACCTGGGGCCCAAGCTGGCCCGCCAGGCGGTGGAGCTGGTCCAACGGCTGCGACAGATGGACCTGCGCAAGGCCCCCTCCATCAGCGAGACCCTGGACTGGGCCCGCTCGCTGGTGGCGCTCAACGCGGAGGGCCTGGACCCAGAGACCTTGGACAACACCTTGAGCGTGTTGCTGAAACACGAGAGCGACCTGCGCAAGGTCCGCCGCCGACTGCACCCCGACCCCACGGACGAGGACGAGTGGATGGAGCCGCCGCGACGCCGGACCCGCTGGAACTGAGCCCCTTGGGGGCCCACCGGCCAGGCCGGCTGTTCCGAGGAGCCCTGCCATGGAGGAACGCATCCTGAAGTTCATCGCGGCCCTCCGTTCCGGAGGCGTGCGCATCAGCCTGGCCGAGAGCGCGGACGCGTTCCAGGCCGTGGACCACCTGGGAGTCCAGGACCGGGAGGCCTTCCGGCTCAGCCTGCGGGCCACCCTGGTCAAGGAAGCCCGGGACATCCCCACCTTCGAGGAGCTCTTCCCCCTCTTCTTCGGCGGAGACGAACCGCCCCTGGCGGCTGGAATGGAGGATCTGACCCCCCAGGAAGCGGAGATGTTGGCCCAGGCCCTGCGCCAGTTCGGCCAACGCCTGCGGGAGACGTTGGAACGGCTCCTCCGGGGCGAACCGCTCCGCCGGGAGGAGCTGGAGACCCTGGGCCACCTGGTGGGCCTGCACCGCGCAGACCAGATGCGCTATCGGGACTGGATGGTCCGGCGCATGATGCGGGCCCTCCAGTTCGACCAGGTGCGCCAGGCCCTGGAGGAACTCCTGGAGCTCCTGGCCCAGATGGGCATGACCAAGCAGCGCCTGGAGCAGATGCGCCGCCTGGTCCAGGCCAACCTCCAGGGGATGGAGGAGCAGCTCCACCGCTACGCGGGACAGCAGATCGCGGAGAACATGGGACAGCGTCCCCCGGACGAGGCCGTCGACGCGCTGATGGATCGCCCCTTCCAGGCCCTGTCCGACCGAGAGATGCAGCTCCTGCGCCGAGAGGTGCAGCGGCTGGCCGTGGCCCTGCGCAGCCGCATCGCCCTGCGCCAGAGACGGGCCAGGACCGGGGCGCTGGATGCCAAGGCCACCCTGCGGGCCAACCTCCGCCACGGCAGTGTCCCCTTCCACATCCGCCACCGGAACCGCCACCTGAAGCCCAAGCTGGTGGTCCTCTGCGACATCAGCACCTCCGTCCGCCACTGCTCCGAGCTCATGCTCAGCCTCCTCTACCATCTCCAGGACCTGATCACCAAGACCCATGCCTTCGCGTTCATCGACCACCTGGAGTACATCACGCCCGACTTCCAGGAACACCGCGACGCCCACCGAGCCGTCCAACAGGTCCTGCATCGGATGCCACCAGGCCACTACAGCACAGACCTGGGCCACAGCCTGGCCCACTTCGCCCAGCACTACATGGACACCCTCGACGGCCGAACCACCCTGATCATGGTGGGAGACGGCCGGAACAACTACCACGATCCCCGCCTGGATCTCTTCCGCCAGATGGCCCGCCGGGCCCGACGGACCATCTGGCTCTGTCCCGAGGTCCCCCTCACCTGGGGCTCGGGCGACAGCGATCTCCTGGAGTATGCCCCCCTGTGCGACGCGGTCTTCCACGTCAGCACCCTGGCCGAGCTCACCGCGGCCGTGGACCGTCTGTTGACCTCGTGAGCGGAAACCCCGAGCACCGGAGATGCCTGGAACGCGTCCCCCGAGCCATCCCGTTGAGCCCCGCCGCCTCCTGGCCCTGGCCGCAGTGGTCCTGCTCCTGTGGCTGACGGGTAGGCCGGAGGTACCTGCTCCCGGCGACCGGCAGCCCCCCTGGGCACCGGAACCCCTGGCCGCCCAGGAGCCCCCTCCCCGTCCCCAGGGCCAGGTGGTACAGATCCGCTTCCGTAGCTGGAAGGAGCTGCAGGCCCTGGTCGCCCAGGTGGACGTATGGCAGGTACGACGAGACCGGCCCGGCAGCGACACGGGCATCCTGGTGGCCTGGGTGACGCCCGCACAGCTCCGCTCCCTCCGGGAGGCCGGCCACCCGGTGACCCCGGATCCCCTCCACACCGACACACTCCGCCGGCCCTGGACCCGCCTCCCCGGGCAGCGCCAGGGGATCCCGGGCTTCGCCTGCTATCGCACCGTGGAGGAGACCTACCGCGACCTGGCCGACCTGGCCGCGGCCTACCCCGACATCGCCCGCCTGGTGGACTTCGGGGACACCTACGACAAGGTGACCCCAGGCGGACCGGCCGGCTACGATCTCCTGGATCTGGTGCTCACCAACCGTCTTCGCGCCGTGCCCGAGAAGGGGACCCTGGTGGTGTTGGCCGCGACCCACGCCCGAGAGCTGGCCACCGCAGAGGTGGCCACCCGCTTCGCGGAACTCCTGGTGGAAGGCTACGGCCGCGACCCGGACCTCACCTGGCTCCTGGACTTCAACGAGATCCACATCATCCCCTACGGCAACCCGGATGGCCGGAAGTGGGCCGAACAGGGCTACCTGTGGCGCAAGAACACAGACAACCCCGCGGCCTGCGGTTTCCCCTACTATGGGGTCGACCTGAACCGCAACGCCAGCTTCCTGTGGGACGTCTGCCCCGGCTGCTCCTCCCCGGATCCGTGCAGCATCATCTACCGGGGGCCCAGGCCGGGCTCCGAGCCGGAGACCCAGGCCCTGGAGGCGCGGCTGCGCCAGGTCTTCGGAGACTTCAAGGGGCCCCAGCTCGCGGATCCGCCGTCGCCGGAGACCAACGGGATCTTCCTCTCCCTGCACAGCTTCGGCGAGCTGATCATCTACCCCTGGGACTGGACCGGCAGCCCCGCGCCCAACCAGGCCGCGCTGGTGACCCTGGGGCGCAAGTTTGGTTACTACACGAATTACGCCGTCTGCAACACCTCCAACTGTCTCTACGCCATCGACGGCAGCCAGACGGACTACGCCTACGGACAGCTCGGGGTCGCCGCCTACACCTTCGAGCTGGGCACCACCTTCTTCCAGAGCTGCCAGAGCTTCGAGAGCCAGGTCCTGGGGCCCAACCTCGACGCACTGCGCTACGCGGCCAAGGCCGCCTATCGCCCCTATGGCCTGCCGGCCGGCCCCGAGGTGCTGGATGTGGCCGTACGCCCCACCCGGCTCTATCCCGGCATGCCCCTGCGCGTCACCGCCCGGGCGGACGACACCCGCTACCGCAGCCAGGGCTACGGCGTGGAGCCCTCCCAGGCCATCGGGGGCGCCCGGGTCACCCTGGACCGGCCAGGCTGGCTCGGGGCCGAGACGGCAGGGACCCTGGAGCCCGCGGACGGGGCGTTCGATGCCCCCCAGGAGGAGCTGGTGGGATGGCTCGACACCACCGGATGGCCCCCGGGACGCCACACCCTCTTTGTCCAGGCCCAGGACGCGGACGGGAACTGGGGCGTGCCCACGGCCGTCTTCGTGTGGATCCTGACGCCGGAGGGGCTGGAGGTGGCCGTGGAGCCAGGCACCACGCTGGAGGCCGCCCCAGGCGAGACCCGCACCTTCACCGTGACCCTCACCAACCGCCTGACGGTGACCGATACCTATCGGCTGGACGTGCTCCGCACCGACTGGCCGGTGGGGCTCAGCCGAAGACGTGGGGGGGTCCCCCCGGGCCAGACCCTCTCCATGCCCGTGTCCGTGACCGTTCCCCAGGGCACTCCCCCCGGTACCCGGGGCCAAACGGTCCTCCAGATCGCCTCCAACACCGTCCCCTTCCGGGCCGTCCAGGTCACCCTCCAGGTCCATGCCGTCCTCTCGAGCGTGCAGGAGAGCACGGCCCCCGCAGCCCGGGCGGTCTATCTTCCCTGGGTGGGTGGCCCCCCCAGGTGACAACGGCCTCTCCTCACCACTTGGTGCGTCCCGGAGACCTCCGGTATACTGGGTGGCGAGACAGCCGACGCCGGATCCCTGTCCGGCTTGCCGTGAGGATGGAAATTGCTCGATTGGATCGTCCGTGTGGCCCAGGTGTTCCACCTGCCGTGGGCCCAGTGGTTTTCCGTGGACCCGTCCCTCCACCCCGGTGTGGCCAGCTACGTCCTTCTGGCCGCGCTGGTGGCCGTCGAGGGCCCCCTGGCCACCCTCCTGGGCGCGGCGGCCGCAGGCATGGGGATCCTGGATCCCCGGCATGTGTTCCTGAGCGCGGTGGTGGGCAACCTCACCGCGGACAGCCTGTGGTACCTCCTGGGCTACCTGGGCCGGGTGGAGTGGCTCCACCGCTATGGCCGTTGGCTCGGGGTGAAGCCCCACCATGTGGAGCGCCTGACCCGGGAGGTCCGGGCCCATGCGGTGAAGATCCTCCTGGTGGCCAAGCTCACCGCCGGGCTGGTGATCCCCTCCTTGGTGGCCGCGGGCCTCAGCCGGGTGACCTGGCGGCGATGGTTCCCGCCGGTCTTCCTGGCCGAGATGATCTGGACCGGCAGTCTGGTCTGGATCGGGATGCGGGCCACCGAGACCATGGCCCAGGTGGAGCGGGGGCTGGAGGTGCTGGGGATCCTGGGGGCAGGGGTCGTCCTGGGCCTCCTGGTGTTCTATCTCCGTCGTCACCGGCACTCGGCCGCCGAGTAGGCCTCTGGCTGGTGGCCCTTCCCGCAGCCTATCGAGCCATGCGCATCCTCATCGGTGGGCAGACCTATGCCCCAGCCCGCAATGGACAGGCGGTGTTCACCACCCATCTGGCCGAGGGGCTTGCCCGCAGGGGCCATCAGGTCCACGTGGTCCTGCCATCGGAGCACCTTCGGCCCTACACCGTGGAGCACCACGGGGTCACCGTACACCATCTGTGGGCCATTCCCCTGACCGCGTTCCACCCCCACGCGTTCCTGTCTCCGGCTCCGGGCGGCCCTCTGCGACACCTCCTGGAGGAGATCCGGCCCCAGGTGATCCACGTCCAGGACCACTATTCCCTGGGCCAGGCCCTGGTGCGGCTGGCCCAGGAGCGCGGGATGCCCCGGATCGGAACAAACCACTTCGTCCCTGCCAATCTGGCTCCCTACTTTCGAGGGCTGAACCGGCTGGGAGCCCTCCTGGAGCACATGCTCTGGCAGTGGATGCTCGGGGTGTTCAACCGGCTCGACCTGGTCACCGCCCCTTCCCGCACCGCCGCGACCCTCCTTCGGCTCCAGGGCTGCCAGGTGCCGGTGGTTCCCCTCTCCTGCGGGGTGGACTGCGGACGCTTTCGGCCGGACCCGGACGTGGATCGGGGCTTCTGGCGACGACGCTACGGCCTCGCCCCCCAACGAACCGTCTTCCTCTTCGTGGGGCGGGTCGATCCGGAGAAGCGGCTGGATGTGCTCCTGAGCGCCCTGACCCGCCTGCCCCGAGAGGACCTCCAGCTGGCCATCGCGGGCCAGGGTACGGACCAGGAGCGGCTCCAGGAGCTGGCTCGGCGCTGGGGGCTGGCCGATCGGGTGCGCTTCCTGGGTTTCGTGCCGGACAAGGAGCTGCCAGCCCTGCTCAACAGCGTGGACATCTTCGCCATGCCCAGCACCGCGGAGCTGCTGAGCATCGCCACCCTGGAGGCCATGGCCTGTGGCCGCCCCGTACTGGCCGCCCGAGCCCTGGCCCTGCCCGAGCTGGTGCAACATCGGATCAACGGGCGCCTGTTCCGCCCCAATGACCCCGACGACGCGGCAGCCCAGATGGCCTGGCTGACCGAACATCCCGAGGAATGGCCCCGGCTCAGCCGGGCAGCCCGGACCGTCGCCGAAGCCCACTGCCTGGAACACACACTCCAGCGCTACGAGGCCCTCTACCACCAGCTCTGTGCGGCGCGGCTCCGGGGGCCGTCCCGGGCTGTCACCGGACCACGGCCAGGGCCAACCCATCTGGATAGGGCACCACGGTGCTGATCAGCCGAGGATCCTGGCTCAACCGCTCCACGAAGCGACGCATTCCCTGGACCCACGCCTCCTCCCGGCTCTCCGGATCCACCAGACGGCCCCCCAGGGCCACGTTGTCGCCCACGATCACCGTCCCCGGCCGGCTGTAGGTGATGGCCCACTCCAGATAGGCAGGATAGTTCTCCTTGTCGGCATCGATGAAGACCAGGTCGAAGGGCGCCTCGTCGGCCAGGTGGGGCAGGGTCTCCAGGGCCGGCCCTATGCGGACCTGGCACTTGCCCTCCAGGCCCATCTGGGCCCACTGACGCCGGGCAAATGCAGCATGGGGTTCCTCCAGCTCCAGGCTGATCAGCCGTCCATCCGGCGGCAGGGCCCGGGCCATCCACGCGCCGCTGTAGCCCCCCAACGTGCCGATCTCCAAGACCTTTCGGGCCCGGGTGAGGACGATGAGCACCTGGAGGAACTTCCCCTGCTCAGGCCCGATGCTGATGGGAGGCAGCCCGGCCGCCTCGGCCTCGGCCTGCAGCCGCTGGAGCTCCTCGTCGTCCGCGTGGAAGAGCTGGCGGAGATAACGTTGGTAGGTGTCCAGTTCACGTAGCTGAGACATGGTGGCTCCTTGAAGATCGCGAGGACGGATCCGAACGGACGGGGGCCCATCCCCGAGGTCGTGGCCTCGGTTCCCACCGGGCCCCGCGCAGATCACGGAGAGGAGCATGCGGGCAGCAGACGCTCCAGGCGGTCCCGGTCGGGCACGCAGCGGGCTGGGATCACCAGCACGGTGTCCCCTGAACCCACGAAGAGCACGTAGAGATCCGAGAGCCGGGCCACCTGGGTGACCTCCTTCCAGGGCACGAACAGCGTCGCGGGCTCGCCCTCCGTGTCCAGGGCCTCCAGGTGGAGCCCCCCGGGGTGGACCCGAAACAACACCCCCCGGAGCAGGGGATGGGTGCGGGTCATCGCCCGGGCCCGGGCCCAGATCTGAAGCCGGACGACCACAGCGGTGTAGAGGGCGTACAGGTAGGCCAGGGTGGCAACGCCCCAGAACCAGGGGCTCAGGGCCTCTGGGGCCAGAAACCAGAGAGCGGCCACCAGGACCGGTGTCAGCACCAGGACTCCCCAGCCCACCAGGTCCGCGAAGCGCCGCCCGGCGGAACCGCGGTACTGGTACCACAGCATGGCCTGCCGATATTCCCGGGGCTGGAGATCCACGGTGAACGCCAGCGTGTCCTCGTCCTGGGACACCCGGGACACAGCGGTACGGGACATGGCAACGCTCACGGAGTCCAGGGAGGGTCCCATTCCAGGGCAGGGCGGATCCCAGGCAGGCGTCCCCGATGTCGGGCCACCCAATCATACACCCGATCGGCCAGCCCGGCCACCGGGCCGGCCCGGTACAAGGCCTGGCCGCATCCCAGACCCGTTGCCCGATCCAGGGCGGCCAGGATGGCCTGGGCGCCGGCGTAGCGGGTGCCGTCGGGAAGGACGAGCCACGCAGCGGCCCGGGCCTCCTGGGCCTCCACACCGGCACGCTCCCGGATCGCGTCCCACTGGGCAGGGGCGATGTAGAGTCGTCGTCGACGATCCAGCCGACGCAGCCACAGGGCTGTGGCCGTTCAGAACCCTCAGGTGCCGTCGAAGAGCACGATGGCCTGATCGGCCCTGGGTGGCAGCACGTCCATGGTCGCTCCTCCCGCGCGCAATGGATGCACAGAGACAGCCCCGCCCTTCTCGGCCCCGCCTGGAGGACCGGACGTGGGCTTCGGACAGCTCAGCGGGAACTCGGTTCCGGGGGACGGGAAGCGGCCCCGGGATGGCCTCGCCGGGCGATGTCCCGGCGGTAGACTGCACCCGGAAAGTGGATCCGCCCCACCCCGGCGTAGGCCAACGCTGCTGCCTCCTCCAGGCAGGCCCCCACCCCGGTGACATTCAGCACCCGTCCCCCCGCGGTCACCGGGCGACCCCTCTGCAACACGGTGCCGGCGTGGAACACCCGACAGCCCAGGGCCTCCGCGTCCTCGATCCCGTGGATGGGATGGCCCGTCTCATAGGCACCGGGATATCCCTGGGAGGCCATGACCACCGTCACCGCGGCCTGGGAGGACCACCGTGGAAGGAACCGATCCAGGGAGCCCTCGATACAGGCGCGAAGCAGGGGCACCAGGTCGTCCTCCAGCAGGGGCAGGATCACCTGGGCTTCCGGATCGCCGAAACGGCAGTTGAACTCCAACACCTTGGGCCCCTGGGCGGTCCACATGAGCCCTGCGTAGAGGACACCCACATAGGGCGCGCCCTCCGCGGCCAGGCCGGCCAGGGTGGGCTCCAGGATCTCCCGGACCACCCGGTCCAGGAGCTCCGGGGTGGCCAGGGGCGAGGGCCCGAACGCGCCCATGCCCCCGGTGTTGGGCCCGCGATCGCCGTCCAACAGGCGCTTGTGGTCCTGGACAGGGGGCATCACCCCCACGGTGTGGCCATCGGTCAGGGCCAGGATCGACAGCTCGGGACCCTGCAGCCGCTCCTCCACCAGCACGGTGGCCCCGGCCGGGCCAAAACGGCCGTGGACCAACATGGCCTCCAGGCCGGCCACCGCCTCCTGGACGGTCTCGGGCAGGAGGACCCCCTTGCCTCCGGCCAGGCCACTGGCCTTGATCACCGGAAGGGTCTCCATCCCCTCCACGTACGCGACGGCCTCTGCCAGGTCCTGGAAGATCCGGGCCCGGGCCGTGGGGATGCCATGGCGTTCCATGAAGGCCTTCGCAAAGGCCTTGGAGCCCTCCAGCCGGGCCGCGGCCTGGCTGGGGCCGAAGATGGCCAGGCCCGCAGCCCGGAACCGGTCCACGATGCCGGCCACCAGGGGAGCCTCCGGCCCCACCACGGTCAGGTCCACCGCCGCCTCCTGGGCAAAGCGGAGCAGACCGTCCAGATCGGTGGCCTGCAGGGGCACGTTGCGACATCGGGGCGTGGAGGCCGTGCCCCCGTTGCCCGGGGCCACGAAGATCTGCTCCACCCCGTTGGAGCGGCTCAGCTTCCAGGCCAGGGCGTGCTCTCGCCCCCCCGAACCGATCACCAGCAGCTTCATCGAGGATCTCCCCAGACCGTGGACAGGGCCTCCTTCTCCTGGAGCGCCAGGTAGGGTATCGGCCCTGGAAACGGATACCGGCCGTGGAAACAGGCGTTGCAGTACCCGTCCACGGCGCCCAAGGCCGCCATCATCCCCTGGATGGAGAGATAGGCCAGGGAATCCGCGCCGATGTGCTCCCGGATGGCTTCCAGGGAACGGTGGGCCGCGATGAGCTCCTCCTGGCGGGCCATGTCCACGCCCATGAAGCAGGGATAGCGGATGGGCGGACAGGCCACCCGAAGATGGACCTCCCGGGCTCCGGCCTCTCGGAGCATCTGGACCAAGGGCCCACTGGTGTTCCCCCGGACGATGGAGTCGTCCACCAGGACCACCCGCTTGCCCCTGAGGTTGTCCGGCAGGGGGTTGAACTTCATGGCCACACCCATCCGGCGCAGGTGGTGGGTGGGCTGGATGAAGGTCCGCCCGATGTAGCGGCTCTTGATGAGCCCCTCGCTGTAGGGGATGCCGCTCTCCTGCGCGTACCCGATGGCATGGGGGGTCCCGGAATCCGGCACGGGGACCACCATGTCCGCGTCGGCGGGGGCCTCCCGGGCCAGTTGGCGGCCCAGGGCCTGGCGCACCTGGTGGACCAGCCGCCCGTTCAGCACGCTGTCCGGTCGGGCGAAGTAGATCTCCTCGAAGGTACAGAAGGCACGGGGATAGGGGGCCATTCCCTGTGCCTGGGTGCAGCCCTGGGCATCCACCCGGACCACCATGCCCGGCGCCACCTCCTGGACCATCCGGGCCCCGATGGCCCCGAAGGCACAGCTCTCGGAGGCCAGGACGAAGCCACGGTCCAGCGCACCCAGGGCCAAGGGCCGCAGTCCCCAGGGATCCCGGACACCGTAGATCGCTTCCTGGGTGAGGACCACCAGGGTGTACGCGCCCTGGAGCCGGGGCATGACCTCCTGGATGCGCTCCATCCAGCTCCCCCGGGCCCGGGCCAGCAGGTGGAGGATCAGCTCGCTGTCCGTGGATGTGGACAGCCCTACCCCCTGCTCCAGGAGCTCCCGGCGGAGCTGGGGCGCGTTGACCAGGTTGCCGTTGTGGGCAATGGCCAGAGGCCCGGCCAGGGTCTCCAGGATATAGGGCTGGGTGTTCCGCAGCCGGGGCGCGCCGGTGGTGGAATAGCGGGTGTGGCCAACGGCCAGATGGCCCCGGAGGTGGCTCAGGTTCTCCTCGTTGAAGACCTGGGACACCAACCCCAGGCCCTTGTGGATGTGGGCGATGGCGCCGTCACAGGTGACGATCCCCGCGCCCTCCTGGCCTCGATGCTGGAGCGCGTAGAGGGCAAAGTACGCGAGACGGGCCGCGTCCTTTCCCGGGACGCAGAGCCCCAGCACGCCGCAGGCCTCTCGGGGCCCGTCCAGGGGCAGCCCCGAAGCATCGGCAGGCCCGGGGGCCTCCCAACGGTGTCCCATAACAGCTACCCTCCCTCCAGCGCGCGGTCTGCCTGGAGCAGCCGTTGCCGTTCCGCCTCCTGGGCCGCGGCCACCTCCCGCTCGCGGCCCAGGATCTTGGCTGCCAGGAGGGCCGCGTTGGCCGGCTCCAGGACCACGGCCGGCGCCACCCCCGAGGGCATCCGCAGGCTGGAGAAGATGTCCGCGCCGGCAAAGGTGCTGCTGGGGGGCGGGCACGCGATGACCGGCGCGGTGGTCTGGGCGTCCACGAAGGCGCTGAGGGCATTGCTGCGGCCGGCCACGGTGATGTAGACCCGGGGACCTCCCTGGGCCTCGTAGCGGCGGACCAGCTCCAGGACCCGTTCGGGCACCTTGTGGGCAGAGGCGATGTGGAGCTTGGGCCTCAGCCCGTAACGGGCCAGGGCCTCCACGATCCGGTCGACGAAGGGACGGTCCGAGGGAGAGCCCATGAGGATGATCACGGTGGACATGGTCGGCACCTTGGGTGTGAGGATGGGGACGGTCGATCTCCGGAGCTCAGGCGGGCCGCCGGATGGACTGGAGCCAGGCCCGCAGATGGCCCTCCACCCGCGGGGGAACCGGGTACTCGCCCGGCTGGAAGGGCCGGCCGGTGAGCATCTCGTAGACCTGGATATAGCGTTCCGCGGCCTGTTGGGCCAGGGCCTCGGGCAGGGGAAAGGGTTCCCCGTCGCCCCGGTAGCCCTGGGCAGCATAGTGGAGACGGATGAACTCCTTGTCGAAGTTCTCGGGCTCCAATCCCTGGGCCCGTCGCTCCTCGTAGGTGTCCGCGAGCCAGAACCGGCTGGAGTCCGGGGTGTGGATCTCGTCGATGAGCACGGGCTCCCCCTCCGGGGTCAGCCCGAACTCGTACTTGGTGTCCACCAGGATCAGCCCACTCCGCCGTGCCAGCTCCTGACCCCGACGGAAGAGGGCGAGGGCGGCCTGGCAGATCTGTTCCCAGAGCTGCGGCTCCACCAGCCCTCGCTCCACCACCTGGGCACGGGTCAGCCGCTCATCGTGGCCGCCCTGGGTGGCCTTGGTGGTGGGTGTGATGATGGGTTCGGGCAGGGGGTCGTTCTTCTGGAGCCCCTCGGGGAACACCATGCCGTAGATGACCCGCTCCCCCTGGCTGTAGCGATACCAGAGGGCAGTCCGGGTCACCCCGGTGATGTAGCCCCGGACGATGACCTCCACCGGCAGCGGACGGCAGCGCCGGGCCACGGTCACGTTGGGGTCGGGCACCTCCAGAAGGTGGTTGTGGATGATGTCCTGGGTCTGCTCGAACCAGAAGGCAGAGAGCTGGTTCAGCACCTGGCCCTTGTAGGGGACCGTGCCCAGGATCCGATCGAACGCGGACAGCCGGTCCGTGGCGACCAACACCAGATAGTCGTCCACGGTGTAGATGTCCCGGACCTTACCCTGTTGTCGGGGACCCAGGAAGGGCAGCTCCACCCCGGTGAAAGGGTGGGCCAACCCCTGACGGATGCGGTGGTGGGGGACGTGGGGAGATGGTGCCATGGGATCGCCTCCGGATCGGGGTCGGTTCAGGGATGAAGCATCCATTCGAACAGCCGCAGACCCAGGCCACGGCCGTCTCGCAGCGGGTTCTGGAGCGGAACCACGTGGTCCTCGGGGTGGGGCATGAGGCCCACCACGTTGCCCTGCCGGTTGCAGAGGCCCGCGATGTCCGCGACGGAGCCGTTGGGGTTCAGGGGATAGCGCCCCCGGGCCGGCTGCCCCACCGAGTCCACATAGCGGAAGAGCACGTGGCCGCCTGCCTCCAGCGCGGCCAAAGTCCCTGGATCCACGACCTGGAAGTTCCCCTCGCCGTGGGCCACGGGACAGAAGAGAGGCGCCTCCATCTTCCGGGAGAGGGGAGCCCGGCAGTTCGGGTCCAGGGCCAGATGGACCCATCGACACTCGAAACGCCCCGAGGCATTGGGGGCCAGGGTGACGCGTCGGGTGTCCGGGCCCCAGGCAGGCGCCCCCTCCGCGTCCGAAAGTCTCCCGGGAAGCAGGCCAAGTTTCACCAGGGCCTGAAAGCCGTTGCAGATCCCCAACACCCGGCCTCCGCGCTCCACGAAGGCCTGCAGCTCTTCCTGGAAGAAGGCCCACAGGTCCAGGGCCAGGCGGGTGCCCGCGCCCAGGGCATCCCCGTAGGTGAAGCCCCCGGGCAGAAGGAGCAGATCGTAGTCCCGCAGACGGCGCTCGCCCCCGCGTAGCTGACGAATGTGGACGATCTCGGGGACACCGCCGGCCAGCTCACAGGCCCAGGCGGCCTCGCGGTCCCGGTTGGTCCCTGGGGCATGGAGGATGAGCACGGAAGGTCGGGCCATGGCTACATACCGATGCCAGATCCAAGGCGGACAAAGGGTTGGCGGTCCGATCGGGCGCTCCATGGAACTCGGACTGGGACGTCACGTGGGGGCCGGGTCGGCTCCCTGGGCCGGGCCCTGCCAGGTGCGGACCAAGGTCTCCACGGGCAGGTCGATCAGCCCGCGGACGCCATGGACGATCTCCAGGCGCCCGCGGTCGGTGACCTGGCCCAGCCGACAGAGGGGCTGGTCCCCGAAATGGGCCTCCACCTGGGCCGCATCTTCCGGCGCGACCTCCAGGAGCAGACGTCCGTTGCTCTCCGCGAAGAGCCCATGGACCAGGGCCAGGGGCTCGGGGGCCGTCTCCTGCAGGGCGGCCAGGTCCACCCAGGCCCCCAGCCGGCCGGCCAGACACATCTCCGCCAGGGCCACGGCCAGCCCGCCCTCGCTCAGGTCGTGGCAGGCCTGCACCCAGCCCTCCTGGATGGCCCGGTGGAGGGCCCGATACCGAGCTCGAGGGGCCGCGGGCATCCGGGGCGGCGTTCCGCCGGGATGGCCCCGCACGTGGTGGAGCAGGGAACCCCCCAGCTCGGGGCGGGTTTCCCCCAACAGATAGAGCCAGTTGCCCGGCCGTTTCAACGGGCTGGTGCAGGTCCGGGCCATGTCCCAGACCAGGCCAATGGCCGAGATGAGAAGGGTGCCCGGGATGGGACGGCCGTTGAACTCGTTGTAGAGGCTGTCCTTCCCGGAGATGAAGGGCGTTCCATAGGCCAGGGCCGCGTCGTGACATCCCTGGCAGGCCCGGACCAGCCCGCCCAGCCGGTCGGGAAGGGTCGGGTTGCCCCAACAGAAATTGTCCAGCAGGGCCAGCCGCTCCGGATCCCCGCCCACGGCCACCGCGTTGCGCACGGCCTCGTCCACCGCGGCCACGGCCATGGCATAGGGATCCAGCAGGCCGATCAGGGGCTGGATCCCCACGCTGAGGACGATGGCCCGAGGGTGGTCCCAGGTCTCCAGGGGCTTGAGCACCGCGGCATCGGAGGGCCCATCCAGGGCCGGGCCTTCCAGGGGGCGTACCAGGGTGCCGCCTCGGACCTCGTGGTCGTAGGTCCGGACGATGGCCTCCTTGCTGGCTACCGTGGGGTGGCCCAGGAGCTCCAGGAGGGTGGCCTCCCAGTCCATCTCCGGCTGCCGGGCCGCGATGTCCGGCTGTGGGGTGGGATCCCGGTAGACGGCCTCCATCCGACGGCGGGGCCGCCCCCGATGGAGGAAGGCCATGGGCAGTTGGGCCACCGCCTGGCCGCCGTAGCGCACCCGCAGCCACCCATCTCCGGTGAAGGTGCCCAGGTCCTGGGCCTCCACGCCCCACAGCCTGGCCAGGGCCTGCAGGCGTTCCAGGTGTTCCGGTGGCACGGCCATCACCATGCGCTCCTGGGCTTCGGAGAGCCAGATCTCCCAGGGAGTCAGGCCGGGGTACTTCAGGGGCACCCGTTGGAGCTCCACCTCCACCCCCAGCGCCGCGCCCATCTCGCCGATGGCCGAGGAGAGCCCCCCGGCCCCACAGTCGGTGATGGCCGTGTAGAGCCCCTCGTCCCGGGCCGCCTCCACCAGCTCCACGAGTCCCTTCTCGGTGATGGGATCGCCGATCTGGACCGCGCTGCCGGCCTGTTCGCCGGTCTCGTGGGTCAGCTCTCCGGAGGAGAAGGTCGCGCCGTGGATGCCGTCCCGGCCGGTGCGTCCACCGACCACCACGATCCGATCGCCTGGCCGGGGGCAGGTGGGATGGGCTCCCCGGGGCAGGAGCCCCACCGCGCCGCAGTAGACCAGGGGATTGGCGGTGTAGCCCGGATGGTAGACCACGGCACCGTTCACCGTGGGTAGCCCCAATTTGTTGCCGTAGTCGCCGATACCGGCCACCACCCCCTCCGCGATCCGCTGGGGATGGAGCACCCCCTCGGGCAGCTCGGTGTAGGGCAGGTCCTGGGGACCAAAGCAGAGGACATCGGTGCAGGCGATGGGCCGGGCCGAGACCCCCAGGATATCCCGCACCACGCCGCCGATGCCGGTGTTCGCGCCGCCGAAGGGCTCCAGCGCGGAGGGGTGGTTGTGGGTCTCCACCTTGAAGGCCAGGTCGTATCGGTCGTCGAACGCGATGATGCCCGCGTTGTCCACGAAGGCCGAACGGAGCCACTCCGGGGCCAGGCTCTCCGTGGCCGTCTGGATGTACCGCTTCAGAAGGCCATCGATGCACTCCTGGCGCCGGATGGAACCGTCTGCGGCCAGCCAGGTGAACCGGATCTCCGCCCGAAAGGTCTTGTGGGCACAGTGTTCCGACCAGGTCTGGGCCAGGGTCTCCAGCTCCACATCGGTGGGATCCCGTCCCTCTGCCCGGTAGAAGCCCTGGATGGCCTCCATCTCGTCCCGATCCAGGGCCAGGAGACGCTCCCGGCTCATCTGGACCAGGGCCTCCGGGGCCAATCGCCGGAGAGGAAGGATCTCCACCCGAGGGTTCGCCTGGGCTTCCACGCCAAAATGGGGACGGATGGGGCCCAGGGTGTAGTGTTCGATGGTCTCGTTGCAGAGGAGCCGACGGGCCAGTCGATGCAGCTCCGCAGGAGAGAGTCGGCCGGTGAGCTCGTAGCGGAGAGCCGTGGCCACCCGACAGGGGGGCAGCCCCAGCTCCACCAGACCCCGCTCCAGCTCCTGGGCGACCACGTTGGTCACCCCAGGCCGCAGGGCCACCTCGATGACGTGTGTGTCGTCCGGGCCTCCTGGAGCAGGCCCCGGGGGCCCTGGGTCCCGGTCCAGCCAGTGGGCCTCCTGGGTCACCGGATCCGCCAAAAGAAAGGCACAGAGCGTTCGGAGATGCTCTGCGCCTGGGTGCAGGGACAGGAAGTACACCTGGACGGTGCGCACGCCCGTCAACCCCTGGATGCCGAGCCGACGGGCGTTGTGGAGAATCGTGCGGTCGTTCGTCGCCTGGCGGGGAACGACCTGGATGCGGACCGCCATCTCTGTGTGGGGGTGGGTGCCGGCTTGTCCGCCATCGGCCACCGAGTGCCGATCACGGCTCCGTCCGGCAGCGGATTTGTCTGACAACTGGCGATCGAAAGCAAAAGACCCACGGCCAGCAGGCCGGGGTCTTCCTTGCCTTCCTGGGACGTCTCCATCGGCGTCGGGCCCAGTATATCAGGGTCCGCGGATGGAGGCAAATAGCGCACCCCCTGGACTCCCGGGCCGTCCACTCCGCCCTTGCGCCTCTGTTCCTCGCCCCGCCGTAGGGGACGATCCCCCCCACGCTCCCCCGCATCCCGGTCACGGGGAGGGCTCCACCCCGCACTCTTCGCAGATCTCCTCCCATTGGCCGGGCCGGAGAAGCCCCTTCTCCCGGCGCCACTCCAGCAGCCGGCGTACCTCCGAGGCCGCCAGGGGGGTGGGGCGGCCCAGCTCGTGGATGGCCTTGGTGATCTGGGCGATCTGTTCCACCTTCTCCAGGCGCAGGTAGGCCTCCAGAGGCGAGATGCCCACCGTCACCGAACCGTGGCGGCGCAGGACCAGGGCGTCGTACCGTTGGATGGGCTCCCGGATCACTGCGGCCCCGGCCGCGCTGGCCGGGGTCGCGTACTCGGTGTAGGGAACGCGTCCCAGGGCCAGGATGGCATCCGGGATCAGACAACCTCCGATGGGGATGTCCAGGACGCTCAGGGCAATGGCCGTGGGCGGGTGTGCGTGGACCACGGCCCGGATCTCTGGGCGTTGGCGGTAGGCCTCCAGGTGGAGGAGGATCTCGCTGCTGGGACGCAGGCCTGGCCCGGCCTCCAGGGGACGGCCCTCCATATCGACGATCACCAGGTGTTCCGGCTGGAGGATCCCCTTGCTGTAGCCCGAGGGGGTGCAGAGGATCCGGCCCTCGTCCAGGCGGGCGCTGATGTTGCCGTCGTTGGCGGCCACAAAGCCCCGCTGCCACACCATGTGGCAGACCTGGATCACCTGGGCGCGGATCTCCGCCTCGGTCTGGGGGAGCGGGGGCCCCACATCGGGCTCGTAGCGGATGGGCGGGCTGTCCATGGCGTTCACTCCGGGCGTGGGGGAGATCCGGGGACATCGAACAGGCTCATCTGGGCAGCCACCGGGGCAAAGCCGCGGCGGTGGACCGGGCTTGGGCCGTGGGTCTCCAAAGCGGCTCGATGGGCCCGGGTGGCGTATCCCTTGTGTCGGGCAAAGCCGTACTGGGGAAACTCCCGATGGAGCTCCACCATCCACCGGTCCCGGTGGACCTTGGCCAGGATGGATGCGGACGCGATGGAGAGGACCTGACGATCCCCCCGAACAAAGCTCTCCTGGGGCACGGCGAGCTGCTCCAGCCGCACCCAGTCCAGGAGCACGTAGTCGGCCGGAGGTCGCAGGGCCTGGATGGCCCGGGCCATGGCCATCCGGGTGGCCGGGGCAATGCCCCAGCGGTCGATCTCCCGAGGCGAAGCGGAGGCCACAGCCCAGGCCAGGGCTGCCCGCTGGATGGCCTGGGCCAGGTCCTCGCGGACGGGCGGTGTCAACAGCTTGCTGTCCTGCACCTGGTTCCAGGGAGGGGTTCCTGCGTGGACGCGGGGGGGCAGGATCACCGCGGCGGCCACCACAGGCCCGGCCAGGGCGCCCCGGCCGGCCTCGTCCACACCTGCCACCCGGGAATACCCCGCCTGCCACATCCTCTTCTCTTGTTCCAGGTGGGGATATGCGGGGTCCATGGGCCACCGTCCCTCATCCATGGCTCGGAACCATCCTGGCTTCGGATAAGGATAAAGAAAGCACCGACAGCGGCCGGTGCTTCCCTGGAGTCCTCGGTTGGGGTACCCTTCCTAGCGCTTGACGACGCGCCTTTCCTTCAGGCGGGCCGCCTTGCCCTGCCGCTCCCGCAGGTAGTAGAGCTTGGCCCGGCGCACCTTGGCCTTCCGCAGCACCTCCACCTTCTCCACCGTCTTGGAGTAGAGGGGAAAGGTCCGCTCCACCCCCACCCCATCGGCGCCGGTGCGGCGCACGGTGTAGCTGGCGCCCGCGGTCCTCCCGCCCCGGATCGCGATCACCACGCCCTGGAAGACCTGGATACGCTCATTGCGGCCCTCCCGAATGCGCTGGTGTACCCGGACCGTGTCGCCAGGCTCCAGCTCCGGGACATTGGGGTTGCGTTCCGGTATCAGCGAGTTCATCAGTGCGTTCGTCATGGTCCACCACCTGTGATTCCCCCTGGGGATCGGAGGGTCCACGCGCCGAGCCCGCTCCGTCCACGGATATCCTTCCGCCGCGACAAACCTCGGTCGCCACAGACCGTTGTCACAAAACACAAGCATAACACATCCCTGGAGGAGAGGGCAAATTGGGTCCCCGGCCTGGATACGGTCGCTCGACTCGGTCCCCTGCTCTGCCATCGGGAGTTCAGGGGACCGGGAAGGCCACCACAATGACCCGGTGGCTGTTGTCGTCCTCCGGCCAGCAGCTCACCAGGGTGAGGCGCTCCTCGCCGAACGGCTGGATCCAGCGGGCATTGGCCCGCCGCTGTTCCGGAGGCGCGTCCCTTTCGGGCAGGATCATCACCTGATCCACCCGGTACCGGTAGGACCGGTTTCCCACCCACACCGTGATCTCATCGCCGGGCTCCAGGGTGTAGAGCTTGCGGAAGACCGCGCCCTTGATGTTGTTGTGGCCGCTGAGGACGATGTTCTCCCCCTGGCCGGGGAGCGCGCTGTTCTTGTGCCAGCCCACCGCGTAGTCCGCCACCTCCCACACGCTCACCACCTGGCCGTCGGCCAATCGCACCGCGCGCCAGCCCACGGGGATCACCGGAGAATCCACCCGGATCGCGGGGATCTCCACCCGGGTGGGCGCCTGGGGCGCTGAACCGTCCAGGGAGGGGTTCAAAGGGGGAGCCGCGGCCACGGAGATCGCGTCCTGGCCCGCGGGGAGGACCGCCGGGGGCGGCCCGGCCTCGGGCAGGGGTTCGCTGGCCCCCCGGTCGTTGGAGGCCGAGAGGGGCCCAGGGGTGGGTGCATCCAGGAGTTGGGCCCCCGGGGGCAGCTCCACGCTCACCTGAGGCTGTTGTCCTCCCGCATCCACCTGGGTACAGCCCGTCAACAGCAACAGGGCCACCCAGAGCCCGAGGATCCGGCCGCAGAGGAGGCCGCCCCTCACCGGGAAACCCTTCCGCCATGGTCCGGATGCCCTCATCTCGTCCTCCTGTCCATGGGCGCGGTCTCGCCTGCCTCGACCGGACAAGGCGTCACCCGCTCCGCGTAGACCCCCCGATACTCCGGAGGCAGCAGTCGGGCCAAGGCCACCATGACCTCCTGGGTGTAGGCCTCCAGCTCCTCCATCCGATGTCTCCCCGGGGGCAGATGGATGGGCTCACCGAAACGGACATGGACCTCGGGGCGGCGCAGACGCTGCCAGCAGGCCGTGGCCTTCTCCTGGCCGAACAGGGCTACCGGCAGAATGGGGGCCGGAGCCTGGGTAGCCAGGTATGCGATGCCGGGACGACCCGGCTGGAGCCCTCCCGTGCGGCTGCGGGTGCCCTCAGGGGCCACACCCAGAACCCCGCCGCGTCGCAGCACCTGGAGAGCTGCCCGCAGCGCTCGGCGATCCGGTGCCCCCCGCTGCACCCAGATGCCGTTGCCCACCCGCCCCAACAGCCAGTTGGCCACGGGCACACGTCTCCACTTGTCCGCGACGAAGACCACCGTACGCCGGGGAAGGTAGCAGAAGAGGAGAGGGACATCGAAGAGATGGATGTGGTTGGGCGCCACGATCAGGGGCCCGGCCTGGGGGAATCCCTCCAACCCCTCCACGTGGACGCGCAGAGTGAGCCGGGCCAGCAGGCGAAAGATCCGCCGGAGAACTCGTTGGAGGGGGGTCCAACGCCGGTAGTCCAGCCGAGAGTAGTCCGTGGATGGCATGGCAGCGGCCGCTCGTAGTGCGATGGATCTCTCCGGATGTCCGAACAGATACGCGCGCTCCAAATCCCTGGGGAGCCCGAGCGTCGGGCCCTATGGCTGCACGGTCCACCGTCTCCCCTGGGCCCGGGCCGTGATCCGTTCCACCGGCCCTCCGGTGGGGACCAGCACCGCGGTGAAGCGGGTCTCGCCGCCCACAGGCACCACGTTGTGGTCGGGTGTCACCTTGCGGGTGGCCACCACCCGCCCCAGGGGATCGTAGGCGGTCAGCACCACCTGGACGTCGATGGCCTCCTCGGGGCCCACGTTGCGAACGGTCCCCTGGACCGTGTAGGAGGCGTAGCGCTCTCCCCGGCTCTCCAGATCCTCCACCACCAGATCCCGGTAGTATCCCCCCACATAGGCCGGCAGTGCCCGGAGCGGGAAGGCCAGGTAGCGCTCGAAGGCCCCGGGAGCCTGGCCGAAGAGCAGGGCAAAGGGCGCGGTGTCGCCGGCCTCCACCAGATCCAGGAAGACCGGCCCCTCGGCCCGACCGATCTCCTGGTCGGTCTCGTCCAGGAGGACCACAGCCACCCGCACCTGTTCCAGAGGCCGATCCGTGTCGTTGCGGACCTCGCCCAGGACCCAGAGCCCGCCGATGGTGGTCTCGCTGAAATGCAGCCCCTGGACGGTGACGGGCATGGGCGTGGGGGTAGGTGTGGCCGCGGCGTCCACCCGATCGGGTTCGGGGGGCGGGATGATGAGCTGCTGGCCTACCTGGAGGGTCCGAGGGTCCAGGATGCCGTTGGCGTTCTGCAGCGCGGCCACGCTGACCCCATAGCGGCTGGCGATGGCCAACAGGTTGTCGCCCGGCCGGATGGTGTAGAGGATGGGCGTGGGCGTCACCGTGGGGGTGGGCGTGGGCTCGGGGGTGTAGGGAGCCGGGGTGGCCGTGGGCGGCAGGGTGGCCACCAGGGCCACGGCAACGGTAGGCGTGGGCGTGGGGGTGGGCGTGGGCGTCAGGGTGATGACCTGGCCACATCCGGTCAGGACCAGGACGGCCCACAGCAGCACCAGAAGTCCGCGGGGTGGACGGGATGGCACGGGAAGCGATGTCCTCCAACAGGGCACCTCGGGATGGCTCTCTGTGGCTATGCATTGTATCACAGGCCCGGCCTCCCCGGGCAAGTGCTCCACGGCCGGTCTGTGTCCTCCGGCGCGGCCCATCCCCTCTTCTCCGAGCTGTCCGTAGACCGTGGGCGGTCCGAGCGAAGGGAACGAGACATCCTGCCCCGAATCCGGCAGCATGGGGGCCGAATGGCCTGTGAGGATAGCGGCACACCGCATGGCGGACCATGGATCTCCCCCGCCCTCCACATCGGTTGGCGGGACCGGAGGATATCGGGTACCATGGAGGGGCGAACGGCCCACCGCCACCTTGCCCGAGAGCACGCAGACCCCATGGACGCCATCCAGGCCTTTGCCGAGACCCTGATCGCCAACATGGAACGGGTCATTGTGGGCAAACGCCAGGCCCTGGAGGTCCTGGTGGTGGCCCTGCTGTGTGAGGGGCATGTGCTCCTGGAGGACGTGCCCGGCGTGGGCAAGACCATGCTGGCCCGAGCCCTGGCCGTGAGCCTGGGCGTGGACTTCCGCCGCCTCCAGTGCACCCCAGACCTGCTGCCCAGCGACATCACCGGGGTCAGCGTCTTCAACCAGGAGAGCCGTCGCTTCGAGTTCATGCCCGGGCCGGCCTTCACCCACGTGCTCCTCGCGGACGAGATCAACCGGGCCACACCCCGAGCCCAGGCCGCCCTGCTGGAGTGCATGGGGGAACGCCAGATCACCGTGGATGGGGTCAGCCGACCCCTCCTCCGCCCCTTCCTGGTCCTGGCCACCCAGAACCCAGTGGAGTACGAGGGCACCTTCCCCCTGCCCGAGGCCCAACTGGACCGCTTCCTCTTCAAGCTCCGCCTGGGCTACCTGACCCCAGAACAGGAAGGGGAGATGCTGCGCAACCTGGGCGGCCGCCACCCCATCGAGACCCTGAGCCGGGTAGTGGACGGCCTGGCCGTGCCCGAGCTGGCCGAGCAGGTCTGGACCGTCCAGGTGGACGACACCCTCCGCGACTACATCGTGGCCCTGGTCCACGCGACCCGACAACATCCAGACCTGGCCCTCGGGGCCAGCCCACGGGGTTCCCTGGCCCTCTACCGGGGGGCCCAGGCCCGGGCCGCCATCCAGGGACGGGACTACGTGTTGCCCGACGACATCCAGGCCCTCGCGCCGCTGGCCCTCCCCCATCGCTGTATCCTCCGCCCAGAGAGCGCCCTGCGGGGACGGACCACCGAGGCCGTGGTCCAGGAGATCCTGGACCAGGTGCCCTTGAAACTGAACGGGCCATGATCGACCTCTTCTTCCTCCTGGTGCTCCTCCTCCTGCTGGCCATCCTCCTGCGCCAGGACTGGATCTACTACCTCCTCTATGTGGTGGGGGGCATCTACGTGGCCAGCCGCGGGTGGACCCGACACAGCCTCCGAGCCCTGGAGATCTCCCGCCGGCTGGACAGCCGGGCCTTTGCCGGCCAGGCCCTGGAGGAGGTGGTGTTCCTGCGCAACCGCTCCTGGCTGCCCATCCCCTGGCTCCATGTGCAGGAGGCCGTGCCTCTGGAACTCCAGGAGCGGGAGAGCTACCAGGTGGCCCTGGGCCTGGGCCCCCGGAGCACCACCCGCCACACCTTTCGCCTCTACGCCCATCGCCGGGGATACTTCCCAGTGGGCCCCCTGCGGGTCACCGCAGGGGATCTCTTCGGCTTCGCCGAGGGCACCTGGCAGGAACGCACCCCCGTCCACGTGACCGTCTACCCCAAGGTCCTTCCCCTGCCCGAGCTGGGCCTGCCCAGCAACCTGCCCTTCGGCACGGTCCACGCGCCCCAGCGGATCTTCGAGGACCCGACCCGCCTGGCCGGCGTGCGGCCCTACACCCGAGGAGACAGCCTCCGGCACATCCACTGGCGGGCCAGCGCCCACGAGGACACCCTGCTGGTGAAGAAGTTCCAGCCGGCCATCGCGCTGGACACCACGGTGGTGCTGGATCTGGACCCCGAGGCCTATCCCGTACGCCACCGCTTCGGCGGCAGCGAATGGGCCATCACCGTCGCGGCCTCCCTGGCCAGCCACCTGGTGGAACGGCGACAGGCCGTGGGACTCCTGACCAATGGCTGGGATCCCCGGGCCCAGGCCCCGGCCCACCCCATCCCCAGCCAATCGGGACGGAGCCACCTGATGACGATCCTGGAGCTCCTGGCCCGGATCCAGCTCCACAAGCCCCGCCAGGCAGCCCGAGCGCGGGACGAGACCGCCCCCGAGCCGCCAGGACACTCCGACATCGCCCTGGCCCACTGGCTTCCCCGGGCCGGGGCCTCGCTGACCTGGGGAAGCACCCTCCTGGTGATCACGCCGGCCCTGGACGAGGAGACGCTCTGGACCCTCCACCGTCTGTACCGTCGAGGGCTCACCGTGCTGGCCATCCTGGTGGTCCGCCCTCCCCGCTTTCCGGCCCTGAGACAACAGGCCGCAGCCCTGGGGATCCCCCTCTTCGAGGCCATCTGGGCCTCGGACCTGCGGGAATGGGGACGCCGACGGCCGGCCCCTGGGCTGCCCGGCTGAGAGAGGCCTCCGCCGCGCTCCTTTCCTCCGCCACCTGGGGCCGGAAGCCCCTGGACAACGTCCCGCCCACCACGGTCGGGCCGGGCATGGAGGGCAAAACGGCCCCCGCCTCGACAGGCCCGGGGACGGCTCCACCCTGCCGCCCCCGACGCCCCCAAGTCGGCCCGGAGATTTGACCCCGGGACGGGCTTCGGGTATGATGGGGGCGCCCCGGCCCGGGACGTTCCCGCCGGGGCCGGTCACAACCACATATCCATTCAGGCGGCAGAGGTGCCCGACGCCCCGGATGGCAGGGCTGAAAGGCGAAGCCGGTGAGAGTCCGGCGCTGTCCCGCAACGGTAACCAGGGGGCCCATGGTGGGCCATCCTGGAAGCCCGGTCGCCCGCCTCTGCTGACTCGGTACCTTCTCGCGGAAGGAGGGTAGAGTGCACACCGGCCCGTCCCGGTGTGGCCCTTTGTCGCCCCGGCAAAGGCAGATCACTCTACCCGGCCCCCGTTGGCCGGGTTTTCGCGTTCCTGGACCGATGAGCTCTCATCGGATGGGGCCCGATGCTCCGTGGCGCGACACAGACAGGGTCTGTTGCCCGCCCGACCGCGAGAGGTCGGGCGTTTTTGTCTGGAGTGTGGCTCCGGATCTCCATCATCCCTGTGCTCCCTCTGGGAGCCCATCTCAAAGCAGGAGGATGTCGATGTCGTACCCACGTCTCCGGACCTTCGTAGGTCTCCTGTTCGTGCTGGCGGTGCTCCTGGCCGGGTGTGCCCTGCCACCGCCGCCCCCCCTCCCCACACCGCCCCCGGGAACAACGGCCGAAGCCGAGGTGCCCTCCCCAGAGCCCATCGTCGTGACCGACGGCCTGGGACGGCAGGTGACCCTGCCGGAGATCCCCCAGCGCATCGTCTCCCTGGCGCCCTCCAACTCGGAGATCCTCTTCGCGGTGGGGGCCGAGGACCAGGTGGTGGGCGTCACCCAGTTCTGCAACTACCCCCCCGAGGCCTGTGCCGACAAGGAGGTGGTGGGCGGCTTCTCGGCCAAGTCCATCAGTGTGGAGGTGATCGTCTCCCTGGAGCCGGACCTGGTGCTGTCCAGAGGGGAGATCCATCGCCCCATCATCCAGGCCCTGGAGCAACAGGGCATCCCGGTCATCGCGCTCACGGGCCGCTCCTTCGAGGAGGTCTACGCGGACATCCAGCAGGTAGGCCAGGTGACCGGCCATCCGGACCAGGCCGGGCAGGTGGTGGCCGACATGCAGGCCCGGGTGGCCCAGATCACCGAGGCCGTGGCCGACATCCCCCAGGAGGAACGGCTGCAGGTCTTCTACGAGGTGTGGGACGAGCCCCTGATGACCGCGGGGCCCAACACCTTCATCGGCCAGATGATCGACCTGGCCGGCGGGATCAACATCTTCGGCGACGTGGCCGAGGACTACCCGGTGGTCAGCCCCGAGGAGGTGATCCGCCGCAACCCGGACGTGATCCTGGCGCCGGACACCCATGCGGAGAAGGTCACGCCAGAGGCCCTGGCCCAACGGCCCGGCTGGGAGACCATCCAGGCCGTCCAGGAGGGACGCATCCACCTGGTGGACGGCGACATCGTCTCCCGACCGGGTCCCCGCATCGTGGACGGCCTGGAGGCCGTGGCCCGGGCCCTGTACCCGGAGCGCTTCCCCTGATGGCTGCCCTGCGCCGCTGGGTGGACCGGGATGACCCCCAGGGTCCCCGGTCCACCACCTGGGCCGAGGAGCCCGTTCCCGGGCGCCACCCGGCGCGGGCGGACAGCCCTTCGGGGTCCAGGATCCCGGGCCTCTTCCTGTTGGTAGGGGGCGGGCTGGCCGCGGCCCTGCTCCTGGGATTGGCCGTGGGCCCGGTGACCCTGCCCGTCGGGCAGGTGGTGGCCGCCCTTCTGCGCCCAGAGGACCCGGCCCTGAGCCGGACCACGGTGACCATCGTCTGGGATCTGCGCCTGGCCCGGAGCCTCCTGGCCCTGGCCATCGGTGCCGGGCTGGCCGCGTCCGGCTCGGCCTACCAGGCTCTCTTTCGGAACCCTCTGGCGGATCCCTACATCATCGGGGCCTCGGGGGGCGCCGCGCTGGGCGCCACGCTGGCCATCCTGTTGGACAGCCCGACGGTGACCGGCGCGGCCTTCCTGGGTGCCCTGGCCGCGGTGGCCGTGGTCTACCTGCTCGCCCAGGCCGGAGGGCCTGCCTCCGCGGTGAACCTGATCCTGGCCGGGGCCGCCCTGAGCACCCTCCTGGCCGCCACGGTCTCCCTGCTCATGTTCCTCAGCGACCGGGACCTGATGGAGGTCTTCGCCTGGCTCCTGGGCGGTCTGAGCGGGCGGAGCTGGCCCCATCTCCAGATCACCGGCCCGCTGGTCCTCCTGGGCATCGGAGCCCTCTGGGCCATGGCCCGGCCCCTGGATGCCCTCACCTTCGGCGAGGAGACGGCCCAGGCTCTGGGCCTTCACCTGGCCTGGGTCCGGACCGCGCTGGTCGCGGTGGCCACCCTGATCACCGCGGCAGGGGTGGCCAGCGGCGGCATCATCGGCTTCGTGGGTCTGCTGGCCCCTCACATGGCCCGGAGCCTGGTGGGAGGAGGGCACGGCCACCAGCTTCCCATGGCGGCCCTGCTGGGAGGGCTCCTCCTGGTGTTGGCCGACACCCTGGCCCGAACGGTGATGGCCCCCATGGAGCTCCCGGTAGGGGTCCTCACCTCCCTCCTGGGCGCGCCCTTCTTCCTCTGGCTGCTGCGACGAGGTGCACCATGGGCTCGGTGAAGGTGGAGAAGCTGGCCCTGGGCTACGAGGGGCCCCACGTCCTCCAGGGGATCGATCTCCAGGTGGCCCCGGCCACGGTGTTGGCCCTGGTGGGGCCCAACGGCGCAGGCAAGACCACCCTGCTCCGGGCCCTGGCCCGGCAGCTCCGCCCCCGGGAGGGAACCGTGTACGTGGACGGCCGGGACGTGTGGCAACAGGCCGTGGGGCAGATGGCCCGGCAGGTGGGGCTGGTGCCCCAGCAGGAGGAGGGCCAGTGGCCCCTGACGGTCGCCCAGGTGGTCTCCCTGGGGCGGACCCCCCATCGGGGATGGTTCCTCCCCCTCACCCCGGAGGACCGGGCCGTGGTGGACCGGATCCTGGAGCAGACCGACCTGTCCCCCCTCCGGGACCGCCCCATCACCGCGCTCTCCGGCGGCGAGCTGCGGCGGGTGCTCATCGCCCGAGCCCTGGCCCAGGAACCCCGGGTCCTGCTGCTGGATGAGCCCACGGCCAGCCTGGACCTGCGCTTCCAGGGCCACATCCTGGGGCTGGTGCGGGACCTGGCCCACCGCCGGGAGCTGGCCGTGGTGGTGAGCATCCACGACCTGAACCTGGCCGGCCTCTACGCGGACCGGATCGCGCTGGTGTCCCAGGGGCGCCTGTGGGCTGTGGGCACCCCGGCCGAGGTGCTCACCCCGGAACGGCTCTCCCAGGCCTACGGCGTGCCGGTGACCGTGGTCCCCCATCCGGTCTACGGCACCCCGCTGGTGGTCCCCGCCCTGGAACGGGGCCAGACCCCGACAGCCCCCGATTGAACGGTGTTCCAACAAGAGGACCAGGAGGCCATGGCCATGGACGAGGAGCTCCGTCGACAGGCCCGCCAGGCCCGAAAGCGCAAGGGCCTGGTCATCGTCAACACCGGCAACGGCAAGGGCAAGACCACCGCGGCCCTGGGCATCCTGTTCCGGGCCTGGGGCCGGGACATGCGGGTCTGCATGCTCCAGTTCCTGAAACACCGCAACGCCTCCTTCGGCGAGAACAAGGCCGCCCGGAAGCTGGGCATCGAGATCCAGCCCACCGGTGACGGCTTCACCTGGACCAGCCCGGACATGGACGAGACCGTGGCCCGGGCCCGCCACGGCTGGGAGATGGCCCAGGCCCGGATCGGGTCGGGCACATACGACGTGGTGGTGCTGGACGAGTTCACCTATCCGCTCCACTACGGGTGGCTGGATACCCAGGAGGTCATCGCCTGGCTTCGGGAGCACAAGCCCCCCATGCTCCACCTGGTCATCACCGGCCGCTATGCCCCGGAGCCGCTCATCGAGTTCGCCGACCTGGTCACGGAGATGCGGATGGTGAAACACCCCTTCCAGGAACAGCAGATCCGGGCCCAGCCAGGCATCGAGTTCTGAATGCCCGTGTTCGGCAGGAGAAGCCCGGCAACCCCTCCAGAGCCCCCACAGCCCTCCGCCCGGCGTGCACCGGATCGCCACCCCGCCTGGCCGGCAGTGGCCCTGGCCCTGCTCTGGGACCGATGGCTGGGCGAGCCGCCCAATGGCCTCCATCCCGTGGCCTGGCTGGGAGGGTGGATGGCCGGTCTGGAGATCCGACTGCGGCGGTGGATGCCCGCATCCCGGCTCGGAGAGGCCATGGCCGGCGGGCTGGCCCTGGCAGGTGGGCTGCTGCCGGCCCTGCTCCTCGCCAGGACGGTGGAGCGTCGGACCGGGTGGCTCACCGGCCTGGCCCTCAAGCAGGCCCTGGCCCATCGGGCCCTGGACCGCGCGGTGGCCCAGGTGGAGGAGGCCCTCCGCGCGGGGGCGCTGGACCAGGCCCGAAGCCACCTGGGTCACCACCTGGTCAGCCGAGATACCCGGGAGCTCTCCCCGGAGGAGGTGGCCATGGCTGCGGTGGAAAGCCTGGCCGAGAACCTGAACGACAGCCTGGTGGCGCCCCTCTTCTGGTGGGAAGTGGCCGGGCTTCCCGGGGCCTGGGGCTACCGGGCCGTCAACACCGCGGACGCCATGTGGGGCTACCGTTGCCCCCGCTACGAATGGTTCGGCAAGCTGGCCGCCCGCCTGGACGATCTGCTCAACTGGGTGCCTGCCCGGCTGACCGCAGCCCTCATCTGGGGGGTGGCCGCATGCCAGGGCGCCGGCTCCCGCACCTGGCACACCTGGCGGCGAGAGTCAGGGCGGACCCCAAGCCCCAACGCGGGCCATCCCATGGCGGCCATGGCCGGCGCCCTGGGGGTTTCCCTGAGCAAACCCGGGGTCTACACCCTCCATGGCGGGCCAGAGCCCTGCACCGTGGAACACGTGGCCCAGGCCCGCAAGCTCGCCCAGAGGGTGGCGTGGCTGGCCTGGGCCACCGCGATCTGGGCCGCGCTCCTCTGGGGCAAGGGAAGCCCTTGGAATCGGCGTGGGTAGCTCTTGGGAATCGAACCATGGACGCACGAAAGGAATATCTTCAGCAGAGCCCACCTATAGCGGGAAGGAGGAGCGCGGACGACGTCGCCGCCCGCGCCGAAAGCGCATGGAATCGCGGGCACGCGTCGATGTAGGAGCGACAGGGCCATGTCCCAGATCGTCCACGGGGGCCTGGACCGGGCCGAACTGGAGCGCCTGGGCCTGAGACCCGAGTCGGTGCTGGACTTCTCCTCCAATGTCAACCCGTTCGGCCCCCCGGAAGGCGTGGTGGCCGCGGTCCGAAACGCGGTGGATGCCTTCCACCTGGCCAGCTATCCCGATCCGAGCTGTTGGGCCCTGCGACGGCGGCTGGCCCAGGTCCACCGGGTGGATCCCGAGCGGATCCTGGTGGGCAACGGCTCCGCGGATCTCATCCACCTGGCCATGCAGGTGCTGGCTCCTGGGCGCCGGGTAGCCGTGCTGGGGCCCACCTTCGGGGAATACGCCCACGCCGCCCGCCGCGCGGGTGCCGTCCTCCTCTCCGTGGCCTGGCCTGGCTGGGCCCTCTCGCCCCAGGGAGATTTCCACCCCGCGGACACCTCCCTGGACCAGGTCCGGGCCGAGCTGGAGACGGCCCGACCCCACCTGGTGGTGCTCTGCAACCCCAACAACCCCACCGGGGACCTGCTGACGGCGGAGGCCTTCACCCATCTGCGGAGGGCCTTGCCCCATACGTGCTGGCTCCTGGATCTGGCCTACGCGGCCTTCGCGGACACCCCGGTGTCGGCCCCCCTGGATTCCCGGACAGTGGTGCTCCACTCCCTCACCAAGGACTTCGCCCTGGCCGGGCTGCGGCTGGGCTACCTGGTGGGCCCCCAGGCGCTGGTGGAACGGCTGCGCTCGGCCCAGCCTCCTTGGAACGTCAACGGCCTGGCCCAGGTCGCGGGGCTGGCCGCGCTGGACCACCTGGCCTGGCGGGCCCGCACCCTGACCCGTCTGCGGGTGGAATGTGCTCGCCTGCGCGGGGATCTGGCTCGAATGGGATGGCATCCCCGGAAGACGGCCACTCATTTCTTCCTCCTGCCTGTGGGCGATCCTGGAGAGCTGCGGGCCCGCCTGCTCCGGGGCGGCCTGCTGGTCCGGGACGCGAGCTCCTTCGGCCTGTCCGGCTTCGTCCGCATCGCGGCCCGCCAGGCCGCGGACAACGCCCGGCTCCTGGCCGGGCTGGCCCAGGAGCGGGCGTCCGCGGGGCGCCGAGCCCCAAGCCCTCCGGGACGTCCAACGGCCTTGCCCTCAGGAGACCATCCATGAGCGCCTCCTATGTTCCCCGCATCCTGGTGGCCGGAACCCACAGCGGCGTGGGCAAGACCACCTTGACCGTGGGTATCCTGGCCGGGCTGCGCCGACGCGGCCTGCAGGTCCAGCCCTTCAAGGTGGGCCCCGACTACATCGACCCCACCTACCACTCCCTGGCCGCAGGCCGAGAGGCCCGCAACCTGGACGCGTGGATGGTCCCCCGACAGCGGATCCCCGGCCTCTTCCTCCAGGCGGCCCAGGGAGCGGATCTGGCCTTGGTGGAGGGGGTCATGGGGCTGTACGATGGCTTCGACTACCAGGGGGAGAGGGGCAGCACCGGGGAGATGGCCAAGCTCCTGGGGGTACCGACGATCCTGGTGGTGGATGCCCAGGCCATGGCCCGCAGCGCGGGGGCTCTGGTGTTGGGCTACCGGGCCTTCGATCCCGACCTGCCCCTGGTCGGCGTGATCGTGAACCGGGTGGGCAGCGAAGGACACGGCCAGGGCGTCGCCCAGGCCATCCAAGACGCCACAGGGCTGCCCGTGTTGGGCTGGCTGCCCCGGGCCGATGGCCTGGCCGTGCCGGAACGCCACCTGGGCCTGGTCCCCACCCAGGAGATGGGCCGGGCTCGGGAGTTCGTGGACGCGGCCCGAGCCCATGTGGAGCGCCACGTGGACCTGGACGGGCTGCTGGCCCTGGCCCGTCGAGCCCCTTCCCTGGATCGCCCGACGCCCCCGCCCCAGGTCCGGCGGGTGGCCGGCCAGGAGACACCGGTCCTCGCGGTGGCCCAGGACCCAGCCTTCTCCTTCACCTACCCGGAGAACCTGGCCCTGTTGCAGGCCGCGGGCGCCCGGATCGAACCCTTCAGTCCCCTCCAGGATCCGGAGCTGCCCCGGGGAACCGGCGGGGTGCTCCTGAGCGGTGGCTTTCCCGAGCTCTACGCCCCGGAGCTGGCCCGGAACACGGCCATGCACGAAGCCCTGCGCCAAGCCCATCGGCAGGGGGTACCCATCTACGCGGAGTGTGGCGGCCTCATGTACCTGACCCAGGCCATCGTGGACCTGGCCGGAAAGCGGCATCCCATGGTGGGGCTGTTGCCCGGCCATTCCGCCATGGCAGAGCGGCTCATCCTGGGCTATCGGGAGGCGGAGGCCTGGGCCGATTCCTGGCTGTGGCGGCGAGGGGAACGGATCCGGGGCCACGAGTTCCACCACTCTCGCTGGGAAGGCCGCCCCCCTTTCCTCCCTCCGGCCTATCGGCTGCTGCCGACCCGTCCGGGCTCCTCGCCCCGGCCGGAGGGAGCCTGTCTGGGCTCCCTGTGGGCCTCCTACGTGCATCTCCATCTCTGGGCTCGGCCAGAGGTGGCCGAACGCTTCGTGGCCGCGGCCCTCCGTGCCCGAAGGAGGCGGACACCGTGAGCCGAGCACCGGTGCTCATGGTCCAGGGGGCGTCCTCCTCGGTGGGCAAGAGCTGGTTGGCCACCGCGCTCTGCCGCATCTACGCCCGTCGGGGCCTCCGGGTAGCCCCCTTCAAGGCCCAGAACATGTCCAACAACGCGGCCGTCTGCCCGGGCGGGGGGGAGATCGGCCGGGCCCAGGCCCTCCAGGCCCAGGCCGCAGGGGTGGCTCCGCGGGTGGAGATGAACCCCATCCTGCTGAAGCCCGAGGGCAACCGGCGCTCCCAGGTGGTGGTGTGGGGACGTCCCTGGGGACGGCTGAGCGCCGGGGCGTACCACCGTCGCAAGGGAGAACTCTGGTCCGTGGTCACCGACGCGTTGGACCGACTGCGGGCGGAGCACGATCTCGTCATCGCGGAGGGCGCGGGCAGCCCCGCGGAGCTGAACCTGAAGCCCGGCGACCTGGTGAACATGGCCGTGGCCCGCCACGCGGACGCGACGGTGCTCCTGGTGGGGGACATCGACCGAGGCGGGGTCTTCGCCCAGCTCCTGGGCACCCTCTGGCTCCTGCCGCCGGAGGAGCAGCGCCTGGTGCGAGCCCTGGTGGTCAACAAGTTCCGGGGAGAGCCGGCTCTCTTCGTGGACGGAGTACGGATCTTGGAGGAGCGAGGCGGGCGACCGGTCCTGGGCGTGGTGCCCTACGTGCCGGACCTCCTCCTGCCCCGGGAGGACGGCGCGTCCCTGCCCGAGGCAACGGCCCTGGCCCCGGCCGAGATGCTGGTCATCGGGGTCGTCCACCTGCCCCGACTGGCCAACTTCGACGACGTGGACCCCCTCCGGGCCGAGCCCGACGTCCAGGTGCGCTTCGTGGCCCACCCAGAGGAGCTGGCCCAGGTGGACGCGATCCTCCTGCCCGGGAGCAAACACACGGCCGCAGACCTGGCATGGCTGGAGGCCCAGGGACTGGCCACGGCCATCCGGGAACAGGCCCGGGCCGGTGTCCCCGTGGTGGGCCTCTGCGGCGGCTACCAGATGTTGGGCCGCTCCATCCGGGATCCCCTGGGGGTGGAGACGGATCGTGGAGAGGTTCCGGGGCTCGGGCTCCTGCCGGTGGAGACCACCTTCCGGGCCGAGAAGGCCACCTACCAGGTGAAGGCCCAGATCCACCGCGGGGCGCCCTGGCTCTCCTCCCTGGAGAGCACCTGGGTGGAGGGATATGAGATCCACATGGGGCAGACCGCCAGCCCGACTCCCTGGCTCACCATCCGCTCCCGCAACGGGCAACCGGTCCAGGTGGCCGACGGTGCCATGTCCGAGGACGGCCGGATCTGGGGATGCTATCTGCACGGGATCTTCGCCAACGACGGTCTGCGTCGAGCCTGGCTGGACGCCGTGCGACACTGGCGGACCGGAACGGCTCGACGTGTGGCCAGGCCGGTGTCCATGGCGGAACGCCTCCGCCAGGATCTGGAGCGGTGGGCCGACACGGTGGAGGCTGCGCTGGACATGGCCCGGCTGGACGCCATGATATGGGAATAGCCAGGGGTGCTGGGACGGGCGGGAGGACCGCGGCAGCCCAGGGGGTGATTTGGGCCCCGTGCGGCCAGACCGTATAATGGGGATGGACAACCGCATACGCTGGTGTACAGCCGCACCTTCGGGGCAGGGTGAGTCTGGGTCTCCCAGGGGGCCTGGGCAATTCCCGACCGGCGGTATGGCAGGCAGAGGACCTGCCGAGCCCGCGAGCGGCCCTGCGGTCCAGGCAGCTCCCAATGCCCTGGGCCCAGTCGGGTTCACCGACGGCAGGGTGTCAAGCAGATCCGGTGAGAGGCCGGAGCCGACGGTATAGTCCGGATGGGAGAAGGTGGCGGGCGATGTGCTTCCGCGCGAAACGCCATCGCGCCGGCAAGGTCCCCGCGCCCCCTGGAGGTCCACAGACCTGGGGGCGTTTGCATTGGCCGGGGCTACCTGGACGGTGAGGGCCCGGCCTGGGCTCGGCCGCAACGGGATGGCGGATGCCTGGATGCACTTCGGATCGCGCCTGCCCCGAACGCGCGCTGGGGCAGGCCTTTCTTTGTGTGGACGGGCCAGGAAGGGGCCCGCCGCGAGCCTGGAGGCGAAGATGGACTACATGGCACGAGCCTTGGCCCTGGCGGCCCAGGCCCGGGGCCGCACAAGCCCCAACCCCATGGTGGGCGCGGTGCTGGTCCGGGAAGGTCGAGTGGTGGGCGAGGGCTTCCATGCCCGGGCCGGAGGCCCCCATGCAGAGGTGGTGGCCCTGGCCCAGGCCGGCCCCGAGGCCCGGGGGGCCACCCTGTACGTCACCCTGGAGCCGTGCAACCACCACGGACGCACGCCCCCCTGTACCCAGGCCCTCATCCAGGCCGGGGTGGCCGAGGTCCACATGGCCATGCTGGATCCGAACCCCAGGGTGTCGGGCCGGGGGCGGGCCGCGCTGGAGGCCGCAGGCATCCGCACGGTGGTGGGCGAACGGGAGGCCGAGGCCCGCCGCCTCAACGAGATCTTCGTCCACTGGGTCACCACCGGTCGTCCCTTCGTGTGGGCCAAGTACGCCATGACCCTGGACGGGAAGATCGCCACGGTGACCGGCCACGCCCGCTGGATCAGCGGGCCGGAGGCCCGACGCTACGTCCACGAGCTGCGGGACCGGCTGGACGCCATCCTGGTGGGCACGAACACCGTCCTCCAGGACGACCCCCGGCTCACCACTCGGCTGGCCAAGGAGGACGTGGCCCATCCCCTCCGGGTGATCCTGGACAGCCGGGGGCGCATCCCCCTGTCGGCCCGGGTGTTCGATCCCCGGCTCCCGGGCCAGACCTTGGTGGCCACCACCGAGGCCATGCCCCGGACCCATCGACAGGCCCTGGAGGCCCAGGGGGTTCGGGTATGGTCCCTGCCCGGGTACCGGGGGAAAGTGGACCTGGTGGCCCTCCTGGCCAGGCTGGGCCAGGAGGAGATCACCAGCGTCCTGGTGGAGGGCGGCGGCACCGTGCTCGGCGCCCTCTTCGCCCACGGGCAGGTGGACAAGGTGACGGCCATCGTGGCTCCACAGATCGTGGGCGGACGTGGAGCCCCCACCCCCGTGGGCGATCCCGGCGTGGCCACCATGGATCGGGCCTGGCGGCTCACCGCTCTGGAGGTTCGGCACCTGGGCCCAGATGTGGCCCTCATCGGCTACCCGGCCCCTGCGGAGTGTCCCGATCCGGGCTCTCTGCCGAGGATGCTGGGGGCAGAGGAACCCGGGAACGAGTCGGGATACCCCCGAGGCCACAGCACCCCATAGGGAGCACAGGATGTTCAGCGGCATTGTCGAGGAGATGGGCCGGGTACGCCGGCTGGAACGTCGAGGCGCTGCCGGCAGGCTGGAGGTGGAGGCCCTCCAGGTCCTGGCCGACACCCGGATCGGCGACAGCCTCGCGGTGAACGGCGTCTGTCTGACCGTCACCGAGGCCGGGCATGGACGGTTCGCCGTGGATCTCTCGCCGGAGACCCTGTCCCGGACCACGTTGGGGGCCCTGGTCCCCGGTGACCGGGTCAACCTGGAACGCAGTCTGGCCGTCGGCGGCCGCCTGGGCGGACACTTCGTCCAGGGCCACGTGGACGGGGTGGGGCAGGTCCGCTCCGTCCGCTCCCAGGGAGAGGGCCGAGCCCTGGTCTTCGCCGCGCCGCCCGAGGTGATGCGCTACGTGGTGGTCAAGGGCTTCATCGCGGTGGACGGCATGAGCCTCACCGTGGTGGACCGGTTGCGGGATGGCTTCAGTGTGGCCTTCATCCCCCACACCCTGGCCCACACGGTGGCAGGCGCCTACCGGGTAGGCACTCGAGTGAACCTGGAGGCCGACATCCTGGGCAAGTACGTGGAGCGTTTCCTGGCCAGCCCTGTCGAGGGCAGGAACAGGATGCCAGCGGCCTGGATCGCCCAGGCCGAGAGGATGGGGAGGGAACGGCCGTGAGCTGGGCGAGCATTCCAGAGGCCTTGGCCGAGCTCCGGGCCGGGCGGATGATCCTGGTGGTGGACGACCCGGACCGGGAGAACGAAGGGGATCTGGTGATGGCCGCGGAGAAGGTGACCCCAGAGGCCGTCCATTTCATGGCCGTCCACGGCCGGGGGCTGATCTGCGTGCCCCTGCCCCGGGAACGAGCCCAGCGCCTGGACCTGGCGCCCATGGTCCCCCCCGAGGAGAACACCACCGGCTTCGGCACGGCCTTCACCGTGTCCGTCGATGCCCGACAGGGGATCACCACGGGCATCTCCGCCCACGACCGGGCCCGGACCATCCAGGTGTTGGCAGATCCCTGCAGCCAGGCCGAGGACCTGGCGCGGCCAGGCCACGTCTTCCCCCTGGTGGCCCGGCCTGGCGGGGTGCTGAGCCGGCCAGGCCACACCGAGGCCGCGGTGGACCTGGCCCGGCTGGCTGGCCTGGAGCCGGTGGGGGTCATCTGCGAGGTCCTGGCCGAGGACGGACGCATGGCCCGCCTGCCCGAGCTGACACGCCTCGCGGATCGGCATGGCCTGGCCCGGATCACCGTGGCTGCCCTGGTCGAACACCTCCGGGCCCGGCCCCCAACCGTGCGACGGGCCGCGGAGGCCTGCCTGCCCACCCGCCACGGCACGTTTCGGCTCCGGGTCTACCTGGAACCGGGCACCGGACGGGAACACCTGGCCCTGTTCCGGGAGCCCCTCCCAGGCTCCGAACCGGCATTGGTCCGGGTCCACTCCGAGTGCCTGACAGGAGAGGTCCTGGGATCCCTGCGCTGTGACTGCGGGCCCCAGCTCCAGGAGGCCCTGGCCCGGATGGGGGAGGCGGGCCAGGGGGTGCTCATCTATCTGCGCCAGGAGGGACGGGGCATCGGACTGGTGGACAAGATCCGGGCCTATGCGCTCCAGGAACGAGGGCTGGACACTGTGGAGGCCAACCAGGCCCTGGGCCTACCGGTGGACGCCCGAAGCTACGCGGTGGCCGCGGCCATCCTGGCCGACCTGGGCGTGCACCGGGTGCGGCTGCTCACCAACAACCCCCACAAGTGCCAGGGGCTGCGGGCACATGGGATCCAGGTGGTGGAACGGGTGCCCTTGGTGGTGGACCCGGACTCCTCGCACGGCCGCAGATATCTGTGGGCCAAGCAGCACAAACTGGGCCATCTGCTGGGGCTGGATCCCCCTACTCTTGAGGAGACAGGACCATGGGAACGGTGTACGAGGGAATGCTGAACGGCGCGGGGCTGCGCTTCGCGCTGGTGGTCTCCCGGTTCAACCACTTCATCACCCGCTCGCTGCTGGAGGGAGCCCAGGACACCCTGCATCGCCACGGCGTGGCCCCCGAGGACGTGGACGTGGTGTGGGTGCCCGGCGCGCTCGAGATCCCACCGGTGGCCCGACAGCTGGCCCACAGCGGGCGCTACCACGCGGTCGTCTGCCTGGGCGCGGTGGTGCGGGGCGCGACCCCCCACTTCGACTACGTGGCGGGCGAGGCGGCCAAGGGCATCGCGGCCGCCGCCCTGGAGGCCGAGGTGCCCGTGGTCTTCGGCGTGTTGACCACCGACACGCTGGAACAGGCGGTGGAACGGGCCGGCACCAAGGCCGGCAACAAGGGAAGCGAGGCAGCCCTGGCCGGGCTGGAGATGGCGAACCTGATGCGGGTGTTGCCGACGAGGTGCGTTCCCTCCCCAGAGCCCGAACCCCCGCCGGCGACGGGGGCAGGCACAGAGGACTCGGCTATCGGAACGCGGCCAACAGCCCCCCCAGGGTGAGCCAGTAGTAGACGATGAAGGCCCCGGCCAGGATCATCAGCACCGCGCCCGCAGGCCGCATGTAGGGCAGGATCCGGCGCAGCACCCCCAGGAGGGCGCCCTCGAACAGGGTGATGCTGATGGTCAGGACCAGGATCACGGTCCCCATCCCCAGGGCGTAGAGCACGAACTGGGAGACCGCGCCCAGGAAGCTGGCCCGGGCCATGCTGCTGCCCACCACGGCCAGGAAGATGGGAAGGGTGCAGCTCAAAGAGGCGGTGGCGTAGGTGATCCCGAACAGGAAATAGCTCCGCACGCCCGGCTGACGGACGTCCCCTACCGGGGCCGCCAGCCGATCCCCCAGGGGGGCGTACAGGGTTCCGCCGGCCAGGACCCAGGCGCCGGCCCCCACCAGGAGGACGCCGATGACCAGGGCGATCCAGGGGAACAGGGCAATGAGCACCCGGGCGCCCGCGCTGATGAGCAGCCCCACGGTGCCGAAGAGCAGCACGAAACCCGCGGTGACCAGCAGGCTCACCAGATAGGCCTGCCCCATGCGCCGGTCCGGATGGCCGGCCCCGGCCTCGCCGGTGCCCAGGTAGAGCCCCAGGTAGGCAGGCAGCATGGCGAAGCCACAGGGGTTCACGGCCGCGGCCATGCCGGCCCCGAAGGCATAGCCCAGGGGAAGGATGTCGGTGATGCCCCCCAGGAAGACATTGGAGGTCGCGGCCAGCCGTTCCACGCTGCCGGTCAGGGCGCTGGGATTGGTGCCCGTGGCCAGGCTGCCGCCCACGGCCAGGGCCAGTACCCCTGCGGTCACGCTCCCCGCCACCGCCCAGGAACGCCATCGAGCCCCTGCCAACGCTCCCCGCCCGGAAAGCGGGGCCGTTTTCTCCACAGCGGACATCGCCCTCTCCCCTTCCATGGTCGCTGAGATTCCGTCCAATGCACGGGGGCACCCTGGAGAGGAGCCCCCGAGAGGGTGGCCCCCTGGCTCCAGGATATACCCTGTATCCCACCCCAAGGTCAAGTCCTGCAGAGGCCCGGAACCCCTGGCCCGCTGCCAGCCCCAGGGAGGACGCCTGGAGAGCCGCGCAGATGCTCCATCGAGTCCCCTGTTCGGACAGGGAGAAGGCCGGGGAGAGTCCCTGAGGGGGCTGCCCAGATAATAGAACGAGGCCTCCCGGACCCGGGTGGCTCCTGGGAGGCCTCGGGCACCACCGATACCGGCATGCCGGCGGAAGGCAAGGCCGGACGACCGCAGGCTCAGAACAGGTTCAGGAGCCCGCTGCCGAAGGCGCCGGCGAACACCAGGCTCACGATGCTCATCAGCTTGATGAGGATGTTCAACGAAGGGCCACTGGTGTCCTTGAAGGGATCGCCCACCGTGTCGCCCACCACCGCGGCCTTGTGGGGATCGGAGCCCTTGCCCCCCAGCTCCCCGGTCTCGATCCACTTCTTCGCGTTGTCCCAGGCGCCACCGGCATTGGCCATCATCACCGCGAGCATGAAGCCCGAGGCGATCGCGCCCACCAACAGGCCGGCCAGGGCCTCCGCGCCCAGCAGGAAGCCCACCAGCAGGGGCACCAGCACGGCCATCGCGCCGGGCACCATCATCTCCCGCAGGGCTCCCTCGGTACTGATGGCCACGCAGCGTCGGTAGTCCGGCTTGGCTTTGCCCTCCATCAGGCCCGGGATCTCCTGGAACTGGCGGCGGACCTCCATCACGATCTCCTGGGCAGCCTTGCCCACTGCGGTCATGGTCATGGCCGAGAAGAGGAAGGGCAGCATGGCGCCGATCAGGATCCCCGGCAGCATGACCGGGTCCAACAGATTCAGGCGCTCCAGCCCTGCAGCCTGGGTGTACGCGGCCATCAGGGCCAGCGCGGTCAGCACCGCGGAGCCGATGGCGAAGCCCTTGCCCGTGGCCGCGGTGGTGTTGCCCAGGCTGTCCAACGCGTCGGTTCGCTCCCGCACCTCGGGGGGCAGGTGGCTCATCTCCGCGATGCCGCCGGCATTGTCGGCCACCGGGCCGTAGGCATCGGTGGCCAAGGTCACGCCCAGGGTGCTCAACATGCCCACCCCGGCCAGGGCCACCGCGTACAGCCCGCCCTCCAGGCCGCCCAGGGTCCAGGCCAGGAGGATGGCCACCGCCACGATGAGCACCGGGAAGAGGGTGCTCTGCATGCCCACGGCCAGGCCGCGGATGATCAGGGTGGCCGCGCCGGTCTTGGCCGCCTCTGCGATGGTCTGGGTGGGCTTGTAGGTGTACGCGGTGTAGTATTCCGTGGAGTAGCCGATGCCGATGCCCGCGAGCAGCCCCACCACGATGGCCCCGAAGTAGCTCCAACTGGAGCCACTGAGCAGGATGACCGCCGCGGAGAAGAGCAGGACCAACCCGGAGGCCCCCCACACGGAGCGCCGCAGCGCGTTCAGAAGGGCCTCCTGCGCGGCCCCCTCCTCGGCCCGGACCAGGAAGACACCGATGATCGCGGCCAGGATGCCCACGGCCGCGACCAGAAAGGGCAGGGCGATGCCGGCCGGGCCCGCGACGATGGCCCCCAGGGTGGCCGCCGCGATGATGGAGCCGGTGTAGCTCTCGAAGAGATCCGCGCCCATGCCGGCCACGTCGCCCACGTTGTCGCCCACGTTGTCCGCGATGACCGCGGGGTTCCGAGGATCGTCCTCGGGAATCCCCGCCTCCACCTTGCCCACCAGGTCCGCGCCCACGTCCGCGGCCTTGGTGTAGATGCCGCCGCCCACCCGGGCGAAGAGCGCGATGGAGCTGGCACCGAAGCCAAAGCCCGTCAGATAGGCGATGTTGCCGTCGAAGAGGAAGTAGAGCGCGGTCATGCCCAGCAGGCTGAAGCTCACCACGGCCAGGCCCATGATGGAGCCGCTGCGGAAGGCCACCCGCAGCCCCTCGTCCAGGCTGCGACTGGCTGCCGCCGCGGTGCGGACGTTGGCCCGGACCGCGGTGAACATCCCCAGGTAGCCCGCCGCGCCGGAAGCCACCGCGCCCAACACGAAGCAGACCGCGGTCGGCCAGTTGATGAAGGCCGCGATGACGACGGCCACCACCACCACAAAGCCGGCCAGGAAAGTGTACTCCCGATTGAGGAAGGCTGCGGCGCCCTCCTGGATGGCCTGGGCGATCTCCTGCATGGTCTGGTTGCCCGCGTCCGCGCGCAGCACCATGCGCATCTGGAGCACGATGTAGACAATGCCCAGGACCGCCACCGCCAGAGCAAACCCGATGGCACTGGTTCCGGTCAACAAGGTCCCTCCTCCTTTTGGGTGCTAGAACGGCCCGATGGGGAACGGTGCAACCACGGCCTCCGAACGAGTCGCCGACCCACCAGGGGCGACGGCCCTCGGACAGCCCGGCTGAAATGGAGACGGCCTCTGCAGATCTCCTCCGGTGCAGAAGCCGTCGTCCATCCGGCCACGTCCTTGTAGCGCTGGGATCGCGCCGCCCGATCCGGGCAACCGGCGCGCCGATTTGTGGTCGCTTTCACAAGACCGATTGGGATATTGTAGTCCCTCGCAAGGTCTCAAGTCAAATCGACAGACCCGGTCCAATCGACCGATCAAGCCCCATCGACAGACGATGTGGAGACACAGATGATCTGGCCGAGGCGTGGGGGGTTCATCCCGACGCAGCCCAGAGCCGGCGGTAGTGGTAGTAGTGGACCAGGATGCGCTGGATGTAGGTGCGGGGTTCACCGATGGGCAACAGCTCCACAAAGAGGGTGTCGTCGTTGCCATACCGTTCCCGCCAGGCACGGACGTTTCCAGGCCCCGCGTTGTACCCCACCAGCGCGGAGACCCAACGGCCGTCCGTGTACTCCCGCACCCAGGCCAGGTAGTAGCTTCCGAAGCGGACGTTCAGATGGGGGCGGTAGATCAGCGCGTTCCGGTAGGTCGGATGGCCCAGCCGCTCCGCGATCCAACGGCCTGTGTCGGGGATGATCTGCATCAGGCCCTGGGCGGCCGCCGAGGAGCGGGCCCCCTCTTCGAAGAGGCTCTCCTGGCGGACCAGGCTGTAGAGGAGCAGGGGGTCGATGTCGTACTCCTGGGCTGCGGGCTCGATGAGCTCGGCGAAATAGCGGGGGTAGAGCAGACGCTGGAGGAAGAGGGGGGCATCCTGGATCCGCCGGGCCGGGCTCTGATCCAACAGCGCGGCCGTGGCCCGGATGCTCAGGCTGTAGGTCTCCAGGGCCTGGAAGTGGCGTGCCAGGCCGTAGAGGGCCACGGGATCGTCCCGATAACGGCGATAGGTCCGCTCCAGCAGGCGCAAGGCCTCGCTCCGCCGCCCCAGGTCCAACAGCAGCTCTCCGTTGCGCAGGTCCGGATCCCGGGCCACGGCCGGGGGCAGAGGATCCCAGCCCTGCGGCGGGGCAGGGAGCCAGGTGGCCAACCAGGCCTGGGCCCGCTCCGGGCTGCCGTCGTCCCCGGGCAGGGTGGTCGGGGGGGCCTGGATCGCGGCCGCGGCCGCGAAGATGGCCTGCCCCGGGTCTGCCCCTCCTCGGCGGAGGGCCACCGCGGCCAACACGCCGTAGTAGCTCTCCGGCGCCCGGGCCACCAGCTCCTCCCAGGTCGCCCGGGCCTCGGCCCTTCGCCCCAGGGCTGCCTGGGCCCGGCCCAGCCAATAGGTGGCCGCCTCCCAGGAGGTGCCGGAGGCGGATCCGCGACGGCGGGCAAAGGCCGCGGCCGCGTCCTCGTAGCGCCGGTTCACCAGAGCGCTCATCCCCAGCACCGAGAGGGCGTCCCCGGCCTGACGGCTGGCCGGGAAGCTGTCGGCCAGGGCCCATACGTCCGCGGCGAGCTCCGGGTACGCGTCCTCCGCCAGGGCCGAGAGGACACTGCGCCACAGGGCCTCCGGTGCCAGGGGATCGGCGGGATGCTCCCGGGCAAAGGTGCGGTAGAGCCGACGTCCCTGGACGGAATCCCCCCGGAGGATGGCCAGCCGGGCCCGTTCCAGCCAGGCCTCTCCGTAGCATGCACAGCTCCTGTAGGCCTCCAGCACCCGAACCAGGGCCGACTCGGCCGGGGCCCAGTGGCCCATCCCCATGTGGGCCCGGGCCAGGCCCAACCAGGCCTCGCCCCGACGGGGATCCTCCAGAGGGGCCAGGGCCAGGAAACGCTCGTAGGCCCGGACTGCGGGGGCGTAGGCCTCGGCCTGGAGATCGATGTATCCCCGGAGGAACTCGTCGACCGCCACGTTCCGCCTCACCAGCTCCACCAGGGCCCGATATGCGGCCGGCTCCTCGGGCCGCTGGTCCAGCGCGGCCTGCCAGTGGGCGATGGCCCGCTCCGCCTCGCCGGCCCCATCCCAGGCCATGCCGGCCCGGTAGTGGATGCGGGTCCGATAGCCCGGACGTCGGCTCCGTTCCAGGATGGCCTCGTAGACCTGGGCCGCGTCGGCCCAACGGCCCTGCGCCTCCCGGATCCCGGCCACCGTCTCCAGGTGGCGCACCTGGTCCACCCGATCCACAGCCAGCTCCGCGGCCCGTTGGAAGGCCTGGGCCGCCCGCTCCAGATCGCCGGCCTCCTGCCAGACCTGGCCGATGATGGGCTCCACCACCTCCCCCAGCTCGGGACGGTGTTCCAGGAAGGCCCGATACGCGGCCACGGCCTGGCTGGGGCGGCCCAAGGCGGCCAGGGCCTCGCCCCGGAGGAAGAGGGCTCGCACCCGCCGGTCGTCCTCCTCGGCCAGGCCGGCCCCGTCCGCGAGGAAGCGGTCCAGCATGGACAGGGCCTCGGCCGGGCGCTCGTCGGCCAGGTAGGATTCGGCCAATCGGTAGCGGGCGAGGAGCCGTTGGGTGGGCGAGGCCTGGGGATCCTGGGCAAGGGCCTGGAGCAAGGCCTGTTCCTGGGTGTAGTAGCCGTATCGGTGGAGATGGGCCGCCTGGGCCAGGCGCTGATCCACGGAGGGCTGGGCAGACCGCGCGCCGGGCCCCGGAGGAGAGCCGGACACCGGTGGGGCGTCCTCGGGGACGGAGGGGGAGGTGGGGGTGTAGGTGGCCACTGGGCGACCGGGCCGCTCCCCGGCCGGGGGGTTGTCCTGTTTCCAGGCACATTGGCCCAGCCCCCAGGCCAGGACCAACACGGATACCATTCCCAGGACGTAGGCGCTGCGACGAGCCACGGAGCCCTCTACGTGTTCACGTGGGCCATGTCCGAGGCAGAGTCCGGCGCCCGGCCCCACCGGGCCAGCAGGAGGGCAGCCACCAGCGCCCCGAGGAAGCCCAACAACTGGGACACCCGGATCCCGGCCACGGTCTCCGGGTTGGCCACAAAGGCATCCGCCACCAGGCGGAGCAGTCCATAGCCCAGGAGAGCCTGTCCCAGGAAGCGGCTGGGGCGGTCCACGTCGCCTCGCCACCACAGGAGCCCGGCCAGAAGCCCCATGCCCCCGGCCCGATAGAGGCCCACCGGATGCCGGATCGCGTCGAAGGAGGCCACCCCCCAGGGCAGGGAGGTGGGCGTGCCCAACACCCGCCCGGTCAGGAACGCGCCGACCTCCAGGAGGGCGCCCGCCACCAGGAGGGCACAGGCCAGGGCCGCCAGGACAGGCAGGGGAGCCATCCGGCGGAGGAGCATGTAGCCGTATCCGGCCACCCCGGCAGCCACCAGGCCGGGTCCGAGCAGGAGGCCGCCCGGCCGGATGCTCACCAGGAGCCAAGGATCGCCGCGGTAGAGAGGCCAGAACTGGACCACATGGGCGAAGCGGGCTACAATGAGGGCAGCGGCCAATGCAACCACCCCCAGATTCCATGTCCGCTCCTCCGACAGGCCCAGCCGCCCCCCCACCTTCGCGAGGACGCCCAGGCCGAGCCAGCCGGCCAGCACGGCCAACAGGGGCGGGATGGACACGGAGAAGGGACCCAGGGACAGGATGGGGGACATAGGCGTTCGTCGTTCAGCTCGTCTCGGCCCATCGGGACGACGTTCCGGAGACGATTTCAGGGAAAGGGACCGAAGAGATGCGTGTGCTTGTGACCGGCGGGGCCGGCTTTCTCGGCAGCCACCTCTGCGATCGGCTGCTGGCCGAGGGCCATGAGGTCATCGCCATGGACAACCTGCTGACCGGCACCACGGACAACATCACCCACCTGGCCGGCCATCCCCGCTTCACCTTCATCCACCACGACGTGACCCACTACATCTACGTGAAAGGCCACCTGGACGCGGTGCTCCACTTCGCCAGCCCGGCCAGCCCCGTGGACTACCTGGAGCTCCCCATCCAGACCTTGAAGGTGGGCAGCCTGGGCACCCACAACGCCCTGGGGCTGGCCCTGGCCAAAGGGGCCCGTTTCCTGCTGGCCAGCACCAGCGAAGTCTACGGCGACCCGTTGGTCCACCCCCAGGATGAGGACTACTGGGGCAACGTGAACCCCATCGGCCCTCGCGGTGTGTACGATGAGGCCAAGCGCTTCGCGGAGGCCATGACCATGGCCTACCACCGAGCCCATGGCGTGGACACCCGGATCGTCCGCATCTTCAACACCTACGGGCCGCGGATGCGCATCAACGACGGGCGGGTGGTGCCCAACTTCATCCGACAGGCCCTCCGGGGAGAGCCGCTGACCGTCTACGGCGATGGAAAGCAGACCCGTTCCTTCTGCTATGTGGACGACCTGATCGAGGGCATCTACCGGCTGCTGATGAGCGACCAGGTGGAGCCGGTCAACATCGGCAACCCCGCGGAGATGACCATCCTGGAGTTCGCGGAGCGCATCAACGCCCTGACAGGCAACCCCGCCGGCATCGTGTTCAAGCCCCTGCCGGTGGACGACCCCCAACAACGTCAGCCGGACATCACCCGGGCCCGAAAGCTCCTGGGCTGGGAGCCCAAGGTGGAACTCGAGCAGGGCCTTCGTCCCACCATCGCCTACTTCGCCGAGCGGCTGGGCATCCCCAACCCCCGGCTGGCCTGAGCTGCGCGCCCAGGCCCGCTCCAGAAGCCGCCCTCGGACGGCGAAGACCCGAGAGCCGGGGCACAGCCGGCACCGCCGCGGTTCAGTTCGCGAACAGATATCCCGTGGGCCCCCAGACCATCTGTTCGATCCGGGGCTGGCTCTCCACCATGTAGCGCAGGAGCTGGAGCTCGCGGGCCAGGAAGTGGTTGCCCAGGTCCAGCATCTCGGGCACCCCGGGCAGGGCCAGGATCCGCTGCTTGTCGGGGGCAGGGATCTGAAGGGCGATGGCCGTCAACAGGGCCAAGGTGGTGGGGTCCTCGGGCAACGGGTCCAACGGCAGTTTGACCCCGGTGGCCTTGGCCAACAGCTCCACGTAGGCCAGGATCTTGGGGCGGATCCGCAGGGCCTGTTGGAGGGCCAGCCGGGTATCGCCGTTGACCACTGGATAGTGGCGTACCTGGCCCGTCAGGTAGGATCGAGCGTGGGGATTCAGCTCCTGGATGCGGAAGCGCTGGGTCCCGGCCACCATGATGTCCATCCGGCCATCCGGGTGGCGCTTCACCTTGGTGATGCGGGCAGCCGTGCCCACCGAGTAGGGTTCGGCCGGCCCGCCGACCTCTTTGCCCCGGCGGATCAGGACAACGCCGAAGGGGATCTTCTCCTCCAGACAGCGCTCCACCATCTCCAGGTACCGGGGTTCGAAGATGTGCAGCGGCATCATCATGCCCGGAAACAGCACCGTCTGGAGGGGAAAGAGCGGCATGTCCATGGGCGGTGTCCAGTGGGTCTCACGGGCCCCGGAAGGGCTCCTTGGATCGTTGCGGTGCATTCTCATCGTCGGGTTCCATCCCTCTAGCTCTCGTTCACCGTCTCGGCCACACTGGCCAGCTCCTTGTCGTCCACCTTCATCAGTTCCCGCAACACGGTGGTGGCGAACGCCCCCTTGGGCAGGAAGAAGGCCACCTGAAGCCCCTCGGGATGGGGCTCCACCGTCAGCTCCTCCAACAGCAACCGGCCCAGGCGCCGGGTCCCGGTGAGGCCGGCCGCGCCCAGCTCCTGGAGGCTCAGGCCGCTCTCGGCCAGCACACGCCGCTCCAGCTCGCCGGCCTCTGCCTGGGCCTCCCACATCTTGGGCCCATAGATGGGCGCGGTGAAGGAGATCTCCTGGGCCGTATACCGGGGCTGCTCGGCCTGGACGTCCCGCACCTCGAAGAGGCCGCCGGTCGCGTGCTTCTTGGCGATGTCTCCGGCCAGCAGGCGGTCGAACCATCCCATCTCCAACCGATAGGCCAGGTACCGGTTGCACAGATAGCTCTGGACGCTGGCCAACAGCAGGGAACGGAGCCAACGGTCCTTGAGCCGACGCCGGCCCAGGAGGAGCTCCAGGCCCCGGCGCACGTTGTCCCCATCCAGGCCCAGCCGTTGAGGCCCGTAGTAGTTGGGCAGCCCCCGCGCCCGGAGGACCTGGACGATGGCCTGGGCTCGGGCCATGGCCTCGTCGGGGGAAAGGTCCAACTGGCTCACTACGATGGTGAACCGGTTCCCCAGCAGGTGGCCCTTCTTCAGCTTGTTGCGGTGCAGCCGAGCCCAGTTCACGGTCACCGGCAGCTCCCGGGCGATGCGCTGGGCGGCCTCCTCCGGGAACTCCGGAGGCACGTGGCCCACCTGGATGCTCAGGGTCTGGGTGGTGCGGGCGTACTTGTCCTTCATGCCGGCAAAGCCCACGGCCCGGTTCGAGACCTGGAAGAGGCGGGCCAGCCGCTGCTGCACCTCCCGGGTGGTCATCCCCTCCTTGGTGATGTTCACGTAGAGATGCTGGCCCTGGCCCAGGGGCGGGTACAGGGGCACCTCCTCCACCACAAAGTGGGCCGGGGTGGCCCGCAGACGACCGCCGACCCCGGGCAGGCCCTCGGTGATGTAGGGCCATTGGAACTTGAAGCGTCGGGGGACCGCCACGGAGCCGTCGTCCTGGATCCAGACCACAGGCGCCCGCCCCACCCCGGGAAGAGCCCCCGCCGCCGCCTCCTCCCTCGAAGGGGGCTGGGAACCTATCGGGATATCCTCGACCGAGATCGGGCGTTCGCTGTCCACGGTTCCACTATACCATGTCCGGTCCGGCACGAGAAGGAAGCCATGTTCCAGAATTCACGGGTGTCCGGGGGCCAGGATCCGGATCTGGCCCACCCACTTGACCTGGCGCAGGGCATCGTCCCGGTCGTCGGGCACGATCAGCCGCACCAACCCTTCTGCTCGGGTCATGGGCCGACCGTCCACCTGGTAGGCCAGCAACGCGGGCCGCGCCTCCCGGTCCACCTCCGCATGGCCCAGGGTGGTGCCGAACCCGTCGCCGCTGATCACCTGGACCTGGGCCCAGGGCCGATGGCCCCAGCAGCGGCGGATGAGGTCTGCCAGCCGCGCCCCCTGGAAGGTGAACGGGCCAGAGGTGCCGTGGCCGGTGCTCACGATGTAGCAGCCGTCCACCGCGATGGAGGGCAGGGTCTGCAACGCGGCCAGGTCCATAGGATGGATCCGACCGTCCGGGGTGAGCACCCGAAAGGAGGGATCCGGGGAAGGGGGATCCGGATTGGGGTCGTGGCGATGGCCGTGCATGCTGGGCGCGAACTCCTGAGCTCCCCGTCTGGCAGATCGGTCTCCCGGTCAACGTCCTCGGAAAACAGGCCTCCGTTTCTCCAGGAACGCGCGGATGCCCTCCTGGTAGTCCTGGGTGTTGAAGCAGGCGTCGGGAAGTTGGAGCTCCTCGTTGTCCAGGTCCACCAGGTCGGGCTTGCGCAGCACCGTGGCCAACATCTGCTTGTGCCAACGCTGCACCAGGGGGGCCAGCTCGGCCATCTGGGCAGCCAGCTCATCCACCTGGGCGTCCACCCTGTCCAGGGGCCACACCTGGTTGAGGAACCCCATGTTGTGGGCCTGGGCAGCGTCCACCAGCCGGGCGGTCATGAGCAGGTCGGTGATGGCACTCAGGCCGATGAGGGCCACAAAACGGTGCAGGCTTCCGTAGCCCACCAGGGTACCCAGCCGGGCCACCGGCAGCCCCAGGACCGCGTTGTCCGCCCCGATCCGCAGGTCGCAGTGGCCGGCCAACAGGAAGCCACCGCCCACGCAGTAGCCCTTGATCTTGGCCACCACGGGCTTGCCCAGCCGTTCCAGGGCCTGAAGGGCCTGCTCCACCCGCTGATTGTAGATCTTGGCCTGCCACGCGTTGCTGCGCCGCTCGTCGAACTCCCGGATGTCGCCCCCCGCGCTGAAGGCCTGGTCTCCGGCCCCCTGGATCACCACCACCCGCACCTGGGGGTCCAGGTCCAAGGCCTGGCACAGCTCTGCCAACCGCGTCCACATGGCCAGGTCCAGCACGTTCCGCTGTTCCGGTCGGTTGATGGTGATGGTGGCCACAGCCCGGTCCACGTGCAACAGCAGAGAATCCACAGGGCACACCTCGAGAGACCGATGGACAGGGTGAGGGTGGAGCCACGAGCGGGCATCAAGGGGGGTCGGCTTGCCGGACAGCCCCCCAGCCCCTAGCATACTGGGGATGTGGAGGTTCCGTCAAACCGGTCACACCATGTTATAATGCCGGGCCATGCAGCGTTCACCATCCCCAGGGCGGGCTGCCCGCCTTCTGCCGGTGTGGTTGATCCTGGCCCTGGCGTTGGCCGGATGCGCGGCCAATGCCCGGGCCAATGTGCTGGGATATCTCCTGGAGCAGCGACGAGGGCTGTTGCCGCCTCGTCCCCATGTGGGACCTCGGGCCGGGCTGGTGGGTCAGGTGGTGGATGGGGCCACGGGGCAGCCCCTGAGGGGCGCCACCGTGGTGGTGGGCCAGCGGTACGGAACGCCCCACTGGGGGGTCACCGACGAGAACGGATGGTACACCATCCAGGGCATTCCGCCCGGGCTGTACATCCCGGCCGCGGTGGCGCCGGGCTACGACGAGGCGATCCCCCGGGACGGGCTCGGCCTGCCCTGGTTGGTGGAGCTGGAGGGTGGGGCCTGGGCCCGGGCACCCACCATCCGGCTCCCCCGCCGAAGGCCGCCTCCGCTGCCGACCCCCCTTCCCCAGGCTGTGCGGCTGGAGGCCGGCCAGGTCTCCTCGGTCACGGCCCCGTTTCCGGAAGGGGCCAGAGCCCTGCGACAGCGTTTCCGCTTCCGGTACCGGGGAAGCTGGGTGGACACCCTGCGTCTCTATCGTCCCGAGACCCTCCGGGGCGATGAGCCGCTGCTCTTCGCGGTCTACCCGGGCGTGATCGACGGCTGGGAACCGGTGAACGTGGCCTTCGCGGACGCGGGCTTCGTGGTGGTGGCCATCGGCCCCATCGGCGCCCGAGGGGTGGACGTGGACGCCCACGCCCAGGACGCCCGGGTGGCCCTGGCACTGGCCCGAGGAGGCTTCCTCGGGGTGGATCTGGCGGAGAGGCCGGCGGTGGCCGTGGGGGGCAGCTTCAGCAGTGCGGTCCTCTACCGGCTGCTCCGGGACGAACGGGCCCAGTTCCGCTCCTGGGTGACCGTGGGGGGCATCGCAGACGCCTTCGCAGGGGCCGCGGCCTTCTACCGGGGCGAGCTGGAGATCCCCGAGAACTACCGACTGGTCATCCCGGCCCTGGGGCCGGCCAACCTGAACCCGCTGCCCTATCTGCGCTACTCGCCGGTGTACAACCCCCAGGAGCTGCCGAGCACCCTGATCATCCACACGGACGCGGACCGGGTCCTGCCTATCCAACAGGCCTGGGCCCTGGAGGCCGCCCTCCGGGCCGCGGGCGTCCCGGTCCGGGTCTTCTACTACCGGGATGTGAGCCACTACCTGCAGATCGGCGAGAACATCACCGAGGCGGGCAAGGCCATGTACCACCAGGTAGTGGCCTTCATCCGTGAGAGCACAGGCCCGCAGACCGGACCTGGAGGAGAAGGAGGAGACGCGCCATGAAGACGGCTCTGATCACCGGCGTCACCGGACAGGACGGAAGCTACCTGGCCGATTTCCTGCTGGAGAAGGGCTACCGGGTGGTGGGGATGGTCCGACGAACCAGCACCATCAACTTCGACCGCATCAAACACATCCAGGACCGGATCGAGATCGTCCAGGGCGATCTGCTGGACCAGGTGAGTCTCATCCGCATCCTGCAGGAATATCGGCCGGATGAGGTCTACAACCTGGCCGCGCAGAGCTTCGTGCCCACCAGCTTCAGCCAACCCGTGCTCACAGGAGAGTTCACCGCGCTGGGCGTCACCCGCCTCCTGGACGCCATCCGCATCGTGGATCCCGCCATCCGCTTCTACCAGGCCTCCAGCAGCGAGATGTTCGGCAAGGTCCGGGAGGTCCCCCAGAACGAGTCCACCCCCTTCTACCCCCGCAGCCCCTACGGCGTGGCCAAGGTCTACGGCCACTGGATCACCGTCAACTACCGGGAGAGCTACCACATCTTCGCCTGCTCCGGCATCCTGTTCAACCACGAGAGCCCCCGCCGAGGCCTGGAGTTCGTGACCCACAAGATCACCAACGGCGTGGCCCGGATCAAGCTGGGACTGGACCAGGAGCTGCGCCTGGGCAACCTGGAGGCCCGGCGAGACTGGGGCTACGCGCCGGACTACGTGCGGGCCATGTGGCTCATGCTCCAACAGGACACGCCGGACGACTACGTCATCGCCACCGGAGAGACCCACAGCGTCCGGGAGTTCGTGGAGGAGGCCTTCGGGTACGTGGGCCTGGACTGGCGGGAATACGTGGTGGAGGACCCCCGGTTCTACCGCCCGGCCGAGGTGGACCTGCTGGTGGGCGACGCCAGCAAGGCCCGGCAGGTCCTGGGATGGGAGCCCTCGGTGAGCTTCCAGGAGCTGGTCCGCCTGATGGTGGACGCAGACCTGGAGGCCTGGCGGCGTCGCCTGCGACAGGAAGCAGCCCTGAACGAGAGCCATTGACCCCTGGAGCCATCCCCGTGCCGGTCTACGAGAGCTGGGTCTCCATCATCCACTACATCCTCTCCCGCCCCCGCCATTCCCTCCGCCGGGGAACAGGACGGCCGACCGTGTTGCTGGTCCACGGGGCCGGGCTGGACCTGTGGAGCTGGCCTCCCCAGGTGCGCCGCCTGGCGGACACCATGGTCTACGCGGTGGACCTGCCCGGCCACGGCCAGTCCGGCGGCCAAGCCCGAGCGTCCATCCAGGACTACGCGCAGGACCTCCACGATTTCGTGCGCCACGAGGGCATCACCGCACCGGTGCTGGTGGGCCACTCCATGGGCGGGGCCATTGCCCTGAGCTACGCCCTGGCACACCCCCACCGACTCCGGGGGCTGGGCCTGATCTCCACGGGTGCCCGGCTGGCCGTCGCGCCGGCCCTGTTGGAGATGCTGCGCACAGACCCGCGCCAGGCCGTCCGCCAGATCGTGGCCTGGGCCTACGGTCCCCACGCGGATCCGGGGCTGGTCTCCCTGGCCCAGGAACGGATGCAACAGGTGGATCCCCAGGTGATCCGCCAGGACTTCCTGGCCTGCGACCGCTTCGATGTCCGGGAACGGCTGGACGAGATCCAGGTGCCGGCCCTGGTCCTCTGCGGCAGCCAGGATCGGATGACACCACCCCCCCTCAGCCAGTACCTGGCAGACCATCTGCCCCACAGCCGCTACCACACCGTGGACGGCGTAGGCCACATGCTTCCCCTGGAAGCCCCCCAGGAAGTGGCCCAGTACCTGGCCCACTTCCTGGACGAGCTGGCCTCCTCGTCGACCTAGCCCCCCTGGACCAGGCTGTAGATGTAGACAACGGAGCCCAAGGTCATGTTGTAGACCGCATGGGCCACCATGGCCGTGCTGGTGTTGTGGCGCCGCCGCAGCCATCCGAACACCATGCCCACCAGGAAGACCAGCCCGGTGGACAGGGTGATGCCGTAGTTGCTGTGGGTCAGCGCGAAGAGACCGCTGGTGAAGACCAGCCCGAAACGGGGCTGCAGCGCCCCCCGAAAGACCGTCTCCTCGCCCAGGGCCGCGGAGAGCCCCAGGGTCAGGATGCCCGGGATCGAGGTCAGCAGAGGCCCCAACAACACTTCGGTCAACGACTCCACATCCGGGCTTGGGGCCAGCCCCACCGCGCTGGCCGCGGCCTCCAGGCCCGCCACCCCCACCACGCTGGCCAGGCCGAGCCCCGCCCCCAGCCCGAGCTGACGCCATGTCATCGGGACCACACCCAGCCGCTCCAGGGCCTGGCCCAGGGAACGCCGCACCGGCCATCCCACACCCACCAGGCCCCAGAAGGCCATGGTGGCCTGCTGGGCCCACAACACCCCGATCATCTCCTGGCCGGTCTCCTCCGCGGCCAGGGCCCGGCTGAGGGTATCCAGGCCGATACCCAGGGTGAAGGCCAGATTCATCACCACCAACATGGTGAAGGCCAGAGCCACCGCGTGGACAGGGCTCTCCGGATCCAGGGGCAGGAGACGGGCCACCCCCCGCCGAACCCCGGGCAGAAGCAGGAACAGGCCCACCAAGGCCGGGATCCACAGGGCCATGCCCACCGCGGGCAGGGAGGACAGGAGCCCCTCCATCTCCTCCGCCTGGATGCCCCACTGCGCGTAGAGCTCCAACAGCGGGGCCTGGGCCCCGGGGTTCCGTGCCATCAGGCCCACCCCCTGCAACGTGATCCCCACCAACGCCATGAACCCGTAGATCAGGACAAGCATCAGGTAGGCCAGGAAGGCCATGGGAGAACGTCCCGCCCCCTCTCGGAGCCGATCTCGTTCGGCCAGGTTGGCCAGGAAGATGATGGCGATGAAGGGCAGAAAGGTCACCAACACGGAGAACACCTGGGACATGGCTCGGCCTCTCTCGGGAGATCCGTGATAGCTTGCGGGGAACCTGTCCCCGCCGATCCTGGGGCTACTCTACGGGCTGGCAGGGAAAAGGTCAAATCCCCGGCACCGTTCCAGGGCCAGAACGGAGGAGCGGAGAACGGCGCACCCCTCCGCTTCCAAGCGGCAGCAAGGCTGCACCACCGTGCACAGCGCCCCACGACGTCCACAGCCACGCCCAAATGCATGATCAGCAGTTCACGAATTCGTAGCGGAGTCGGCATCCTCAGATGCCGATCCCAGAGGGGCGATGCCGCCGCATCGGAGGATGCTCACGCCTCCGTTTCGCTAAAATCGTGAACTACTTACTGAATGATTGGATTCACCGAAAAGCACATCGCCAGGATGGGTGGCCCAGAGCATTGGCCTGGAGCACCCGGGGGCTTCCACCACTTTTCTCTTCGGCAGAGCCACGATGCCATGGTCCTGGACGCAGAGCCAAGGCCCTGGCCCATGCAAAGCGATCTGCAAAGCCATTGTGTGCGGCAGGAAAAGAGCCTCGACAGGATCTCGGCTTTCACGTACAATGATCTCCATGCCGAAGCCCGAGCTCCAGAGGGCCTTCCTGTCCCTCAAGAGCGACCGCAGGACGATCACAGGACCGCGAGCCCAGTGCGCATTCTCCACGTCTACAAGGACTATGCCCCGGTCCTCGGTGGGATCGAGAACCACATCCGCTGGCAGGCCGAGGGGATGCGGGTCCGGGGCCACGACGTCCGTGTGCTGGTGACCGCCCCGGGCCCCCTCACCCGACAGGAGCAGATCCACGGCGTGCCGGTGACCAAGAGCGGCCGCCAGCTCCACCTCTCCTCCGCCCCCATCAGTCTGCAGATGCCCGGGCACCTCCGTCGACTTGGACGCGAGGCGGACATCGTCCACCTGCACGCACCCTACCCCCCCGGGGAGCTGGCCCAGCTCCTGCTCCGGGTGGGCCGCCGTACCGTCATCACCTACCACAGCGACATCGTCAGACAGGCCACCCTGCTCCGGCTCTACGGTCCGTTCCTGCGGGCGATCCTGCGCCGGGCCGATCGCATCCTGGTCTCCACCCCTCCCTACATCTGGAGTTCCCCCTTCCTGCGCCCCTTGGCCGAACACTGCCCCGAAAAGCTGACCGTGGTCCACTTCGGCATCGACATCGGCCGCTTTCGTGCCACGCCCGGGCTCCTGGAACAGGCCGAGGCCTGGCGAGCCCGGCTGGGCCCCGGGCCGTTGGCCCTGTTCGTGGGCCGGCTGCGCTACTACAAGGGGGTGGACATCCTGGTGGATGCCGTGGCCCAGGTGGAGGGACTGAGCTGTGCCATCGCGGGCCAAGGCCCCATGGCCCAGGCCATTGCCGCCCGGATCCGCGCCCGGGGCATCCACACCCGGGTCCACATGTTGGGCACAGTGCCGGACGAAACCCTGCCGGCCCTCTACCATGCCGCGGACATCTTCGTGCTGCCCTCGGTCCATCGGAGCGAGTCCCTGGGCATCGTGTTGCTGGAGGCCATGGCGGCAGGGCGGCCTCTCATCTCCACCGAACTGGGCACCGGCACCTCCTACGTGAACGTCCACGGGGAGACCGGCCTGGTGGTGCCGCCCGGGGACGTGGACGCCCTGGCCCAGGCCCTGGCCACCCTGGCCGGGGATCCGGCGCTCCGGGCCCGGTTCGGCCGCCAGGCCCAAGCCCGGGCCCAGGCCGAGTTCAGCCTGGAGCGGATGCTGGACCAGACCGAGGCCGTCTACCGGGAGATATTGGTCGGCCCCTGAGGGGCCACCTGCCCTCCGCGCGGGGCCACCGCCCAGGCCATCGCGGGGTTTCGGCCGCGGCCTGATATAATGGAGAACATCCTGGGAAGGAGCCCCCAACCGGGAACCCGGTCTCGCTCCGGGAGCCGTGGGAACCACGTTGGATAGCCATGGGAAACGATGCAGGCCATGCACCCGAGGTCGAAGCTGCAGGCATGGTGTGAGGGCATCATCGAGGCCGGCTGGCTGGCCGCCCTGGTGGTCGCGCCCCTCTTCTTCAACGTCTACTCCAGCCGGGTCTTCGAGCCGGACAAGATCGCGCTGGTCCGCTCCATCGCGCTGGTGATGCTGATGGCCTATCTGGTCAAGCTCCTGGACGGCGGCCAGCCCTGGCTGCCGGGCCCAGGAGGCCCCCGGGCAAAGGCGGCGGAATCCGGCCCGATCTCCCTGGGGCGGCGCCTGCTGGCCCTGCCCTTTGCCCTGCCCGTGCTGTTGATGGTCCTCTCCTACCTGATCAGCACAGCCCTGAGCGTCGCGCCCCGGGTGAGCTGGTGGGGCTCCTACCAACGGCTCCAGGGGACCTACACCTTCCTGGCCTACATCGTCATCGCCGTGCTGACCGCGGCCCACCTGCGCAGGCCGGAACAGCTTCGCCGGCTGCAGCACGGGGTGATCCTGACCAGCCTGCCCATCTCCATCTACGGCATCATCCAACACTACGGCATCGACCCCCTTCCCTGGGGCGGGGATGTGGTCACCCGGGTCTCGGCCAACGCGGGCAACCCCATCTTCCTGGCCGCGTACCTGATCATGGCCCTCTTCCTCACCCTGGAGCGGATCTACACCAGCTTCGCGTTCCTCCTCGCGGCCACCCCCGAGAACCCCGAGGACACCTCCCCGGCCCTGGTGGCCCACGAGCTGCCCAGCGCCCTGGCCGGCGGCGCCTATCTCTTCATCCTCATCGTCCAGCTCCTGGCCATCTTCTGGACCGGAAGCCGCGGTCCCTGGCTCGGCCTGGGGGCCGGCCTCTACGTCTTCGTGCTCCTCCTCATCACCGGCCTCCGGCCCGCCCGCTATCGCACCTGGACCGCCCTCTGGGTGGGGCTGGGCCTCCTGGCCGCGGTGCTCCTGCTCCTGATCAACACCACCCCCCTGGGCAACCCGGTGCGGGCCATCCCCTACGTGGGCCGTCTGGCCGAGATCCTGGAGACCGACCAGGGCACGGGCCGGGTCCGGGTCCTCATCTGGGAGGGGGTCTCCCGGATGGTGGCGCCCCACGAGCCCATCCCCTTCCCCGACGGCAGCCAGGACCGGGTGAACCTCCTCCGCCCCCTGGTGGGCTATGGCCCCGAGGCCATGTGGGTGGCCTACAACAACTTCTACCCGCCGGCCCTGGCCCAGGTAGAGGCCCGAAACGCCAGCCCGGATCGCGCCCACAACGAGACCTGGGACAGCCTGGCCATCACCGGGCTCTTCGGCTTCGTGGCCTACGTGCTGCTCTTCCTCTCCATCTTCTACTGGGCCCTGCGCTGGCTGGGGCTCATCGGAGGCCGGAGAGACCTCTACCTGTTCCTGGGCCTGTGGCTGGGCGGCGGCACCGCGACCAGCCTGATCTTCCGCCTCTACGATGGAAGCTGGCGCCTGTTGGGCGTGGCCCTGCCCCTGGGCTTCATCCTGGGCTTCATCGTCTACGTCACCCTGGCCGTCTACCGCCATCCCGAGGCCCAGGTGGCCCCGGAAGAACGGCCCCGCCACCTGCTCATCGTGGCCATCCTGGCCGCCATCCTGGCCCACTACGTGGAGATCCACTTCGGCATCGCCATCGCGGCCACCCGGACCTACTTCTGGGTCCTCACCGCGCTGCTGTGGGTGGTGGGCACCGGCCTGCTGACGCCCGAGCCCTTCGCCGCCCCTGTGCTCGGCGCCTCCACCCCCACGCCGTCCACGCCCTCCCCCTCGGAAGCGCGTGGACGGCGCCGGCGAGGTCGACGCCCGGCCCCGCCCTCCCCGGAACGCTCCTCCCCCCGGCTCCCAGGGCTGCTGCCCTCCACCGTGATGACGGACCTGTGGATCCTGGCCACCCTGGCCTTCCTGTACACCACCAACTTCCAGGCCCAGACCAGCCCCTGGGCCATCCTGTGGAACAGCCTGGCCGTCCGCACGGTCAACGGCCAGCCCGTCCGCAGCCCGGGCATCCTCTTCCTGGTGCTCTTCACCTGGCTGGTGGCCACGGTGATCGGCGTCTCCGTGGCAGCCCTCCGCCGGCCCACCCGGGCCGATCTCCGCTGGTGGGCCACCCGGGTAGGAGCCTACGGGGGCCTCCTCCTGGCCGGCTGGTTCCTCTACGCCCTGGTCCAGGCCCTGCGCCTGCGCCCCGGCGCGGCCGGCATCACCCTGGACGACCAGTTGGCCCACGTGGCCGGCCACTACAACCTCTACGCCTGGCTCCTGGTCCTCTGGCTCCTGGGAGCGGGCGCGGTCTATGCCTGGCCCCTGCTGCAACAGGCCCGGGTGCAGCTCCTGGGGCGGCCGGCCGCCAGCCTGAGCGCGGGACTGGTGGTGGCCGGGAGCACCTTCTTCCTCATCAGCTCGGTGAACATGGGGCTGGTGGCCGCGGACGTCTTCTACAAACAGGGCCAGCAGATGGAGGGCCAAGGCGACTTCGTGGCCAGCATCGAGATGTACCGTCGGGCCCTCCAGGTCCGCCCCACCGAGGACCACTACATGCTCTTCCTGGGCCGCAGCCTCCTGGAACAGGCCAAACAGGCCCCGGCAGAGACGCCGCCCCAGCTCCCAACAACGGACCTGGCCCTGAAGGACGTGCTGGCCCTGGACGTGGCCCAGGTGAGCCAGATGGGACAGGAGGATCTCCTCCGGGCCGCGGAGGCCGTGCTGTTGGAGGCCCAGCGCCTCAACCCCCTGAACACCGACCACACGGCCAACCTGGCCCGGCTCTACCGGACCTGGGCCGACCTGGTGGCCGATCCCCAGGAACGGCAGGCCCTGTTGGAACGGGCCCTGGAGTACTACCGGACCGCGGTGAAGCTCAGCCCCAACGCGGCACACCTGTGGAACGAGCTGGGCGCCACCTTGGTCCTCCTGGGCCGAGAGGACCAGGCCGAGGAGGCCTATCGGCACAGCCTCTCCCTGGACGACCGCTTCGAGAACACCTACCTCCTCCTGGCCGAGCTCTACGAGCGCCAGGGAGAGACCGAGAAGCTCAAGGCACTCCTGGAACAGGGCCTGGCCCAACGACCCCGGAGCAGCCAGCTCCAGGCCTTCCTGGGGGTGGTCCAGGCCCGGGAAGGGGATCTGGAGGACGCGATCCAGACCTATCGGGCCCTGGTGGAGACACAGCCCAACGACCTGAACAGCCTGCGCAACCTGGCCGTCCTCTACCGAGATGCCGGACAGCCGGACGAGGCCCTGACATGGGCCCAACGCTTCCTGGAGGTGGCCCGCCAGCTCGGCAACGACCCCCCCCATGTGGTGCTGCCCGTCTACCGCATCATGGCCGAGATCTACCAACAACGAGGGGAGATGGAGTCCCTCCTGCAGGTGTACGAGGCCATGGCCCAGATAGCCCCCGAGGAGATCCCGCTCCTGACCGATCTGGCCGCCCTCTACATCCAGGCCGAACGGTACGGGGACGCGATCCCCTGGCTCCAGAAGCTCATGGCCCTGGACCCAGACAACTACCGCTATCCCCTGCAGATGGCCCAGCTCTACGCCCAGATGGGAGAATACACAGCGGCCCGCTCCCTGGCCCAACAGGCCCTGGAGCAGGCGCCCCCGGAGGAGCAGGCGTCCATCCGCCAGTTCCTGGCCGGCCTGCCGGAATGATGGAAGCCGCAGAGCGACCATGACGCCCTACTTCCTGATGGCCCTCAGCGCGCTGCTCCTGGCCCTGGGTGTGACCCCGGTGGCCCGCCAGGTGGCCCTGCGCACCGGCGTGGTGGATCGGCCCGCCGCCCGCAAGATCCACACCCACCCCGTACCCCTGCTGGGCGGCGCGGCCATCTACCTGGCCTTCATCCTGGCCCTCCTCTTCTGGGGCGACCGACAGTACATCAACGAGGTGGTGGGGATCTTCCTGGGGGCCAGCCTGGTCAGCCTGATGGGCGCGCTGGACGATCGGCGGGGGCTGAGCAGCTACGCGAAGCTGGCCGGCCAGCTCGTCGCGGGCGCCATCCTGATCCTCAGCGGCGTCCAGGTGCGGATCTTCGGCAACAGCCTGGACATGGCCCTGACCCTGCTGTGGGTGGTGGGCATCACCAATGCCTTCAACCTGCTGGACAACATGGACGGCCTCTCCGGCGGCATCGCCATGATCGCCGCGGCCTACTACACCCTGCTGGCCGCCATGGGCGACCAGTACCTGGTGGGCGCGCTCGCCGCCGCGCTCACCGGTGCCTGCGCGGGGTTCCTCTTCTACAACTGGAACCCGGCCCACATCTTCATGGGCGACGCGGGCAGCCTCTTCCTGGGCTTCCTGCTGGCCGCGGTAGGGATCAAGCTCCGCTTCCCCGCCAACAGCGTCACCGTGACCTGGATGATCCCGGTGGTGGTGATGGGCCTCCCCATCTTCGACACCACCCTGGTCTTCATCAGCCGCCTGCGGCGGGGCCGCAACCCCCTCACCGCGCCGGGCAAGGACCACCTGAGCCACCGACTGGCCCGGCTCACCGGCAGCCGTCGGGAGGCCGTGCTCATCTGCTATCTCATCGCCGGCGCCGTGGGGCTCACGGGTGTCTTCCTGACCCAGGCCACTGTCCAGGAGGCCATCCTGGTGGGCGCAAGCCTCTTGGCCGTGGCCCTCTACGCCCTCTGGTGGCTCGAGTTCCGACCCAACGCCCAGGGCGCCGAACCCTGAACCACCCAACCGCACCCACCCACCCATCCACACCATCCCGCGACGGAGCCAAGACCATGGACCATCCCCGACACCGGATCTACCTGCTCCCCCTGCTGCTCGCCCTGATCCTGGCCCTGGGCGCCTGTGGCCGCGCCCCGGAGACCCCACCGGCCGGGCCCACCCCTGGAGCCGCCGCCTCTCCGACCTCCGAGGCCCAGAGCGTCGCCCCAGAGGCCCAGGCCACCCCCCAGGGCCGTTCCACCCGGGCCGGAGACCTGCCCCCGGCCCAACGGGCGAACATGTTCACCGAACCGCCGCCCATGGTCATCGACCCGAGCCAGATCTACTACGCCACCATCCAGACCGAGAAGGGCGACATCGTGGTCCAGCTCTTCGCCGACCGGACCCCCCAGACCGTGAACAACTTCGTCTTCCTGGCCCGCCAGGGGTTCTACGACGACACCACCTTCCACCGGGTCCTGGAGGGCTTCATGGCCCAGGGCGGAGACCCCACCGGCACCGGCATGGGAGGGCCGGGCTACACCTTCCCGGACGAGTTCGTCCCCGGCCTGGTCTTCGACCGGCCGGGCCTGCTGGCCATGGCCAACGCGGGCCCCAACACCAACGGCAGCCAGTTCTTCATCACCTACGCCCCCACGGAGTGGCTGAACTACCGCCACACCATCTTCGGCCAGGTCATCCAGGGCATGGAGGTGCTGGAAAGCCTCACCCTCCGAGATCCTCAACAGAACCCGGACTTCCCGGGCGACCGGATCTTGACCATCCGGATCGAGGAACGGAAGGAGAGCGTGCTCCCTACGCCCACACCCCTGCCCCCCACGCCCACCCCCTTTCCCCCCAGCGCCTTGGCCCCCAGCGACCTGACCGCGGGCGAGCGTCCTCTGGCCGCCCTGGAGCCCCAGGCCCGGTCGAACTACTTCAACGCCCCACCGGAGATGGTGATCGACACATCCCGGACCTACACCGCAACCCTGGTCACCTCCAAGGGAACCCTGACCCTGGCCCTGGCGGACGATCTGGCCCCCGTGGCCGTGAACAATTTCGTCCTCCTGGCCGCCCTGGGGTTCTACGATGGAACGCCGGTGAACGATGTGGTTCCCGGCCAGGGCCTCATCTTCGGGGCACCGGCCAACGAGCCGGCCAGCCATGCCGGCTACTTCTTCGAGCCCGAGGTGGGCGTCCAGGCCGCCTTCGGCCCGGGCACGGTAGCCTACCTGCCCGCCCGGGATCCCCGGACCGGCGCGACGCTCAGCAACAGCAGCCAGCTCGTCGTCTTCTTCAACCCACCGGACGTCCAGACCGCTTCCCAGATCAGCGCGTTTGGCCAGGTGGTGGACGGCATGGATGTGCTCCAGGAGCTCACCACCGACGACGTGATCGAACGAGTGGACGTCCAGGTCGAATAGCGGGGACGAAGAGGGGGGCCAGAGGCAGGAGGGAGCCTCCGTCCTCCGCCGCCTCTGGCCCGGACCATCCACCCCGGAACCCAGACAGGGCTCCCCTCGTCCCATTGACAGCCGCGCGGCCCATCTGTCGTCCAGCTCCCCATAGGGCGAGGAGGAGAACCCATGCGCACCCTGCACCGCTGTCTCGCCACCCTCACCGTCCTGGCACTGCTCCTCACCAGCTGCGGGGCTGGCCAATCCACCCCGGGCTATCCAGCCGGAGGCGTCGTCATGGCCGCAGACCGCCCCAAGGAACAGACGCCGCCCTTCGTCCTCAGCGAGGGCGTTCCCGAGTACACCCCACCGGAACGGCCGCCCTTGGCAGCCACCACGCCCCTGGATCGGGAGGGGCTGCAGCAGCTCCTGCGCCGGCTGCCCACCTTGGAGCTCCCTGCCGAGGACGTCCAGGAGTATGCCCTGCCCGAGGAAATCCTGCCCCCTCCCCGCCCGGGCCAGGAGGTGGACGTCCCCTTCCCACCCCGGGAGCCCCAGGCTGCCCCTCCCGCGGAGGTCACCGGCCCCCTGGAGGTGGTCCGCTACGCGCCGGAGGGGGACGTGCCCCTCGCCCCCAACGTGAGCGTCACCTTCAACCAGCCCATGGTTCCCTTGGGGCCCCATGGACAGCTGGCGAGCCAGGAGGTCCCGGTCCGGCTCTCCCCCCAGGTGCCCGGCCGTTGGCGCTGGATCGGCACTCGAACGGTCCTCTTCGAGCCCGAGGGCAACAGCGGTGATCGCCTGCCCATGGCCACCGAGTACGCGGTGGCGATCCCCGCGGGAACCCGCTCCGCCCTGGGGACCGAGCTGGCCGAGACGGTCCGCTGGACCTTCCGCACGCCACCGCCCACCCTGGAACGAAGCCACCCCACGGGCGGTCCCTACGAGCTGGAGCCGCTGATCTTCGCGGCCTTCGACCAGCGCATCGATCCCCAGGCCGTGCTGCCCTTCGTGGACGTCTCCGCGAGGCGCCAGCGCTTCCCGGTACGCCTGGCCACCCAGGAGGAGATCGAGGGAGACCCGGTCGTGTCCCGCCTGGTCGAGGAGATCCCTGAAGGCCGGTGGATCGCGCTCCAGCCCACAGAGCCCCTGCCCAAGGACGCCACCGTCAGCGTCATCTTCCAGGCCGGGATGCCCTCGGCCGAAGGGCCGCGCACCACCGAACGCTCCCAGAGCTTCTCCTTCCAGACCTACGGCCCCCTGCGCCTGGTCCGGGCCGAGTGCGCCTGGGGGAGGGACGCAGAGTGCCCCCCCTTCACCCCCTGGATCCTGGAGTTCAGCAACCCCCTGGACGGGGACGCCTTCGACCCCGCCTGGGTCACGGTGACCCCCACCCTGCCCGGGATGCAGGTCCAGCTCTTCGGCAACGGGCTCTCCATCCAGGGCAACACCCAGCCCCGCACCGCCTACCAGGTCACGGTGAGGGCCGAGCTGCGGGACATCTTCGGCCAGACCCTGGAGGAACCGGTGACGGCCACCTTCCAGGTAGGCCAGGCCCCCCCTCTGCTCACCACCGGCGCGGATGCCTTCGTGGTCCTGGATCCGGCCACCAGTCCCCGCTTCAACATCTACTCCATCAACGTAGAGCGCATCCGGGTCCGGGCCTATGCCGTGGAACCCACGGACTTCCCAAGCTACCTCCGCTACCTGGCCGACTGGGCCTACCGCCGAGACGTGGAGGAGCGGCCCGAGCCCCCCGGACGTCCGGTGATGGACCGGGTGCTCTCCGTGCCCGGGGAGGACACCCTGGTGGAGAGCTCGGTGGACCTCCAGGAGGCCCTGGGAGGCTCCACCGGCAACCTGATCCTGGTGGTGGAGCCCGAGCTGGGCTTCCTGGCCGGCCTGCTCGACCGAGAGCGGGCTCAGCGGCTGGAGAACTACCGCAGCATCACCTGGGTCCAGGCCACCCAGATCGGCCTGGACGCGTTTGTGGACCAGGACGAGATGGTGGTGTGGGCCAACCGGCTGCAGGATGGCGCCCCCCTGGGCGGCATCTCGGTGAGCCTATGGCCCGGAGGGCCCAGCGGGCTCACCGACGAGACGGGCATGGCCCGGCTGGAGCTGCCCTCCGACGGTTCTGCCACCCTGCTGCTGGCCTCCCAGGGCGAGGACGTGGCCTTCATTCCCCGCACCACCTACTTCTACGACGTGGGAGCGAGATGGCAGCGCACCCCGGAGGAACAGGAGCTACGCTGGTACGTCTTCGATGACCGCCAGATGTACCGCCCCGGCGAGGCCGTCCACGTGAAGGGGTGGCTGCGCCGCCTCGAACGGAGCCCAGACGGCGATGTGACCCGGCCCCAGGGCGTGCGCTTCATCACCTTCACGGTCTGGGATGCCCAGGACAACCAGATCGCCCAGGGAGAAGTGCCGGTGAACGATCTGGGGGGCTTCCACCTCCAGTTCGACCTGCCCGAGAACGTGAACCTGGGCTACACCACCATTGAGCTGCGCACCAACACCCTGGAGCGATACAGCCACCTCATCCAGGTCCAGGAATTCCGCCGACCGGAGTTCCAGGTGACCACCTCCGCCCCCCCAGGCCCCTACCTGGCCGACGAACACGCCATCGTCAGCGTGGAGGCCCGCTACTTCGCGGGCGGCCCCCTGCCCGGGGCCGACGTGAACTGGTTCGTGGTGGCCTCCGAGGGCTCCTACCGTCCCCCCAACTGGAACGGCTTTGTCTTCGGCCGGTGGACGCCCTGGTGGCGTCTCGTGGCCCTCGGAGACTTCGATCCCCAGGGGGTGACCCTCTACAGCGACACCTTCGCCAGCCGGACCGACGCCTCCGGGCGACACGATCTGCGCATCGACTTCCGCCCGATGGATCCGCCCCAGCCCATGAACATCGTCGCGGAGGCCACGGTCTTCGACGTGAACCGACAGGCCTGGTCCTCCCGGACTGCCCTGCTGGTCCATCCCGCGGCCCTCTACGTGGGCCTGCGAACAGCCCGCTACTTCGTGGACACGGGCGAGCCCCTGGAGGTGGAGATCGCGGTCACCACCATCGACGGCCAGGCCGTACCCGGCCATCCGGTCCAGGTCCGGGCCGCCCGCCTGGAGTGGAGCTATCGAAACGGCCAGTGGACCGAGACGGAAAAGGACGTCCAGGAGTGTCGGGTCCGCACCACGGCCGCGGACAACCCCCAGGATCCCCAAGCCCGGTTCGCCACCTGCGCCTTCGAGACCCCGGTGGGGGGCACCTACCGCATCACCGCGACCATCCAGGACGGCCAGGGCCGTCGCAACGAGACCGTGCTGACCCGCTGGGTGAGCGGCGGCCAACGGCCCCCCAGCCAAGCCCTGGAACAGGAGGAGGTCCTGCTCATCCCCAGCGCGGAGAGCTACCAGCCCGGGGATGTGGCGGAGATCCTGCTCCAGGCCCCCTTCTTCCCAGCCGAGGGCCTTCTGACCCTGCGCCGGGACGGGCTGGTGCGCACGGAGCGCTTCACCCTGGACGGCCCCACCTACACCCTCCGGATCCCCATCCAGGAGAGCCACATCCCCAACGTCTTCGTCCAGGTGGACCTGGTGGGAAGTGCGCCCCGGTTGGACGACCGGGGGCAACCTCTGGAGGGAGCGCCCCCCCGACCGGCCTATGCCTCTGGCTCCCTGAACCTATCCGTGCCCCCACTGGCGCGGACCCTCCAGGTGGAGGCCCGCCCCCGGGAGACGGTCCTGGAGCCCGGCGGCCAGACCGTCCTCGAGCTCCAGGTGACGGACGCCAGAGGTGAACCTGTGGCCGACGCGGAGCTGGCCGTGGCCGTGGTGGACGAGGCCATCCTCTCCCTGACCGACTACCGCCTGCCGGATCCCATCCAGCTCTTCTATGCCCGCCGCGGCATGGGGGTGCAGGACTACCACAGCCGCGCGGAGGTGCTCCTGGCCCGGCCGGATCAGGTCGTCCAGGAGATGCGAGGCATGGGCGGTGGCGGTGCCCTGATCCAGGAACGCGCGGCCGCGCTCTACAGCTACGACCTTCAAGGGGAGGTGGCCGCGCTGCCCGCCATGGCCCCCGCACCCGGCGGGATGGAGGAAGCCTCGGCCGAACAGCCCGCCATCCGAGTACGGGTTGACTTCACCCCCCTGGCCCTCTTCGCGCCGGAGGTCCGCACCGATCGGGCCGGTCGAGCCTCCGTGCCGGTGACCCTGCCCGACAGCCTGACCCGATATCGGGTCATGGTGGTGGCCGTGGCCGGCGAAGACCGCTTCGGCAGCGGAGAGGCCCACATCACAGCCCGACTTCCTCTGATGGTCCGGCCGTCGCCTCCCCGGTTCCTGAACTTCGGCGACCGCTTCGAGCTGCCCCTGGTCCTGCAGAACCAGACGGACCAACCCCTGGAGGTGGCCCTGGCCGTCCAGGCCAGCAACGTGGACCTGACCGTGGACCACGCGGTGGCCACAGAGGTGGGCGAGGCGGCCGGCGTGACGGTGGTGGTCCCGGCCAACGATCGGGTGGAGGTCCGCTTCCCGGCCACCACCCAGAACGCAGGGACCGCCCGCTTCCAGGTGGGCGCCACTGTGGTAGATCGCCCCGAGTGGGCCGACGCTGCCCAGGTGTCCCTGCCCGTGTGGACGCCGGCCACCACCGAGGCCTTCGCGGTCTACGGCACGGTGGACCAGGAAGGGACCATCGTCCAGCCCTTCCTGCCCCCGGAGGACGTGGTGCCCGTCTACGGGGGGCTGGAGATCTCCACCTCCTCCACGGCCCTCCAGGCCCTGACCGATGCCTACATCTACCTGGTCCAGTACCCCTTCGAGTGCTCTGAACAGATCGCGTCCCGCCTGCTGGGCATCGCCGCCCTCCGGGACGTTCTGGCCGCCTTCGATGCGCCGGGCCTGCCCCCCGCGGAGGAGCTCCAGCAGACGGTGCTCCGGGATCTCCAGGTCCTCCAGGCCATGCAGAACCCCGACGGCGGCTTCCCCATCTGGCGCCGCGGCGATCCGTCGTGGCCCTACTACAGCATCCACGTGGCCCACGCGCTGGTGCGGCTCCAGGAGAAGGGATACCCGGTGCCCGAGCGCCTGCTGGGCCGGGCGCTGGACTACCTGCGGGGGGTGGAGAGCCATATCCCCACCTGGTACTCCCGCAAGAGCCGCAACACCCTGGTGGCCTACGCCCTCTACGTGCGCGCCCTGCTGGGCGACGTGGACCTGTCCCGGGCCGTCCTTCTCTGGCAGGAGAGCCGCCCAGGCGAGGAGCTCTCCCTGGAGGCCATGGGATGGCTCCTGTCGGTCATGGCCGGCGCGGACAGCGCCGAGGCAGAACGCCAGGCCATCCTGCGCTACCTGATGAACAACGTGGCCGAGACCCCGGGCGCGGCCAACTTCGTGGACAGCTACGCGGACGAGACCTACCTGCTCCTCTACTCCGACCGCCGGGCCGACGCGGTGATCCTCGACGGGCTGATGGCCGAAGCCCCCGACAGCGACCTGATCCCCAAGGTGGTGCGGGGCCTCCTGGCCCACCGCCGCCAGGGGCGCTGGGCCAACACCCAGGAGAACGCGTTCGTGCTCCTGGCCCTGGACCGCTACTTCCAGCTCTACGAGGCCCAGTCGCCGGACTTCGTGGCCCGGGCCTGGCTCGGAGAGCGCTATGTGGGCGAGCACACGTTCCAGGGCCGCACCACGGAGATCGCGACCGTCCAGGTCCCCATGCAGGCCATCCAGGAGATGGCCCGCCAGATGGGACCCGAGGACGGTACCCTACCCATCCTCCTGCAGAAGGAGGGCCAAGGACGGCTCTACTACCGGCTGGGCCTCCGCTATGCCCCCACCGACCTACGGCTGGATCCCGCGGACCACGGCTTCACCGTGACCCGGGTGTACGAGGCCGTGGACGACCCAGAGGACGTATGGCAGGACGAAGAGGGGGTCTGGCATGTGAAGGCCGGCGCCCGGGTCCGGGTCCGGATCACCCTGGTGGCCGAGTCCAGACGCTACCACGTGGCCCTGGTGGATCCCCTGCCCGCGGGCCTGGAGCCCCTGAACCCCGAGCTCGCGGTCACCGGCAGCATCCCCGCGGATCCCCAGGAGCGGGCCCGCGGCTTCGGCTGGTGGTGGTGGCGGAACTGGTACGAACACCAGAACCTGCGGGACGAGCGGGCCGAGGCCTTCACCACCCTGCTCTGGGCCGGGGTGTACGAGTACACCTACGTGGCTCGCGCCACCACGCCGGGGCGCTTCGTGGTGCCGCCGGCCAAGGCCGAGGAGATGTACGCGCCGGAGGTCTTCGGCCGCAGCGGCACGGACTTCCTGGTGGTGGAAGCTCCGCAACCGCAGGAGTAGAGCGGGGAGGAAGACCGCTCCCCAGGGCCCGCCATCACCCCGGCAGCTCGGGAGATCGACCCGGCGGCACCTCAGGTAGAAAGAGGTGCCGCCTCTCGCGTCCCCAGATGGGCTCCGGCGAGGGGGCCGCGCCCGCAGAGGGCCTCAGGAGACGAACAGGGGAGTCATGTGCTCCTCCTGGAGCATGGCAGCCATCTCCCCGTCGCTGGGGCGCTGCCCCGTGAACCGGGCCGCGGCCTTCAACACCTTGGGCAGGAGCTCGATGTCTCCCACCGTGTTCAGGAAGAGATCGCCCCGCCCCAGCACCCAGTGGACGGCTCGGTCGATATCCTCCTGGGCCTCCAGGGGCTCATACCAGGTGGCCCGGGTGCGGAGCTTGTCGCCCCAGGGCCCCTTGGCCAGGGATTTGATGGTCTGGACCGCTACATTCCGCTCCCGGGCCAGAGCCACCACCCGCTCGAAGTCCCGAGCGTACTGCTCGTTCTGCATCAACACGTAGTTGTAGGGCAACAGGATGGCATCGAAGTCGAACCGCATCAGGCTGCGATGGTGCATGGCGGCCACGGTCAGGCCGTGGCCGGTGACGCCGATGAAACGGACCAGCCCCTGCTCCCGAGCCTCCACCGCGGCCTCCAGCGCGCCTCCCGGGCCCAGAGCGATCTCCCACTCGTCGGGGTGGACCAGGTTGTGGAGCTGGATCAGGTCCACGTGGTCCACCCGCAGCCGTTCCAACGAGCGGTGGATCTCCTCCTTGGCCTTCGAGTAGGTCCGCTCACCGGTCTTGGTGGCCAGGAAAAACCGGTCCCGGTACCTCTCCATCCATGGTCCCAGACGGATCTCGGCATCGCCGTAGCTGGCCGCGGTGTCGATGTGGTTCACGCCGTACTCCATGAGCATCTCCATGGTCCGGTCGGCCTGGGCCTGGGTGACGTTGCTCAGCGCGGCCGCGCCGAAGAGGGTCACCGTGCTCCGGTGGCCGGTGCGGCCGAAAGGCCGTTTCGGGATGGTGGGCATGGCTGGCCTCCTCCTGGTGGAAACGGGATGGACGGCAAGAGGCCCCCACGGCAGGCATCGGCTCAGACGAGGATGCGATGCCGATGGGGGCCGAAGTCGGCCTGGTAGAAGGGGCTCACCGCGCTGCCGGGGGGAACCAACGCATCGATCCGTCTGCGGTCCTCGTCGGTGATGGCCACCTCCAGAGCACCCAGGTTGTCCTCCAACTGTTCCATGGTCCGAGGACCGATGATGGCGCTGTGGACACCGGGCTGGTGGACCACCCAGGCCAGGGCAAGCTGGGACAGGGTACACCCCTTCTCCGCCGCGATGGGCTGGAGGCCCTCCACCACATCGTAGAAGTGCGCGGTCATTCGGGCCTTGAGCATGGGATTGGTGGCCGCCTCGGCGAAGCGGCTGTCCGGCGGCGGGGGCTCGCCCCGGCGATACTTGCCCGTGAGCAGCCCTCCGGCCAGGGGACTCCAGGGCATGAGGCCGATGCCGAAGGTCTGGGCCATGGGGATCAGCTCCCGCTCGATGCGGCGATCCAGCAGGTTGTACGGAGGCTGCTCCGAGACAAAGCGGTTCAGTCCCAGCTCCTTGGCGATCCACAGGGACTCCACGATCTGCCAGGCCCCGAAGGTGCTGGTGCCCAGGTAACGGACCTTGCCGGCCCGGACCAGATCGTCCAAGGCCCGCAGGGTCTCGTCCATGGGGATGTTGGACTGGGGCCGATGGATCTGGTAGATGTCGATGTAGTCCGTCTGCAGACGACGCAGGCTGGCCTCGCACTGCTCGATGATATGGCGCCGGCTGTTGCCGAACGCGTTGGGATCGTCGTCGGCCATGCGGCCATGGACCTTGGTGGCCAGGATCACCTGATGGCGTCTGCCGTTCCGCTTCAGGGCCTCTCCGGTGATCTCCTCGCTGCGTCCCCGGCTGTAGACGTTCGCGGTGTCCAGAAAGTTGATGCCCGCGTCCAGGGCCCGGTCGATGATGGCGTAGGCGTCATCCGGTGTGGTCTTGCGTCCGAAGTTCATGCAGCCCAGACACAAGGGGCTGACCTGGATGCCCGTGCGTCCATAGGTGCGGTATTCCATGGGGCTCTCCTCCTCAGGGGTGGGGCGGGACAGGTCGACGATCCCATTGTACACCGGATGGAGGGGAAGACAAAACGGCCCAAAACCGGTACAGGAGCCGGAAAACCCCTCGTCCGACAGGGATCCGCTGTGCTATACTGGAGATCCCCAGAGACCGCGGTGCCGGGGCCGGTGTCCCAGGGGGCCCCGTGAAGGGTGTGTTCCACGGCGGATACCCCAACGCCCGGAGGCCCGAAGGGATGGGGACGCAGAGGAGGCCGAGGCCATGCCCTCGATCAAACAGGAATGGCACGTGCTGCTCAGCGACCGAGAATGGTCCCGCTCCGCGGACCTGGGACGGCTGCTGGCCGAGCTGGAGGCGGAGGATCCCGGTCCCGAGAGGCGACCCCGAGGCCGCCGAAGGCTGTGGATCGGGCTTGGCCTGGCCGGGATCCTGGTGGCTGCCCTGGGCCTCTTCCTCTGGCGACAGGCCCAGATCGGCCTGGCCAAACTGGAGGCCGACGTGGCCCGCACGGTCGCGCTGGAGGAGGAGCTGCGCCGGGTGGGCCGGGAGACCCTCCTGCTGGATCCTCAGGCCCCACGGGACTGGCAACAGGATATCCTGGCCCAGCATCGCCAGGACCCAGGGACCGAGGTCCAGGTCCTCCAGGTGGCCATCCAGGGCCAGTGGGCCGTGGCCCAGGTGGAGCTTCGGGCCCCGGATCGTCCGCTGCCCTACCGGGAGACCCGGATCTACCGCCGGACGGCCAACGGCCAGTGGCTGCGCACAGCCCCAGAGCCGGAGCTGTGGGGCCCCGAGGAGACCCTGGAGAGCCGGTTCTTCCGCTTCCACTTCCGGTCCCGGGACCGAGATGTGGTCCTCCGGGCTGCATCTCGGCTGGACACGGCCTATGTCCAGGGCCGGGACCGGCTGGGCCTGCCCCGGCCACCGGAGCCCTCCCCTCCCATCGCCATCCAGGTGGAGTTCCAGGGGGGACGGCCGCCCCGCTGGAACCTGGACCGCAGCGCCATCCTGGTCCCCTCACCCCAGCGGATGGGTTTGCCCCAAGGCCTGAGCCCGGAGGATGCCCTGGTGGAGGGCGCGCTGGATCTGCTCCGCCGGGAGGCCATCCGCGAGGCCATGTTCCGCCTGGGGGACGAGGCCGCGGAGGTGACCTCGGTCACCCTCCAGGGCATCCGAGTGTGGTCCGCCTGGGAGGACCGCGACCCCCTGACCGCGTACCGGGATGACCTGCTCGGCTGGTTCTACGGCCGTGCCCCTGAAGCCCCCGGGCCCATGCCCGAACGCCTGCGCACCGTGTGCCAGCTCCTGGACGTGTGGAAACGGCCCGGCTGGCATCCGGGGGTGACCCTGCCCTGCTCCGGGCCTGTGCTCCTGGATCGGATGGCCGTGGACCCGCGCCCACCCGCGCGGAGGCTGGTGGACCTGGCTGCCATCACCTGGCGGGACGAGATCCGCATGCGGCCTCGGGAACGGGCCCTGCGGGAGAACGTCCAGGGCAAGGCGTTGGCCCTGGCCACGCTGCTCTCCTATATCTCCGAGGAGTTCGGCTCCGACCGGGTCCCTGGACTGTTGGGCCCTCTGGCCACCCAGGCCTCCTGGGCGTCCACCGCACCGGCCCACCTGGGCGTGTCCGCGGAGGCCCTGGAGAGCGGCTGGCACGCGTACCTGGAGCAGCTCCTGGGCGTGACGTTCCGGTAGCCCCGATCCCATCCCAGCCGGAGAGGGTGGGTCGGAAAGTCCCGCGGCGCCGTGTGGCGGGCCCACTCCCCCGACAAACACCTGCTCCACATCCCTTCCCTGAACAAAAAGCGTATCCACTTCCCACCAGAGCTGGATGCCAGATTCCGTGGACACGGAGGTTCTCCCAAGGCCCTCCAGGGCTGGATGCACGCGCCCCCGCGGCTCCGGAAGAGCCGGGAAAACAGTGGTTGACACCTCAACCACATGACGGTATAATCTCCATGAAAAAAGAACAATGTTCTATAATATGGAACACCCTGGGAAAAGCCCACGTGATCCGATCCGTCGCCAAGGCCATTCGCATCCTCCACCTGTTCAACGACACCGAGACCCGCCTTCGCCTGGCCGAGATCAGCCGCCGCCTGGACATTCCCCGGAGCACTGCCCATAACCTGCTGAACACCCTTCGCGCGGAGGGTTTCATCGAACAGGTGGACGGCGACCTCTACGCGTTGGGGCCGGCCCCGCTGATCCTGAGCCAGCGGGTGCGGGTGAACGTGGAGATCCGGGATCCGGCGGCTCCCCTGCTGCGCCAGCTCGCGGACCAGGTGAACGAGTCCGTGTACCTCACGGTGCCACACGGTGCCCATGCCCTGTACATCTACGCGGTGGAGTCTTCCCGTCGTCTGCTGGCCCGCACCGCGGTGGGCGAGCTGGTTCCCCTCCATTGCACCTCGGTGGGCAAGGCCCTGCTGGCCTTTCTGCCCGACTCCGAGGTGGATCGCATCCTGGCAGAGGTGGGGCTTCCCGGCTTCACCCCCAACACCGTTCGAGAGCCGGAACGGTTGAAGGAGGAACTGGCCGGGATCCGAAGCCGCGGCTACGCCACCGACAACCAAGAACACGAGCCCAACACCTTCTGCATCGGAGCGCCCATCTTCGATCGCCGCGGCCAGGTGATCGCTTCGTGCAGCGTCTCGGGCGTGGATCCGGCCATCCTGGGTGCCCGGCGGGAGGGATTGGCCACCCTGGTGGTGGAGACGGCCCAGGAGATCTCCCGGCGCATGGGCTACGTGCCCACCCGCCGGGCCCGTCCCGTTCAGGTGGTGTCCGATCGATCAGCGTGATCCGGAGGGATCCCGGGTCCCGCATTGCCCCGATGGTCCTCCGCATCGGTTCCCTGTAGAGCCTTCCATTCCGTCCGTGAACCCCTCGCTGGGGATCGCGGCGTCTGCACGCCGGAGATCCCCGGCGGCGGCACTGTCCAGGAGCCAGGAGACAGATGTCCTGGGAGGGACTGCATGGGGTGGTCGTTCCCCTGGTCACCCCTTTCGACGAACACGGCAAGGTGGATCGGACCGGAGTCCAGGCCTTGGTGGAGTTCCTGGTGGCCCAGGGCGTACACGGTCTGTTCCCGGCCGGGACCACCGGAGAGGGCCCTCTGCTGGACATGGACGAACGTCGGATGTTGGCCGAGGCCGTGGTGGAAGCGGCCTGGGATCGGGTTCCGGTCGTTGTCCACACCGGCGCCCTCACCACCGACGCCTCCATCGAGCTGACCCGGCACGCCCAGGCCATCGGCGCCCATGCCGCCGCGCTCATTCCACCCTACTACTACCGCCTCTCCGAGGAGGCCCTGCTGGGGCACTTCCGGCGGGTGGCCGAGAGTGTACCGGACTTTCCCCTCTACCTCTATCAGTATCCCGGGGTCACGGGCTATGGCCTGACCCCGACCTGGATCGAACGGTTGCTGGCCTGTTGTCCCAACGTCGTGGGCATCAAGGACAGCTCCGGATCCCTGGACCTCCTGGCCTGGGGGATCGGCCACCGGAACGGCCGGTTCCACACAGCCAACGGCAGCGACGCCCTCTTCCTCCCGGCCCTGGCCCTGGGGGTGGACGCCTGTGTCTCGGGCAACGCGAACGTGGTCCCTGAACTCACCGTCTGTCTCTACCGGGCCATCCAGCGCGGCGATCTGGCCCAGGGTCGGGCACTCCAGCAGACCCTGGACCGGGTCCGTCGACTGCTCCGAGACGGACATGACCTGTCCCTCTTCAAAGGCCTGCTGGCCCGACGGGGTGTCCCCATCCGGGCAGACGTGCGTCCCCCGCTGCTCCCCGCGGCGCCGGAACGAATCGAGGAATGCTGGCGGGCCCTGTGTGGCCTGGCTCTGCCAGGCTGGGCATAGAACTATCGGCGAGAAAGGAGGTAACAAGCCCATGGAGTGACCACAAGCCCCTTCCGATCCGTTGGCTCCACCGTCGGCATCGATGGCCATCGGTATGCCCACCACCCACCCAAAGGAGGTCAACCATGAGACGTAGCCAGACAGCACTTGCCCTGGTGCTCCTCATTGCCCTGATGGCCGGGCTTGGAGCCTGCGCCGCGCCACCACCGCCCGCGGCCGGGCCGGCCCAGGAGGAGGCGCCCCAGACCAGGGCCGAGAAGTACACCCTCTGGTTCAACACCCTCTTCCACAGCGGCGACGCCCAGGCCATGGAGCGCATCGTCCAGCTCTACAACGAGACCCACCAGGACACCCAGATCACCCTGACCCAGGGCCAATGGTCGGAGTACTACGCCCAGTTGACCAACGCGGTCATCGCCGGCAACCCGCCCCAGATCGGCATCGTCCACACCAACAAGCTCTCGGAGATGTACCCGGCTCTGACCCCGCTGGAGGCCTCCCCCGCGGGGAACCTGCTGGAGGCGGCCGGCATCCAGGGCGAGAACTACATCGAGGCCCTCTGGCAGGCCGGTGAACGGGACGGCCACCGCTACCTGGTGCCCCTGGACACCCACATGTGGGGCATGTGGTACAACAAGGACATCTTCGAGGCGGCCGGCCTGGATCCGGAGAACCCTCCCCAGACCATGGAGGAGTTCGTGGCCGCCGCGGACGCCATCCGGGACGCGGGCTTCATCGCCTTCCACCCCGCAGAGGACGCCCTGCCCCGGAAGCTGCGTCGGGCCTGGTACATCCTCTTCTGGCAACAGGGCGGAGAGCTCTTCGACGAGGGCTACACTCAGGCCACCTTCAACAACGAAAAGGGCCTGAAGGCCCTGGAGTTCCTGGTCAGCATGGTGCAGGAGCGGGGCTGGAACGATCCGGGCACCGACGGGTTCAAGCAGTTCACGGCCGGCCAACTGGGCATGCTCTTCGCGGGCAACTGGATGTACTGGACCGCCAAGGAGAGCGGGGTGAACTGGGGCTTCGCCTACGTGCCCCAGTTCTACGACAGGCGGGTGACCTGGGCCAACAGCCACAACCTGGTCATCCCCAAGCAGCCCGAGGGCGTCTCCGACGAGGTCCTGGTCAAGGCCGCGGAGGCCATCAAGTGGATCAACGAGAACTCGGACCTGTGGGGCATCTACGGCGGCCACATCCCCGCCTACAAGCCGGCCCTGGAGAGCCAGGAGCTGCGCAACTCCGACACCTGGCAGCTCTCCCTCTCCAAGTTCGCGGACATGGCCAACAACGGCTGGATCCATTACCCCATCGACCATCCCAAGGGCTCCCAGCTGGAGAGCGCCATCCAGGTGCAGATCCAGCGGGCCTACAACGGCGAGATCAGCCCGGAGGAGGCCCTGCGCCTGGCCGAGGAAGAGGCCAACCAGATCCTGCAGAGCCAGTAGTCCACAGCATACACCCAGGGGCGGCCGATCTGGTCGCCCCTATCGAAACGACCATGCGCCTACACCCTCGCCGACTATTCTCTCGACTCCTGCGCAGCCGCCAGGTGGAAGGGGTCCTCTTTGTGCTGCCCTACGGGGCCATCTGGGCCCTCTTTCTCCTCTGGCCGGTGATCTACGGCTTCTACATCAGCCTCTTCAAGTGGCAACCTCTCCTGGGTTCCGAGTTCATCGGCCTGAAGAACTACGCGAATCTGCTCCAGGATGCCCGCTTCTGGAACGCCCTCCGGAACACCTTCTGGTTCGCGGCCCTGGCCATGCCCCTCATCATCGGCATCGGCCTCCTCTTCGCGCTCTTCATCTGGGGGAGCGGACGGCGACGGGGCGGCGGCTTCATCGAGGCCTCCTTCTTCTGGCCCTATCTGCTCAACGTCTCCATCGTCAGCATCATCTGGAAATGGCTCTTCGACCCGGACTTCGGCCTCATCCTGGCCTACCTCCGGGGGATCGGCCTGGATCCGCCGGTCTTCCTCAACGACCCTCTATGGGTGGTGCCGGCCATTGCCTTTGCCACAGGCTGGTGGCTGGCCGGCTACCGGATGGTGGTCTTCCGGGCCGCCATGGAGGACATTCCGGACACGGTGTTCGAGCTGGCGGAGCTGGACGGGGCCAACCCAGTGGTGCGCCTCTTTCGAATCCTGATCCCGTTGCTGAAACCCGCCATCCTGTTCTCCCTGGTCCTCACGGCCATCTCCTCCTTCCGGGTCCTGGGCCAGGTGCTGATGATGACCGACGGGGGACCGGGCCGGGCCTCCGAGGTCCTGGCCCTCTATCTCTACCGAGCCGGCTGGCAGTACCTGGAGATGGGCCGGGCCGCGGCCCTGGGCTTCGTGCTGTTCCTCATCATTCTGGTGGTGACCCTGGTGGGATTCTGGGTCATCGGGCTTGAATCCGAGCTAGGAGGGCGCTGAGATGGCCCGGCACACCCCTTCCCTATCCCGGATGGCCCGCCGTCCCCGCATTCGATGGCGGGAGGTGCAGGCGAGCCTGGAAATGGCGGCCCTGTTCTCCTTGGCCATCGTGTGGCTGGTCCCGGTGCTCTGGATGATCGACACCGCGTTCAAGCCCACGCCGGAGATCTTCACCCTGCCGCCCCGCTGGATCCCCAGCCGCTTCACCCTGGAACATGTGCTGGAGGTGCTCCAGGACTGGCCCTTCCTAGGTTGGCTGACCAACAGCCTCATCGTGGCCGGGGGATCCACCGGACTCTCCCTGGCGATCTCCACCCCAGCCGCGTACTCCTTCGCCCGGCTGCGCTGGCGGGGACGGAACCTCCTCTTCCTGGTCTTCATCTCCTCCATGCTCATTCCCTGGCAGGTGAACGCGGTGCCCCTCTACTTCCTCATGGACCGTCTGGGCCTCCTGAACAGCTACGCGGCCGTGGTCCTGCCCATCTCTGCCATGCCCATCGGCGTCTTCCTGCTCCGGCAGTTCTTCGTGAATTTCCCCGGAGAGCTGGAGGACGCCGCCCGCCTGGACGGCTGCAGCAGCCTGGGCGTGCTGGTGCGCATCATCCTGCCCAACTCCATCCCGGCCTTCGTGGCCCTGGGCCTCTACATGTTCATCTTCGCCTGGAACGAGTTCTTCTGGTCTCTCATCGCCCTCCAGCGCCCAGAGCTGCTGACCCTACCCATCGGCCTGAAGGCCCTGCAGGGAGCCCACGACATCGAGTATGGCCTCCTGCTGGCCGGTGCGTTCCTGGCCTCCCTGCCTGTGCTCCTGGTCTTCCTCCTCTTCCGCCAGCGGGTCATCCGGGGCATGACCCTGACCGGCGGCATCAAGGGATGAGGCCCCGCCATGGAGCTCCTGAGCCGATCTCCCATCGCTCCGTCCGGCAGCCTGGCTCCCATGAACCACTGTGCCACCCTGGCCGAGCTGCCCGACGGCACCCTCTTGGCAGCCTGGTTCACCGGCGCCTTCGAGACCGCGCCGGACCAGCACATTGTCCTGGCCCGGCTCCCGGCCGGAGCCCAGAGCTGGACAGCTCCCCAGATCGCGGTGGACACCCCCCACCAGGCCGACGGACAGCCGGTGTTCCACCAGCCACGTCCCGGAACGCTCTGGCTCTACTACGTGACCCTCCACGGGCCGGACTGGACCCACGCCCGTATGATGCGGCGCCTCTCCGCGGACGAAGGCCGTCGCTGGGGTCCCCCGGAGGCCCTGCCCTTCCCCGCGGGCTTCATGTTCCGCAGCCGCCCCTTCTCCGTGGGCGGAGGACGCTGGCTCTTCCCCGGCTACGACGAGCGTGCCTGGCGTTCGGTCATCCTGTTCTCCGGGGACCACGGCCGGCATTGGAGGCTCGGCCCAACCCTGGAGACCCCGGTGGGCAACATCCATCCCTGCCTGATCCGGGGTAAGGATGGAGGGCTGATGGCCTACCTCCGACCGGGAGGCACGGGTGGCGTCCTGTGGCGGGCCCACTCCCAGGACCAGGGGCGCTCCTGGTCCACGCCGGAACCCACGACCCTCCCCAACCCCAACAGCGGCTTCGATCTGATCCGGCTGCACGACGGCCGCCTCCTCCTGGCCAACAACCCGGATCCCCGTCGGCGCACGCCCCTCACCCTGGCCGTCTCCCAGGATGAGGGGACGAGCTGGGAAACGGTCGTGGTCCTGGAGGAGGGAGATGCCGAGTACTCCTATCCCTGGCTGCTCCAACAGCGGACCGGGACCGTCCACTGCGTCTACACCTGGCGACGCCGCTGCATCGTGCACGCGGTCCTGCACCCTTGAATCCCTCTCCCTCCTTTGGTTCCCCGGGGGAGCGGTGATAGAATGCCCCCTATGGCACAACTGCTCTTCACCACCGAACCCGGGCTGGAGGACATCGTGTTGGAGGAGTTCCAGGCGCGGGTCCAGACCGCCGGCCTGCCGCCCGGCCAGGGGATGCTGCGGCCCTTCGGGCATGGCGGCCACGTGCAGGTGGACCATCCATCCTCGGCGGAGGAGCTGGCACCGATCCTGGTCCAGATGCGCTCGGTCCACCATGTCCTCCGCTTCGTCCACCGCTTCACCGTGCCCCGGGAGGACGAGGCTCTGGCCACCATCGCCAAGGAGGTGGGCCGCCTGGAGATCCCCGAGCTGCGCACGGCCCGCACCTTCCGGGTGACGGCCAACCGCAGCGGCACCCATCCCTTCACCAGCATGGATGTGGCCCGGGAGGCCGGCGCGGCCATCGTGGAGCGCTACGGCCTGGGAGTGGACCTGACCGGCTACGACGTGAACATCCGGGTCGATATCTTCGACGACACGGCCATCGTGGGCGTCCAGCTCACCCGGGATCCCCTGAGCCGGCGCCACACCAAGGTCTACAGCCCTCGGGCCGCCCTGAAGACCACCGTGGCCTACGCCATGTTGCGTCTGGCCCGCATTCCCCGGGGCCCCGGCCGGCTGCTGGACCCCTTCTGTGGCTCCGGCACCATCCTGCTGGAGGCCGGCAGCCTCTACCCAGACCTCCGGCTCTACGGGTGCGACCGGTTCCAGGAGCCCGTGGAGGGAGCCCGGCGCAACCTGGAGGCCAACGGCCTGGCCCACCGGGCCCAGGTGCTCCAGGCCGATGCTCGGGATCTCCACCGCATCTTTCCGGCCCACCACTTCCAGGCCATCGTCACCAACCCTCCCTTCGGCCTGCGCCTGGGCCGCCGCACGGACTTCGATCGGCTCTACACGAAGTTCCTCCGGGCCGCCCGAGGGGTTCTGGCCCCTGAAGGCCGTCTGGTGGTGCTGGTCCACCGGAGAGGACCGTTCAACCGGGCCGCCCGCCGGACCCAGGGGCTGCGCATCGTCCACGTGCGGGCCATCGAGACCGGAGACGTGTACCCGTACATCTTCGTGCTGGAGAGGTCTGTACACCTCGCGGGACAGAAAGCCCAGGAGGGGGCACAGCGTCCCAAGAGTCTCTAGACGTCCCAGTCCAGCGAGCAGGAATTTGCCTCCTATGACGCGACCTGCAGACCAGCTTCGGGCCATCCTGCACCGCATCGATGGCCGAGGGTACAAGGCCTACAAGGAGATCCAGGGGGCATGGGCCCTGCCCCGCTTTCTCCTGGCCATCGACCACGTCCAGGGGGATCCCTTCGCCGCGCCGAGCCGGGTGCGGGCTATCGTGCCGCCCCGGGTGGCCGGCTTCTCCCCCGAGCTGTACGAGAACCCCAGCCGGGCCACAGGACTGGCCTGCTACCTGGCTCGGGCCTTCGGACGGGCGGCTCGACACCAGGCCCAACGCCGGGGAACGGGCCACAGCGGAGAGATCCGCATGGAGACACCGGCCCAGGAGGTCTATCGCCAGACCGCGGTGATCCTCCACCCGGACGGCGCGGTGGAGGCCCGGTTCACCGTGGGCCTGCCCGCGGCGGGCCGCCGGGTCCTGGGCCGCCAGGCCGAGGCGTTGCTGCTGGAGGATGTGCCCGGAGTGGTGGAGGCCAGCCTGCGGGCCTCGGCCCACGACCCGACCCTCCTCTGGCTCCACGTGAGCACCAACGAGGACGCGGACGCGCTGCGGGCTGCCCTGGCCCATCACGGGCTGGTGGCCTTTGTCGCGGATGGGGCCATCTTGCCCCGGCGCAGCGGTGTGGACGATCGCCCTCTGACCGAGGGCACGGTGGTTCCCTTCCAGTCGCCGCCCTCCCTGCGGGTCACCGTCCACCTGCCCCACGCGGGCCCGGTCAGCGGCCTGGGCATCCCCCGGGGGGTCACCCTGATCGTGGGCGGTGGCTACCACGGCAAGTCCACCCTCCTCCGGGCCATCGAACGCGGCATCTACAACCATCGCCCGGGCGACGGCCGGGAGCGGGTGGTGAGCGATGCCGGCCTGGTCAAGATCCGGGCGGAGGACGGCCGCGCGGTCACCGGGGTGGACATCTCCCCCTTCATCAACGACCTGCCCCTGGGCCAGTCCACCACCCGGTTCAGCACCCAGAACGCCAGCGGCTCCACCAGCCAGGCCGCTTCCATCATGGAGGCCCTGGAGGCCGGGGCCACGGGTCTGCTGGTGGACGAGGACACCGCGGCCACCAACTTCATGATCCGGGACGCCCGCATGCAGGCCCTGGTGCCCAAGGAGCGGGAGCCCATCACCCCCTACATCGACCGGGTACGGCAGCTGTGGGAGGAGCGGGGCATCTCCTCCATCCTGGTCATCGGCGGCAGCGGCGACTACCTGGACGTGGCCGACACGGTCATCGCCATGGACACCTTCCGTCCTCTGGACGTGACCGAACGGGCCCGGGAGGTGGCCCGACGTCTTCCCACCGGCCGAGTGCAGGAGATCGCGGGCGCCTTCCAGGCCCGCCTGGACCGCCGGCCCCTGCCCGAGTCCCTGGACCCCAGCAAGGGACGGCGAGAGGTGAACATCAAGACCCGCGGCCTCCAGACCATCCAGTTCGGCACCCACACCATCGATCTGAGCGCGGTGGAACAGATCGTGGCCTGGGCCCAGACCCGGGCCATCGGCGAGGCCCTCTGGTATGCCCGTCGACGCTACATGGACGGCCGCCGTACCGTGGCCGAGATCCTGGACGCGGTCATGCAGGACATCCAGGCCCAGGGCCTGGACGTGCTCGACCCGCGCCGGGTGGGCGACCTGGCCGAGTTCCGCCGCCACGAGCTGGCCGCGGCCCTGAACCGTCTGCGCACCCTGCGGGTGGGGGAACGGTGACGGCCGGACCCGAGCTTGCCCTCCCCAGGGCCTGCCCTCCGCCCGGGAGTCCTGCGACCCCTCCTGGCCCACCCCCTTTCACCACTCCCTTGCGTTGTGGAGGGCAGGCCGCCCGGGAAAGAGGGCATACCTTGCCCCTGCGGCCAGCCTCGTGTCCCACCTTACCGACGCTCTCGAGAACCATACCTGGGTCTTTCAGCCGAGGTTGCAGCGCCCCAGGGCTTTGCTGTATACTGGGGGCACCGTGCTCGTCCCACCCTGTGGCCCGTCGCTTCTCCCCTTCCCTGTTCGATTTCTGGCACCCTGCCCGTGTACCCACAAAGGAGGCGCGAGATGAGAGCTCGATCGGTCCTTTGGCTGCTGGCCGTATTGGTGTTGCTGTTGGGAGCATGTGCTGCGCCTCAACAGGCGCCGGAGGGCCAGGCACCGGCCCCCGCCGTGGAGGAACCCATGGAGGAACCGGCCGAGCCCCTGATCCTCCGGCTGGGCCAGAACGCCGCGGACCTCCGTTCCCTGGATCCCCACTTCGCCACCACCACCCAGGACCGCAGCCTGGTGGACATGGTCTTCAACGCGTTGCTCCGCTACAAGCCCGGCAACGGGGCCTTCGAGCTCATGGAGCCGGATCTGGCGGAGGATTTCCCCACCATGGAGATGGTGGACGGCAAACAGGTCTGGACCTTCAAGCTCCGCCAGGGGGTCATGTGCCACCCCAGCGAGGTGACCGAGGCCTACGAGCTCACCGCGGAGGATGTGGTCTACTCCCTGGAGAAGGCGGCCACGCCTGAACGCTCCGCCTACGCGGGCGAGTACAACGGCATGACCTTCGAGGCCGTGGACGACTACACGGTCCGGATCACCCTGGAGACCCCCCTCTCCCCGGTCCTCTTCTATCCGAAGGTGGCCAACTACTCCGGCGGCATGATCGTGTGCAAGAAGGCCATCGAGGCCATGGGCGACGAGGCCTTCAAGACCGCTCCCGTGGGCACCGGGCCCTTCATGTTCGCGTCCTACAGCCCCCAGGAGAAGGTGGTCCTGGCGGCCAATCCGGACTACTTCCGCGGGCGGCCCAAGCTGGATGGCGTGGAGATGCGCTACATCCCCGACATCAGCAGCCGAGAGGCCGGCCTGCTGGCCGGGGAGCTGGACGTGATCAACGGCATCCCGGACATCGCCTGGGTGGACCGCATGAAGGGGGAGGGCGACGTCCAGGTGGACGTCTTCGGCGTGGGCGAGGTGGCCACCGTCCACTTCAACATGACCAAGCCGCCCCTGGACATCCCCGAGGTGCGCAAGGCCCTGGCCTATGCGCTGGACCGGGACGAGTTCCTGGCCCTCTTCGGCGAGCCCATCGCGGAGAACGTCTACTCCCCGGTGCCCGCCAAGTTCCTGGCCGGTGGCCTGACCCGGGAGGAGGTGGAGGCCCTGGGCCTGGCCTACGACGTGGACCGGGAGAGGGCCCGGCAGATGCTGGCCGACGCGGGCTTCCCGGATGGGTTCGACCTGGAGGTGGTCAGCTCGGAGATGACCGGGTATCGCCGCATCTACGAGAGCATGCAGGCCCAGTTGGCCGAGATCGGGGTGCGCCTGAAGGTCAACATCGTGGACCACTCCACCATGCACTCCCTGATCCGCCAGGACGTGAACCCCATCGTGGTCTACATCGCCTGGCGCCCCAACGCGGACGTGTACCTGACCCGCTTCTTCCACTCCGACTCCATCGTGGTGACCGGAGCCAAGCCGGACACCAACTTCTCCCACTACGACCGGATCGACGACCTGATCGAGCAGGCTCGGGGGGAGACGGACCCGGAACAGCAGATCCAGCTCTGGAAGGAGGCCCAGATCCAGATCCTGGAGGACATGGCCGCCTACCCCCTGCACTATCAGCAGCAGGTCTACGCCCGCCGCGCCAACGTGGACTACGGCCACGAACTGGTGTCCGTGTTCGCGCTCTACCCCGGGATCGACGAGAACACCACCATCCAGCGGTGAGGGCCGCCCCGCGGGGCGGCTGGAACGGACCGGCCGCCCCGCCTTCCACCACCCTGGGGAGCTGCCTCCATGATCCGATACATCCTCCACCGGCTGGCCCTGGCCGTCCCCATCCTGCTGGCCGTCTTCACCCTGGTCTTCCTGGTGGTCCGGGTGTTGCCCGGCGACCCCGCGGTGGCCGCGCTGGGGGACTATGCGTCCGAGGAGGCCCTGGAGGCCCTGCGGGAGCGAATGGGGCTGAACGATCCCCTGCCGGTCCAGTACGTGCGCTTCCTGGGCAACATGCTCCGGGGTGACCTGGGCCGCTCTCTCATCAACGGCAAGCCCATCAACGAACAGGTGGCCTACGTCCTGCCCTACACCCTGATGCTGACCGCCGCCGCGGTGGCCATCGGCACGGTGTTGGGGATCCCCCTGGGCGTCTTCACCGCGCTGCGCCGCAACACCTGGATCGACTACGTGGGGCGGATCTTCTCCCTGGCCGGGCTTTCGGTGCCGGCCTTCTACCTGGCCATCCTCCTGATCTTCCTCTTCGCGGTCCGGCTGGGCTGGTTTCCCGCGGTGGGGGGCGGCGACCTGGCCCAGGACCCTGTGGGGAGCCTGCGTTTCCTGGTCCTGCCGGCCTTCACCCTGGGCCTCATCATGACCGCGTCGGTGACCCGGCTCACCCGATCCACCATGTTGAACGTCCTCCGGGAGGACTACGTGCGCACGGCCCAGGCCAAGGGGCTGCACCGCTGGGCCGTGCTCCTGGGCCACGCCCTGCGCTCGGCCATGTTGCCCATCGTCTCCCTCATCGGCCTGTGGACGGCCAGCCTCATCGGGGACTCGGTCCTCACCGAGTTCGTCTTCTCCCGGCCGGGCCTGGGCAAGATGTTGGTGGGGGCCATCCTCCAGCGGGACTACAGCGCGCTCCAGTCCATCATGGTGATCTACGCCTTCTTCGTGGTGGTGATCAACCTGCTCACGGACCTGACCTACGGTTTCCTGGACCCGCGCATCCGCCACTCCCAGAGCGCTCAGTAGGACATCCATGGAATCCACTCTGCCGGCTGCCCCCGCGGCCCCGGAGCTTCGCACCCAGCGGCAGCGGGCCTGGCACACGTTCAAGCGGAACCGCACCGCGTTGGTGGGCCTGGCCATGGTGGTGCTGGTGGCCCTGGTCGCGATCTTCTCGGACACGGTCCTGATCGCGCCGCTGACCGACGCGGAGCCCACGCCTCTCCTCGCGCCCTACGACCCCACCATCCAGGATCCCCGCAATCGGCTGCTTCCCCCGTCCTGGGAACACCCCATGGGCCTGGACACCTACGGCCGGGACATCTTCTCCCGGATCCTCTACGGGGCCCGGGTCTCCTTGATGGTGGGCATCCTCTCCGTGGCCCTGGGCGGCATCCTGGGCGTGATCCTGGGGTTGGTGGCCGGCTACAGCGGCGGTGCCGCGGAGCAGTGGATCATGCGCTCGGTGGACGTGCTCATGGCCTTCCCCAGCCTGCTGATGGGGCTCATGGTGTTGGCCGTGCTGGGCTCCGGCCTCACCAAGATGATCATCGCCATCGGGATCATGCTGGCCCCGGGCTTTGTCCGGGTGGTCCATGGGGCCACCCTGGGCGCAAAACAGAACGACTACATCCTGGCAGCCCGGGCCATCGGGGCCGGCCATCCCCGGATCCTCTTCCGCCACCTCCTGCCCAACATCCTGGGCGAGGTGGTCGTATTGGCCAGCATCTGGGTGGCCAGTGCCATCCGGGTAGAGGCCAGCCTGAGCTTCATCGGCCTGGGCGTGTCCCCGCCCACCCCCGCCTGGGGCACCATGATCCGGGAGGGCGTCCAGTACCTGACCACCGCCCCCTGGATCGCCCTGTTTCCCGGCCTGGCCATCCTCTTCACCGTCCTGGCCTTCAACCTGTTGGGCGACGGCCTGCGGGACGTGTTGGACCCCAAGTCCTACCAGTGAACCTGAGTCCTGGAGGTCTCCCATGACACCGAGAGTCCACGACGTCGCGGTGATCGGCGGCGGCATCAGCGGGGTGGCCGCCGCGTACGAGCTGGCCCAGGCAGGGATCCGGGTGGTCCTGCTGGAGAAGGGACGGTTGGCATCCATGGCCTCTGGATGGACCCTGGGAGGCGTGCGCCAGTCCGGTCGACACCCCGCGGAGCTTCCCCTGGCCCGGGCCGCGGTGCGCCGCTGGGAGCGTCTGGCCGAGGAGCTGGACACGGAGATCGAGTACCGACAGGAGGGGAACCTGCGTCTGGCCCGGACCCCCCAGGAGGTCGCGCGGATCCAGGAGATGGTGGCCCAGCAACGGGCTCTGGGCCTGGAGCTGGACCTTCTGCCCGACAACGCCGCGGTCCGGGCGATCGCCCCGGCCCTCAGCCGGGAACACGTGCTGGCCGCATCCTACTGTCCCACGGACGGCCACGCCAACCCCCTCGCGACCGTCCAGGCCTACGCCCGGGCCGCGGAGCGGGCCGGCGCGGAGATCCGCACCCACACCCGGGTGGACCGGGTGGCAGTTCGGGGAGGAAAGGTGGTCGGGGTGGAGACCCCGGCAGGCCCCATCCCCGTGGACCAGGTGGTGGTGGCCGCGGGGATCTACTCGGATCGGCTCTGCCGCACCGCGGGCGTGCCCCTGCCGCTGGAACCGATCCATGTGGCCGTGGTCCAGAGCGTGCCCCTGCCCCCCCTGTTGCGCCCTGTGCTGGGCGTGGCCAACGCGGACTTCGCGGGGCGCCAGGAGGTGGGGGGCCGTCTCCGCATGACCGCCAGCACCGGACCCTGGACCCACCCCGACCGGGAGCTGGCTCCGGAGGATGTGCAGCCCCCGGCCGAGGCCGTCGCGGCGCTCATCCGACGGGCGATCCACGTGTTGCCCCCGGTGGCCCAGGCCGGCATCGCCCGGGTATGGGGGGGTCTGCTGGACATGACGCCGGACGGGCTGCCGGTCATCGACCGCATCGACCCGGTGGAGGGCCTGGTGGTGGCCGCGGGCTTCTCGGGCCACGGCTTCTGCCTGGGCCCCATCACCGGACAGTTGGTCGCGGAGCTGGTCCAGGGGAGGACCCCCTCCCTGCCCTTGGGGCCCTTCCGCTGGGACCGGTTCACCGAGACCGCCCCAGGAGCCCAGGCCGAGCTCTACGGATGAGCCCGCTCCACTAGCCCGATCGGGCCCCTCCGCGCCGGGAACGGGGCAGCCCTCCCCCCTCCCACAGGGGCAACACCCGGGCTCCCTGGCTGGGCGCGGTGATGTAGACCTCCGGCCAGATGCGCATGCGTCGGCTGTAGTGCCGATAGATGCTCTCCTGGACCTCCTTCTCCCGACCGGCCTGGACCAGGGCCACCGCGCAGCCGCCGAAGCCGGCCCCCGTCAGCCGGGCGCCATGGCAGCCGGCCTCCCGACGCATGGCCTCCACCATGGCATCCAGGGCCTGGGAGCTGACCTGGTAGTCGTCCCGGAGGCTGGCGTGGCTGGCATCCATCAGGCGTCCCATCTCCTCCAGATCCTGCCGCTCCATGGCCCGCACCGTCTCCAGGACCCGGGCATTCTCCGTCACCACGTGACGACAACGGCGGTAGACCACCTCCGGCAGCAGATCCCTGTGGGCCTCCAGCACCTGGAGGGACACGTCCCGCAGGGAGCGGATGTGGGGCAGGCGGGAACGCAGCCGACGCACCCCCTCCTCACACTGGGCTCGACGCTCGTTGTACGCGCTGGCGGCCAGGGAGCGGCTCACTTTGGTGTTGCCGATGACCAGCACGGCCTCCGAGGGAAAGGGGACCCGACGGTAGTCCAGGCTGCGGCAGTCGATGAGCAGCCCGTGGCCGGCCTGGCCCAACACGCTGATGAACGGGTCCATGATGCCGCAGCGGACCCCGACGAACTCGTTCTCCGCCTGTTGGGCGGCCCGGGCCAGCTCCGGGCCTGGCACGGCCAACAGCGCGTCCGCCGCGGTGAGGAAGGCCTTGGCACACGCTACCTCCAGCGCGGCCGAGCTGCTCAGCCCGCTCCCCCGGGGCACATTCCCGCTGACCACCCCCTCCACCCCCCGCAGCCGGAGGCCCCGCTGTTCCAGGGCCCAGGCCACCCCCCGGGCGTAGTTGCTCCAGAAGATCTGGCCGTCGTACTCCAGACGGTCCAGGTGGAAATCGACCAGGTTGTCGAACTCCAGGGCGTAGAGCCGCACCCGCCGATCGCGCCGGGGGCGGAAGAGAACCCGCACGTCTCGGTCCAGGGCAGCGGGCAGGACAAAGCCCTCGTTGTAGTCCGTGTGCTCGCCGATGAGGTTGACCCGACCAGGGGCAATGGCCAGGTAGGTGGGCTCCCCGCCGAAGAGGCGCACAAAGTCGGGCAACATGGCCCGGGTGCGGCGATCCAGTGGGATCATGGACGGTGTTCGCGGGCGTGTGAGGAGTCCGGGACCCGGGAGGCCCCGTCGCCGACAGGCTCCAGGATCGCGTACAGGTTCAGGTTCCCCTCCCGGCCATCGGCCCGGAAGAGGGCACGCAGGGAGAGGCCGGCCCCCCGGGCC
>Ga0256839_1000103_pt1 | contig 111731 bp, 97 predicted proteins | sample 354166metaG_FD_185968 | JGI IMG/M metagenome (GOLD analysis project Ga0256839, IMG submission 185968) | Hydrothermal vent microbial communities from Mid Atlantic Ridge, Atlantic Ocean - 354-166 | ecosystem: Environmental > Aquatic > Marine > Hydrothermal vents | place: Atlantic Ocean: Mid...
CCGGAATCGGGCAGATGGGTGCCGGCGCCCAGCTGGGCCTTGAGGAAGGCGCGGGGGAAGCTGCGATCCCAGCCCATGACCTCGCCGGTGGAGCGCATCTCGGGGCCCAGAAGCGTATCGACGCCGGGGAAGCGGGCAAAGGGCAGGACCACCTCCTTGACCGAGAACCACGGGGTGCGGAAATCGGCCAGCGACAGCGGGTCTCCCAGCGGAATGGTCTCGGATTCCGCGACCGGCTGGTGCGGCGGGGCCTTGGGAAAGGCGGAAAGCTTCTCGCCGGCCATCAGCCGCGCGGCGATCGAGGCGATGGCCGAATCGGTGGCCTTGGCCACGAAGGGCACCGTGCGCGAGGCCCGCGGGTTGACCTCGATCAGGAAAATCTCGCCGTCCTTGATTGCGAACTGCACGTTCATCAGCCCGACAACGCCCAGCTCCAGCGCCAGGGCGCGGGTCTGGCCTTCCAGCTCGGCCACGGTTTCGGCGGGCAGGGTGTGGGGCGGCAGCGAACAGGCGCTGTCGCCCGAATGCACGCCGGCCTCCTCGATATGCTGCATGATCCCGGCCACGTGCACCTCCTCGCCGTCGGAGAGCGCATCCACGTCCACCTCGATGGCGCCGGCAAGGTAGCTGTCGAGCAGCACCGGGCTGTCGCCCGAGACCACCACCGCCTCGGCGATGTAGCGCTCCAGCTGGGCGTGATCGCGCACGATCTCCATCGCCCTGCCGCCCAGCACGTAGGAGGGGCGGATGACCAGCGGAAAGCCGATCTGCTGCGCGATTTCCAGCGCTTCCCCGGCGCTCGAGGCAATGGCGTTTCGCGGCTGCTTCAGCCCCAGGCGGTTGACGAGATCCTGAAAGCGCTCGCGGTCCTCGGCCAGGTCGATGGCATCGGGCGAGGTGCCCAGGATCGGGATCCCCGCCTCATGCAGCGCATTGGCCAGTTTCAGCGGGGTCTGGCCGCCGAACTGCACGATTACCCCGTGCAGGGTGCCGTTTTCCCGCTCCACCCGCAGGATCTCCATGACATGCTCGAAGGTCAGAGGCTCGAAATACAGCCGGTCGGAGGTGTCGTAATCGGTGCTCACCGTTTCCGGGTTGCAGTTGATCATGATCGTCTCGTAGCCCTGATCGGTGAGCGCGAAACAGGCATGACAGCAGCAGTAGTCGAACTCGATCCCCTGGCCGATCCGGTTCGGCCCGCCGCCGAGAATCACCACCTTCCGGCGCTCGGTGGGGCGGGCCTCGCATTCCGCCTCGCTCATGGCCGGGGCTTCGTAGGTGGAATACATGTAAGGGGTCTGGGCCTCGAATTCGGCCGCGCAGGTATCGATGCGCTTGAAGACGGCGGTGACGCCCAGGGTCTGGCGCGTGCGGCGCAGCTGCGCCTCGCTCTGGCCGGTGAGTTTCGCCAGCCGGGCATCGGTGAAGCCCAGCATCTTGAGCGCGCGCATCCCCTCGGCATCGCGCGGCAGGCCCTCGGCCTTCACCTTTTCCTCGATCTCGACGATCTCGCGGATGCGGGCCAGGAACCACGGGTCGAAGCGGGTGACGGCGTGGATTTCCTCATCCGACAGCCCGTGGCGCATGGCCTGGGCGATGGTGCGCAGCCGGTCCGGGGTCTGGGCGCTGATGGCCTTGATGACGGCGGCCTTGCCCGAGACCGGATCATCGGCGCCGGGAATGTCGATTTCGTCAAGGCCGCTCAGCCCGGTTTCCAGCCCGGCCAGCGCCTTCTGCAGGCTTTCGTGAAAGCTGCGGCCGATCGCCATCACCTCGCCTACCGATTTCATCGCCGTGGTCAGGTGCGGTTCGGCGCCGGGGAACTTCTCGAAGGCGAAGCGCGGGATCTTGGTGACCACATAGTCGATGGAGGGCTCGAAGGAGGCCGGGGTGACCTTCGTGATGTCGTTGTCCAGCTCGTCCAGCGTATAGCCCACCGCCAGTTTCGCGGCGATCTTGGCGATGGGAAAGCCGGTGGCCTTGGACGCCAGCGCCGAGGAGCGGCTCACGCGCGGGTTCATCTCGATCACCACCATGCGGCCGGTTTTCGGGTCCACCGCCCATTGCACGTTGGAGCCGCCGGTTTCCACCCCGATCTCGCGCAAGACCGCGATCGAGGCCGAGCGCATCATCTGGTATTCCTTGTCCGTCAGCGTCAGCGCCGGGGCCACGGTGATGGAATCGCCGGTGTGCACGCCCATCGGATCGACGTTCTCGATGGAACAGACGATGATGGCGTTGTCGGCCGCATCGCGCACCACCTCCATCTCGAATTCCTTCCAGCCGAGCAGGCTTTCGTCGATCAGGATCTGGTTCACCGGGCTGGCATCCAGCCCGGTGCGGCAGATGCGCTCGTAATCGTCGCGGTTGTAGGCCACGCCGCCGCCGGTGCCGCCGAGCGTGAAGGCGGGGCGGATGATCGCCGGCAGGCCGACCACGTCGATGGCGGCCATTGCCTCTTCCATCGAGTTGGCGATGGTGGCGCGCGGGTTCTCCAGCCCGATGCGCTCCATCGCCTCGCGGAACAGCTTGCGGTCCTCGGCCATCTCGATGGCCTTGCGGTTGGCGCCGATCAGCTCCACCCCGTATTTCTTCAGCACGCCCATGTCGTCGAGCGCCAGCGAGGTGTTGAGCCCGGTCTGCCCGCCCATGGTCGGCAGCAGCGCGTCGGGGCGCTCCTTCTCGATGATCTTCGCCACCACCTCGGGGGTGATCGGCTCGATGTAGGTGGCATCGGCCAGTTCCGGATCGGTCATGATGGTGGCGGGGTTGGAGTTCACCAGGATCACCCGGTAGCCCTCCTCGCGCAGCGCCTTGCAGGCCTGGGCACCGGAATAGTCGAACTCGCAGGCCTGACCGATGACGATCGGCCCCGCGCCGATGATCATGATCGAGTGGATGTCGGTGCGCTTCGGCATCGGATAGGCCCCCGGGGTATCTGCAAATTGCCGTGGGTTATAGAGCCGGAGCGGCCGGATGCAAGGGGGCGGGGCGCTGCCCGGCGGGGCGGGGGTGCGGTTCAGCCGGGCCGCATGGTGCGGCGGGCCGCCAGCAGGAATCCGGTGGCCAGAATGGCGATGGCGAGGGTGCCGAGCAGCTGGTAGATGAAGGGCAGGACACCCGGTCCGCCGCCCCAGTCGCGATAGAAGCGGATGAACGGGCCGAACAGCAGGCCGAAGCCGACCAGCAGGAACAGCCCCCCGCGCCATGTTCCCAGGCGCTCGATCAGAACCGGCGCGAAACAGGCCGTCGGAATGTAGTAATAGACCCAGGAGATCGGAGACAGGAGCGGTATCACCGTCAGGGCCAGCGGCCAGAGCAGCGCCACCTGGATGTCCCTTCCGGCGCGGGCGAAGAGCCGGGCCAGCCAGAGCATCGCGGCCAGCAGCGCGAGGGCCGCCCCCAGCTGCCAGAGCGGGGGCCGGGCCATCGTGTACCAGCCGGGGCGTGGCACGGCCGGGGTGGGCGGCTCCAGCCCGGCCGTCCACTGCAGGGAGTCGGAAAAGAACAGCTGCGCCAGCGTCGCATCCAGGTTGAAGGTGATGCCGGTCACCAGGACCGAGGCCGAGATCTGCCGCAGCTGGGCGATGAAGGCGGTATGCAGCGGCCAACCGGCCCAGGCGATCGAGGCGAGCGCCAGCCCGGCGCCGATGGCCAGGAACCAGACGAAGGCCCGGTAGCGGCGCCCGGCCAGCCACAGCAGTGCCAGCAGCGCCGGATAGAGCTTCAGCGCGGCCGCCAGCGCCAGCGCGCCCCCGGCTGTGGCCGGGGCAGCGTGGCGAAGCCGCTCGGCGGCCAGGACCAGCAGGAAGCTGGCCAGGATCTGCGGCTGGTTTTCCAGCAGGGCGATCGTGCCGAGGTGGGTTGCCCCGAGAAAGAAGATGCCCAGTCCCATGAACAGCAGCGGGTTCATGGCCGGCCGGCAGGCGCGCCAGGCAAGCCAGACGGTCGCCAGAAGCAGGCCGGTGTTCACCGCCAGGGCAACCGCGGCCACGCGCCAGAAGTTCACCTCGGCCAGCAGCGCCCCGAGCCTGGCCCAGAGCGGGGGGTAGAGAAAGGGGTAGATCGCCCCTTCGTAGCCGTAGTGCTCGGCCATGTAGGGCCGCCATGCCCCGGGCGGATACATGCGGAACCATTCTTCGAGCGGGGCATAGACCTGATCGGGCCGGCCCTCCGCCAGGAAGACCCCGGCCAGCCAGCTGGCCATGAGGTCGGGCGAATGGGGTGGAAAGCTCCAGAAGAAGGCGAACGCATAGGCTCCGGCGAACATGAGCACGACAAGGCGCAACTGGCTTCCGGACATGTTCACGGCCCCGCGGTCTGATCGAAACCTCAGCGTGGTTCAGGGCTAAGGGGTGCTGCGGAACATTTCCACCGCTGCACGGGCGGAGGCGAAAATTCCTTGCCGGAGTGCCGGAAAGGTCGCACCCCGCGACCGCCTGCCGGCGTCTTCCGGCGATGCTCGGGGCGCGCGGTGCTCCGGAGCGTTCTGTCTGCCTATTCGGCTGCGTGGTGCAGGCGTTCCTCCACCGTCGGAGCGGCCGCATCCCGGTAGAGGTAGTCGCGCGTCAGCGGCACCGCTTCCTGGTCGCGCGCCAGCTGGAACTGGAACACCACCTGACCATCCAGCCGGAATGCCAGCTCCGAGCCCAGCAGGTAGAAGCGCCACATGCGGCAGAAGCGCTCGTCGTAGATTGCCCGGGCCCGCTCGATGTTGGCTTCGAAACGCGCCAGCCAGTTGCGCAGCGTTTCGGCGTAATGCAGCCGCCAGATCTCCACATCGGTTGCGGTCAGGCGTTCCCGCTCGATGGCCGCCATGGCCTCGGACATGGCCGGGACGTAGCCCCCGGGGAAGATGTACTTGAGAATGAAGGGGTTGGTGGTGCCCGGCCCGTCGGTGCGTCCGATGGTATGGATCAGCGCGATTCCGTCCGGCTTCAGCCGGTCGCGCACCTGGCGGAAATATTCGCGGTAATGCGGCACGCCGACATGCTCGAACATGCCTACCGAAACGATCCGGTCGAAGCTTTCGCTTACCTCGCGGTAGTCCATCAGGCGGAACTCCACCCGATCGGCAAGCCCCGCCTCTTCGGCCCGGCGGGTGGCCACCGCGTGCTGTTCCTCGGAAAGCGTCACCCCCACCACATGCGCGCCGTAGTCGCGCGCCAGGGTCAGCGCCATGCCGCCCCAGCCGCAGCCGATGTCCAGAACGCGCATGCCCGGCCTGATCAGCAGCTTGCGGGCGATGTGGTGCTTCTTGTTTTCCTGGGCCTGCTCCAGCGTGTCGTCGGGGCGGCGGAAATAGGCGCAGGAATACTGCCTGTCCCTGTCGAGGAACAGCTCGTAGAGCTCGCCCGAGAGATCGTAGTGGTGGGCCACGTTGCGCCTCGCCCTCCCGACCGGGTTGAACTGGCCGAGCCGGCGCAGCGCCTTGCGGAGCCACTGAAGCGGGCGCTGCCACCAGAGCAGGCCGCGTTCGCTCCGGTTGCGCAGCAGCAGCGTGAGCAGGCCGCGCAGATCGTCGTTCCCGATGGTGAGCCCGCCGTTCATGTAGGCCTCGCCCAAGGCGAGTTCGGGGTTGAGGATCAGGGCGCGGACAGTGGCCCGCCGATGAACGGCGACATCGACCGCCGGCTCTCCCCCATCGCCATATGTCTGCCGGCTTCCGTCCGGGAAGCGCAGCGTCAGCGTTCCCCTTTTCACCAGATGGCGCAACAGCCGATCAAGAAGTGCATTCCACATGAGCCACCCCCAGTCGTGACTGGCGGAACACCAGGCGCGCGTTGTCCGAATATCCCCCTGACATCTCCACCTGCTGCGACATTCTGTCCGGTTTCTCCGCTCCTGTAAAGCCTGCCTTCCGGGGCATGGCGTGACCGGAACGCCATGCGGCTTGACTTCCGGGCGCGCACAAGGTGTATCGGCGCGAACCGTTCCACGCTATCGCAGGGGCCCTGCCATGCATGCCTACCGCAGCCACAACTGCGCCGAACTGAGCAAAGCCGATGTCGGCAAGAGCGTCCGCCTGTCGGGCTGGGTGCACCGGGTGCGCGACCACGGCGGCATCCTGTTCATCGACCTGCGCGACCACTATGGCATCACCCAGGTCCTGTGCGACCCGGACAGCCCGGCCTTTGCCGAGGTCGAAAAGCTGCGCGCCGAATGGTGCATCCGCATCGACGGCGAGGTGAAGGCGCGCGCGCCCGAGCTGGTGAACCCCAAGATCCCCACCGGCGAGATCGAGGTCTTCATCCGCGACATGGAAGTTCTGGGCGCGGCCGGGGAGTTGCCGCTGCAGGTGTTCGGCGACCAGGAATACCCGGAAGAAACCCGGCTGAAATACCGCTATCTCGACCTGCGGCGCGAAAAGCTGCAGGACAACATGAAGCTGCGCGCGGATGTCATCGCCTGGCTGCGCCGCGCCATGTGGGAGCGCGGCTTTCGCGAATACCAGACCCCGATCATCACCGCTTCCAGCCCCGAGGGGGCACGCGACTTCCTGGTGCCCTCGCGGCTGCATCCGGGCAAGTTCTACGCCCTGCCCCAGGCGCCGCAGCAGTTCAAGCAGCTGATCATGGTCTCGGGCTTCGACAGGTATTTCCAGATCGCGCCCTGCTTTCGGGACGAAGATCCGCGCGCCGACCGCTCGCCCACCGATTTCTACCAGCTCGACCTGGAAATGTCCTTCGTCACCCAGCAGGACGTGTTCGACACCGTCCAGCCGGTGATCCGGGGCTGTTTCGAGGAATTCGGCGGCGGGCGCAAGGTAGATGCCGACTGGCCGCAGATCAGCTACCGCGACTCGCTCCTGTGGTATGGCACCGACAAGCCGGACCTCAGGAACCCGATCAGGATGCAGGTGGTGAGCGAGCATTTCAAGGGGTCGGGCTTCAGGATCTTCGCCTCGCTTCTCGAGCAGGAGGGCACCGAGGTCCGTGCCATCCCGGCCCCCGGCGGCGGCAGCCGCGCCTTCTGCGACCGGATGAACGCCTTCGCCCAGAAGGAGGGCCTGCCGGGGATGGGCTACATCTTCTGGCGGGAGAAGGACGGAGGCCTCGAAGGCGCCGGCCCGCTGGCCAGGAACATCGGCTCCGAACGCACCGAGGCGATCCGCCGGCAGCTGGGCCTGGGCGCCGGGGATGCGGCCTTCTTTCTGGGCGGCAGGCCGAAGGCCTTCGAGGCCGTTGCCGGCAAGGCCCGCAACGTGATCGGAGAGGAGCTCGGCCTGACCGAGAAGGACCGTTTCGCCTTCTGCTGGATCGTCGATTTCCCGATCTTCCGGAAGGATGAGGAAACCGGCGCGCTCGATTTCGACCACAACCCGTTCTCCATGCCCCAGGGCGGGATGGAGGCGCTGGAGGGCGACCCGCTCAAGGTGCTCGGCTACCAGTATGATCTGGCCTGCAACGGCTACGAGCTGGTCTCTGGCGCGATCCGCAACCACCGCCCGGACATCATGTTCAGGACCTTCGAGATCGCCGGCTACGGGCGCGAGGAAGTGGAGCGGCGCTTCGGCGGCATGGTCAATGCCTTCAGATACGGCGCCCCGCCGCACGGGGGCTGCGCTGCCGGCATCGACCGCATGGTGATGCTGCTGGCGGACGAGGCCAACATCCGCGAAGTGATCATGTTCCCGATGAACCAGCGCGCCGAGGACCTGATGATGGGCGCCCCGAGCGTGCCGAGCAACGAACAGCTGCGCGAGTTGCGCCTGCGCGTGGTGCGTGAAGACAGCTAGCGCACCTGCACCCCGGATAGCGCGCCTGCACTCCGGGACAGTCGGCACCCCGAAACGGGGGCGGGATGCAACAAGGGCAGGAGGCGACCTTGCGGTGGCGGCGCCGGGGCGGGCATCGGCAGGCGCTGCCGCCTCTCCGCCGGCGGCGCCCCGGGCGCGTTTTCAGGCAGGTTCTTCAGGCAGGTTCCGTCAGACGAGGGTGGAAATCAGGGCAACTCCCAGCGACAGGGCGCCGGCCCCGAAAACGGCCCAGTCGACGACGGCACTCCCCATTTCGTCATTCCAGAAACGGTTCACGATCGGTGTCATGGCAGACGGTTTCATGACAGGTTCTCCCATTCCGGCAGTGCGGGCGGTCCTTCGGTGCAGTGCGGGCGGCCGTTCGGGCGGGTGGGCGCCTCGCGGGCCGTCTGCCGATGAATCGCGACAGAATCGGGCAAAAATGGGGTCCGCTCCGTACAAATTCGTGATTTCCGAGTCTCCGCCATGACTGGCAGCATGACGCAAGAACATGAACAGAGCATGAACACTTGTCTGGCGGGACTTCCCCTTCCCCTCTTGCGTGACGGGCCGGCGGATCCTTCGCCGGCCGGGTCGCTGGCGGAGCGCGGCGTGATGCGGCAGCCCCGGGGAGCCGGATCGGTGCCGTGCTCAGCCCAGAATGCCGTGCGGCCGGTGCAGGCGCGTGTCGAGCAGCGCCGCCAGCCGTTTCAGCGCGGCTCCGGTCGGGGCGCCCTTGCGGTGGCACGCCTCCAGCCGGCGGGCGGCCTGCCCGAGTGCCGGATCCCGTGCCAGCAGCGCGATCCCGGACAGGAACTGCGCCAGATAGGCAACCGGGCGCCGGTCGGCGGCCGGGCGGCGCAGGAGTTCGGCCGCATGGCGCAGATCGTCGCGCAGCGCCAGCGGATCGGGTGTGATCATGTCTCCGGAAACGGCCTGCAGCCGGTGCGGCCGCATGTCGCGCGGCAGGTGGCGGAGCACCTCGGCGCGGAAGGCCTCGAGGCTCGAGACGGGTTTGGCGAGAAAACCGTCCGCACCGGCCCGGCGGGCTGCGGCCTCTGCGTTGTCGTCTCCGCTGGTGCCGAGGATGACGGGCACCCGCGGGCGGGCATTGTCGAGTTCGCGGATCAGCTCTTCCCCCGACCCGTCGGGCAGGCCGAGATCGACGATCAGCACCACCGGGCGATAGACCGCAAGGTGGCGGCGGGCGGCCCTCAGGCTGTCGGCGCGGCGGATGCGCGCTCCCGAGCGCAGGCACAGGAGCCGCATCGCCTCGCAGGCAAACCGGCTGTCTTCGACAACGAGAACCGTCAGGCCGAGCAGCGGGTGCTCGGGGGTGGGGGGGTGGATCCGCATGAAGGTGTCGGGCGCATCGGGCATGATCGTGCTCCTGCATCTGCGGGCATTAAAGCCCCGGTATCCTGAACGGCGGGTTAATTGCCGCGGCGGGCGGCCTGTCCCTTGCTTCTGGCGGCGGTTTGCGGGATGAGGGGGGAGTGGCTCAGCGAGCGGGAATGCATGCGATGATCGGACGGCTCAATCATGTCGCCATTGCCGTGCCCGACCTGGCGGCGGCGGCGGCGCTTTACCGGGACAGCCTGGGGGCCCGGGTCGGCCCGCCCCTGGCACAGCCGGATCACGGCGTCAGCGTGGTGTTCGTCGAGCTTCCGAACACCAAGGTCGAGCTGCTTTCCCCGCTGGGCGAGAACAGCCCCGTTGCCGCCTTTCTGGAGCGCAACCCGGCCGGGGGCATCCATCACATATGCTACGAGGTGGCGGATATCGCCGCCGCCCGGGATCGGCTGGTGGCGCGCGGGGCGCGGATCCTCGGCGACGGGGAGCCGAAGATCGGGGCGCATGGCAAGCCGGTCCTGTTCCTGCACCCGAAGGACTTCAACGGAACCCTGATCGAGCTGGAACAGGTCTGATGGCGATAACCTCGGCGATCGTGCTCTTCTTCGTCATCTGGTTCATGGTGTTGTTCGTGGTGCTCCCGATCGGGGTGCGCACCCAGGGAGACGAGAACGACGTGGTGCCCGGCACGCTGCCCGGCTCGCCGGTGAATTTCCGTATCAGGCGGACATTCGCCATCGTCACGCTGATCTCGACGGTGCTGTTCGTCATCATCGCGGGAATCATCCTGTCGGGGGTGCTCCGGATCAGTGAGCTGGGCTGGATCTGAACGCTTGATCGGGGCTGGCGCGACCGTCATGATCGGCGCATTCTGACGGAGCCTGCCGATGATCCCCTTGCCGACCCTCGCGCCGGATTTCCAGGCGCTGGCCGCGCTGGCGGTGGTTGCGGGGATGTTCGTGCTGTTCCTGCGCGAAACCTACCCGGCCGAGGTCGTGGCCATTTCCGGGGCCGCGCTCATGCTTGCCTTCGGCATCCTGCCCTATGAGCGGGCCGTGGAGGTGCTGGCGAACCCGGCCCCCTGGACGATCGCGGCGTTGTTCGTCGTGATGGGGGCGCTGGTGCGCACCGGCGCGCTTGACCGGCTCACCCGTCTGGCGGCGGTGCGGGCCCGGCGGCATCCGGCGCTGTCGGTCGGAGCACTGATCGGCCTTGTGGTTCTGGCGTCGGCATTCGTTTCCAACACTCCGGTGGTGCTGGTGATGATTCCGGTCTTCGTGCAGCTGGCCGGGCAGCTTTCGGTCGCGCCCTCGAAACTGCTGATCCCGCTGTCCTATGCCGCGATTCTGGGCGGCACGCTGACGTTGATCGGCACTTCGACGAATCTTCTGGTCGACGGGGTGGCCCGGGCGCACGGGCTGGCACCGTTCACGATTTTCGAAATCAGCCCGCTGGGGCTGGCACTGGTCGCCTGGGGGATGCTCTACCTGCGGTTCATCGCCCCGCGCCTGCTGCCCGAGCGCCAGAGCATGGCGGCCCTGCTGGCGGGTCGCGCGCGGATGAGATTCTTCACCGAGGTGGCGATACCGGAAGGCAGCGCGCTGGTCGGGCGCCGAGCGGTGGAGGTCGATCTGTTCCGGCGCGAGGGAGTGCGGCTGGTGGATGTGCTGCGCGGCGATGCCTCGCTGCGGCGCGAGCTGGAAAAGGCGGTGCTCGCCCCCGGCGACCGGGTGGTGCTGCGTTCGGAAATGGGCGAGCTTCTGGGGCTGCAGCACGATCCGCAGCTGCGGATGATCGACAAGCTGAGCTCGGTGCGCACGACAACGGTCGAGGCGCTGATCTCGCCGGGCTGCCGGATGATCGGGCGCCGGCTGGGCGAGTTGCGGCTGCGCCGGCGCTACGGGGTCTATCCGCTGGCCGTTCATCGGCGCGACGAGAACATCTCGGGCCAGCTGGACGATGTCGTGGTGCGCGTCGGCGATACCCTGCTGCTGGAAGGCACGCCGGAGGATATCGGACGCCTGTCGCAGGACATGCGGCTCGTGAGCATCACCCGACCCGCGGCGCGGGCCTTCCGGCGCCGGCATGCGCCGCTGGCGCTGGCCGCGCTGGGCGGGATCGTGGTGCCGGCGGCTTTCGGGGTGGCGCCGATCCTCCTGCTGGCGGTGCTGGCGGTGGCCTTCGTGTTCCTGACCCGCTGCATCGATTCCGAGGAGGCCTTCGCCGTCATCGACGGGCGGCTTCTGGCGCTCATCTTCGCGATGCTGGCGGTCGGCGCGGGGCTGGAAGCTTCGGGCGCGGTGGAGCTGATCGCGAAGGCGCTGACCCCGCTGTTCCGGGAACTGCCGCCGTTCCTCGTGATCTGGGGGGTCTACCTCCTTACCTCGGTCCTGACCGAGCTGGTTTCCAACAATGCGGTCGCCGTGGTGGTCACGCCGGTCGCGATCGGGCTGGCCCACTCCCTCGGCCTGGATCCGCGCCCGCTTGTGGTGGCGGTGATGGTGGCCGCCTCGGCCAGCTTCGCCACGCCCATCGGCTACCAGACCAACATGCTGGTCTACGGCCCCGGCGGCTACCGGTTCGCCGATTTCCTGCGGGTCGGCATTCCGCTCAACCTTTCGGTAGGCCTGCTGGCCTCGGCGCTGATCCCGCTCATCTGGCCGCTGTGAGCCGGTTCGCCCGCAGGGAACCCCGGCCGGATGAATCGCGGGGCCATTCTCTTCATCTTGCCGCAAATACTCTCGGGGGTGAATTTGCCCGCAGGGCAAAGAGGGGGCAGACGGCCCCCTCCCTTCACACAATTCCTCAAATCCTTAAAGCGGCCAGAACAGCAGGATCAAAGCGGCCAGAACACCAGGATCGCCGGGATCGAGACCGCCACCACGATGATTTCCAGCGGCAGGCCCATGCGCCAGTAGTCGCCGAAATCATAGCCGCCGGGGCCGAGGATGAGGGTGTTGTTCTTGTGCCCGATGGGCGTGAGGAAGGCGCAGGAGGCGGCCACCGCCACCGCCATCAGGAACGGGTCGGGGGAGACCCCGAGCGTTTGTGCCATCTGGATGCCCACCGGGGCGGCCACGATGGTGGTGGCGGTATTGTTGAGCACGTCCGAGAGCGTCATCGTCACCGCCATCAGCACCGTGAGGATGGCCCATGCCGGCAGCCCTTCGGTGAGGCGGAGCAACGCACCGGCGATCAGCTCGGTTCCGCCCGCTTCCTCCAGGGCCGCCCCCAGCGGGATCATCGAGCCGAGCAGCACCACCACGGGCCAGGAAATCTGCTCGTAGATTTCGGCAAGGGGAAGGATCCTGGCGAGCACGAAACCGATCACCACCAGCCCCAGGGCGATCGGCAGATAGATCAGCCCGAAGCTGGCTGCGGCCACCGCCGCGCCGAACATGGCAACCGCCGGCCAGACCTTCCTTTCGTCGGTAACCTGAAGGCCGCGCCCGGCCAGGGGCAGCACGCCGAGCCACTCGATCACGTCGTTCGTCTGTTCGGCCGGGGTGAGCAGCAGCAGGATGTCGCCCGTCTGCATCCGGGTCTTGCGGATCTGGCGGGCGATGCGCCGCCCGCGGCGGGAAATGCCCAGCAGCACCGTGCGCCGGCGCCAGCCCAGGCCGATCGCCTGGGCGCTCTTGCCGCGGATGCGGGAATCTTCCGGCACCACCACCTCGACCACCTGCAGCCCCTCGCCCTCGGCGGTCAGCGCCTGCTGGCGCCGGGGGTCGGCGAAGTCGAGCGACAGCGCCGCGCGGAATTCGTCGAGCGCTTCGGGGTGGGCCTCGATCACGATCGCATCGCCTGCGCGCAGCACGGCGTTGCGCGCGGTGCCGTAGCGGCGCCTGCCGTCGCGCACCAGCCCGAGAATGGCCACATCGTTCCTTTCGGCCTCGGCCTCCAGCTCGTGCAGCCGCCGGCCGATCAGCTTCGAGTCTCCGGGCACCGTCAGCTCGGCGATGTATTGCGCGATCTCGCCCATCGGATCGGCGCCCGAGGCGCCCTGCGCGCGGCTCGGGATCAGCCGCCAGCCGATCAGCGCCACGAAGGCCAGCCCGGCCAGGGCGGCCAGCCCGCCCACCGGGGCGAAATCGAACATCGCGAATGGCGTGCCCAGGGCATCCTCGCGGATCGCGGCGATGATGATGTTGGGCGGTGTGCCGATCAGCGTCACCATGCCGCCGAGGATGGTGGCGAAGGACAGCGGCATCAGGCTCAACGCCGCGCTCCGCCCGGCCCTGCGCGCGCTCTGGATGTCCACCGGCATCAGCAGCGCCAGCGCGGCGACGTTGTTCATGAAGGCCGAAAGGACGCCCCCGAGCGCGCCCATGAGGGCGATATGGGCGCCGAGGCTGCGGCCGGAATCCACCAGCGCACGGGTGATCAGCAGGACTGCCCCCGAGCGCACCAGCCCGCCCGAGACCACCAGCACCAGCGCCACCACCAGCGTGGCCGGGTGCCCGAAGCCGGCAAAGGCCTCCCCGGCGGGAACCACCCCCAGCACCACCCCGGCCATGAGCGCCGCAAAGGCCACCAGATCGTAGCGGAATTTCCCCCACAGCAGCAGGGCGAAGACGGCGGCGAAAAGGGCAAACAGGATGATCTGATCACTGGTCATGGCGGGGCTCCGGCTTTGCGTGCCACACAAGCCGAAGCAACGGGCAATTGCAACGCCGCTTCGGGGCGCCAAGGCTTGCAGCCCGCCCGCGCGCTGACATATAGAAGCCCGAAGGCTGAAATCATTCGGGGAACGGGCGCATGGCAGGCCATTCCAAATGGGCGAATATCCAGCACCGCAAGGGGCGGCAGGATGCGGCCCGGGCAAAGCTGTTTTCCAAGCTCTCCAAGGAGATCACCGTGGCCGCAAAGCTGGGTGATCCGGATCCGGACAAGAACCCGCGCCTGCGCCTGGCGGTGAAGGAGGCGCGTGCGAATTCGGTGCCCAAGGACGTGATCGAGCGGGCGATCAGGAAAAGCCAGGGAGGCGACGCCGAGAGCTACGAGGAGATCCGCTACGAGGGCTACGGCCCCGGCGGGGTGGCGGTGATCGTCGAGGCGATGACCGACAACCGCAACCGCACCGCCAGCTCGGTGCGTTCGATCTTCGCCAAGCACGGCGGTTCGCTGGGCGAGACCGGCTCGGTCAGCTTCATGTTCGAGCGCAAGGGCGAGATCCGCTACCCGCTGGGCATCGGCGATCTGGAGCGGGTCATGGAAGCGGCGATCGAGGCCGGCGCGGAAGATGTGGAAGACACCGATGACGGCTACGTCATCTGGACCGAGGCCACCGACCTGGCGGCGGTTTCCAACGCGCTGGACGAGCTTCTCGGACCCTCGGAAAGCGCCAGGCTGGTATGGCGGCCCACCACCACGGTGGAGCTCGATCTCGAGGGCATGCAGAAGCTGACGAAGCTGATCGAGGCACTCGAGGACGATGACGACGTGCAGCGCGTCACCGCCAATTTCGAAGTTTCCGAAGAGGTGATCGCGCAGCTCTGAGCACGCCGAATCGGGCTTGTGCCCGCCGCCGATCCGGCGGAAGTTGCCCCCATGAACAGATCCGCCGACCGGCCGCTTGCCGGTATCCTGTGGATGGCGGCAACCGGGCTGTGCTTCGTCGCCGTCACCGCCATCGTCAAGTTCGTCGGCAACCGCCTGCCGGCGGCCGAAGGGGCGTTCCTGCGCTACCTGCTGGGGCTGGTGCTGCTGGCGCCGATGCTGCGCCCGATGCTGCGCGCCCGCCTCGATGGCCGGGCGCTGGCAAGCTTCGCCCTGCGCGGGCTGGTGCACAGCCTGGGGGTGATCCTGTGGTTCTACGCCATGGCGCGGATTCCGATCGCCGAGGTCACCGCCATGAACTACCTCGCGCCGGTCTATGTCACGCTGGGTGCGGCGCTGTTTCTGGGCGAGAAGCTGGCCGCGCGCCGGCTGATCGCGGTGGTGGTGGCGCTGCTCGGGGCGCTGGTGATCCTGCGCCCGGGGTTTCGCGAGATCTCGCCCGGCCATCTGGCGATGCTGGGCACGGCGGTATTCTTCGCCGCCTCCTACCTGATCGCCAAGCGCATGAGCGGACAGGTCTCGCCCTCGGTGGTGGTGGGGATGCTCTCGATCACCGTCACCATCGGGCTGGCCCCTTTCGCCTATGCGGTCTGGGTGCCGCCGACCCTGGCGCAGATGGGCTGGATGTTCCTGGTGGCCTGTTTCGCGACTGCCGGCCATTATACCATGACGCTGGCCTTCCGCGCCGCTCCGGTGACCGTGACCCAGCCGGTAACCTTCCTGCAGCTGCTGTGGGCGGTGCTGCTGGGGGCGCTGGTCTTCGGCGAGCCGGTGGATGGATGGGTGGTGCTGGGCGGGGCGATCATCCTCGGTTCGGTCACCTTCATCTCCTGGCGCGAGGCCATGCTGAAACGCCGCGCCATCACGCCCGCGATGCCGGCAACGAAGACATGAGGCGTGCCGGCGGAGCAGGCCGGCGCGTGCACGGAGCGGCCGATTGACGCGAGGCCGGGCGCGCCGCTATCACGGCGGTGGCCGTGGCTGTAGCCGTGACCGGCGTTGAAAGGGCGACGGGATGAAGATTCTGACGGGGACAGTGTTCTGGCTCGCTCTTGCAGGTTCCGCCCTGGCGCAGGCCGCCGGGGAAACTCTGTTGCCGGCGCTGTTCGATGTGGTCGGCGTGCGGGCGGATGACGTCCTGAATGTCCGCCAGGGGCCGGGGGTCGGGTTTGCGGTTGTCGATACGCTTGCAGCCGATGCGCGGGACGTCGAGGTCGTGGCGCTGGACGAGCGCATGGGCTGGGCCCATGTGGCGGGCACCGAAGGGGGCGGCTGGGTTGCCCTGCGTTATCTGAAGCGCCAGCCGGGACAGGAGGACGGCCGTTTGCCGCAGCCATTGCTGTGCAGCGGGACGGAACCGTTCTGGAGCCTTGATCTGGCCGGGGACGACAGTGCCGTTTTCGCGGAGCCGGGGGGCGGGGAGCATCTGCTGTCGCGCCAGTGGGAGCGATCGGCGGAGGGGGCGCCACCGATGGATTTCGTGGCGGTTCTTGCGGGCACCCGGGCATCGCTCACCGCAGTGATCAGCCGCGAATCGTGTTCGGACGGCATGAGCGATCGGCCTTACGGGCTGCGTGCGCGGGTCGCGACCGATGGCGCCCTGGGTCGCCGGTTGTTGCGTGGTTGCTGCTACCTGCCCGGCGGGCGGGAGTGAAGCCGCGCGGTTCCCCGCCCGGCATTTCCCTGCCCGGTATCCGGAAGGCCTGCCGGGTCGAGCAGGCGTTCGAGAATGGCCTCCTGGGTGATCATCCCGACAAGTTCCCCGTTTTCGGTGACGCCGAGCCTGCCCCGGTTCGAGAGCAGCCTTTCCATGACATCGCGCACCGCGGTGTCGGCCTCGACCCGGGGGGTGATGTCGCCCACGGCCCCGACCATGACATCGCGCGCGGTGAGCACCCCGAGCGGGTTCATGTTGGCGACGAAATCGGCCACGTAGTCGTTCGACGGGTTCGAGAAGATCTCTCGCGGGCTGCCGCACTGCACGATCCGCCCGCCCTCCATGATGGCGATGCGGCTGCCGATCTTGAAGGCCTCGTCCAGGTCGTGGCTGACGAAGACGATCGTGCGCCGCAGCCTGGCCTGAAGTTCCAGCAGTTCGTCCTGCAGCCGGGTGCGGATCAGCGGATCGAGCGCCGAAAACGGCTCGTCCATCAGCAGGATCGGCGCCTCGGTGGCAAAGGCGCGCGCCAGACCCACCCGCTGCTGCATGCCGCCGGAAAGCTCTCCCACCTTGCGCTCGGCCCACTCCGACAGGCCGACAAGTTCCAGCTGCTCGGCCACCCTGGCCATGCGCGCGGCCCGGCTCATGCCGCCCAGCTCCAGCCCCAGGCCGACGTTTTCGGCCACCGTGCGCCAGGGCAGCAGGGCGAACTGCTGGAAGACCATCGCGATGGTGTTCAGCCGCAGCCGGCGCAACGTGGCCGGATCGGCCCGGGTCACCGATACCATCTGCCCGCGGTGGCGCACCCGAACTTCGCCCCGGGTCACCGGGTTGAGCCCGTTCACCGCGCGCAGAAGCGTGGACTTGCCCGAACCCGACAGCCCCATCAGCACCACGATCTCGCCCTCCTCGACGGCAAGCGAGCAGTCGTGCACCCCCAGCACCTGGCCGGTTTCCTGCCGGATCTCGCCGCGCTCGCGGCCCTGGTCCATCAGGGGCAGGGCGCGTTCGGGGCGGTCTCCGAAGACGATGGAAACCCGGTCGAACTCGACGGCGATCATCTGCGCTCCACCCGCAGCATCCGGTCCAGCACGATCGCCACCACCACGATGATGAAGCCGCTCTCGAATCCCAGGGCGGTGTTCACCTGGTTGAGGGCGCGCACTACCGGCACCCCCAGCCCGTCGGCCCCCACCAGGGCGGCGATCACCACCATCGAGAGGCTGAGCATGATCGTCTGGTTGAGCCCGGCCATGATCTGCGGCATTGCCCAGGGCAGTTCCACCTTCCACAGGCTCTGGCGCGGGGTGGCGCCGAAGGCCTGGGCGGCCTCGAGCAGCGGCTGCGGGGTCGAGCTGACGCCCAGATGGGTCAGCCGGATCGGCGCCGGCAGCACGAAGATCACCGTGGCGATCAGGCCGGGCACCATGCCGATGCCGAAGAACACGATGGCCGGGATCAGATAGACGAAGGTGGGCAGGGTCTGCATCAGGTCGAGCACCGGGCGCATGACGCGGTAGAGCCGCGGCCGGTGCGCGGCGGCGATTCCGATCGGCACGCCCAGCCCCATGCAGACCGCACTTGCGGCCAGCACCAGGGTGAGGCTTTCGGTGGTTTCCTCCCAGTAGCCCTGGTTGAGGATGAAGGCAAAGCCCAGCGCCACCAGAAGCGCCGTCTTCCACGAGCGCTGCAGCACCCAGCTCAGCGCCACGAAGGCGGCGATCACCAGAAAGGGGCTCGGGGTCTGGAGCGCCCACAGCAGGGCGGAGATCAGCGCCTCCAGCCCCTCGGCCAGCCCGTCGAAGAACCACGCCCCGTTGTCCTGCAGCCAGTCGAAGGCGGCCCGGGCCGTCTTTCCCACCGGGATCTTGGTCTCCGTCAGCCAGTCCATTGACCGCTCTCCGTTTCCGGGCCCGTTCGACCCCGCGGTGCGGGGCCGGCGGTGGCAGGAAGGGCCCCGGAACGCGGCCGGAGCCCGGTTCTGCCTGCCCGGGCCGGTCTACATGATTCCCAGCGCGGCCTTCACCGCCGCAAGCCCGTCGCCGCCGTCCATGGTGGACACGCCTGCAAGCCAGTCCTCAAGGATGCCGGGGTTGGCCCTGAGCCAGGAGGTGGCGGCCTCGGCCGGATCTTCGCCGTCGTTCAGGATCGCGCCCATGATCTCGTTTTCCATCTCGAGGGTGAATTCGAGATTCTTCAGCAGCGCGCCCACGTTGGGGCATTCCTCCACATAGCCGGCGCGGGTGTTGGTATAGACGGTTGCACCACCGAAATCGGGGCCGAACCAGTCATCTCCGCCTGAAAGATAGGTCAGCTCGAAACTGGCGTTCATCGGATGCGGCTCCCAGCCGAGAAAGACGATCGGTTCGCCCCTGCGGTTGGCGCGCTCCACCTGCGCCAGCATCCCCTGTTCGGAGCTTTCCACCACCTCGAAGCCGCTCAGCCCGAAGGCATCCTGCGCGATCATGTCCATGATCAGCCGGTTGCCGTCGTTGCCCGGCTCGATGCCGTAGATCCTGCCGTCCAGTTCATCCCTGAACTGTGCGATGTCGGCGAAATCCCTGATCCCCAGGTCGGCCGCCGCCTTGTTGACCGCCAGCGTGTATTTCGCGCCCTGCAGGTTGGCGCGCACGGTCTCCACGGTTCCGGCCTCGCGGTAGGGAGCGATGTCGGCTTCCATCGTCGGCATCCAGTTGCCCAGGAAGACATCCACATCGCCATTGGCCAGCGAGGTGTAGGTGACCGGCACCGAGAGCACCTTGGTGTCGGTCTCGTAGCCCAGCGCCTCCAGCACCACCGAGGTGGCGGCGGTGGTGGCGGTGATGTCCGTCCAGCCGACATCGGAGAATGTCACCTTGCTGCAGTCGCTGCCGGCCAGCGCCGGGCCGGCCAGCGCCGCCAGCACGATGGCGGACAGGGTTGTTCTGAGTGTCATGGCAAGCTCCCCGGTTTTTGACTGACGGATCAATTCAAAGCCGAAGCTCCGCCTCATGTCCAGAAGATTTTCCCCTGCCGTGCGGGCGGGGCGGGGTGCGGCACGGGCGGCGGCTCAGCCTGCGGTTCCGCCCGGCCGGTGGCCGGCCCCGCCGAGGCCGTGAAAGAGATGGGTATAGGCGGCCACGCCGATTGCCGGCACCAGGAGGTTCAGGACCGGCACCGCGAGGGCCAGGGCCAGCAGGGTTCCCAGCGCCCAGAGCGCCGGGGCATGGAGGCGCGCCAGCCGGCGCAGCTCGGCTCCGCTCAGGTGGCGCAGCCCGACCGCCTCGAAATATTCCCGCGACAGCAGGAAACCGTTGGCCAGCACGAAGACTGCCGGCGCCAGCGCCCCGGACAGCAGTGCAAGGAGCAGCGCCAGCAGGCTGACCCCGGCCATCAGCAGCAGGAAGCGCAGCGCATGGATCAGGGTCTCGCCGAACCCGCGGGCGCGTTCCCCCCGGCTCTGCGGATAGTGGCGCGCTTCCACCGCCGCCGCGATCCGTTCCAGGAACAGCCCGCAAACGGCGACCGACAGCGGCGCGATGACATAGGTCCAGAATGTCCAGGAGGTTTTCGACACCAGCCCCCGGGTGAATGTTCCGGAAAGGGAGATCTCGCCCACCCGGGGAAGGTTCAGCCGTTCCGGGCTCAGCAGTTCGATCAGCCCGGCAGCGGCCAGCAGGACGGCCAGGAACGGGCCGGTGAACAGCAGGACAATCAGCAGCGAGAGCAGGACCGGGCCGAAGATCCGCGGATCGCCCAGCTGGGCGCTCGCCCGCCCCAGCGCGGCGGCAATCCCGGTCAGGGCGCGGAGCGGTTTCCGGGGCTGCATCAGCGCGCCATCCAGGTGACGATCCTGCCGAGATCGGGGCGCGGGCGCTCCGGCGGGGGCACGGTTTCGCTGCCGATGAAGATCAGCCCGGCCACCAGCTCATGCGGCTGCAGCCCCAGCCCGGCTTCCACGAAGCTGCGATCGTGGCTGAGGCGGCCGGTCAGCCAGTTGGCTCCCCAGCCTGCGGCCAGCGCCGCGTTGAGCAACGCCAGGCAGACCCCGCCCGCCGACAGGAGCTGCTCGATTTCCGGCACCTTTTCCGACTCCCGGGGCGCGGCGATCACCGCCACCGCCAGGATGCCCTCGGCATACTGGGCCACCTCCCTGGCTGCCCGCTCCGGCGGCAGGCCGAGCCGGGCCGCCCGTTCCTGCGCCAGCCCGGCCAGGCGCTGCAGCGCCGGGCGTTCGAGCACGATGAAACGCCAGGGCTCCAGCTTGCCGTGGTCGGGGCTGCGCGCAGCGGCGGTCAGAAGCGGTTCGAGCTGGCTGCGCGAGGGCGCCGGGGGGGCAAGCGTCCTGGCCGGGCGCGAGCGCCTCCGGAGGAGGAATTCCAGCGCGGCGGGGTTCGGATCTGGCATCGCGGTCTCCTGTACGGTCGGCTTCCTCTCCTATGTTCCGCGACAAGGTTCAAGCGGTTTTGGAAGCTGCTCCGGGGTGGAAATACGCTCCGGTCGCCGCTGAAGGGGGCGGCCCGCGGGGGCGCCGGACATCCGCGGTTCAGCCGGGCAGAAGCAGTGCGGCCAGCTTCCCGATGTGATCGGAAACGAAATTGCGGAAGGCGGCATCCGGCTGGCGGGCGGCGAGGGTTTCTCCGAGGGGATCCGGGGCCTCGATCCGGCTGCCCGACAGCCGTTGCAGCACCGCATGGCCGCAGAACGGCACATAGAGTTCGCTGTAGCCGCCCTCGTGGACCAGGACGAGCCTCCCGGAACACATCTCCCCGGCCAGCTCCATGACCGCTCCGGTCATCCGGGCGAAGGTTTCTGCTGTGGCCAGCATCCGCCCCAGCGGATCGATGGCGGCGGCGTCATAGCCGCAGGCCACCACGATCACCTCGGGGGCAAAGGCGCGGATCGTCGGCACCACCAGCCGTTCCATCGCCTCGAGATAGCCGGCATGGCCGGTTCCCGGGGGCAGGGGAATGTTCATGTTGCTGTCCGCCGCGCCGCGGATGTCCGGGTGGCCGCTGTCGGGGGGGTAGTTGTTGTGCTGGTGGAGCGAGATCGTCAGGACATCCGGATCGTCCAGGAAGATCGCTTCGGTGCCGTTGCCGTGGTGCACGTCCCAGTCGAGAATGGCGACACGCTGGCAGAGCCTTTCCGCGCGTGCTGCCTCGACGGCGATGGCGATATTGGCAAGCAGGCAGAAACCGTTCGGGAGATCCGGCAGGCAATGATGGCCGGGCGGGCGCGACAGCGCATAGGCGTTTGTGGCCTCCCCCCGCAGCACGGCGCGCAGCGCCTGGCGGGCCAGCCCCGCCGACAGCGCCGCGATCTCGTAGCCGCCCGGGCCGAAGGGGGCACGCGGGCCGAGCTCGCCCCCGCCGGAGTCGGACAGGCGCCTGAACTCTTCCAGATAGGTCCGGGAATGGACCCGCGCGAGTTCCTCCATGTCGGCGGGCGGGGCCGAGGCGACATCGAGTTCGTCGATCAGCCCGGTGGCCAGCAGGAGATTGAGCAGCCGGCGCTTGGTTTCCGGATTTTCCGGCAGACCGCCGGGCAGCGGCTGCACCAGCCCGCCGGCCGGGACGGTGAATGCATAGTTGCCGCCACCGTGCCAGAAACAGCGCTCGTCCCGGAAAAAGGCGGTTGTCACGGAAAGTTTCCTTTCATATCCGGTCATCTCCGGGGGGGCACGGGCCGGCCCCGCCGGGGAGAACGGCGGAGAGACGATGCCGGAGGTGGAAAAGGGAAGCCTTGCGCAGCTTGCCGCAGCGAGGCGGGAGTTTGCCGTGCGGGTGAACCCGCGCGCGGCGCGCAATGCGTTGCGGGTGGAGAGCGGAGGAATCATCCGCATTTCCGTGACCGCCCCGCCCGAGCGTGGCAGGGCGAACGAGGCTGCGCGCAGGCTTCTGGCCCGCGCGCTCGGAGTCGCCCCGGGGCGGCTGGTGCTCCTGCGCGGCGCGGCGGCGCGCGACAAGCTCTTCGGGCTGGATCAGGGTTCTTCCTCCCGGCCCGGGCGCGGCAGCCGGTAGATCCCTTCGGGCAGGTCCAGCGCCGCGCCCAGGTCGCGCAGCTGGGCGGGCGAAAGCGTGATTTCCGCCACGCGCTCTTCGTGCGGGTCGTATTGCGTTATCCGCACGCAGTCCTCGAAGGCGCGGATGATCACGTCTTCGCACAACGGCGGCTCGCCCTCGTCGATCAGGGTGATGGCGGTGGCGTCGAACTCGTGCTCTATGGTGAACATGCCGCCAGCCTAGGCGGGCGGCAGCGGGGCCGCAAGCGCTTCCTGCCGCCCTCTCCTTCCCGTTTCCTTTCCGCGCCCGTGCCGCGGCCGCGCATGCTGGCGCGGGCGCTCGGCTCGGGCTAGGATTTCCGCAAACGACAGCGGAGGGACGGATGATCCGGCGTGAATGGGAACGTTTTCGCATGCGGGTGGCCTGGTCGTGGGCGGGCTGGCGGGAATGCTGGCGCAGCGAGCCCAGCCTGCACATGTGGGTCTGGGCCAACCTGCTTTCGGCCGGGCTGGCGCTCGCGCTCGACCTGCAGCCGGGGGAACGCGCGCTGATCCTGGCGCTGGGCATTCTGGTGCTGGCCGCCGAGCTGATGAACACCGGCATCGAGCGGGCGATCGACTACATCTCGCGCGAGGAACACCCCCTGGCCCGACAGGCCAAGGATACCGCCAGCGCGGCGGTGGCGCTGACGGCGATCGCCGCCGGTGCCGCCTGGGGGGTCATCCTGCTGGGGTAGCGCCGCCCGGCCGCGCCGGGCACGGAGGCCGTCTTCTGCCCGCGCCGCCGTGCTTTGGCGCGTTCCCGCCGCCCGGTGTCGCGCGCCGCTCTGCCGCCCTACGACTTGATCAGGCGGAAGGCTGCCGAAGCCCCCCAGCCGGCGATGATGGCAATGGCCAGGGACATCAGCCCGTAGAGCAGCGGCCGCTCGTGCGCCAGGCTGTAGAGAAACCGTTCGAGTCCGACCTTGCGCACCGCGATGCTGGTTTCATAGGCGTCGATGACCCTGCCGTTCCTGGTCAGGAAGATGCGGATCCTGTAGTCGCCTTCGGTCAGGTTCGAAGGCAGCTCGACCGAAGTTTCGAACAGGGTTTCCTCGCTCAGATGCACCGTGCCCGGGTTCGTCTGGTAAAGCCCGGACCGGCTGCGGATGCGGATCAGCGCCTCGGTGAAGCTTGCCGGGTCGCTCACCTCGTCCGGCACCTCGATGGAGCCGATCGCCCGCGGGATGGAAACCCGGTAACGGAGATCCTCGGCTTCCGAGAGCGCCTCCCCGAAGGGGGCGCTGCTGGCCACGGCATAGAAGGAGGGCGCGCTGCCGATTTCCACCGCGTCGGTGTTGACCCAGATGCCGAGGCGTTTTTCCTTGCGCCGGACCGTGACCGGCTGTGCTGGGCCGGAAACGGAGATGATCACCTGCAGCGGGCTGTCGGCGGGCGGCGGGGATTCGCGCCTGACCGCGCCGAAGACCAGGATTTCGGAGCCGTCGAACCCGGTCGAGATGGTGATCCGGTTCTGGGAAAGGCCGGCAACCACCCTCTCGTCCTGGGCCCGCAGGGGCGCGACTTGCAGGGCGAACAGGAAGAGGAGCGCGCCGGACAGCAGCAGCGGGAACGGAAGCGGGCGCAGGCGGGGCGGTATCGTCATCATTCGCCCCCTCCGCCGAGGGAATAGAGCTCGGCAGGCATCAGCAGCAGGTCGAGCGCCAGCTTGGCGACCACCCCGAGCACCATCAGCGCCAGCAGGATGCGCAGCTGTTCGGCCTTCAGCTTCAGCCCGATCCGGGTGCCGATCTGGGCCCCGATCACCCCGCCGAGCATGAGCAGCAGTGCCAGGGCGATGTCCACGGTATAGTTGGTGGTGGCATGCGCCAGGGTGGTGAAGGCGGTCACGAAGATGATCTGGAACAGCGAGGTGCCGACAACCACCTTGGTGGGCATGCCCAGGAGGTAGATCATCGCCGGCACCATGATGAAGCCGCCGCCGACCCCCATGATCGCCGCCAGCACGCCCACGGAGATACCCACCAGAACCGGCGGAATCACCGAGATGTAGAGCCCGGAGGTGCGGAACTTCATCTTGAAGGGCAGGGCGTGGATCCAGGTATGCTTGCGCCGTCTGGGGGGGGCGCCGCCGCTGCGCTTGGAACGCATGATCGCGCGCAGGCTCTCGACGAACATCAGCGAGCCGATGATGCTGAGGAACACCACGTAGGACAGCCTGACCAGCAGGTCCACCTGGCCGATGGATTTCAGGAAGTTGAACAGCTGGATGCCCAGAAAGGCGCCGATCAGGCCGCCGATCAGCAGCACCGTGCCCATCTTGAGATCGACCGTCTTGCGCCGCAGATGCGCCAGCACGCCGGAAAAGGACGAGGCCACGATCTGGTTGGCCTCGGTCGCCACGGCAACTGCCGGCGGGATGCCGATGAAGAACAGCAGCGGCGTCATCAGGAAGCCGCCGCCGACCCCGAACATGCCGGAGAGGATCCCGACCATGCCGCCCAGCCCGAGCAGCAGGAATGCGTTCACGGAAATCTCGGCGATGGGCAAGTATATCTGCATGGCGCACCGGTTGCTGGCGGTTGAGGTGGAGCGTCCTTAACGCGAGACCCGTAACGACGGAACGGTTGCGCCTGCGACATATCGGAGCGAATCCACCAGGGTGGCGGACATATCACAAAAAATGAATGTCTTGTCCAGACCGGCCGGCAACCGCCGCCGCGGCCCCGGCCGGCGCGCTCAGCGTTCCTTGACGTAGGGCACGCCCACCGAGCGGGGCGGCACCGCGCGACCGATGAAGCCGGCCAGAATCACCACCGTCAGGATGTAGGGCAGCGCCTGGGTAAACTGCACCGGGATCGAAAACAGCCCGAACACGTCGATGTTCGGATAGAGGTTGGAGATCGCCTCCAGCAGCCCGAACAGGAGTGTCGCTCCCATCGCCTGAACCGGTCGCCAGTTGGCGAAGATCAGCGCCGCCAGCGCGATATAGCCGCGCCCGGCGGTCATCTCCTTGCCGAAGAAGGCCGATTGCGCGGTGGAAAGATAGGCCCCGGCCATGCCGCAGAGGATACCGGTGATGATCAGCGCCCTGAAGCGCATCGCCACCACCGAAACCCCGGCCGTGTCCACCGAGGCCGGGTTTTCCCCCACCGCGCGCAATCTCAGCCCGAAGCGGGTCCGGTAAAGCACCCACCAGACCAGCGGGACGATGGCAAATGCCACATAGACCAGCGGCGTGTGGCCCGAGATCAGCTCCGAATAGATCGGCCCGATCACGGGCACATCGGCAACCGCGTCGGCGAAGGGCAGCTTTACTTCGGTGAAGCGCGCATCGCCGGTCAGGGTCGGGGTCTGCCCGCCCTTCTTGTAGATCGCATGGCCGATCACCACCGTGAGCCCCGAGGCCAGAAAGTTCAGCGCCACACCGGAGATGATCTGATCGCCGCGGTAGATGATGGATGCCACCCCGTGGATCATGGCAAAGACCACGGAGGCAGCGCTGCCGGCCAGCACCCCGAGCCAGGCCGAACCGCTCTCATAGGCCACCGCGGCGGCAACGAAGGCGGAAATCAGCATCTTGCCTTCCAGCCCGATGTCCACGACACCGGCCCGTTCGGAAAACAGCCCGGCAAGGCAGGCCAGCAGCAGCACCACCGAAAGCCGGATCGTCGAATCGAGCGTCAGCAGGAATTGCAGGAAATCCATCGCTCAGGCCCCCTTGTTCCTGCGGATGAACAGGCGTTCTATCGGGTCGCGGGTCATGTTGACCAGCGCCCCGGTGAAGATGATGATCAGCGCCTGGATCACGAACACCATTTCGCGGCTGATGCCGGGCATCTCCCACAGCAGCTCGAAGCCCCCCTGGTTCAGCATCCCGAACAGCAGCCCCGCCAGCACGATGCCCACCGGGTGGTTGCGCCCCATCAGCGACACCGCGATGCCCATGAAGCCGGCGCCTTCGGTGAAGTTCAGGATCAGCCGCTCGCTTTCGCCCATCACCACGTTGATCGCCATCATTCCGGCCAGGCCGCCGGAAATCAGCATGGCGATGATCGTTACCCTGACGGCGGAAATCCCCGCATAGGCGGTGGCGCTTTCGGAATTGCCGAAGGCGCGGATTTCATAGCCGATCCGGGTCCGCCAGATCAGCAGCCAGACACAGACAGCGGCCAGGATTGCCAGAATGAAACTGACGTTGGCAGGGGCGGATTTCGAAAATTCGATGCCCAGCGGGGCCAGCATCTCGTGGAAGGTCGGCAGATGCACCGCATCGCCGAAATGGCGGGTCTCCGCGGCCTGCTGGCCGGGCTTCTTCAGGATCCCGTTCAGCAGGTAGATCATCAGCGCCGCGCCGATGAAGTTGAACATGATCGTGGTGATCACGATATGGCTGCCGCGCCTGGCCTGCAGCCAGGCCGGAATGGCCGCCCAGGCCGCGCCGAACAGCGCCGCCCCCAGCACCGCGAAAGGCAGGGCGACGGTCCAGTGCGGCCAGGGCACCGCCAGCAGCACCACGGCCGTTCCCAGCCCCCCGAGCGCGGCCTGTCCCTCGCCGCCGATGTTGAACAGCCTGGCATGCATGGCCACCGAAAAGGCCAGCCCGGTAAAGATGAAATTGGTGGCGTAATACAGCGTGTAGCCGATCCCGTTGGAGCTGCCCAGTGCGCCCTTGACCATGAAACGCACCATGTCGAAGGGGTTTTCCCCGATCGCCAGCACCACCAGCCCGGCAAAGAAGAAGGCCAGTGCGAGGTTGATCAGCGGGATCAGGGCGACATCGGCCCAGCGCGGCATCTTCTCCATCAGGCGGCCTCCCCCCCGTCGTTTGCCCCGTTGCTGACCCCGGCCATCAGCAGCCCGAGGTCGCGCTCGTCCGTGTCCGCGGGCAGGCGTTCGCCCATGATCCGGCCGTCGAACATCACCGCGATGCGGTCCGCCAGCGACATGATCTCCTCCAGCTCGACGCTGACCAGAAGGATCGCCTTGCCGGCGTCGCGCAGCTCGATCAGCCGCTGGTGGATGAATTCGATGGCGCCGATATCGACCCCGCGGGTCGGCTGGCCGACCAGCAGCAGATCGGGGTTGCGCTCGATCTCGCGGGCCAGCACGATCTTCTGCTGATTGCCGCCGGAAAAGCTCTTGGCCTGAAGGCGGGGATCGGGCGGGCGCACGTCGAAGCGCTGCATCTTTCCCTCCGTGTCGGCCTGGATCGCGGCGTTGTCCATGAACAGCGCGTTCTTCTGGTAGGCCGGATCGTGGTGGTAGCCGAAGGCGATGTTCTCCCAGGCGGCGAACTCCATCACCAGCCCTTCGCTCTGCCTATCCTCCGGCACATGGGCGATGCCCGCCGCGCGCCGGGCCCGACCGTTCGCCAGGCGCCCGTCCAGCGGCAGGTCGTGTCCGTTCAGCGTGATTCGCCCGGTGGCGGGCCGGTAGCCGCCGAGCACTTCCAGAAGTTCCGACTGACCGTTGCCGGCCACCCCGGCGATGCCGAGGATCTCGCCGGCGCGCAGGTCGAAGGAAACTCCCTTGAGCCGCGCCACTCCGTCCTCGTCCACCACCTTCAGGTTCTCGACCTTCAGCACGGTCTCGCCGGGGCTGGCCGGCCGCTTGTCCACCTGCAGCAGCACCTTGCGCCCCACCATGCGCTCGGCCAGATCCTCGGGAGAGGTCTCGGCGGTCCTGACGGTCGCCAGCATCTCGCCGCGGCGCATGACGCTGACGGTATCGGTGACATCCATGATCTCGCGCAGCTTGTGGGTGATCAGGATGATGGTCTTGCCCTGTTCCTTCAGCCCCCTGAGGATCCGGAACAGGTGGTCGGCCTCCGAGGGGGTGAGCACGCCGGTGGGCTCGTCCAGGATGAGGATGTCGGCCTGGCGATACAGGGCCTTGAGAATCTCCACCCGCTGCCGGTGGCCGACCGAAAGATCCTCGATCCGGGCATCGGGATCAACGCCGAGCTCGTATTCCTCGGCCAGGGTGAGCAGGCTCCTGCGGGCATCGGCCAGCGAATCCCGCAGCAGCGGCCCGTTCTCGGCGCCCAGGATGATGTTCTCCAGAACGGTGAAATTCTCCACCAGCTTGAAATGCTGGAACACCATGCCGATGCCGGCGGCGATGGCATCCTGGCTGTCGTGGATCTCGGCCCTGCGGCCGTTGATGAAGATCTCCCCCGAATCGGCCCGGTAGAAGCCGTAGAGAATCGACATCAGCGTCGATTTCCCGGCCCCGTTCTCGCCGATGATGCCGTGGATGGTGCCCCGGGCGACGGCAAGGGAAATGTCCCTGTTCGCCTGCACCGGCCCGAAGGCCTTGGAGATTCCGCGAAGCTCTATGGCCGGGGCGGCAGTTTCCTGCCGCCCCTGTCCGCCTTCACTGCCCATGATGAGGGGAGTCCCTTACTCGACCGGGCAGGAATTGTCGGACATGTAGTCGTGCACCTGGATCTCGCCCGAGATGATCTTGGCCTTGGCATCCTCGACCGCGGCCTTGATGTCGTCGGTGAAGATCCCGGCGTTATGCTCGTCGAGCGCGTAGTCGAGCCCGCCGTTGGCCAGCCCCATGACATTGAAGCCGGTCTCCAGATCGGGGCCGTCCTTGAAGGCGTTGTAGACGGCCACGTCCACCCGCTTGAGCATCGAGGTCAGCACCGAACCCGGGTGCAGGTAGTTCTGGTTGCTGTCCACCCCGATCGAATAGACCCCGGCATCGGCTGCCGCCTGCAGCACGCCCACGCCGGTGCCGCCGGCCGCGGCATAGATCACGTCGGCACCCTTGGCGATCTGGGCCTTGGTCAGCTCGGCGCCCTTCACCGGATCGTTCCAGGCGGCCGGCGTGGTGCCGGTCATGTTCTGGATCACGGTGGCATCCGGGTTGGTGGCCTTGACGCCCTGCACGTAGCCGCAGGCGAACTTGCGGATCAGCGGGATGTCCATGCCGCCGATGAAGCCCACGGTGCCGGTCTTCGACGCCTTGGCGGCGGCGACCCCGACGATGTAGGAGCCTTCATGCTCGTTGAACACCACCGAGCGCACGTTGGGCTGGTCCACCACCATGTCGATGATCACGAACTTGGTGTCCGGGAAATCCCGGGCCACCTCGTCCAGCGCCGAGGCAAAGGCGAAGCCGGCCATCACGATCGGGTTGTTGCCGGCTTCGGCAAACCGGCGCAGCGCCTGTTCGCGCTGGGCTTCGGACTGCAGTTCGATCTCGCGGAAGCTGCCACCGGTTTCCTCGGCCCAGCGGGTCGCCCCTTCGAAGGCGGCCTGGTTGAACGACTTGTCGAACTTGCCGCCCAGGTCGAAGATGATGGCGGGCTCGGCCAGCGCCGCCGTGGCGCTGATCGCAAGCGTGGCCGCGGCACCAAGGAATTTCTGCATCAGGGTCATTTCTTTCTCCCAGTCATCGTTGGCGGAAGCTGCCGGCCGAACGACCCGCGCCTCCGGTAAGCGAGCAGATCTTTTTGATCATCCGGCATTAAGGCCGCAGTGTCCGGCGAGCGTCAATAGTCTTTTTCGGGCCGTTGCGGCGCCGGGGGAGGTGCCGGGGGGGCGGCGGCCGGAAATGCCGACGCAGCCGCCGCGGTGCCGCGCGCGGCCCGCCCGGGGGGGCGGAAAGTCAGGGCGGGCGGGAAAGCGCCTTTTGCAGGAGCAGGGCATCCAGACGTTTCCCGTCCGGGGCCCGGTAATAGCCGCGTCGCCGCCCGGCGCGCCGGTAGCCGGCCGACGCATAGAGCGCCAGCGCGGCGGCGTTGTCCGCGGCAACCTCCAGGAACAGCTGCCGGGCGCCGGCCGTGCGAAGCGCCGATTCCAGGTCGCTCAGAAGCCGCCGCCCGATGCCGCGCCGGCGGGCCTGCGGCCGGACGGCGAGGGTGAGGATCTCGCCTTCCCCGGCCTGCGCGTGCCCCAGGGCGAACCCGTCCGGTTCGCTGATCAGCCGGGCACCGGGGCGGGCCAGAAGCGCCGCGAATTCGGCCGCGCTCCAGGGGCGCGGGATGACGAAGCAGGCAGCATGGAGACGGGCAAGTGCCTCGGGGGCGGGGGCGCGCGGCCCGCTCCGCCCCGTCTCCCGCCCTTCGCCCGGGGCGCTGCGGCCCGTGCGGCTGCCCGCCCGGTTCCCCGCCCGCGGGCCGCTCACGGCAGGAGCGCCGGGGGGGCATCGCGCGCCGGGGCGGCATCCGGCGGCCGGAGATAGAGCGGTGCCGGGCGAGGCTCCCGCTCCAGCGCGCGCCCGGCGGCGACACGCCCGATGGCAACCGGCAGGGAACAGGCCGCCTCGGCGCTTGCGCAGCCCAGCGCGGCGGCGATCCTGCCGGCCTCGTGCCCGATCACGGTGCAGCCGGGCGGGCAGAACCCCTCCGGCAGGGCGGCAGGCAGCGCATCGAGCCGGGTGCTCAGCGGCGGCGGGTTCCGGCCCGGCGCGATGCGGCCGAGGTAGAGCCTCCCGCCGCGCCCGTCGATGCTGGCGAGCACCGGCCCCGCCCGCCCGCAGGCGAGGGCCTCGAAGCCGGACACCCCGGCCGCCGGGATTCCCAGCGCCAGGGCCAGCCCGCGCGCGGCGGCCACAGAAATCCGGATGCCGGTAAAATTGCCGGGCCCGGTTCCGACGGCGAGCGCCTCCAGCGCGCGCCAGTCGGTCCCGGTCGCGGCCAGCAGTTCCTCGAGCACCGGGAACAGGCGCTCCCCCTGTCCACGGGGCATGGGCAGGATCCGTTCTGCCAGAACGCGCGTGCCGCGAAGCAGCGCGGCTGCACAATGCGCCCCCGCGGTGTCGAAGGCGAGGATCAGCGGTGCGGGCGGCGCTTCGGGCGGCAGTTCAGGCGGCAACCGGGCGGACCTCGACCACCTCGGGGATGTAGTGGCGCAGCAGGTTCTCGATGCCCATCTTCAGCGTCAGGGTCGAGGAGGGGCAGCCGGCGCAGGCACCCTGCATGTGCAGGTAGACGATGCCGTTCTCGTAGCCGTGGAAGGTGATGTCCCCGCCGTCCTGAGCCACGGCGGGGCGCACCCTGGTATCGAGCAGAACCTTGATCTGGTTGACGATCCTGCTGTCGGGGCCGTCTTCATGCTCGGCGTGGCCGGCGGCTTCCTGCGGGCCTTCGAGAACCGGCTCGCCGGACTGGAAGTGCTCCATGATCGCGCCCAGTATCGCCGGCTTGATGTGATCCCACTGAACCGCTTCCGCCTTGGTCACGGTCACGAAGTCGGTGCCGAAGAAGACGGCCTGCACGCCATCGACCGCGAAGATGCGCCGGGCCAGCGGAGATTTCCCGGCCGCTTCGGCGGACAGGAAATCGGCGGTGCCGGTTTCCAGCACGGTCTGCCCGGGCAGGAATTTCAGCGTGGCCGGGTTGGGGGTGGATTCGGTCTGGATGAACATTTCACGATCCTTTCGTCACCTGCCGGATATGCGCCCGCCGCCGGCGCAAGTCAAGATTTCGGAGGCCGCGGCCGGGGCGGCGGGGGCGCGGAGCGCCCGTCAGGTGATCGCCTCGAGCCGTTCGCGCGACAGCTCGCCCGGCACGATGGTGATCGGCACCGGCAGGTTGCCCGACGACCTGCTGAGCTGGGTGACCAGCGGGCCGGGGCCGGACTTGTCCGATCCGGCGCCGAGCACCAGTACGCCGATTTCCGGGTCGGCCTCGATCTGGGCCAGGATCTCGGCGACCGCTTCGCCCTCGCGGATCACCAGTTCCGGGTCGATCCCCTGCTTGTCGCGCATCCACTTGGCGAAAACGCCGAAATGGGCCTCGATTCGCTCGCGCGCCTCCTCGCGCATGATCTCGCCGACCCCGATCCAGTGGTTGAACTCTTCGGGGGGGATGATCGCCAGTATGGTGACGCCGCCCCCGGTATGGGCCGCGCGCATGGCAGCAAAGCGCATGGCGTTCAGGCATTCGCGGCTGTCGTCGAGAACGACAAGGAATTTTCTCATGGGCCCGGTCCTCTGCTGTTGCGGCCATGATCGTTCGCTGCGGCCATGATGGCCGAGCCCGGCAGCCAGCGCAACAGCGCCGGCCCGGCGGGGACAATTGGGCGCATCGGGCCGCTGCCCGCCGCCTGTCTGCGCCGGCCGGCAGCCGGGGGGCGCCGGGCGGGGCGGGGGGCGATGCCGCCCGCGCCTGCGTTCGCGCCGGGAAGAGGCCGCGGCGGGCGTGAGTGGCGGGCGCGGTTGCGTCTGCGCGCCGGTGGGGCACTCAGCGCAGGAGCCCAACGATCTCGCAGGTCTGCGCAAGGATCGGGCGGGCGATCGCCTCGGCCCGTTCGGCGCCGCGGGCCATCAGCCGGTCCAGTTCGGCCGGATCGGCCATCAGCCGTTTCATCTCGGTCGAGATGGGCGACAGTCTTTCCACCGCCAGCTCGGCCAGCGCCGGCTTGAACCGCCCCCAGCCGGCACCGGCGAATTCGGCGATGACCGCCTCGGGCGTCACGTCGGCGAGGCCCGCGTAGATGGCAACCAGGTTCTTCGCCTCGGGGCGGCCTTCCAGCGCCTCGACGGTGTCGGGCAGGGGCTCGGGGTCGGTGCGCGCCTTCCGGAACTTCTTCGCGATGGTGTCGGCGTCGTCGAGCATGTTGATCCGCTCCATGTCGCTTTCGCCGCTCTTCGACATCTTCCTGCTGCCGTCGCGCAGGTTCATCACCCGCGTCGCCGGGCCCTCGATCACCGGTTCGGGGAGGGGGAAGAAGTCCGCCCCGTAGTCGTGGTTGAACTTCTGGGCGATGTCGCGGGTCAGTTCCACATGCTGTTTCTGGTCCTCGCCCACCGGCACATGGGTGGCATGGTAGAGAAGGATGTCGGCGGCCATCAGCGCCGGGTAGGCGTAAAGCCCCAGGCTGGCGTTTTCGGCGTTCCTGCCGGCCTTGTCCTTGAACTGGGTCATCCGGTTCATCCAGCCGACCCGAGCGACGCAGTTGAAGATCCAGGCGAGCTCGGCATGGGCCGAAACCCGGGACTGGTTGAACAGGACGGATCTTTCCGGGTCGATGCCGCTGGCGATCAGCCCGGCCATGACCTCGCGCGTGCCGGCGCGCAGCTCGGCCGGGTCCTGCCAGACGGTGATCGCGTGCAGATCGACCACGCAGTAGATGGTTTCCAGCCCCTGGCCCTGCATGTCCACCCAGCGCCTGATTGCGCCGAGGTAGTTGCCGAGCGTGAGCCCGCCCGAGGGCTTGATCCCGGAAAAGACGCGCGGGGTAAAGGCTTTGCCGGCCATCTGGAACTCCGATCTGGATTAATCGCTCGGGCTCGCTTACCCATGCTGTCGGGAAGCGTCAAGAAGGAGAGGCAGGATGACGGGCAGCCGCGATGAAAGCCCGCTCAACCCGCTGCCGCCGGTGGTAGTGGCGCTGGCGCTGCTGATTTTCGGGGTCGAGCTGCTGTTTCAGGCCGGCAGCCGCGGTTTCGTCGGCGGGCAGGAGGCGGTTGGCTGGCGGCTGGAGGCGATCCGCTTTTACGGTTTCTTCGCGCCGGTGCTGGAATGGATGATCGAGACCGGGCGCTGGCCAGCCGAGCATCTGATGCGCCTTGTCACCTATCCGTTCGTTCATGCGGGATTCACCCATGCGCTGATGGTGATCGTGTTCCTGCTGGCGCTGGGCAAGATGGTGGGCGAGGTATTCGGGACGGTGGCGGTGTTGGTGGTGTTCTTCCTGTCGGCGGTGGTCGGGGCGCTGGCCTATGGCCTGCTGTCGGCCAGCCCGGCGCCTCTGGTGGGCGGTTACCCGGCGGTTTACGGGCTGATCGGCGCCTATACCTTCATGCTCTGGGTCGCGCTGGCGGGGAGCGAGCGGAAGCGTATCCAGGCCTTTACCCTGATCGCGCTTCTGATGGGGTTGCAGCTGGTGTTCGGGCTGTTGTTCGGAGGCGGACGGGACTGGATCGCCGACCTGGCGGGGTTTGCCACCGGCTTTGCCGTCAGCTTCCTGCTGGTGCCGGGGGTCTGGCGGCGGATCCTGGCACGGCTGCGCGACCGCTAGGAACGGTCGGGCCTGCCTTCGGGGCCGTTGGCGGAAACTTCTGCTGCCCGGTTTCTTCCTCCCGAAATCTCCTCGGGGGGCGAGCCGGCGGGGGGCGAGCCGGCCCGCGGGGGCAGGAGAGGGCAGGCAGCTCTTGCCGTTCTTCTGTGGTTTCGAAGGTCTTGCGCCGGGTGCTGGCGCACCCGTCGTCACGCCTCGCGCTGCGCGCTCCGGCGGGATTTCATGCCTCCGGCGGAGGTATTCCCGGCAAGAGGAAGGGGAAGGGGATTCAGCCCCGTCCGAGTGCGGAGCGCAGTTCGGCCAGCCGGAAGGCGCCGTTGAGCTGGCTGATGGCGAAGAAGCTGGCCGCCCCGGCAGTGATCAGCACTGCCAGCGCGCCGTAACGCCAGCCGGGCATCAGCAACGCCGGACCCAGCAGGTATTGGGCCAGCAGGAGAACCAGCCCCATGCCGATGGCTGACAACGCGATGCGCCTGGCGCGGTCGAGGAAGCGGGTATCGAAGCGGGCCGTTTCCCCCATCGCTCTGGCGCCGCGATGCAGCAGCCAGACCATGCTCCATCCGGCCGCCGAGGTGGCGATCGCCGCGGCGACATAGCCGACGAGCGGCGCCAGGCCGATGGCCAGAACCGCGTTCACCACCATCGCCGCCAGCGCGTAGCGGAACGGGCTGCGGGTGTCTTCGCGGGCGAAATAGAGCGGCTGGAGCACCTTCTGCATCACGAAGGCCGGCAGGCCGAGGCCGTAGATCGCCACCACCAGCGCCGTTGCCTGAGCGTCCTGCGCGCCGAAGGCGCCGCGCTGGAACAGCACCGAGACCAGCGGGCCCGGGATCACCACCAGCGCCACGGCCGCCGGCAGGGTCAGCAGCAGGGCGAATTCCGCCGCCCGGTTCATCGCATCGCGCCCCCCCGGCCCGTCGCCCGCCGCCAGCCGGCGCGAAAGTTCGGGCAGCAGCACCACGCCGATGGCGATGGCCACCACGCCGAGCGGCAGTTGATAGAGCCGGTCGGCGAGGTTCAGATACTGGATCGAGCCTTCGAAGAAGCTGGCCACCTGCCGCCCCACCAGCAGGTTGACCTGCACCACGCCGCCGGCCAGTGCCGCGGGTGCGGCGATCACCGCCAGGCGTTTCAGTTCCGGGGTCATGCGCGGGCGGCGCGGGATCAGCCTGTAGCCGGCGCGCGCCGCGGCCCGCCAGACCAGCGCCAGTTGGGCAATCCCGCCCACCGGCACCGCCCAGATCAGCGCGCGGCCGATATCGGCCCCCAGCGCCCAGGCCCCCAGCATCGCCCCCGACAGCACCAGGTTCAGCAGCACCGGCGCGGCGGCGGCGGCGGCGAACCGCCCGGTGGCGTTCAGCACGCCCGACAGAAGTGCGGCGAGCGAAATGAACAGGATGTAGGGAAAGGCAATGCGCCCGAAGGATACCGCCAGCTCGAAGCGCTGATCGCCGGCAAAGCCCGCGGCCATCGCCAGCACCAGCCAGGGCATGGCGAGTTGCGCCGCCAGCGTCAGCGCGATCAGCACCGTGGCCAGTCCCGACAGCGCGTCGCGGGCGAATTCCAGCGGCCCCTCGCCGTTTTCCAGCTTTTTCGCGAACAGCGGGATGAAGGCCATGTTGAAGGCCCCCTCGGCGAAGAACCGGCGGAACATGTTGGGCAGCGAAAAGGCCACCACGAAGGCTTCGGCCACCGGCCCGGCGCCCAGGAAGGCGGCAATCAGGATGTCGCGCATAAAGCCCAGCACCCGGCTGGCCATGGTCCAGCCGCCGACGGTCAGAAAGCCGCGAACCAGGCGCCCCGGCGCCACTAGGCCAGCGCCCTTTCGGCGCCCTGTTCGATGGCCTCCAGCAGCTTGCGTTCCAGCGCCTCGCGCCTGGCCTTCGAGTGCAGTTTCAGCCCGACCATGTCCTTGACGTAGAAGGTATCCACCACCTGCTCGCCGTAGGTGGCGATCACGGCGGAGGCGATGTTGATGTTGTTGGCGGCAAGCGTGCGTGCCAGGTCGAACAGCAGGCCCGGGCGGTCGCGGGTATCGACCTCGATGATGGTGTAGATTTCCGAGCCCTCGTTGTCGAAGGTGATGCGGGTGGGCACTCGGAAGGCGCGCTCGCGCTTCCTGATCCGGTCGCGGTCCCTGAAGGCCTCGCGCGGAATGATCTCGCCCTTGAGCGTCTTGATGATCATCTTCTCCAGCCGCGGCAGGCGAGACTTGGCATACGGTTTCCCTTCGCCGTCCTGCAGCCAGAAGGCGGCGGTGGCATAGCCGTCCGAGGAGGTATAGGTGCGCGCATCGACGATGTTCGCGCCGACCAGCGCCAGCGCGCCGGCCAGGCGCGCAAATATTCCGGGATGGTCGGCCAGCGCGAAACAGGCGCGGGTGGCATCGCGGTCGCCGTCGGGGAACAGGTCGATGCGGATCTCGTCGTCGCCGATGTCGCGCAGCAGCCGGGCAAAGGTCGCGTGGGCCGAGGTGGGCAGCCCCTGCCAGTAGGGGTCGTAATGGCGTTGGGTCTCGCGGCGCAGGTCCTTCCTGTCCCAGTCCGCAAGCGCGGCGCGCAGCGCCTTTCGGGCGGCCTCGGCACCCTTGCGCACGTTGATTTCTTCCATGCCGTTTTCAAGCGCATCCACCGTCCGGCCGTAGAGGTTGCGCAGCAACACCGCCTTCCAGTTGTTCCAGGTGTCCGGCCCGACGCCGCGGATGTCGCAGACCGTCAGCACCGTCAGCAGGTCCAGCCGTTCGCGGGTCTTCACCGCCTTGGCGAAGTCGCGCACCGTGCGCGGGTCGGAGATGTCGCGCTTCTGGGCCACGTCGGACATCAGCAGATGGTGACGAACCAGCCAGGCGACATTGCTGATCTCGGCCTTTTTCAGCCCCAGCCGCGGTGCCACCTTGCGCGCGATCTTTTCGCCGAGGATCGAGTGATCCTCCTTGCGCCCCTTGCCCAGGTCGTGGCAGAGCAGCGCCACATAGAGCACCCTGCGGTTGATCCCCTTCTTGAGGATGCCGCTGGCGATCGGCAGTTCCTCGACCAGTTCGCCGCGTTCGATCTGGGCGAGCGTGGAGATGCACTGGATGGTGTGCTCGTCCACCGTGTAGCTGTGATACATGTTGAACTGCATCATCGCCACGACCGGCTCGAATTCCGGAATGAAGGCGGCCAGCACGCCCAGTTCGTTCATCCTGCGCAGGGCGCGTTCCGGGTTGCCGTGTTTCAGAAGCAGTCCGAGAAAGATCTTCGCCGCTTCCGGATCGTTGCGCATCCCGTCGTCGATCAGGTGCAGGTTGGCGGCGATCAGGCGCATGGCGTCCGGGTGCAGCAGATAGCCGGTGCGCAGCGCCTCGTCGAAGATGCACAGGATGTTCAGGGGGTTCTTCAGGAACCGCTTTTCGCTGACCACCGTCAGGCGGTTCTGCGCCACCTTCAGCCCGTCGCGCAGTTTCTTCCGGCGACGGAACAGCCCGACAAGGCGCGGCTCCTTCTTGATATGGTTGGCCTCCAGCGCGGTCAGGAAGATGCGGGTCAGCTCGCCGACCCGGGTGGCGTGGCGGAAATAGTCCTGCATGAAGTGCTCGACCGCGCGACGCCCGCCGTGGTCGGTATAGCCCATCGCCGCGGCCACCTCCACCTGCAGGTCGAAGGTCAGCTGATCCATCGCGCGCCCGGTGATCAGATGCAGATGCGTGCGCACCGCCATCAGGAAGTTTTCCGCCGCCAGCAGGCTGTCATATTCCTCGCGGCCGAACAGCTTCAGCCGCACCAGCTCCTCCGTGTCCCGCACGCCGTGGACGTATTTGGCGATCCAGAACAGCGACTGCAGGTCGCGCAGCCCGCCCTTGCCTTCCTTGACGTTGGGCTCGACCACGTAGCGCTGGCCGCCCTGCTTGCGGTGGCGTTCGGAGCGTTCGGCCAGCTTGGCCTCGATGAACTCGGCAGCGGTGCCCCGAAACAGGTTCTTGCGCAGCTCCTGCGTCAGCTCGTCTGCCAGGTCGCGGTCACCCGCCAGATAACGGTGTTCCAGCAGGGCGGTGCGAATCGTGAAATCCTTGCGCCCGAGCCGGATGCAGTCCTTCACGGTGCGGCTGGAGTGGCCGACCTTCAGGTGCAGGTCCCACAGGATGTAGAGCATGCTTTCGATGACGCTCTCGGCCCAGGCCGTCAGCTTGTAAGGCGTCAGGAACAGCAGATCGACATCGGAAAAGGGAGCCATTTCCGCGCGCCCGTAGCCGCCGACGGCCAGCAGCGCCAGACGTTCGCTCTTGGTGGGGTTTGCCAGCGGGTGCAGGTGGCAGGTGGCCACGTCGAGCGCCGTGCGCACGATACAGTCCGTCAGCCGGGCATAGGCCCGCTGGGCCGGGCGGGCATTGGCCGGGTCGGCACGAAAGGCGCGGGCGATGGCTTCGCGCCCGCTCCGGTTGGCATCGCGCAGAACGGCGACCGTCGCCGCCCGGATCTCCTTGCCGCCGGCGGCTCCGGCCACGGCGGTGTCGATCCCGGCGGCGACCGCGGCACGGTCGAAGATCTCGCCCGGGGGGCAGATCAGCCCTTCGCGCGTCCTGTCGCCTGTCGGGGCCGGAACCGGATCAGGCTCCGGCGCCGCTGCCGAAGCTTCTCGGGGCAGGGTCAATGATAACCACCTGATTGTTCTGGATCGTGGCCACCGCCAGCCCTCTCTGATTGGTGCCGTCGGGCAGCAGGCGGAACACGCCGTTCACGCCGATGAAACCGGCCTCCTGTGTCAGCGCCTCGCGGGTCAGGGCATTGCTCCTGCCCTGCGCCACCAGAGCGCCGATCGCCGCGATCCCGTCATAGGCCAGCCCGGCGATCGGGTGCGGGCTGTTGCCATAGGCAGCGGCGTAACGCGCCTTGAAATTGTCGTTCAGCTCCGGATCCGGCAGGGCGAACCAGCCGTTCTGCAATCCCGGCAGGGTCAGGGCGCTGGCCGGGATGTCCCAGCGCTGCAGCCCCATGTAGCGGATCTCCTCCGGGTCGATGCCGTTTTCCGGCAGCAGCTGGGCCAGGAAGGGCAGGGCGCCCGAAGTGCCGGAGGTCAGGAAGATCGCCTCGGCACCGCTGTCGCGGACGGCCGTGCTGATGTCGCGCATCGCCGCGATCACCCCTTCCTGCGACAGCTCGAAGCTGCTGATCCCGGCCAGGGTGGCGCCCCTGCGCGCGATCGCCGCCTCGATCGCATCGCGACCGGCCCGTTCGGCGGCATCTTCGCCGTGGATGATCAGGATCTTCCTGCGCCCCTGGGCCACGGCGTATCCGGTCAGGCGATCGGCCGTGTTCCGGAAGGTGGGGCCGAGGACGAACAGGTTGCCTCCGGCCACGGCCGGGTTGTTGGAAAAGGCCAGCACGTTGACGTTGCGCGCGGCAACGGCCGCGGCGGCCGCGGCGGCGCTTTCAGCGAAGACCGGCCCGAGGATGATCCGGGCGCCATCGTTCACCGCCTGCTGCGCCAGGCTGGCGGCGGTGGCCGCATCGCCGGCGGTATTGTAGATCCGCAGGTCGATGGCCGCGCCTTCCAGGTCGGAGGCCGCAAGCCGGGCCGCGTTGATCAGGTTCTCGGCGATCACGTTGTCGCCGGGAGATTCCGAGCCACCGGGCACCAGCAGGGCGACGGGCACCGGCCGTGCCGGATTGATCGACGGCCCGGTGCCGAAGGCGGAAGGTTCGCATGCGGCCAGAAGCGGAGCGACGAGGCCCAGGAGGAGTTGCATCGCTCTTCTGCGACCGATACCAGATACGAATGACATCGAGAGCGATCCTCTCTTCAGCGGAAAACGGCGACAGCTCGTGCGCGGAGATTAGGAAATCGCCGGCGCTTAGTAAACGCCGCATTCGGGAGCCCCGCTCATGAGCATGCGGTCGGGGGAAGAGTCGGGGGAAGACAGGGCATCCGCCCGGAAAGCGCCCGGAAAGGATGCCCCTGCGCTGGCCGGCGGGCTGTATTTCGTGGCTGTTCCGATCGGCAATGCGCGCGATATCACGCTGCGGGCGCTGGACGTGCTGCGCACGGCCGATGTGATCGCGGCGGAGGATACGCGCAGCCTGCGCCGGCTCATGGCGATTCACGGAATCGCGCCCGCAGGCCGCCCGATTCTCTCCTATCACGACCATAACGGGGCACGGGTCCGGCCCCGGCTTCTGGAGTGGCTGCGCGCGGGCCGGTCGGTGGCCTGCGTTTCCGAGGCCGGCAGTCCGCTGGTGGCTGACCCAGGCTATGTGCTCGGGCGGGAAGCGCTGGCGGCGGGCTGTCCGGTGCACGCGGTGCCGGGGCCGTCCGCCACGCTGGCCGCGCTGACGGTGTCGGGGCTGGCATCGGACCGGTTCCTTTTCGCCGGTTTCCTGCCGTCGGGCCGGAACGCCCGGCGCCGGACCCTGGAAGAGCTGGGACAGATCCCGGCAACGCTGATAGTCTTCGAAAGCGCCAGGCGCATTCACGAATCATTATCGGATATGTGCGAGATTCTCGGGGCCGGGCGGCAAACCGCGATCTGCCGGGAACTGACCAAGAAGTTCGAAGAAGTGCTGCGCGGCAGTCTGGAAGAGTTGTGTCAGACACTGGCGGATCGCACGCTCAGGGGCGAAATCGTTGTCGTCCTGGAGCGGTCGACAGGGGAGCGCCGCGACGGCGCGGGCGGGAGCCGTGACGATTCGGAAGGGCGCGCCGCGCTGATGGAGGAAAGCGCGCTGATGGAGGAAAGATTGCGCCGGGCACTTGCGGAAATGTCGCTTCGGGATGCAGTCGCGCGGGTCGCCGGCGAGCTTGGGCTGGCGCGCCGCGCCGTCTATCAGGCGGCTCTGCGCCTGGAAAAGGGCGAATGAGCGGTCTGGTTTCATATTGCGCCGGGCTGGCGGCGGAAGAGCAGGTCGCCCGCGATTACGGGCGTCGCGGCCATGCCCTGTGTGCGCGCCGCTGGCGCGGCCGAGGGGGCGAGATCGACCTGATCGCCCGTGATGGTGCGGGTTACATCTTCATCGAAGTCAAGAAGGCGCGCAGCCTTGCCCGGGCCGCGGAGCGGGTCAGCAGGCGCCAGCTGCGGCGGGTTCATGCCGCGGCTGGGGAATACCTCGGCCAGGCGCCGGGCGGTCTGGATACGCCGGCAAGGATAGATGTGGCACTTGTGGACGGGGCCGGAAGGATCGAGATCATCGAGAATGCGTTCTTTCATTGATCCTGCGGGCGGGCTGGGCCATGAAGGGCCGGGTTGCAGCAGGAGCGCGGGAACGCATGTCCCTGAAGGTTGCCATACAGATGGATCCGATCGCGCGGATCGACATCGGGGCGGACAGCACGTTCCGCATTGCCCTGGAGGCACAGGAACGTGGTCATGAGCTGTTCTATTACACCCCGGATCAGCTGGCTTTCGAAAACGGGCGGGTTAGTGCACGAGGCTGGCCGCTGCGGCTGCGCAGGCAGGAGGGGGACCATTTCCGCCTGGGCGAGCGGGCGACGGTAGAGCTGGCCGATTTCGATGTGGTCTGGCTGCGTCAGGATCCGCCCTTCGACATGGGCTATATCACGACGACCCATCTGCTCGAACTGGTTCATCCGCAGACGCTGGTCGTGAATGATCCGTTCTGGGTGCGCAACTATCCGGAAAAGCTGCTGGTGCTGCGGTTTCCGGAGCTGATTCCGCCCACCGCGATCGCGCGCGACCTCGATGTGATCCGCGCCTTCCGCGAGACACACGGCGACATCATCCTCAAGCCGCTCTACGGCAACGGCGGGGCAGGCGTCTTCCGGCTGGGGCCGGAGGATCGCAATCTCGCCTCGCTGCACGAGCTGTTCACGGGAATCAGCAACGAGCCGCTCATCGTGCAGAAATTCCTGCCCGCGGTCGCTGTCGGCGACAAGCGGATCATCCTTGTGGACGGGGAGGCGGTCGGGGCGATCAACCGCGTGCCGCAGGCCGGCGAGACGCGCTCCAACATGCATGTCGGCGGGCGGGCGGAGCAGAGCGCGCTCGATGGGCGCGATCGGGAGATATGCGCCGCGATCGGCCCCCTGCTGCGGGAAAAGGGGCAGATCTTCGTCGGCATCGACGTGATCGGCGGCTTTCTCACGGAAATCAACCTCACCTCGCCGACCGGGCTGCAGGAGCTCGAACGCTTCGACGGCACCAATGCCGCGGCGCTGATCTGGGAGGCGATCGAACGCCGCCGCGCCGGATCCTGAGGCGGTGCCGCCGGGGCTGGCGGTTTCAGCCCGGCCTGCCGGGGGGCATCGTCGGCAGGCGAAAGCTTGCCGCTTCTGCCACGTGATCGCGCCCGACCTGCGCGGCCCCTTCCAGGTCGGCGATGCTGCGGGCGACCCGCATGATCCTGTGGCAGGCCCGCGCCGAGAGCCGGAAGCTTTCGGCGACCCGCTGCAACAGGGCCCGCCCGGCGGCATCGGGGCGGGCGATGCGTTCCAGGAGCGCGGCTTCTGCATCCCGGTTCAGCCGTGCGCCCGGGGTGTCCCGGAAGCGCTCCCGCTGGAACGCGCGCGCGGCCCGGACCCTGCGGGCGATGTCGGCCGAGGGTTCACCGCCGGCCGGCTGGTCGAGGTCGGCGAAGGACACGGGCGGCACCTCGATGCACAGGTCGAAGCGGTCCATCAGCGGGCCGGATATCCGCCCCAGATAGTCGGCGCCGCAGTTCGGTGCCCGCGGGCAGGCCCGCTCCGGCTCGCTCAGATGCCCGCACCGGCAGGGGTTGGCCGCGGCCAGCAGCATGAAGCGGCAGGGGTAGCGCACATGCGCTTCCGCCCGGCTGATCAGCACCGATCCGGTCTCGACCGGCTGGCGCAGCGCTTCCAGGACCGGGCGGGCAAACTCCGGCAGTTCGTCGAGAAAGAGCACCCCGTTGTGCGCGAGCGACATCTCGCCCGGCTTTGCCCCGCGCCCGCCGCCGGCGATGGCTGCGCTCGAAGCCGTGTGATGCGGTGCCCGGAACGGGGGCCGGCGCGTGATGCCGCCTGCCTCGAGCAGGCCGGCGCGCGAATGGATTACCGCGGTTTCGAGTGCCTCCGCGGCGTCGAGCGGTGGCAGGATGCCCGGCAGACGGGCCGCGAGCATCGATTTTCCGACCCCCGGGGGGCCGATCATGAGCAGGTGATGGCCGCCGGCGGCGGCGATTTCCAGCGCCCTTCTGGCGCGTTCCTGCCCCTTCACGTCGCGAAAGTCGGGCCCGGGGCTGTCGGCCGCCATTTCCCCGGGCTTGGCGGGCGGCAGGGGAGAGCGGCCGTTGAAATGCCCGATCAGGGCGCGGAGGTCGGCCGGGGCCAGGACCTGCGCGGCGCCCACCCATGCCGCTTCGGGGCCGCAGGCGGCGGGGCAGACAAGCGTCCTGTGTTCCTCGGCCGCGGTCAGGGCGGCAGGCAGGGCGCCGGGAACGGGATTGAGCGTGCCGTCCAGCGAAAGCTCTCCCATCGCGATGCAGTTTTCGACCTCCTCGGGCGGGAGGATCTCCAGCGCGGCCAGCAGGGACAGCGCCACCGGCAGGTCGAAATGCGCGCCCTCCTTGGGCAGGCCGGCGGGCGAGAGGTTGACGGTGATCCGGCGGGACGGCAGGGCGACGGCCAGCGCGCTCAGCGCGGCGCGCACCCGCTCGCGGGCCTCGCTTACCGCCTTGTCGGGAAGGCCGACAATGGAAAACGACGGCAACCCTGCCGACAGGGCACATTGCACTTCCACCGGGCGGGCCCTCAGTCCGTCGAAGGCCACGGTAAAGGCGTGTGCCACCATGTCGGTCCTCACGTTCCGGACAGCTCCCACGAGCGGTAGCCCGGCGGTGGTTGCCAAACTGTTAACAGGATGCTGAAAAAGCCCCGGATCCGGAACGGGTCTTCCCTCAGCCGGGCCGCCGGGTTCTTGGGGGGTGTCCGCCTCCGCGAATGTCATGCCTGCCCAGTGGCGTTTTTCGGCTTCATGCCGTCAGCAACCGGGACATCCGGGCAGGAGTGCAGGCGACCATCGTCATCATGAAACGGGATCGCACCCGTTCGGGGCCGCGATAGACGCTCTGCGCCATGCCGCCGCTCGGATCGGACCGAGAACAGGATCTGCAGCAGGTCGGCCCGGATCAGCCGCTCCGCGCGATCGAGGGGCGGCCGAAACCGGTGCAGAGCGCCGCGAACCGGCATCGAGGCAGACCGGCGCGCCGTTCACCGCCTGACGGATCTTGCGCAGCGGGCGCCGGGCAGGAATGCGCCGGGATGCGCTCTGCCAGATCGACATGGCTGAACAGCGGTCCGTTCGTCTCGTCCGTCCCGCGCATCATTCCCCTGCGTTGCCTTGCACAGGGTGAATCATGTTCGCAAAACCGTGTCCAGGATCTGCCTTCCGATCGACTTTTCAGCGGCCTGTCAACGGGGGCGCCAAACCGTTGGCGGAAACCGCGGGTCCGGGGTTTCGAACCGGCTCCGGCCGGTTGTCTCCCGCGCGAGGCCGCTGGCAGGTCCGTTCAGGGGTGGTGGTTGATCCTGCCGGCCGTCCAGCGGCCGTTGCGGTATTCGGTCACGCTGATCGAGAGACAGTCGATCCGCTGGCCGAGAATCCGCGCCGGGCTGCAGCCGAGCGCCCGGCGCAGCTGGGTCAGGATCACCGCGTGGTGGGCGACCACGATCAGCACCCCGCCGTCATGTCGCGCGGCCAGCGAATCTGCAGCCGCCGAAACCCTTGCCTCCAGCGCGTTCCAGCTTTCGCCACCGGGCGGGGAGACCTCCCCGGGCTGTTCCAGGAAGGCGCGCAGCAGCGCCGGGTCCTCGGCCTCGATGGCGGCGAAGCTGCGCCCTTCCCAGCTGCCGAAATGGAGCTCCCGCAGCCGCGGTTCGTGCGGCAGGCGCGGGCGGGTGGCGGCGAGCGCATCCGCGGTGGCCACCGCGCGGGCGAGGTCGGAGGAAACCACCGGCGCGGCCACCGGCAGGGCGGCGTCCAGCCGGGCCAGCGCCGCGCGGTCGGACAGGTCTGCCGGCAGGTCTCTCCAGCCGGTGAAGCCCCGGGCATGGGTCGGCCCGTGGCGCACCCACCACAGCGCGCTCATGGCGCCTGGCTGTCGGCCGCCGGCAGCCGTCCCTTCAGGGTCTGTGCCAGCCCGGCGGTGATCAGCACCACCAGGTCGGCCTGTTCGGCAAGCCGGATGTTCAGTTGCCCCTGGGCTTCGCGGAATCGGCGCGCCAGCGCGCTGGCGGGTATGATTCCGTGGCCGACCTCGTTGCTGACGACGACGACCCGGGCCCGGCAGCGGCAGAGCGATTCCAGCAGGTTGTCGGTTTCGGCGGCGATGTCGCTGCCGGCCAGAAGGTGGTTGGAAAGCCAGAGCGTGGCGCAGTCCAGCAGCACGCAGTCCGCAGGGCCCAGCCCGGCGAGCGCCGCACCAGGCGCCAGAGGTTCCTCGCGGGTGCGCCAGCCGGGGCCGCGCCGGGCCCGGTGGCGGGCGATTCTCGCGCGCATCTCCCGATCCTGCGGCTGTGCCGTGGCCAGGTAGAGCCGGGCGCCGCCGAAGCTTTCGACGAGGCGCTCGGCCCAGGCGGACTTGCCCGAACTCGCGCCCCCCAGGACCAGTGTCAGTTTCGGTTCCATGCCGTTTTCGGTTCCATGCCGTCGCTCCGCCGCGATCCGCCCGCCGCGATCCGCCCGCCGCGATCCGCCCGCGTCTTCGGGCATGCGTTCCAGCCCGCCGCGCCGGATCCGGCCTTCCGGCGGCCCGGCTTCGCCCGCGGGCGGCAGGGTGCGGAAGGAAATGCGCGGGGCGCCGGCGGCGTCCCGTGGCGGGCTGCCGGCGGTTGAGTTTCCACCATAGCACGCCTAGTGTTTTTGCACGGCTTGCGAAAGGGGCGAAAATGCTTTCGGGCAGACGGGTAACGCTGATCATCGGCGGCGGCATTGCCGCGTTCAAGGCGCTCGAGCTGATCCGCAGGTTGCGCGAGCGCGGCGCCGCGGTCATTCCGGTGCTGACCCGGGCGGGGGCCGAGTTCGTTACGCCGCTCAGTGTCTCGGCGCTGGCGGGCGAAAGGGTGTTTCAGGAACTGTTCGACCTGAACGACGAAAGCGAGATGGGCCATATCGAACTGTCGCGCGCCGCCGATCTGGTCGTGGTGGCGCCGGCAACCGCTGATCTGCTGGCGAAAATGGCGCAGGGGCTGGCCAATGACCTGGCCTCGACCCTGCTGCTGGCCACCGACAAGCGGGCTCTGGTGGCGCCGGCGATGAACCTGCGGATGTGGCAGCACCCGGCGACCCGGCGCAATGTCGAAACGCTGCGAGGCGACGGGGTGCTGTTCGTCGGCCCGGTCGAGGGCGACATGGCCTGCGGCGAATACGGGCCCGGGCGGATGGCCGAGCCGCCCGAGATCGTGGCGGCGGTGGAAGCGGCGCTGGCGGCGGGGCCGCTGGCCGGGCGCCATGTGATCGTCACCTCGGGGCCGACGCACGAGCCGATCGATCCGGTGCGCTACATCGCCAACCGCTCCTCGGGGGCGCAGGGGACGGCGATCGCCCGGGCGCTGGCGGCGCTGGGCGCGCGGGTGAGCTTCATCACCGGCCCGGCCGCGGTCGCCCCGCCGGAGGGGGTGGCGGTGACGCGGGTCGAAACTGCGGCCCAGATGCTGGAGGCGGTGCGCGCGGCCCTGCCGGCGGATGCCGCCATCTTTGCCGCGGCGGTGGCCGACTGGCGAGTGAAGCAGGTCGCGGCGGGCAAGATCAAGAAGACCCGGTCGGGCGATCTGCCGGAGATCGCGCTGGCCGAGAACCCGGACATTCTCGCCAGCGTCGCGCAGATGGGGACCGGTCGTCCGGCGCTGGTGGTGGGCTTCGCCGCCGAAACCGACGACGTTGTGGAAAACGCCCGCGCCAAGCGCGCGCGCAAGGGCTGCGACTGGATCCTGGCCAATGACGTGTCGCCGCAGAGCGGCATCATGGGCGGGGCCGAGAATGCGGTGACGCTGATCACGGGCACAGGCGAGGAAGGCTGGCCGCGGATGAGCAAGGAGGCGGTCGCGGAACGGCTGGCGGCGCGGATCGCGCGGCATCTGGAGGAGCAGGCATGAGGCGCTGTCCGCGGAAGCGGCTTTGCCAGAGGGAGCGGGAGCGATGATGCGGGGCGCCGGGAGGAGCCAGGCGGGGTGCGGGCGATGACGGCGGTCGTCAGGCTGCTGTGGGATCACTGGGCCGACGAGAGCCTGCCGCTGCCCTCCTATGAGACGGCGGGGGCGGCGGGGGCCGACCTGCGGGCGAACTTTCCGCCCGAGGTGCGCGAGGATGGGTACGAGCTGAGCCCGATGGAGCGCTGCATCTTTCCCACGGGTTTCCGCATGGAGATCCCGCCCGGCTACGAGGTGCAGATCCGACCGCGCTCGGGGCTGGCCTTCAGGCATGGGGTGACGGTGGCCAATGCGCCGGGCACGATCGACAGCGACTATCGCGGGCCGGTGGGGGTGCTGCTGGTGAACCTGGGCAGCGAGCCCTACCGCATCCGCCACGGCGAGCGGATCGCCCAGATGGTGGTGGCGCCGGTGGTGCGGGCCGGGTTCGAACTGGTCGGCTCGGTCAGCGAGACCGGGCGCGGCAGCGGCGGCTTCGGTTCGACCGGGCAGACGTGATGAGGCCGGGCCGATGACATGGATTCTGCTGGCGCTCGCCGGGCTGTGGGGGCTTGGTGCCCTGCTGCGCATGCCGGTCCGGCTGCGCCTGGCGGTGGTGGCGGTGCTCTACCTCGCGGTGCTGCTGGCGCTGATCGTGCTTCCGGCCGGCAGCGCCCTGCGCCGGGGCCTGGGCGTCAGCCTGGAAGGCTGGGCGCTGGTCGGTGTGCTGACGGCGGCGGTATGGCTGTATGCGCGTGCCGTCGCCGCGCTCAGGGCGCGGGCAAGGCCGGCCCGCCCGGGTCAGGAAGCGGCGGGCCAGGAAGCGGCGGGTCAGGAAGTGAAGGGGCGGGGCGCCGGGTTCCGGCGCGCCGAGCTCGAACGCTACGCCCGCCATATCGTGCTGCGCGAAATAGGAGGACCGGGGCAGAAGAAGCTGAAGCAGGCAGCCGTTCTGGTGATCGGCGCCGGCGGGCTGGGGGCGCCGGTGCTGCAGTATCTGGCTGCCGCCGGGGTGGGCAGGATCGGGGTGATCGACGACGATGTGGTGGACAATTCCAACCTGCAGCGGCAGGTGATCCACAAGGATGCGGCGATCGGGATGCCCAAGGTGTTCTCGGCCCAGCGCGAGATGCAGGCGCAGAACCCGGCGGTGGAGGTGCGCCCCTACCGGCGCCGCCTGAGCAGGGACATCGCCGCCGAACTTTTTGCCGAATACGATCTGATTCTCGATGGCAGCGACAATTTCGACACCCGCTATCTGGTCAACCGCACCTGCGTCGCCCTGGGCAGACCGCTGATCGCGGCCGCGCTCAGCCAGTGGGAGGGGCAGATCAGCACCTACGACCCGGCCCGCGGCGGACCCTGCTACCAGTGCGTCTTTCCCGCGCCGCCGGCTCCGGGGCTGGCGCCGGCCTGCGCCGAGGCCGGGGTGCTCGGCCCGCTGCCCGGGGTGCTGGGCGCGATGATGGCGGTGGAGGCGATCAAGGAGATCACCGGCGCCGGGGAGGGGCTGCGCGGGCGGATGCTGATCTATGATGCACTGTTCGGGGAAAACCGGCTGGTCCGGCTGAAGCCGCGCTCCGGCTGCCCGGCCTGCGGCGGGAAGGGGGCTTCCGGGCCTGGTCGGGCGGCGTGAGGCCGTTGCGGTGCGGCCTGCCTGCCTGGCCCGCCGGGGCGCCTTTGCCTTGAGCTTCCGCCCCTTCTCGGCCTAGGCTCGGAAAACGACAGCATCGGACAGGGGGAACCTTCACATGAAACCGTTTGCCGGAATCAAGCCGTTTGCCGGAATCAAGCCGTTTGCCGGAATCGCCGTCGCCGCCATGGCGGCCGTCGCCTCGCTCGCCCTCGCCGGCACCGCCGCCGCGGCTTCGGAACTTCCCGATCTGGGCGGGCGCGAGATCGTCGTGGTAACCGAGAACGCCTACCCGCCGCTGCAGTTCATCGACCCCAAGACCGGAGCGGCGATCGGCTGGGAATATGACGCGATGGAAGAGATCGCCCGGCGGCTGAACGCCAGGGTGGTCTATGAGAACATCAGCTGGGATGCGATGATTCCGGCGGTTTCCGAAGGCCAGTACGACATCGGGATGACCGGCATCACCATCCGCGACGACCGCCGGGAGAAGGTCGATTTTTCCGAGCCCTACATGCGCTCGGAAATGGTGATGATGGTGCGCGGAGACGAAGAGCGTTTCAGCAACGCCGAGGAATTCGCCGCCAACCCCGATCTGCTGATGGCCGCCCAGCCCGGCACCACGCCGTTCTATGTCGGTGTCTACGAGGTGCTGGACGGGGATGAATCCAACCCGCGCATCCGGCTGTTCGAGACCTTCGGCGCCGGGGTGCAGGCGCTCAAGAGCGGCGATGTGGACCTGGTGCTGACCGACGGCACCGCCGGCAACGGTTACGTGGAGGCCTCGGAGGGGGGGCTGAAGATCATCGGCGAACCGCTGGGGACCGAAGACTTCGGCTTCATCTTCCCCAAGGGCTCGGATCTGGTGGCGCCGATCAATGCCGCCATCGCCTCCATGAAGGCCGACGGCACGCTGGATGCGCTGAACAGGAAGTGGTTCCTGGAATACAAGATGGGCGGTTGAACGTGCCGGGCGCGGCCGGTGCGCGGGGTGCATCAGCTGCCTTGCGCGCGGGGTGCGGATGCCGGTCGCGGAGGCGCGAGCGGGCGGCGGAGCAGGCAGGCGGATGACGGGCCGGCAGCAGGACGGCAAGGATGATTTCCCCTGGTGGCTTCTGCTCGCCGCGGCGCTGGGGGGCTGGCTTCTGTACCGGGTGATCAGCGATGCGCTCTACGCCCAGATTCTGGCCACCCTGTCCAGGGGCATCCTGATCACGGTATTCGTGACCCTCGTCGGCTTCGCCCTGGCCACCGCCATCGGGCTGCTGCTGGCGGTGGCGCTGCTGTCGCGCTTTCTGGTGCTGCGCCAGGCGGCGCGCTTCTATGTCGAGATCATCCGCGGCATTCCGATGATGGTGCTGCTGCTCTACGTGGCCTTCGTGCTGGCGCCGGCAATGGTCGCGGCCTGGAACTGGGTGGCGACCGGCCTGGGGTTCGAACCGGCCCGGACGCGGGACTTTTCGCTGCTGTGGCGGGCCATCATCGCGCTGACGATCGGCTATTCGGCCTTCATCGCCGAGGTGTTCCGGGCCGGGCTGCAGTCGATCGACCCGGGCCAGATCGAGGCGGCCAAGGCGCTGGGGCTGAGCGGCTGGCAGCGGTTCCGCCACATCGTCTTTCCGCAGGCGATCCGCACCATCATGCCGCCGCTGGGCAACGATTTCGTCGCGATGATCAAGGATTCATCGCTGGTGTCGGTGCTTGGGGTCTATGACATCACCCAGGCGGGCAAGATCACCGCGGCGGGCAATTTCCGCTATTTCGAGACCTACAACGTGGTGGCGCTGATCTACCTGTTCATGACGGTCGGCCTGTCGCTGCTGCTGCGCCGGCTCGAAACGAGGATGCGGCGCAACGATCACGGCTAGGGGCACGGCTGGGGGCGCCTGGGGGCGCTCCCGGGGCCGGGATCTTTTCAAAAGCCCCGGCAAGCGTTTCGAAACAAGCGCTTGCACGTCCGGCCCGACCCGGCGCACCGGCAGACCGTCCGCCGGCCTTGCCGCTAGGCCTTGCCGGAGCGCCTGGACAGACGCGCCAGGCGGCGCTCCACTTCGCGCCTCTCCCATTCGTCACCCAGCAGCGCTCCCCGCCCGAAGACGTCGAAGCCGTGGAAAACCAGGCTTATCCCCCAGGCCAGGGCGACCCAGATCACCCAGATCGTGTCGGGCATCACCAGCAGGTTCACCGCCAGAAGTACCGCGAGCACGGCGATGAAGCTGAAAAGGTTGTAGTAGAAGCCGCGTTCGCGGCGCACCTGCCGCCGGATGCGGCGTTCCTCGGGGGTGCGGGCGGCAGGAAAATCGTTTTCGTAATTGTCTTTCCAGTCGTCTTCCCAGTCTTCATAGCGTTTCAGATAGCGCACATAGCGCAGCGCGGCGCGGTCCTCCTCGCTCAGCCCGGCGCCACTCTCCGCCGTCCCGGGGGCCGGCCCCCGCGCCCTGTGCGCGTCTTGAGGTTGCGCCGCTCCTTCCGCTCCGGTGGGGGCCGGCCCGACGGGGGGATCCTTGCGGGTATCGTCATTCATCGGGGCATCCTTCCTCAGTTCGGGGATCGAGGTCTCGAACACCGCCGCCAGGCATTTCAGGGTTTCCAGGCTGGCGCGTCCGCCGTTTTCGATCCGCTGGATGGTGCGCACCGAGACGCCGGAGATCTGCGCCAGATCTTCCTGCGACCAGCCCCTGTCCTGCCGCAGCCTGCGTATGATCATCTTTTCCGATCCGTTTCTGGTGTCGTGTTCCTGGTGCCGCCGATATGGGCCCGCCATGCTACTCTGACCACGACAGGATCCCGACACAAGCCCGTCATCGGCCCGCAGCCCCGACCGGGGAGGCGAGGTTTCGGGAGCCTGTCCGGGCCGTTTCCCGGGAGCATGCCCGGGCGGCGGGCATTGCGGCGGAAAAGGCGGAAAGGGGGTGGGGCGCCGGCGCGCGGGCTCACAGCCCGCCGATGTCGCGCAGCAGGGCGAGCAGTTCCTCCACCCCGCGCCGTTCGCGCAGGCAGGCGAACAGGAAGGGGCGGGAGCCGCGCATGCGCCGAGCGTCGCGTTCCATCACCTCCAGCGAGGCCCCCACATGAGGGGCGAGGTCGGTCTTGTTGATCACCAGGATGTCGGAGCGGGTGATCGCGGGGCCGCCCTTGCGCGGGATCTCCTCGCCGGCGGCCACGTCGATGACGTAGATCGTCATGTCAGCCAGTTCGGGGCTGAAGGTGGCCGACAGGTTGTCGCCGCCGGATTCGATGAATACCACCTCGAGATCCGGGCAACGCTCCCGCAGCTCGGCGATGGCGGCCAGATTGATCGAGGCATCCTCGCGGATGGCGGTATGCGGGCACCCGCCGGTCTGCACGCCGATGATTCGCTCCTGCGGCAGGGCCTGCATCCGCATCAGCGCCTCGGCATCTTCCCGGGTGTAGATGTCGTTGGTGACGACTCCCACCGAGAATTCCGCGCGCAGCGCGTTGCACAGCAGCGCCGTCAGCGTCGTCTTTCCGGCGCCGACGGGGCCGCCGATTCCGATGCGCAGGGGGCCGTGGGGGCTGATCATGTGCGGAATATCCTCGGTTGCCGGGTTTCGTGTCGCATGGCGGAGATGTCGGCCAGGAAGGCGGTGCCGGAAAGGGTGGAAAGGTCGCCGCTTTCGGCTCCGGCCGCGATCCGGGAAAGCAGCGGCGACAGGGCGTGGATCAGGGTCTGCGCCTCGGTCTGGCCGAGCGGGATCAGGCGTTGCGCCGCGGATACCAGATTGGCGGCGAAGGCCTGCAGGTAGAGCAGGAGGACCGGCGGCAGCGGCAGCCCTTCCAGCGATGCCGCCCGGCCGACGGCCACCGGGTAGGAAAGCGTCGGCAGCGCCAGGCCGAAGGCGGCGGCGGTCGCCCTGCAGAAGGCGGCGCCCTGCAGTTCGAGCTCGGCCAGCCGCTCGCGCCCGGCGGCGAAGGCGCGGCAGGCGGCGTCTATTTCCTCCAGCTCCCCGGGGGAGCGCGCGCGCCAGGCGGCGGCCAGGAACAGCCCGTCGGAGTGTCCGCTGCCGTGGGTCAGGATGTCCTCGAGCCACTCGCGCAGCTCCGCCGCCCCGCGCACCGCACCTTCGGCCACCAGCTGCTCCAGCCCGTGCGAATGGGCGAACGCCCCCACCGGATAGGCGGGCGAGAACCATTGCGCGAGGGTGAGGAGATGCTCGTCAGAAGGCATGGGAATGGATGCGTCCGTGGCCGTAGGCACCGCCTTCGGGGGTGAAGGGTTCGCGGATTTCGCGGCAGCTGGCGCCCAGGCCTTCCAGCATGTCGCGCAGCACCAGATCGCGGGCGATCAGCAGGCGCGCCGGTTCGATCTGGCAGGGCGCGTGGCGGTTGCCGATGTGCCAGGCCAGGCGGGGCAGGTCGGGGCCGGTGACTTCCAGCAGATCCTCGGCTGCGGCGCGCACCTCGATCAGCCGGCCGTCGGCCAGTTCGAAGGCATCGCCGTGCCCCAGACCCGCGGTCTGCGGCAGGTCGGCCAGAAAGCGCAGCCCGCCGGCGGTTTCCAGCACCCGGCGGCGCAGGAAGCGTTCCTCATGGGTCAGGATGACGTGATCGCCGGAGCCCGACCAGTGGCCGGAGCGGTGCAGGATGCGGGCGGCGGGCAGGGGCATGGCGCGGCCCGGAACGGTCAGAACAGGAAGTAGCGCTGCGCCATCGGCAGCACCTCGGCCGGTTCGCAGGCGAGCAGCTCGCCGTCCGCGCGCACCTCGTAGGTCTCCGGGTCCACCTCGATTGCCGGCAGCGCATCGTTGAGCACCATGTCGGCCTTGCCCAGGGCGCGGGTGTGCCGCACCGGGACCGTCTCCCTGGCCAGCCCCAGCCGTTCGCCCACCCCTGCGGCCTGGGCCGCTTCCGAGACGAAGGTGACGGCCGAGTGTTCGACCGAGCGCCCGAAGGCGGCGAACATCGAGCGAGAATGAACCGGCTGCGGCGTGGGGATCGAGGCGTTCGGGTCGCCCATCTGGCTCATGGCGATGGAACCGCCCAGCAGCACCATCTCGGGCTTGACCCCGAAAAACGCCGGGTTCCAGAGCACCAGATCGGCGCGCTTGCCTTCCTCGACGGAGCCGATCTCGTGGGCGACGCCGTGGGCGATGGCCGGGTTGATGGTGTATTTGGCGATGTAGCGGCGGACGCGGAAATTGTCGTTGTCGCCCTGTTCCTCGGGCAGGCGGCCGCGCTGCTTCTTCATCTTGTCGGCGCTCTGCCAGCTGCGGATAATCACCTCGCCCACGCGCCCCATGGCCTGGCTGTCGGAAGCGATGATCGAAAACGCCCCCATGTCGTGGAGGATGTCCTCGGCGGCGATGGTCTCGCGCCGGATCCGGCTTTCGGCGAAGGCCACATCCTCGGGGATCGACTTGTCCAGGTGATGGCAGACCATCAGCATGTCCAGATGTTCTTCCATCGTGTTGGCGGTGAAGGGGCGGGTGGGGTTGGTGGAGGCCGGCAGCACGTGGCGCTCGCCGCAGATCTTTATGATATCCGGCGCATGGCCGCCGCCGGCGCCCTCGGTATGAAAGGCGTGGATGGTGCGCCCCTTCATGGCCGCCAGCGTGTGCTCGACGAAACCCGATTCGTTCAGCGTGTCGGTATGGATCATCACCTGAACGTCCATTGCCTCGGCCACCGACAGGCAGCAGTCGATGGCGGCCGGGGTGGTGCCCCAGTCCTCGTGCAGCTTGAGCGCGCAGGCGCCGGCCAGCACCTGCTCTTCCAGTGCCGCGGGCAGGCTGGCGTTGCCCTTGCCGGCGAAGGCCAGGTTCATCGGGAAGGCATCGGCCGCCTGCAGCATCCGCCCGATGTGCCAGGGCCCCGGCGTGCAGGTGGTGGCCAGAGTGCCGTGCGCGGGCCCGGTGCCGCCGCCCAGCATGGTGGTGATGCCCGAATGCAGCGCATCCTCGATCTGCTGCGGGCAGATGAAGTGGATGTGGCTGTCGAAGCCGCCGGCGGTGAGGATCCTGCCCTCGCCGGCGATGATCTCGGTGCCGGGCCCGATCACGATATCGACGCCGGGCTGGGTATCGGGGTTGCCGGCCTTGCCGATCTTCGCGATCCGCCCGTCGCGCAGCCCGATATCGGCCTTGTAGATGCCGGTGTGATCGACGATCAGCGCGTTGGTGATGACGGTATCCGCCGCGCCTTCCTGGCGGGTGGCCTGGCTCTGGCCCATGCCGTCGCGGATCACCTTGCCGCCGCCGAACTTGACCTCTTCGCCGTAGGTGGTCAGGTCGCGTTCCACTTCGATGATCAGATCGGTGTCGGCCAGCCGCAGCCGGTCGCCGGTGGTCGGGCCGAACATGGCGGCATATTCGGGGCGGGAAATCCTCGCGGCCATCAGAGATCTCCCATCACCTGCCCGTTGAACCCGAATACCCGCCGCGCCCCGCCGATCGGCACCAGCGTCACCTCGCGCCGCTGGCCCGGCTCGAAACGCACCGCCGTGCCGGCCGGGATGTCGAGCCGCATCCCGCGCGCTGCCGCGCGGTCGAATTCCAGCGCCGGGTTGGTTTCGGCGAAATGGTAATGGCTGCCCACCTGCACCGGGCGGTCGCCGGTGTTGGCCACTTCCAGAACGATCGTTTCGCGCCCGGCGTTCAGGGCGATCTCGCCGGCGGCGGGAAAGAGTTCTCCGGGGATCGTCACGCGCTTTCTCCGGTCCGGATCGGCTGATGCACGGTGACCAGCTTGGTGCCGTCGGGGAAGGTGGCCTCGACCTGCAGTTCGGGGATCATCTCGGGAACGCCTTCCATGCACTGCTCGCGTCTCAGGACATGGGCGCCGGCTTCCATCAGATCGGCGACCGAGCGCCCGTCGCGCGCGCCCTCGACCACGAAGTCGGTGATCAGCGCCACCGCTTCGGGATGGTTGAGCTTCACGCCGCGCGCCAGGCGCCGGCGGGCGACCTCGGCCGCCATGGCGATCAGAAGCTTGTCCTTCTCGCGCGGGGTCAGCTGCATTTCGACCTCATTTCAAGCATTTCAGCATTTCAGCGTGCCCAGCTCCGGGGCAGGTCGTCATCGGTCAGCAGGGCCAGGATCGGGATCAGGGCCCTGCGCATCAGATAACCGTCCCGGGCCAGAAGACGCAAGATCACCATGTCAGGCGCCGGCATGCTGGCGCCGGCGGTTTCCGGCAGCAGCGCGCGCAGCCGCTCCAGCTGCAGCGGCGCATCGGGGGCGACATAGACGAGCCCGGCCATCGCCCCGGCGCCGCCCGCCAGGTAGCGGCGGGCCAGCCGGGCGGCGATGTCGCCGTGCATGCGCAGTGATTCCAGCCAGATCAGCCGGCCGTTGCGGCGGATCTCGAGCCGGTCCTCGAAGGCGGCCTCCTCCAGCCGTTCGCCCATTGCCGCGCGGCCGAAGACCACCGGCTCGGCGAGCAGCAGCGCGGCATCTTCCGCCATCTCGACCAGAAGCCGCCGCCGGAAGGAGGCGCCCCGGAACAGGATCGTTTCCTGCGGCAGCCAGCGCAGCCGGGCCCCGGCGTCGAGCCGGAGCCTGTTGTCCACCATGGCGCTCTGCCCCGGCAGCGCCCGGTAGGCCCGCTCCGCGCCCTGGGTGGTGATCGTTGCCGAGGTGCCCGCTCCGGCCCGGATCCGGCAGCCGAGAGAATCGCCTCCGGTCACCCCGCCGGCGGTGTTGATCAGCACCGCCCGCAGCCCGGTGCCCCCCTCGCGCGGGAAAAGAGCCTTCATTGCCCCGGAGTGGTGCAGCCGGGCGATCTCGGTTCCGCGCGCGCTCCGGCACAGCGACAGCGCGATCCGGCCGCGGGCGCGCGGCTGGCCTGGCACGGGGGTGGGGCTGTCCTGCGGCTCCGGGGGCAAGGTCGGTCTCGGGTTCGGCGTTCAGGATCGACCGGCGGGGCCCGAGGTGGTGTCGATGAACTCCAGCACCAGCGGGCGGATGTTGTCCCGCCAGCTGCGCCCGGCGAAGATCCCGTAATGGCCTGCCCCCGGTTCCAGATGGCTGGCCTTCTTCGCTTCCGGCAGGCCGACGAGCAGATCCAGCGCCGCCCGGCACTGGCCGGGGGCGGAGATGTCGTCTTCCGCGCCTTCCACCACCTTCACCGCGACATCGGAGATGGCGGCGAAATCCACCTTCCTCCCCCGGAGGGTGAAGGCGTTGCGGGCGATCTCGCGCTTCTTGAAGATGCGCTCGACGGTGGACAGGTAGAACTCGGCCGGCATGTCCATCACCGCGAGATATTCGTCATAGAAGCGGTTGTGCCGGTCGTGATCGGCAGCCTCGCCGCGGGCGGCTCTCAGGATCTGTCCGCCGAAGGCGCGGATGTGGCGCTCGGCGTTCATCGTCATGAAGGAGGCCAGCTGCAACAGCCCCGGATAGACCAGCCGCCCGACCCCGCGATACTTGAACCCGACGCGCTGGATCATTGTCTTTTCGAGCATGCCCATGGTGACGCGGGCGCCGAAGTCGGTCACCTCGGTGGGGGCGGCGTCGGGATCGACCGGGCCGCCGATCAGCGTGAGCGAGCGCGGCTGTGCCGCCGGCTCCTGCGCGGCCAGCCAGGCGGTGGCGGCCAGAGTCAGCGGCGCCGGCTGGCAGACGGCGATCACATGGAGGTCGGGGCCCAGGTGGCGGATGAAATCGACGAGGTAGAGCGTGTAGTCCTCGACGTCGAAGCGGCCCTCGGAAACCGGAATGTCGCGGGCGTTGTGCCAGTCGGTGACGTGAACCTCGCAGTCGGGCAGCAGGCTGCTGACCGTGCTGCGCAGCAGGGTCGCGTAATGCCCCGACATCGGCGCCACCAGCAGCACCCGGCGTCGGCGTTCCGCCCGCCCCTGCACCCGGAAGCGGATCAGGTCTGCGAACGGCCTGCGCAGCAGCCTTTCCACATGCACCTCGTGATCGCGCCCGTCCTCGCCCACCACCGAGGCGATGCCCCAGTCGGGCCGGGCGGCCATCCGGGCGAAGCTGCGCTCGGTCACCTCGCCCCAGGCGGCGACCAGCTGCGGCCAGGGGGAGGGCATCATGCCCATCACGGGATAGGAACCGAAGGCCTGCGCCGTCGCGCCCAGCCACTGGCTGGTGGTGCGCATGGTTTCCATCAGATCGTAGCTGGCCATGTGGCGCATGCGGGTCTCCGAAAGTTCCGTCCGGCGGTTTCTCCGGCTTCCTCCGTCGCGCCGGTTCCGTTATGCTGCAACTGCACAGGGTAGGATGGATGAGCGACGATGACAACCGGACAGTCGGACAGTTCCCCCGGCTCCCCCGATCCGGCGCGGCTGCAGGTCGATCTGGCCCGGCTCGAGGAACTGTCGCGGCGGCTGGTCGCCGCGCTCGGGCGGCGCCGGCCGCATGATCCGGGGCTGGACGCGCCGGGGCAGGAGCTGTTCCTGAAGGCGGCGCTCGCCTGGATGAGCGGGGCCCTGAGCTCGCCGGCGCGGTTGTTCGGGCAGCAGGCGGACTACTGGAGCGCGACCTTGCGCAGCATCGCGCTGGCCGGGCAGGCGCAGGAGGAGGGGCCGGACGCCGCCGCGGAAGCGCCGGAAGATCCGCGCTTCGCCAGCCCGCTGTGGGAGCAGCACCCCTATTTCCGGATGCTCAAGCGCCAGTATCAGCTGAACGAGAAGGCGCTGGAAGAAACCGTCCGGGGCCTCGAGGGGCTGGACGAGCGGGAGCGCCGCCGCCTGGCCTTCTTCTCCCGCCAGATCATGAGCATGTTCAACCCGGCCAATTTCCTGGCCACCAACCCGGAGGCGCTGGCGCGGGCGGCGGAAACCGGGGGGGAATCGCTGCTCAGGGGGCTGGAGAACCTGGTGCGCGACCTGGAGGCCAACGACGGCGAGCTGGTGGTGACCCTGGCCGACCGCAACGCCTTCCGGGTGGGCGGCAACCTGGCGGTTACCGAGGGAGAGGTCGTCTTCCGCAACCGGCTGCTGGAACTGATCCAGTATGCCCCGGCCACCGAGACCGTGCACAGGGTGCCGCTGGTGATCTTCCCGCCCTGGATCAACAAGTTCTACATCCTCGACCTGCGTGCGCAGAACAGCCTGGTGAAATGGCTGGTCGAACGGGGCTACACGCTGTTCATGGTTTCCTGGGTCAACCCGGATGAAAGCCATGCCGAGGTGGGCCTGGACGACTATGTTTCGGAAGGCTATCTGAAGGTCCTGGAGGTGGTGCGCGAGATCACCGGCGAGGAACGGCCGAACGTGGTCGGATACTGCATCGCCGGCACCACTCTGGCCCTGACCCTGGCGTTGCTGAAGAAGCGTGGCGAAAGGCGGGTCGGAAGCGCCAGCTTCCTGACCACGCTCACCGATTTCTCCGATCCCGGCGAGGTCGGGGTGTTCCTGGCAGATGACTTCCTGGGCGGGATCGAGCGGCAGCTCCGCCAGGAGGGAATCCTGCGGGCGCTGTTCATGGCGCGCAGCTTTTCCTTCCTGCGCTCGACCGACCTGATCTACCGCCCCGCGATTCGCAGCTACCTGATGGGCGAGCCGCCCCCGGCCTTCGATCTGCTCTACTGGAACGGCGACGGCGCCAACCTGCCCGGCCGGATGGCGCTCGAATACCTGCACGGGCTGTGCCGCGACAACCTGTTCGCGAAGGGCGCCTTCCCGCTGCTCGGCGAGCGGCTGTCGCTCCGGGACGTGACGGTGCCGCTGTGCGCCGTGGCCTGCGAGGGAGACCACATCGCCCCCTGGAGCGCCTGCTACGACGGCTTCCGGCAGATGGGCGCGCGCAGCAAGAGCTTCATCCTGTCGCAGAGCGGTCATGTCGCCGGTATCGTGAACCCGCCGGGGCGGAGCAGATACGGCCATTACACGAACCCGGATGCGCGCCTGGAACATGCCGCCTGGCGGGCCGGGGCGACATTTCACGAAGGCTCCTGGTGGCCCCGCTGGGAAGCCTGGCTGAAGCGCCGCTCCGGGCGGATGATTCCGGCCCGGAAACCGGGCAGCGTGACATATCCGCCGCTGTGCCCGGCGCCGGGAACCTATGTGCTGAAACAGGCAAGAGGCTGAAAGAAGAGGCGTTTCCGGGATTTCGGAGACCTTGCCGCGGTATCGTGCCGCGCATTTTTTGCCGCACCGCAGAAAATCCCCTTGAAATGCTGCGTCGCAGCGGCGATATGTCCCGCAGGATGTGCAATGCGCAGACCGGGCGACTGGCGCCCGCGGCGCGAAGACAGAAGATACGGGAACAGGACAATGGCGAAGACGCAGCAGAACGACACCGCCCCCCTGAAGGGGCTGCAGGAAATGATGGGAGCCTTCGCTCCCGACCCGGCCGCATTCGAAAACGCCTTCCGGGCACAGATCGCCCTGGGCGAGAAGCTGTCGCGGGTCGCGCTGGAAGCGGCGGAGCGGAGCGCCGAGATTTCCGGCCGCTGGACACGGGAAAGCCTCGAGCGCGCGGCCGGCGCGAGCACCGCGGCGAGCGGCGCCGGAACCGACCCGGCCGGCTATGGCAAGGCGGTGGCCGACCTTGCCTCGGCCCAGGCCGCGCTGGCCGCCGAGCAGCTGGCCGCCCTGGCCGAGGTCGCCCGCAAGGCCCAGATGGAAACCGTCGAGCTCGTCCTTGCCGCGGGCAGGGAAATCGGTGCAGACGCGGCCGCCGCCTTCGGCAAGGCATCTGTCGGCGCGGCGCGGCGCACCAAACAGGCGGCCGCCGCCGGCTGAACGGATACCGCGCCGCCCGCCGGGCGCGCGCGGGTGCCGATGACGCTCCCTGTCGGCAGAGCTGCGGGCGGGCCCCGGCCCGCCCTTTCCTTTTCCGCCGGGCTGGCCTAGTCTTTTCCGCAACGCGCAATGACGCCGCAACCGGGGGGAGCCGTGCCGGACAAGAACGAGCCGCTTCTGATCAAGCGCTACGCCAGCCGTCGCCTGTACAATACCGAAACCAGCGACTACGTGACCCTTGACGATATCGCCGGCTTCATCAGGGCCGGCCGCGATGTGAAGATCATCGATCTGAAGAGCGGTGACGACCTGACCCGCCAGTATCTGCTCCAGATCATCTCGGAGCACGAGGGCAGGGGCGAGAACATGCTGCCGGTGACCGTTCTGACCGATCTGGTGCGCAGCTACGCCAGCGGCATGCAGTCGGTGGTGCCGCAGGTTCTGGCCATGTCCTTCGAGATGTTGCGCGAGGGCCAGGCGAAGATGGTCGAGAGCATGGCCGGTGGCATCGCTTCCCCGCTGGCCGGTTTCCCGGGGCTGGAGGCGCTGCAGGCCCAGCAGCAGGCCTTTCTCCGGGCGATGAGCGGCGGAACGGGCGGCGGAACGGGAGAACGGCCGCCCCCCGGGACCGGCAAGGCCGGGAGCGCCGGGCAGGGCGGCGCGCCCGGGCCCGGCGAAGCGGAGGCGGAGCGGCGCGAGCTGGAGGAGATCAGGCGGCAGCTGGCCGAGCTTCAGGAAAGGCTCTCCCGCCTCTGACACTCCGCCGGATCGCGCGCCCGGATCGTGGGGCCGGGTCGCGCGCGGGCAGGCGGAGCGGGCAGAAGGGGCAATCGCGCATTCGGCGAAAGGGCCGGAGCGGGAGCCGGGGCGGGGCGCAACAACGAAGGGCGGGGCGTCCCGCCGCGACCGGGCGGAAGGATGGCTGACAGGTCTCGCAAGATAACCCTCTGGGGGATAGAGGTCTTTACCGCTGCCGCGGAGGAGCGATCGATCTCGGCCGCGGCGCGGCGACTGGGGGCAAGCCCCTCGGCGATCAGTCAGCAGCTGAGCAACCTGGAAGAGGCGGTCGGCGCGCTCCTGCTGGACCGCCGCGCCCGCCCGGTGGCGCTGACCCCGGCGGGCGAGGCGTTCCGCCGCCACGCCCAGACGATCCTGAACGAGGCCGCGCAGGCGCAGTCGGAACTGGCGCGGCTGGACCGCCGGGCGCTGACCCAGCTGCGGCTGGGCATGATCGAGGATTTCGACAGCAACGTGACCCCGGCCCTGCTCTCGCAGCTGGCCGAGGAAATGGGGGCGAGCCGGTTCCTGCTGGAAACCGGCGCCAGCCACCGGCTGTTCGATCAGCTGGAAAGCCGCGCGCTGGACGTGATCGTGGCCGCCGAGATGGGGGCCGCGGCCGAGTGGATGGAGGTGTTCCCGCTGCTGCGCGACCCTTTCGTCGCGGTGGTTCCCCGGGGCCGGATCGGGGCGGACTCGGAGCCGGGCGAAGCTCTGGCGGAAATGCCGCTGATCCGCTATACCACGCGCCACCACATGGGGCGGGTGATCTCCGACCATCTGGTGCGCCAGAATCTTGTGCCGGAAAGCCGTTTCGAGCTGGACAGCTACCATGCGATCATGGCGATGGTGGCCGCCGGCGCGGGCTGGACGATCCTGACGCCGCTGGGGGCCAGCCATGCCAGGCGCTTTGCCGGGCGCGTCGATCTGCTTCCGCTTCCATTTGCGCCGCCGCCGCGCGCGATCTCGCTGTTTGCCCGCCGCGGCATTCTGGGCGACATGCCGGCCGACATCGCCGGGCGCCTGCGCGAGCTGCTGCAGCGGCTCGTGGTGGGGCCCCAGACCGAACGCCTGCCCTGGCTCGAGGGCGCGCTGCGGGTGCGTGGCTGACGGGCGCCGCCGCCCGGCCCGGGGCCGGGGGCGCTTTCAGGGTTTCCAGCGCAGGAAATTGGCAATCAGCCGCAGCCCGGCGGCCTGGCTCTTTTCCGGGTGGAACTGGGTGCCGATCATGTTGTCGCGCCCGACGATGGCGGTGATCGGTCCGCCGTAGTCGCAATGGGCCAGAAGATGGGCCGGCTCGTTCACGCGGAAGTGCCAGGAATGCACGAAATAGGCATGATCGCCGGTTTCGATCCCCGCCAGGACCGGGTGCGGGCGGTCCAGGATCAGATCGTTCCAGCCCATGTGCGGCACCTTCAGCGACGGATCGGACGGCCGGATCTGCACCACCTCGCCGCCGATCCAGCCGAAGCCGTCCGTCACCTCGTATTCGTGGCTGACCGTGGCCATCATCTGCATGCCGACGCAGATCCCCAGGAAGGGGCGGGCGCGCTGGAGCACCGCTTCCCCGATCGCTTCGGCCAGGCCGCCGTGCCCGGCCAGCTGCGCCTTGCAGGCCGGAAAGGCGCCGTCGCCGGGCAGCACGATGCGGTCGGCGCGGGCCACCTCCTGGGGGCAGGAGGAGAGGATCACTTCTCCGGCGCCAGTTTCCGCCGCCATCCGCTCCAGGGCCTTGCGGGCCGAATGCAGGTTGCCGCTGTCATAATCGACGAGGACCGTGCGCACTAGAGCGCTCCCTTGGTCGAGGGGATGGTTCCGGTGGCGCGCGGGTCCGGCGCGACGGCCCCGCGCAGGGCGCGCGCGCAGGCCTTGAAGGCGGCCTCGGCGATGTGGTGGGCGTTGATCCCGTGGATCAGGTCCATGTGCAGGGTGATCCCCCCGTGGGTGGAAAGGGCCTGGAAGAATTCGCGCACCAGTTCGCTGTCAAAGCTGCCGATCTTCGGGCTCGGCATGGCGATGTTCCAGACCAGGTAGGGCCGGCCCGACAGGTCGAGCGCGCAGGCCACCTGGGTGTCGTCCATCGGCAGGCGGCATTCGCCGTAGCGCAGGATGCCGCGCTTGTCGCCCAGGGCGCGCGCCAGCGCCTGGCCCAGCGTGATGCCGACATCCTCCACCGTGTGGTGATCATCGATGTGCAGATCTCCCCTGGCGGTGATTTTCAGGTCGATCAGCGCGTGCCGGGCCAGCTGGTCGAGCATGTGATCGAAGAAGCCGATGCCGGTGGCGTTGGCGTGGCGCCCGGTGCCGTCGAGATTCAGCTCGACCCTGATCTCGGTTTCCGCCGTCTTCCGTTCGAGTGTCGCTGTGCGCATTTTCCGGCCCGGTTCCGTGGTTGCGTTGCCGGCTTATAAGCCGGGGGGGACATCTTTCCAAGCCATCCGAATGGTGGCAAGAGGTGAGCCGGCCGGAGCGGCGGGAGAGCAGGATGGAAACGGATCGACAGCGGGCCGGCGGGCCGGAGCGGGCGCGATGGAGGATCGCCGGGCTGATCCTGCTTGCCGGGCTGTTCCGGCTGCTGATCGCGGCCCTGCTGCCGCTGGGGGTGGACGAGGCCTATGCGCTGGCGGTTGCGCGCGAGTTTTCCTGGGCCTTCTTCGATCATCCCCCCGTCGGCTTCTGGTCGCCGGCGGCGGCGGCGCTGAGCGGCAGCGAGGCGCCGCTCGTGCTGCGGCTGCCGCATCTGTTCTACGGGGCAGGCAGCGCCTGGATGATCTGGCTGATCGGCCGGGAACTGGGCGGGCCACGGGCCGGGCTGTGGGCGCTGGCGCTGTTCGGATTGTCGCCGGCCTTCGCCCTGGCCGGGGTGTTCATCCTGCCGGACGGGCCGCTGATGATGGCCGGCGCCTTTGCCGTCTACTGGCTGGTGCGGATCGTCCGGGCCGGAGATGCGGCCACCACCGGGCAATGGCTCCTGGCCGGGGGCGGGCTGGCGCTGGCGCTGGCCTCGAAATACCATGCCGGGCTGCTGGTGCTCTCGGTGCTGATCTTCGCGCTCGCAACACGGCAGGGGCAGCGCTGGTTCGCCACGCCCGGGCCCTGGCTGGCTGCGGCGCTCGCTCTGGTCGGGCTGGCGCCGGTGCTCTGGTGGAACGCGAACAACGGCTGGGCCTCGTTCGTCTTCCAGGGCGGGCGCACCGGGCAGGGGGTGAACCCCGCGCATCTGCTGCAGATGCTCCTCGGGCAGGCTCTCTACCTGCTGCCGCCGGTCTTCGTTCTGGGGCTGATCGGTCTTGCCGCGGGGCTGCGCAGCCGCGATCCGGCGCGGCTGCTGGTGGGGCTGATCGCGCTCGGGCCGCTGCTCTTCTTCAACCTGGCCTATCTGTTCGCCAGCCGGGGCCTGCCGCACTGGACGCTGCCGGGCTGGCAATATGCGATGCCGCTTGCCGGGGCCTGGCTGGCTTCGGCCCCGGCGGCCACGCGCCGGCGCGCCGCATTGTGGCTTGCCGGCTTCCTGGTGGTCGCGCACGCGCTGATCCTGGCCGCGCTGCTGCATGTGCGCAGCGGGATCCTGACCCGGTATCTCCCTGGCGAACCGCCTGCCTGGGACCGGACGATCCGGGTGTTCGACTACGCCGCTCTGGCGCCGGCGCTCGAGGCGCGGGGAGATCTGGCCGGGATCCGGATGATCGCGACTCCGGGCTGGATCGAGGCCGGGGCGATTTCGGCGGCCTTCCGCGGGCGGTTCGCGCTGCGGGTCCTGTGGGGGAACCCGCATCACTTCGCCTACATGGCGGGCCAGGCGGAGGGGGGAGCGGCGCTGCTTCTGGAACCGGCGATGCTGGCGGAGGCACCCGGACGGCTGCGTGCCCTTCTGGCCGGGGCGCGGGGGATCGACCCGCAGGCCCGGGCGCTCGAACCGGTGATCCTGGAGCGCGGCGGCAGGCCCTATGTCGCGGTGAACGTGATCCGCCTGCAGCTGCCGCCGGCCGGTTCCGAAGGCCGCCGGGAAGGGGGGCGCGCCGGCCCGCCGCGCGGCGGGGGCGGGTAGCGGCCGACAGGCGGATGCGGCCGGCGCATGGGGCCTGGTCGGCGCTCCGCCCCGGGAACGGCGGGGGAGAAGACGGAAGGGAACACGAGGGAGCACGGAAAGGATGCCTGGGAGGAGCCTGTTCGAACTGCTGCGCAGCCGTTTTCCGGAAGACCCGGAAGCGGTGTTTCTGGAACATGAGCGGGGGGTGCTGCGCTACGCCGAGGCCGAGGCGCTTTCGGCGCGCCATGCGGCGGTTCTGGCCGGGGCGGGCGTGGAGGCAGGAGACCGGGTTCTGGTGCAGGTTGCCAAGTCGCCCGAAGCGGTTGCCCTCTATCTGGCCTGCCTGCGCCTCGGGGCGGTCTTCGTTCCGCTGAACCCGGCCTATACCGCGGCCGAGCTGGAATATTTCATCGCCGATTCCGAGCCGCGCGCGGTGATCTGCGCACCTTCCCGGGCCGGGGAGACCGGAGCGCTCCTGGCGCCGGGAACGGTGCTGCTGACGCTGGGCCCGGAGGGAGAGGGAACGCTGAGCGACAGGGCGCGGGAGGCCGCCCCGCATGTCGGCAGCACGCCCCGCGGCGGCGGAGATCTGGCCGCGATCCTCTACACCTCCGGCACCACCGGGCGTTCCAAGGGGGCGATGCTGAGCCACGACAACCTTGCCTCCAACGCGCTGACCCTGCACGAGATCTGGCGGTTCCGGCCGGGGGACGTCCTGCTGCATGCGCTGCCGATCTTTCACGTCCACGGGCTGTTCGTGGCGCTGCATTGCGCGATGCTGAACGGCTCAAGGGTGATCTTCCAGAGCCGGTTCGATGTCGATGCGCTGGTCGCCCGGCTGCCCGATGCAACGGTGCTCATGGGGGTGCCGACCTTCTACACCCGGCTGCTGGAGCACCCCGGTTTCGGCCGGGAGAGCTGCGCGAACATGCGGCTGTTCATCTCGGGTTCGGCGCCGCTCCTGCCCGAGACATTCGCCCGCTTCGAGCAGCGCACGGGCCGGCGCATTCTCGAACGCTACGGGATGACCGAAACCGGGATGATCACCTCGAACCCCTGCGACGGCGAACGCATCGCCGGAACCGTGGGTTTCCCGCTGCCCGGTGTCCGCGTCCGGGTGGCCGACGGAGAGGGGCGGGAACTGCCCCGCGGTGCGGTCGGGATGCTGGAGGTTGCAGGCCCCAATGTCTTTGCCGGCTACTGGAAGATGCCGGAGAGGAGCGCGGCCGAATTCCGCCCCGACGGCTGGTTCATCACCGGCGATCTGGCGGTGATGGACGAGGCGGGTCGGGTCAGCATCGTCGGGCGGGCGAAGGACGTGGTGATCAGCGGCGGCTACAACATCTATCCGAAAGAGGTGGAAGAAGCGCTAGACCGGCTGGAGGGAGTGCGCGAGAGCGCGGTGATAGGCCTGCCGGAGCCGGATCTGGGCGAGGCGGTGGTGGCGGTGGTCGTCCCCGAGGGGCAGAGCGCCCCGGATCCGGAGGCGCTGCGGGAGGCGCTGCGCGGCCGGCTGGCCGGGTTCAAGGTTCCGAAGCGGGTGGTGCTGCGCGACGCGCTGCCGCGCAACGCGATGGGCAAGGTGCAGAAGAACCTGCTGCGCGAGGAGCTGGGGGCCCTGCTTGCCGGCGGCGCCGGGGCGAAGGGATGAAGCCGCGGCGCGCGCGGGGCGGGATGTCTGGCCGGGTGGAGCGCTGCGGAAGCGGCGCTTGCGGAGCCGCAACCTCCCGGGCGGTGCTTTTGGGGCAGCGTGCCCGCGATCCTGTCGTTCCCGCGCGTTCCCGCACCAGCCGCTTCCGGCCTGCACCAGCCGCTTCCGGCCCGACCGGATTTCCGGAGATTTCTGGAGCGGGCGATGAGATTCGAACTCACGACCCTTACCTTGGCAAGGTAATGCTCTACCCCTGAGCTACGCCCGCGTCCATTGGGTGAGGCGGAAATATAAATTCTGCGCCCCGGCTGCAAGAGGAAAATGCAGGAAAGGGCACGGGAAGATGCCGCCGGCCTGCCGGGGCGGGGCGGCGGGTCACCCTTCCAGCTCGATCAGCAGATCCTTGGCGTCGATCTGGGCGCCGGGTGCGACATGCAGAGCCTTGATCACCCCGGCCGATTCGGCGTGGATGCCGGTTTCCATCTTCATCGCCTCGATGGTCAGCAGCAGGTCTCCCCGGGTCACCTTCTGGCCCGCGCTCACGCAGACCGTGGCCACCACCCCGGGCATCGGCGCGCCGACATGGGCCGGGTTGGCCGGATCCGCCTTGGGGCGGGTTCCGGTCGCCGCCTTCGCCCTGCGATCGGCGACGCGGATCACCCGCGGCTGGCCGTTCAGTTCGAAGAACACCTTGGCCTCGCCCTCTTCGTTGGTCTCGCCGATCGCCTGGCAGCGGATTTCCAGCGTCTTGCCGGGGTCGATCTCGGCGCTGATCTCCTCGCCCACCTCCATGCCGTAGAAAAAGTTCTTCGTCGGCAGGGTGCGCACGGGGCCGTATTTGCGGTGCCGGCCCATGTAGTCGAGGAACACCTTGGGATACATCAGGTAGCCGTTCAGATCCTCGTCATCGACCGCGAAGCCGTCCAGGTCTTCCGACAGTTTCGCCCGCGTCGCTTCCAGATCCACCGGCTTCAGGTGCCTGCCGGGGCGCTCGGTCGAGGGCTTTTCGTCCTTCAGCACCTTTTTCACGATCGCCTCGGGCCAGCCGCCGGGGGGTTGGCCGAGATTGCCGCGCAGCATGTCCACCACGCTGTCGGGGAAGGCGACCTCACGCGCCGGGTCCAGAACGTCCTCGGCGCTCAGGCCCTGGCTGACCATCATCAGCGCCATGTCGCCCACCACCTTGGAACTGGGCGTCACCTTGACGATATCGCCGAACAGGCGGTTGGCGTCGGCATAGGCCTGGGCGACCTCGTGCCAGCGCTCTTCCAGCCCCAGCGCGCGGGCCTGGGCCTTGAGGTTGGTGAACTGGCCGCCGGGCATCTCGTGCAGATACACTTCGCTGGCCGGCGCCTCGATGCCGCTTTCGAAGGCGGCATATTGCGCGCGCACCGCTTCCCAGTAGTTCGACAGCTCGCGGATGGCGCCGATGTCCAGCCCGGTGTCGCGCTCGGTGTGGCGCAGCGCTTCGACGATCGAGCCGAGGCACGGCTGCGAGGTGCCCCCCGACATGGCGTCCATCGCCGCATCCACCGCATCCACCCCGGCCTCGGCGGCGGCCAGAACCGTGGCCCCGGCAATGCCGGACGTGTCGTGGGTGTGGAAATGGATCGGCAGGCCGACCTCGTCCTTCAGGGCCTTGACCAGAACCCGGGCCTGCGCCGGTTTCAGCAGGCCCGCCATGTCCTTGAGGCCCAGCACATGGGCGCCGGCGGCGCGCAGCTCCCTGCCCATGCCGACATAGTATTTCAGGTCATACTTGGCGCGGTCCGGGTCGAAGATGTCGCCGGTGTAGCAGATCGTGCCCTCGCAGAGCTTGCCGACCTCGATCACCGCGTCCATCGCCACGCGCATGTTTTCCACCCAGTTCAGGCTGTCGAAGACCCGGAACACATCGACCCCGGTTTTCGCCGCCTGGGCGATGAAGGAGCGCACCACGTTGTCGGGGTAGTTGGTATAGCCCACGGCGTTGGAAGCGCGCAGCAGCATCTGGGTCATCACGTTGGGCAGGGCCGCGCGGATGTCGCGCAGCCGCTGCCAGGGGCATTCCTGCAGGAAACGGTAGGCGACATCGAAGGTCGCGCCGCCCCAGCATTCGACGGAGAACAGGCCGGGCAGGTTGGCGGCGTAGGCCGGGGCGGCCTGGATCAGGTCGATCGAGCGCATCCGGGTGGCCAGGAGCGACTGATGCGCATCGCGCATGGTGGTGTCGGTGACGAGCAGCCGCTTCTGCGCCGCCATCCACGCGGCCAGCGCCTCGGGGCCCTGCTCGTCGAGGATCTGCTTCGTGCCCGGCGGTGGCGTTCCGGCGGGCAGGTCGGGCAGGCGCGGCGGGCGTGCCTCGGCCGGCGGGCGCGGGCGGCCTTCGGTTTCCGGGTGGCCGTTGATGGTGATGTCGGCAAGATAGGTCAGAATCTTGGTCGCCCGGTCGCGGCGCGGGCGGAAGGAGAACAGCTCGGGCGTTTCGTCGATGAAACGGGTACTGTAGTCGTTGTTCAGGAATTTCGGGTGTTTCAGCAGGTTCTCGACGAAGGCGATGTTGGTGGCGACCCCGCGGATGCGGAATTCGCGCAGGGCGCGGTCCATGCGGGCGATTGCCGCTTCGGGGGTGGGGGCCCAGGCGGTGACCTTTTCCAGCAGGCTGTCGTAGTAGCGGGTGATCACCGCGCCGCTGTAGGCGGTGCCGCCGTCCAGGCGTATCCCCATGCCGGTGGCGCCGCGATAGGCGGTGATGCGGCCGTAGTCGGGGATGAAGTTGTTGGTCGGGTCTTCACTGGTGATGCGGCACTGAAGCGCGTGGCCCGAAAGGGTTACCTCTGCCTGGCTGGCGGCGCCGGTGGCCTCGGCCAGGGTCTTGCCCTCGGTGATCAGGATCTGGGCGGCGACGATGTCGATGCCGGTGACCTCCTCGGTCACGGTGTGCTCGACCTGGATGCGGGGGTTGACCTCGATGAAGTAGAATTCCTCCGACTCCATGTCCATCAGGAATTCCACCGTGCCGGCGCACTGGTAGTTCACGTGCCGGCAGATGCGCTTGCCGAGATCGCAGAGCCGTTCGCGCTGGGCTCGGGTCAGGTAGGGGGCAGGGGCGCGCTCGACCACCTTCTGGTTGCGCCGCTGCACCGAACAGTCGCGCTCCCACAGGTGGTAGATCTCGCCGTGCCGGTCGCCCAGGATCTGCACCTCCACATGGCGGGCGCGGGTGATCATCTTTTCCAGGTAGCCCGCGCCGTTGCCGAAGGCGGCCTCGGCCTCGCGCCGGCCTTCCAGCACCTTTTCGGCCAGTTCCTCGGGGCCCATGATCGGCCGCATCCCGCGCCCGCCGCCGCCCCAAGATGCCTTGAGCATCAGCGGGTAGCCGACCGTCTCGGCCTGGCGGGCGATTTCTTCCATGTCCTCGCCCAGCACGTCGGTTGCCGGGATCACCGGCACGCCGGCCTCGATGGCGACGCGCCGCGCGCTGGCCTTGTCGCCAAGCGCGCGCATGGTTTCGGCGCGCGGGCCGATGAAGGCGATGCCGGCGGCCTCGCAGGCCTCGACGAACTCGGGGTTCTCGCTGAGCAGGCCGTAGCCCGGGTGGATGGCGTCGGCCCCGCAGGCGCGGGCGACACGGATGATCTCCTCTATGCTCAGATAGGCGGCGACCGGGCCGAGCCCCTCGCCGATGCGATAGGCCTCATCCGCCTTGAAGCGGTGCAGGCTGAGCTTGTCTTCCTCGGCATAGACGGCGACCGTGCGCTTGCCCAGCTCGTTGGCCGCGCGCATCACCCGGATGGCGATTTCACCGCGGTTGGCGACAAGGATCTTCTCGAATTCGGGCATGGCGCTCTCCCCGTCCGCTGACGACCTGCGGCCGGTATAGGCGGGCGTCGGGGCAACGCCAAGAGGCGTTCTGCCGCTGCGCGCGTTGCGGGGGGCGCGGGTTCCGTGTCGGAGCGGCTCAGTAGCCCCGCACCGCCGCCGCCAGCGCGGAGCTGTCGTCAACCCCGCCCTGCGCACGCCCCCCTGTCGATGAGGCGGGCGGCAACATGGGTGCGCCGGGCCAGATCATCGGCCGGAGGGCGGGTGACAGCGCGGTAGCGGGCTTCGAAACCGGGCAGGAAGTCGGCTGTCGCCCGGGCCGGCATCGTTTCCAGGAGAAGAACCGCACCTCCTGCATCGGTGCCGCGCCGCCGCGCAGATCGACAACGATATCCGGGGCGTTGCCGTCCCGGATTCTGCGGGTCATGCCGTCGGCGCGCTCGGATTCCAGCATGGCTACATACACATCGAGCCCGCCGCGGTGGCCGTTGCTTTTCCACCCGGATGGCTGTCACGCTCGGCCGAGGCGGTCAGGAATGTCGCCAGCACCCGCTCTCGCCCGCCCCCGGGCTGCAGCATGGTGACATTGAAACCGTGCGCCAGCGCCGCGCCGGCGCCAAGCAGCAGGAAGCCCAGGGACGGTAGGGGACGTTTCGAAGGAGACGTTTCACCGTTTCGGGCACATGCCGACTGGAACAGTTCGGATCAGACTGTGGCAAGGGCTTCTCCGGTGCGAGGCATCACGGGGCCGCTGGCGGAAAAGTGAAGGCCGGGTGCCTTGCGGCTGTCTCGACCCGGCCGGCATGTGCGGCTTTCCGGGCGACCCCGGGCCGACTCCCCGGAAAACGGGGTGGCCCCCGGGAAAGAGCCGGTTCGGTCGGGGTGGCTGTGCCGGACCCGCGTTCCGGGCAGGGTGCTCATCCCTTGTCGCGCCGGGAGGGGGTGTCGGCCTTGCGGCGTGCGGATTGTCCGGCCGTGGGGAGGGGTGTGACGACCGGCGGCTTGTCCGCCTCCGCGGCGCTGCCGCCGCCGGCAATGCAGACCTGGTTGCGCCCTCTGGCCTTGGCGTCATAAAGCGCGTTGTCGGCCGCCTTCAGCAGATCCTGCGGCATGTTGCCATGCGCGGGGAATACGGAGAGACCCACGGAGATGGTGATCCGGGGCAGGGTCTTTTCGCCGTAGCGCACCGTGATCCCTTCCACCGCTGCGCGGAGTTCCTCTGCCCGCCGGCATGCGGTGCCGGTGTCGGTATCGGGGAGCATGACCACGAATTCCTCGCCGCCGAAACGGCAGGGGGTCTCGTCTCCGTCGCAGTGCTGTTCCAGGGTCGAGCCGACCGCACGCAGCACCATGTCGCCGGCGTCGTGGCCGTGATTGTCGTTGAACTTCTTGAAATGGTCCACGTCGATCGACAGCACCGCCAGCGGCTGGTGGCGGTGCCTGGCCGCCTCCACATGTTTGCGCAGAGTTTCGAGGAAGTAGCGGCGGTTGAACAGGCCGGTCAGCGGGTCGCGCACCGACTGGTGATGCAGCTGGTCGCGCATGCGCACATTGGCGATCGCCAGGCTGATCTGTTCGGCGGACATCTGGGCCAGCCGCCGCATGTTCAGGAAATCCTCCCGACTGATCCCGTTGATCGGGACGAGATGCATCAGGCCCACGGTTTCACCATGCGCCAGGATCGGGAAGCAGAAATAGGGCTGCCCGTCGTGGCAGGCCTCGTCCACATGTTCGCAGAGAAAGTCGATCTCGCTGGTGCCGTAGGCATAGGTGCGCCCGCGCCGCAGCCCCCAGCAGCTTTCGGGGTTGATATGCTCGTGCAGCAGCCCGCCGTTCCAGGTGCAGGTGCCGTCCAGAACATCGCGCGAGTTGGAATAGACGTAGATGGAGCCGGCGCAGTCGGTCAGAAGTTTCGACATGAAGGCGCTTACCATGTCGAACAGCTCTTCCAGAGAGCGGCTGGACTGGAGCCATTCGTTCAGCTCCGACAGCAGGCGCACCTCGCGGTTAAGGCGCACCTGCTTTTCCATCAGCTCCTTTTCCTTTTCGGCCCGTTCGCGGAGTTGCCGCATCCGGCGCTGGCCGGCCATCAGCACCGCGGCGATGGTGGCGGTGCTGAGCACGACCCCGGCGACCGCCAGCAGGGCCAGCGCCGTCTTGACCCGGTTGCGGAACAGGCCGTGGATCTCGGTGATGTCGCGATAGAATTCCACCGCGCCGGCGAAACGGCCATCCACCATCACCGGCACGTAGATCTCGGCGATCAGCCGCTCGGCGTCGGCGGGCATCGTGCCGGCCAGTTCCGGGATTTCGCCGACGGTCTTGACGACCTGCTTGTAATAGTAATCCCCGGCCGCGACGATTTCACGGAAATAGGGCTTGTCGTTGACCGCGCCCACCCCACCCGGGCGCGAGGAATGGAACACGCGCCCGGTGGCGTCGAACATCTTCAGGCGATAGATGTCGGTGCTGTAGACGAAGAGATCAAGCGCGAAGCCGTCCTCGGGCGCGATGCTGCCGTTGGCGAAGCTCCGCCGCCCGTTGGCCAGCACGTTGGCGAGCCCGTTTTCCCAGGCCGTTGCCCGGGCGATCATGTCGTCCTGCAAAAGCCGGCTGGAGATCGGGCCGGGCAGGTAGACGACAGCGGCCATCGCGGTCGCAGCGATCAGCGTGCTCATCGCGACAAAGCGTATGGTGCAGCCGACCCGGCTGCAGAATCCGCCGATACCCCGTTTCCGTGTGTTCATGCGCGCTCCCCGTGTTCCCTCCTGCGTGGCGGTGGTATCCTGCGGGGGAAGGATAAAGATCCGGTAAAGACGGGAAGTGGAACATTTCGCGAACCGCGTGCTTTTCCTTTCCGCCGCGCGCCGGTATGCTCGCCCCATGAGCAGTTTCGACGAATCCGGGGCCGCCGGGGCGCTGCCGCTGTCGGCGCGGGCCGTGGCGGCCCGGACGGCGCCCCATCTGGAAGGGCTCAACCCGGCCCAGCGCGAGGCGGTGGAGCGGCTGGACGGCCCGGTGCTGATGCTGGCGGGTGCAGGCACCGGCAAGACCCGCGCCCTGACCGCCCGCATTGCCCACCTGCTGCACAGCGGCCGGGCGCGCCCGCACGAAATTCTTGCCGTCACCTTCACCAACAAGGCCGCGCGCGAGATGAAGGAGCGGGTGGGCCGGCTTCTGGGCCGGACGGTCGAGGGCATGCCCTGGCTGGGCACCTTCCATGCCATCTGCGTGAAGATGCTGCGCCGGCACGCGGAACTGGTGGGGCTGAAATCCAATTTCACCATCCTCGACACCGACGACCAGCTGCGCCTGCTGAAGCAGCTGATCCAGGCCGCCGGCATCGACGACAAACGCTGGCCGGCGCGCCAGCTGGCCCATATCATCGACAACTGGAAGAACCGCGCCTGGACGCCCGACAAGGTGCCGGCGGGCGAAGCGGGCGCCTTCAACAACGCCGCACAGCAGCTTTACGCGGAGTATCAGCAGCGGCTGGCCACCCTGAACGCGGTGGATTTCGGCGACCTGCTGCTGCATGTGGTGACGATCCTGCAGAGCCACGACGATATCCTCGCCCAATACCAGCGCCGGTTCAGCCATATCCTGGTGGACGAATACCAGGATACCAACGTCGCCCAGTACCTGTGGCTGCGGCTGCTGGCGGCGGGCCATCGCAACATCTGCTGCGTGGGCGACGACGACCAGTCGATCTACGGCTGGCGCGGGGCCGAGGTGGGCAACATCCTGCGCTTCGAACGGGATTTCCCCGGCGCCCATGTGGTGCGGCTGGAACAGAACTACCGCTCGACCGCGCATATCCTGGCCGTCGCCAGCGCCCTGATCGCGCAAAACGCCGGGCGGCTGGGCAAGACGCTGTTCACGACGGGCGGGGACGGCGAGAAGGTGCGCCTGATCGGCCATTGGGACGGCGAGGAGGAAGCCCGCTGGATCGGCGAGGAGATCGAGGCGCTGCAGCGGGGCGCGCGCGGGATGGAGCCGCTGTCGCTCGACCGGATGGCGATTCTCGTGCGCGCCAGCCACCAGATGCGCGCCTTCGAGGACCGTTTCCTGACCATCGGCCTGCCCTATCGCGTGATCGGGGGGCCGCGGTTCTACGAACGCCTGGAAATCCGCGACGCCATGGCCTATTTCCGCGTCGCTGTCAGCCCCGACGACGACCTGGCCTTCGAGCGCATCGTCAACACCCCGAAACGCGGGGTCGGCGGCAAGGCGCTGCAGACCATCCAGAGGACGGCGCGCGATGCCGGCCTGTCGCTGCTGGAGGGCGCGCGCATCGCCGCGGCCGAGGGGCTGCTGAAAGGCAAGGCCAGGGGCGAGGTGGCGCAGCTGGTCGCCGCGTTCGACCGCTGGCACGCCCGCGCGCTCGACCCGGCGCAGTCGCATATCGAACTGGCCGAGACGATCCTGGACGAAAGCGGCTACACGGCGATGTGGCAGGCCGACAAGACCCCCGAAGCGCCGGGGCGGCTGGACAACCTCAAGGAACTGGTCAAGGCGCTGGAGCAGTTCGACAACCTGCAGGGCTTCCTCGAACATGTGGCGCTTATCATGGACAACGAAAGCGACGAGGGCGGCGAAAAGGTGTCGATCATGACGCTGCACGCCGCCAAGGGGCTGGAGTTTCCCGCCGTTTTCCTGCCGGGCTGGGAGGACGGGCTGTTCCCGAGCCAGCGCAGCATGGACGAAAGCGGGCTGAAGGGGCTCGAGGAAGAGCGCCGGCTCGCCTATGTGGGCATCACCCGGGCCGAGCGCCTGTGCACCGTGTCCTTTGCCGCCAACCGGCTGGTCTATGGCCAGTGGCAGTCGCAGCTGCCTTCGCGCTTCATCGACGAACTGCCCGCCGACCACGTGGAGGTGCTGACCCCGCCGGGGCTCTACGGCGGCGGCTATGGCGCGGCGGCGCCCGGCGGGGCGGGGGGCGGCTCGGGGCTTGAAGACCGCGCAAGCCGCGCCGATGGCTACAATTCGCCCGGCTGGAAACGGCTGCAGTCGCGCCAGCGCCAGTTCGCCACCAGCCAGCCCCGCGAAACACGCGCCACGGTGATCGACCTTGACGCGGTATCCGCCTTCACCGAGGGCGACCGGGTGTTTCACCAGAAATTCGGCTACGGCCGCATCACGGCGATCGAGGGCGACAAGCTGGACATCGCCTTCGACAAGGCCGGAACGAAGAAGGTCGTCGCCCGGTTCGTGGTGGCGGCCGGGCAGGCGGGCGAGGTTCCGTTCTGAACCGGGCGGCGGCGGGCGCTGTCCTGCCGGCCCGGCGCGAGGCGGAGCTGTCGCGCAGGGCAAGGCGCCGCGAAACGGAAAACGAAAAACGGCGGCGCCCAGGGAGGAAGGCGCCGCCGTTCCCGTCACGCGTCCGGTTCAGGGAGGAAAACCGTCCGACGTTCTGCACCGGGCCCGGGGCCCGTATCCGTGCGGCGGCATCAGGGAGGAAATGCCGCCGCCTGCTTCAGCCGCTTCCGAGGGAGGGCGGAAGCGGCCGAATCCGAAAGCTCAGCGCTGCCACGCGGCCTCGCGGGCGATGCTGCGCAGCATCGCGCGGTTCAGGCCCAGGTCTTCCAGTTCGCGATCGCTCAGCGCGTCCAGTTCGCGGTAGGTGCGCCGTTCCAGCCGATACCGGCGGTAATGGGCCACGGCGCCCCTGAGGACGGCGAGGGCTCGCTGGGCGATCCCGGCCCGTGCGCTGCTGATGTCATGTGCGAATGCCATTTCTGCGGCCTTTCGTTACTTGTCGTTACTTGCGTGTGTTGTGCTCGTGAGCGGTGTTCGGATGTCTCGGAGAAGCCTTGCCGCTTCGGTGCACCCTACATAGGCCGATGCTGCGCGCGCACAACGTCCGGTTCGGCAATGCTGCCATGCAGAAATCGCATGGGTCGCCCGATGCGGGAGCCGGTCGCGGGATGCGGCATTTGGCGCGCCGGGGCGCGCGGGGCTTGCCTTGGAGCGGAAAGCGGCCGAGTAAGAGGGCAGAGCGAGGAGGGTGAAGATCATGGCGCCGAGCGAAAGGGATGTCCTGAACGCGCTGCGGAAGCTGCGCCTGCCCGATGGCGGAGATCCGGTGTCGCGCGGCCTGGTGCGCGCGCTGAGGATCGAGGGCGACCGGGTCCATTTCGTGATCGAGGCGGAAAGCCCCGAACAGGCCCGTGCGCTGCGCCCGCTCGAGCAGGAGGCCGCGCGCGCGGTAGAGGCCCTGGAAGGGGTGCGGAAGGCGCTGATCGTGATGACGGCGCACGGCCCGGCCTCTGCTCCGGCGCCCGAGCCGCCGCGGATCGGCGGCCACCCGAAGCCGCAGCAGGGGCCGCGGAAGATCGAGGGCGTGAAGAAGCTGGTCGCCGTCGCCTCGGGCAAGGGCGGTGTGGGCAAGTCCACGGTGTCGTCGAACCTGGCGGTGGCGCTGGCGCGCGCCGGCAAGGCCGTGGGGCTGCTGGATGCCGACATCCTGGGGCCCTCGCAGCCGCGGATGATGGGGCTGAACAGGAAGCCGCAGTCGCCCGACGGCAAGCTGCTGGTGCCGCTGGAGGCGCATGGGGTGAAGTTCATGTCCATCGGCCTGATGGTGCCGGAAAACGAGGCGCTGGTCTGGCGCGGCCCGATGCTGATGGGGGCCTTGCAGCAGATGCTGGGCCAGGTGCTCTGGGGCGAGCTCGACGTGCTGCTGGTGGACCTGCCGCCGGGCACCGGCGATGTGCAGCTGACGCTGAGCCAGAAGAGCGAGCTTGACGGGGCGCTGATCGTCTCGACCCCGCAGGATGTGGCGCTGCTGGATGCGCGCAAGGCGATTTCCATGTTCGGCAAGGTGAATGTGCCGATCCTCGGGCTGATCGAGAACATGTCCACCTACATCTGCCCGCAATGCGGCAACGAGGATCACATCTTCGGCCACGGCGGGGTGAGGGAAGAGGCCGAAAGGCTGGGCGTGCCGCTGCTTGCGGAACTGCCCTTGTCGCTGGAGGTGCGCAAGGCCGGTGACGCGGGCAGGCCGGTCGCCGCGGGCGAGGGGCCGCTGGCGGAGGCCTACGGCCGGCTGGCCCGGGACCTGATCGCGCGCCTCCCGCTCTGATCGCGCGCCTCCCGCCCCCGAGACGGCGCGCCGCCCGCGACGGGCGGCGAATCGGCCTCCCCCCTTTCCGCCCGGGTTTCTCGCAAGTCCTGGAATCGGGCCGCGAAACCGCGGTTGCCGGGCGCGCTCGGGCGCCTTCCGGGGAGATTCCGGGGCCGGGAGCGAATTTTCATGGTATTTCATGGAAAAACGTGATCAGGCATATAATGGCATATATATAGAGTGTTTAATGCTTAAACATACTATAAATTGATATCTTATGTCTGATTTGTTGCCGGTCCCGTGCTGAATTTCCACGCCGTGTGACGGAATTCCAGAGATTCAGGATATTTTTTGTTGTCAGGCCATGAAGTTCCATGTATATCTTTTCGTGCAAGGACGGGCGAAGGGGCAACGACCCCGGAATTCTCCCCAGGAACAACAAGCAGGTTTCATGCAGGCAGCCCTCCCCTTGCAGACGAAGAGATCCGGCGCGCGGGCGAGCAGACATCCCCCCAGGTGGCGCGCGCAGCTGGACAGCCCAGAAATGGGACGAGGGCGGCGGATCGGGCAGTGGCAGCGGCTCGGTCCGCCGTTTTCTTTCCGCCCCGAGCAGGCGGCGGGCGGTGAAGCGGGGCAGTGAAGAGGGGCCGCGAGGCAGGCAGTGGCGCGCAGGTTCAGAGGCGAGAGTCACCACAAGGTGGATGCCAAGGGCAGGGTTTCGGTTCCGGCCCCGTTCCGCCGCGTGCTCGAGGCCGGCGACCCGGACTGGACCAGGGGGCTGCGTCCGCAATTCGTCATCCACTACGGCGGCGAAAGCCAGAAGTTTCTCGAAGTCTATACCATGGAGGCCATCGACGAGGTGGACCGCAAGATCGCGGCGTTGCCGCGCGGCTCGACCCGGCGGCGCATTCTCGAGGATCTGTTCCAGGGGCAGTCCCTGCCCAGCGAGGTGGACCGCGACGGCCGGCTGATCCTGCCGCAGAAGCTGCGCGACAAGCTGGAACTGGAGGACGAGGCGCTGTTCATCGGTTCGGGCGATACCTTCAAGATCTGGAAGCCCGAAACCTACGAAACCGTCGGTCGGGCGCGCATCGCCGCCTTCCTTGCCGAGCAGCCGGAGGACTTCGACGTGCTGTCGCTCCTGGATTCGCCGGAGGGAGGCTGAACATGGCGGCAACGGCCCGCACTCCCCCTTCCGGCGCATCCTCGGAGCCTCCGGCCGGCGCGCTCCATGTCCCGGTTCTCCTGCGCCCGCTGGTCGCGGCGCTTTCGCCGGTTTCCGGCACCTGGCTGGACGGCACCTTCGGCGCCGGCGGGCATGCCCGCGCGCTGCTGGAGGCCGGGGCCGACAGGGTGATCGGGCTTGACCGCGACCCGGACGTGTTCGATCTGGCGCGGGGCTGGGCCGGGGCCTATGGCGACCGGCTGCAGCTGGTGCGGAGCAGCTTCGCCAGGCTGGACGAACATGCGCGCGGGCTGGATGGCGTGCTGCTCGATCTCGGGGTGTCGTCGATGCAGCTCGACCGGGCCGAGCGCGGTTTCTCCTTCATGCGGGACGGTCCGCTCGACATGCGGATGAGCCGGAGCGGCCCCAGCGCCGCCGACCTGGTGAACGCGGCCGACGAGGCCGACCTGGCCGGCATCTTCCGCCATTACGGCGAAGAGCGCGCAGCCCGCCGGATCGCGCGGCTGATCGTGGAGCGGCGGAAGGTGGAGCGGATCGAGACCACCGGGCAGCTGGTGCGGCTCGTCGAGAAATGCCTGCCGCGCCGGGCCGGACGGCACCACCCGGCGACCCGCGTCTTCCAGGCGTTGCGGATCGCGGTGAACGATGAGCTCGGCGAGCTGGTGAAGGGGCTGGAGGCGGCCGAGCGCGCGCTGGCCCCCGGCGGGCGGCTGGCGGTGATCAGCTTCCATTCGCTGGAGGACCGGATCGTGAAGCGCTTCCTGCGTCAGCGCGCCTCGACGGGAGGGGGCGGCAGCCGGCATGCGCCTGCGGCGGCGGGCCGGGTGCCGGCGTTCCGCCTTCTGGGGCCGGCGATCGCGCCGGATCCGGCAGAGCTGGCCGCAAATCCGCGGGCCCGTTCCGCGCGGCTGCGCCTTGCCGAGCGCACCGCCGCGCCGCCGGCGCCCGCCGACCGGGCGGCGCTGGGGTTGCCGAGCTTCGGCCGGGAAAGGGGCGGAGAGAGGGACGGAGGAGGAAAGCGCAGATGAGAACACTGTTCGTCGTGCTGTCCGCGCTGGGGGTGATCGGGCTGGCCTTCTGGACCTACCGCGGGAACTACGCCACCCAGCAGGCCTTGAGAGAGGTTTCGGAGCTGCGGCTGGCCATTGCCGATCTGCGCGAGGAGCTGGGGGTGCTGCGCGCCGAATGGGCCTATCTGAACCGTCCGGACCGGCTGCGCGAGCTGGCCGGTATCAATTTCGACCGGCTGGGGCTGCTGGAGTTCCAGCCGCATCAGTTCGGCCGGGTGGACGAATTGCCCTTTCCGGGGGACGCGCCGGAAGGGTGGCCGGAGCCGCTGGGCGGCGTGCTCGAGGTGGTCGGCGTGCTGGAGGCCGCGCGATGAGCAGGGCGGCGGTGCGGGTTCCGCTACGCCCGCTGAGCCGCATTCTCGCGGCGCGCCGCCGCGGCGAGGATCCGGCCGCGATCGAGCGGGAGAATCTCCGCCGGCGCCACGAGCAGATGCGCGACCGGACGCGGCGGCGGGCCGAGGGGAGGCTGCTGGCCCTCGGAGCGCTCTTCGTGCTGGCCTTCTTCGTTGTCGGCCTGCGGATGGGAATGCTGGCGGCCAGCGATCCGCAGGAGCCGCGGGCCTCGGCCGGCGGGGGGTCGGCGATCATCGCCCAGCGGGCCGACATCCTGGACCGCAACGGGCGCATCCTGGCCACCAATCTGGTGACCAATGCACTCTATGCCCAGCCGCCGCTGATGGTGGACAAGGAAGCGGCGGCGCGGGAACTGGCGCGCATCTTCCCGGATCTCGACGAAGCCGATCTGCTGAAGAAGTTCACCTCGGGGCGAAAGTTCATCTGGCTGAAGCGGCGGATCAGCCCCGAACAGCAGCAGCTGGTGCATGACATCGGCGATCCGGGGCTTCTGTTCGGTCCGCGCGAGATGCGGCTGTATCCGAACGGCCGGCTGGCGGCGCATGTGCTGGGCGGGGCCGGCTTCGGGCGCGAGGGGGTGCACGCGGCGGAAATCGTCGGCGTGGCCGGAGTGGAAAAGACCTTCGATGCCTATCTGCGGGATCCGGCCCGGAACGGTCAGCCGCTGCAGCTGTCGCTCGATCTGACGATCCAGGCGGCCGCCGAACGGGTGCTGGCCGGCGGCATGAAGCTGTTCGGGGCGAGGGGGGCGGCGGCGGTGCTGATGGATGTGCGCAGCGGCGAGATCCTCGCGCTGGTCTCGCTGCCGGACTTCGACCCCAACAGCCGCCCGGCGCCGCCGGTGCGCGGGCCTGCCGCCGACAGCCCCCTGTTCAACCGCGCCCTGCAGGGGGTGTATGAGCTGGGTTCGGTCTTCAAGCCGCTGACCATCGCGCTGGCGCTGGATTCCGGGCTGGTGAGGACGGACACGATGATCGACACCGGCGGCCCGCTGCGCTGGGGCCGCTTCACGATCCGCGATTTCCGCGACTACGGCGATCGCCTGTCGGTGGACAAGGTGGTAATCAAGTCCTCCAACATCGGCACCGCCCGCATCGCCCAGCAGATCGGGGCCGAGCGTCTGCGCGGCTTCTTCTCCCGGCTGGGGCTGCTCGAGCCGACTCCGCTGGAGCTGATCGAGGCTCCCGGTGCCCGGCCGCTGTGGCCGCGGAAGTGGTCGGAAATCTCGACCATGACCGTCGCCTACGGGCACGGGATCGCCGTCAGCCCGGTGCATCTGGCCGCCGCCTATGCCACGCTGGTCAACGGCGGCACCCTGGTCCGGCCCACCCTTGTCCGCAAGGAAGGCCCCGTCGCGCCGGGGCCGAGGGTCCTGTCGCCGGAGACCTCGCGCCGGATCGCGCAGATCCTGCGCCGGGTGGTGACCGAAGGCACCGCCAGCCTGGCCGAGGTGCCGGGCTATCGGGTGGGCGGCAAGACCGGGACCGCCGACAAGCCGAAGGAGCGCGGCGGCGGCTATTACGAGGACAGGGTGATCGCCACCTTCGCCAGCGTCTTCCCGGTTCCCGATCCGCGCTACGTTCTGGTGGTGACGCTGGACGAGCCCGAGGATGCCACCGGAGAGGAGGTGCGCCGCACCGCCGGCTGGACGGCGGTGCCGGTGGCCGCCGAGATGATCCGCCGCATCGCGCCGCTTCTGGGGCTGCGCCCGGACGTTGAACAGGGCGCGCCGGATCGGCTAACACTGACTTCGAACTGACGGGGCGGGCATCACGGACGGGTGCGGAATCATGGCCGAGCGGGCAGAAACGAGATCCCTGGCGGCGCTTGGCCTGACCGCGCGGGGCGGACGCGAGGCGGCGATCCGCGGGCTGGCCGCCGACAGCCGCGAGGTGCGCCCCGGATACCTGTTCGCAGCCCTGCCCGGCAGCCGGGTTCACGGGGCCGAGTTCGTTCCCCAGGCACTGCGGCAGCAGGCCGGGGCGGTGCTGACCGATCGCACCGGCGCCCGCATCGCCGCCGCCGCGCTGGCCGATGCCGGAGTGCCGGTGGTGCTGGCCGAGGATGCCCGCCAGGCGCTGGCGCGGGCCTGCGCGCTCTGGTTCGGCCCGCAGCCGGAGACGGTCGTGGCCGTGACCGGCACCAACGGCAAGACCTCGGTTGCGAGTTTCCTGCGTCAGATCTGGAGCGCGCTCGCCCTGCCGGCGGTAAATCTGGGCACGACCGGGCTGGAGGGGGCGCTTGCGCTGCCGCTGGCCCATACCACGCCCGATCCGATCACCCTGCACCGGGTTCTGGCCCGGATCCGGGATGCGGGAATCGGCCATGTGGCGATGGAGGCTTCCTCGCACGGGCTGGATCAGCGACGACTCGACGGGGTGCAGCTGGCGGCGGCCGGCTTCACCAACCTGACCCGGGATCACCTGGACTATCATGGCGATCCGGGCAGTTACTTCGCCGCCAAGCGGGGGCTGTTCACGCGGCTGCTGCCGGCCGAGGCGCCTGCGGTGATCAATATCGACGATCCGCGGGGCCGACAGCTGGCCGACGAGCTCGCCGGGGCCGGGCATGAGGTGATCGGCGTCGGGCGGCAGGTCGGGGCCGGACTGCGGATCCTGGGCCAGCGCTTCGATGCCGCCGGCCAGGATCTGCGCTTCGAATGGCAGGGGCGGGCGCATGTGGCGCGCCTGGGGCTGATCGGCGGTTTTCAGGCCGACAACGCGCTGCTGGCCGCCGGGCTGGCGCTGGCCTGCGGATCGGCGGCAGAAGCGGTGTTCCGGGCCCTGGAGACGCTGCAGACGGTGCGCGGGCGGATGCAGCCCGTGGCGCGCCGGGCCAGCGGGGCGGCGGTGTTCGTCGATTACGCCCATACGCCCGATGCGCTGGCCACGGCGCTGGCCGCGCTGCGCCCGCATGCGATGGGTCGGCTGCTGGCGGTGATCGGCGCCGGCGGCGACCGGGACCGCTCCAAGCGCGTGCTGATGGGGCGGGCGGCGGCGGAACATGCCGATCTGGTATTCGTGACCGACGACAACCCCCGCAGCGAGGATCCGGCGCAGATCCGGGCGATGCTGCTCGAGGGCTGTCCGGAAGCGATCGAGGTCGGCGACCGGGCCGAGGCGATCCTGCGCGCCGTCGATGCGCTGCAACCCGGCGATGTGCTGCTGATCGCCGGCAAGGGGCACGAGACCGGGCAGATCGTCGGTGATGACGTGTTCCCCTTCGACGACGCCGAGCAGGCCAGCGTCGCGGTTGCCGCGCTCGACGGGCAGCGCCCGTGAGCGGCCTGTGGAGCCGGGACGAGGCCGAGCGGGCGACCGGCGGGCGGAGCGCGCGCGACTGGGAGGCCGGCGGGGTCTCGATCGACAGCCGGACGCTGGAACCGGGCGATCTGTTCGTGGCTTTGAGCGACCGGCGCGACGGCCATGACTTCGTGGCCGCGGCCCTTGAAAAGGGGGCGGCGGCGGCGCTGGTGTCGCGCCGGCCCGCGGGCGTCGGGCCGAAGGCGCCACTTCTGATGGTCGATGACGTGCTGGCCGCGCTCGAAGCGCTGGGTCGCGCGGCGCGGGCGCGCAGCCGGGCGCAGGTGGTGGCGGTGACCGGCTCGGCGGGCAAGACCTCCAGCAAGGAGATGCTGCGCGCGGCGCTGGCCGGGCAGGGGCGGGTCCATGCCGCCGAGGCCAGCTTCAACAATCACTGGGGCGTGCCGCTGAGCCTGGCGCGGATGCCGCGCGAAGCCGATTTCGCGGTTCTCGAGATCGGCATGAACGCCCCCGGAGAGATCGCCCCGCTGGCCCGGCTGGCCCGGCCGCATGTGGCGCTGATCACCACCGTGGCCGAGGCGCATCTGGCGGCTTTCGACGACCTTGCCGCGATCGCCCGCGAAAAGGCGGCGATCTTCGAGGGGCTGGTGCCGGGCGGGGCGGCGGTGTTCCCCGCCGATCTGGAGGTGAGCCCGATCCTTGCCGCCGCGGCCGCGCGCAGGGGAGCGCGCAGCCTGCGTTTCGGCAGCGTGCCGGAAGCGGATCTGCGGCTCCTCGAGGTCCGCCTTGCCGGCACCGCAACGGTGGTGCGGGCCAGCCGCCGCGGGGCGCCGCTGCTGTTCCGGCTGGATGCGCCGGGGCGGCATTTCGCGGCAAATGCGCTCGGCGTGCTGGGCGCGGTCGAGGCGCTGGGGGCCGATGTCGCCCTGGCGGCGCTGGCGCTGGCCGGCTGGAGACCGCCCGCCGGCCGGGGGACGCGCGCGCGGGTGGCGCTGGATCCGGTGGAGGAAGATCTGGCGCTGGAGCTGATCGACGATTCCTACAATGCCAACCCGGCTTCGCTGGAGGCCGCGCTCGAGGTGCTGGCTGCCGCTGCCCCGCCCGCCGGCACCGGCCGGCGGGTCGCGATCCTCGGCGACATGCTGGAGCTGGGCCCGCAGGAGGAGGCGCTGCACCGGGAGATCGCCGCTCTTGCCGCGATGCGGGCGGTGGATCTGGTCCATTGCGCGGGGCCGCGGATGCGGGCGCTGCACGAGGCGCTGCCGGTCGGCAGGCGCGGGCTCTGGCGCGAGAGCGCGGCGGCGCTGGCGGCCGAGGCGCACCGCCTTGTCGCGGCCGGCGACGTGGTGCTGATCAAGGGCTCGAAGGCTTCGGGAATCGCGCAGGTGGTTGACGCGATCCGAAAACTGGGCCATCCGCGGGCGGCGCATTCACAGGGGACGGCGTAGATGTTCTACTGGCTCACCGAACTTTCCGACGGCGGCGACTTCTTCAACCTGTTCCGCTATATCACCTTCCGGGCCGGGGGGGCCTTCTTCACCGCGCTGTGCTTCGGCTTCATCTTCGGCCGGCCGCTGATCGACCTGCTGCGCCGTCGCCAGGGTCGGGGGCAGCCGATCCGCGAGGACGGCCCGCAGAGCCATATCCTGGAAAAGGCCGGCACGCCGACCATGGGCGGAGCGCTCATCCTCGGCGCGCTGCTCGTGGCAACGCTGCTCTGGGCCCGGCTCGACAACGCCTTCGTCTGGCTGGTCATGTTCGTGACCGTCGGCTTCGGGCTGATCGGATTCCTGGACGACTACCAGAAGGTCAGCCGTCGTTCCTCGAAGGGGGTTTCGGGCCGGGTGCGCTTTGCCGCCGGGCTGGCGATCGCCGGAATCGCTTCCTGGTGGGCGGCGCAGCTGCACCCGGAGGCGCTGGCCTGGCGACTGGCGCTGCCGGTGCTGAAGGATGTGCTGATCGACCTCGGGCTGTTCTTCGTCCCCTTCGCCATGCTGGTGATCGCCGGTGCCGCCAATGCGGTGAACCTGACAGACGGCCTGGACGGGCTGGCGATCATGCCGTCGATGATCGCCGCCGGCACGCTGGGGGTGATCGCCTATGCGGTGGGGCGCACCGACTTTACCGAATACCTGGGCGTGCAATACGTGCCCGGCACCGGCGAATTGCTGATCTTCACCGCCGGGCTGATCGGCGGCGGGCTGGGCTTTCTGTGGTACAACGCGCCGCCGGCCGCCGTGTTCATGGGCGACACGGGCAGCCTGGCGCTGGGCGGTGCGCTGGGCGCCATTGCCGTGGCCACCAAGCACGAGATCGTGCTGGCCATCGTCGGCGGGCTGTTCGTGGTCGAGGCGCTCAGCGTGATCATCCAGGTGGCCTATTACAAGGCCACCGGCAAGCGGGTGTTCCTGATGGCACCGATCCACCACCACTTCGAGCAGCTCGGCTGGAAGGAACCGCAGATCGTGATCCGGTTCTGGATCATCTCGCTGGTTCTGGCGCTGATCGGACTGGCGACACTGAAGGTGCGCTGAACATGGCGGCCCCGGTGCGCGACCCACGGCGGATGATCCGGGGCATGGCGCCCGAGCGCCGCCCCGGCCACCGGGTGTTCCGTGCGCCCGGAGCAGATGTGCCGGTTGCCGAATTGCAGGCCGCCGCCCTGGCCTGGCTGCGCGCGCCCGAGGGCCTGTCGCTCCTGCTGCCTCTGGAGCTGGCGCGCGGGCATGGGCTGGCCGCGGGCGCCCCGGTGCTGGCGCATGTGATGCTGCGGGCGAATTCTGCGCTCGACGGTGTCGGGCTGACTGCGACGGCGGCCCGGACTCTGGCCGGGGCCGGCATCGCCTGCAACGTGGCGGCCGGGCTGCGGCACGACCATCTGTTCGTGTCCGAAGCGCGCGCCGACGAGGCGGTGCGGCTGCTGGAAGCGCGGGCCGCCAGGGCGCAACCGCCGTCATGATCCCCGTGCGCGCATATCAGGGGTGCCGGGTCGGCGTGCTGGGGCTGGGCCGGAGCGGGCTGTCGGCGGCGCGCGCCCTGATCGCGGGCGGCGCCGAGGTGATCGTCTGGGACGATGACGAGGCCGCGCGCGCCGCGGCCGCGGCCGAGGGGGTCGCGGTGGCCGATCCGGCACGCGCGCTGGATGGCATGGCGGCGCTGATCGTCTCCCCCGGCATTCCCCATCTCTACCCCGCGCCGCACCCGGTCGTGGCCGCGGCGCAGGAGGCCGGCGTGCCGGTGGACAATGACATCGGCCTGTTCTTCCGCTCGCTGGCCTCGGGCTCCTGGGACGGTTTCGAGACACCGCCTCGGGTGGTCGCGGTGACCGGCTCGAACGGCAAGTCCACCACCTGCGCGCTGATCCACCACGTGTTGCAGGAGGCGGGCCGGCCCTCGCAGCTTGCCGGCAACATCGGGCGCGGGGTGCTGGATATCGACCCGCCGGACAACGGTGAGGTGCTGGTGCTGGAACTGTCGAGCTATCAGCTCGAACTGGCGCGCGCACTGACCCCGGATGTCGGCGTGTTCACCAACCTCAGCCCGGACCATCTGGAGCGTCACGGCGGGATCGGCGGCTATTTCGCCGCCAAGCGGCGGCTCTTTGCCGAGGGCGGGCCGGATCGCGCGGTGATCGGTGTCGATGAAATGGAGGGCCGGTTCCTGGCCGGCCAGATCAGCCAGGGGCGGGGCGACGATGCGGTGATCCGCATAAGCGCCGGGCGGAAGCTGGCCGATGCGGGCTGGGCGGTGTTCGCCCGCAGGGGGTTTCTGGCCGAGTGGCGCCGGGGGCGGCAGGTTGCGGCGCTCGACCTGCGCGCCCTGCCCGGGCTTGCCGGCGCGCACAATCACCAGAACGCCTGTGCGGCCTGGGCGGCGTTGCGCGCCCTCGGGCTGGCGCCGCGGGCGATCGAGGCGGGGTTTCGCCGTTTCACGGGGCTGGCGCACCGCACCCAGCTGGTGGCCGAGATCGGCGGGGTGCGCTTCGTCAACGACAGCAAGGCCACCAACGCCGTTGCGGCAGCGCGGGCGCTGGCGGCCTTTCCCGCGATCCGCTGGATCGCCGGCGGGCGGGGAAAGGAGGGCGGGGAGGAGACGCTCCGCGCGCATCTGGAAAACGTGCGCAAGGCCTATCTGATCGGCGAGAATGCCGCCGATCTGGCTCGGCTCCTCGGAGATGTGCCGCACGAGATCTGCGGCACGATGGAGCGGGCCGTTGCCCGCGCCGCCGGCGAGGCCGAGCCGGGCGATACGGTGTTGCTGGCCCCGGCTGCGGCCAGCTTCGACCAGTATGCCGATTTCGAGGCGCGCGGCGAGGACTTCATCGCCCGGGTCGCGGCGCTGGAGGCGGGCTGACGCCGCTGCCTCCGGCCCCGGGGAGCGCGCGGTCTTCGGCGCGCCTTTCCCGGGGCCGGAACGGAAACCGCCGGCGGTCGCTCACGGGGGCCGCTCGCGGGGCTGGTGCCGGCGCCGGAAATTCGCTAGAATCGCCGGCAGACCCGGAAAACGGGCGCATTCGGATGGCAGAGCAGGCGGGCATCCCATGACGGAAATGGTTTACGGCTCGGTAGCGCGGGGCGCGGGGCAGCCCATCCTGCCGCGCTGGTGGCGCACGATCGACCGGGTGTCGCTGCTGTGCGTCTTTCTGCTGTTCGCGATCGGGCTCCTGCTGGGGCTGGCCGCCTCGCCGCCGCTGGCCGAGCGCAACGGGCTGGCGCCCTTCCACTATTACAACCGCCAGGTGCTGTTCGGCACTCTGGCGATGCTGGTGCTGCTGGCCTTCACCATGATGTCTCCCCGCCTGGTGCGGCGGCTGGGAGTGATCGGCTTCGCGTTCGGGTTCGTCGCGCTGGCCCTGCTGCCGTTTTTCGGAACCGACTACGGCAAGGGGGCGGTACGCTGGTACTCGCTGGGGTTCGGCTCGTTCCAGCCGTCGGAATTTCTCAAGCCCGGTTTCGTGGTGACTGCCGCCTGGCTGATCGCCGCCAGCCAGGAGATCAACGGGCCGCCGGGGCGGATCTATTCGCTGGTGCTTGCGCTGCTGACCGCGGGGATTCTGGTGGCGCAGCCGGATCTCGGCCAGGCGGCGCTGTTCCTGTTTTCCTGGGGGCTTCTGTATTTCGTTTCCGGGGGGGCGATCGCGCCGCTGTTCGGGCTGCTCGGCGCGGTGGTGGGCGCCGGGCTCGTCGCCTATCGCAGCTACGAGCATTTCGCCCGCCGGATCGACGGGTTCCTGTCGGGGCAGGTGGAGCCGAACACCCAGATCGGTTACGCGATCAACGCCATCCGGGAGGGCGGGTTCTTCGGGGTCGGAGTCGGCGAGGGGCAGGTGAAATGGTCGCTGCCCGATGCGCATACCGATTTCATCATCGCGGTGGCGGCCGAGGAATACGGGCTGGCGCTGGTGCTGCTGATTCTGCTGCTGTTCGTCATCATCACCCTCCGTGCGCTGGTGCGTCTGATGCGCGAGCGCGATCCGTTCATCCGCCTGGCCGGCACCGGGCTGATCGGCATGTTCGCCACTCAGGCGCTGATCAACGCCGGTGTCGCGGTGCGGCTGCTGCCGGCCAAGGGGATGACGCTGCCCTTCGTCAGCTATGGAGGTTCGTCGATCATTGCCACCGGAATCATGATGGGCATGCTGCTGGCCCTCACCCGGAGCCGGCCGCAGGGCGAGATCGGCGACCTGCTGATCGGCCGGAGGCGCTGAGCGGATGTCCCCCTCGCGGCCCAGCCGCCAGCCGTTGCTGGTGATCGCCGCCGGTGGCACCGGGGGGCACATGTTCCCGGCCCAGGCGCTGGCCGAGGCGATGCTGCGCCGGGGCTGGCGGGTGCAGTTGATGACGGATGCGCGCGGGTTGCGCTACAGCGGCGGTTTCCCGCATGTGGTGCAGGTCGTTCGCCTGGCCAGCGCCAGCTTCGCGCGCGGCGGTCCGGGAGCATGGGTGTCGGTTCCGGCGCGGATCGGGCTGGGCACGCTGAAGGCGGTCCGGCAGATGCTGCGCGAGCGCCCCGCCGTGGTGGTCGGTTTCGGCGGTTACCCCTCTGTTCCGGCGCTGGCGGCGGCCTGGCTCTTGCGGGTGCGGCGGATGATCCACGAGCAGAACGCAGTCCCGGGGCGGGTCAACCGGCTGTTCGCCCGCCGCGTGCATGCGGTGGCCTGCGGCATGTGGCCGACGGCGCTGCCGGCGGGGGTTGGCGGGCAGCATACCGGCAATCCGGTGCGCGCGGCGGTGCTGCGGCGTGCGGGCGCGCCCTACATTCCGCCCGGCGACTATCCAATGAGTCTGCTGGTGATCGGCGGATCGCAGGGGGCGCGGATCTTTTCCGAAGTGGTGCCCGAGGCGCTGGCCCGGCTGCCCGGGGGGCTGCTGGAGAAGCTGCGGGTTTCGCACCAGGTCCGCGAGGAGGACATGGCGCGGGTGCAGGAATTCTATGCCTGCAACGGGGTGAACGCCGAGCTGCGCCCCTTCTTCGCGGATCTGCCCCGGCGCATGGCGGAGGCGCAGCTGGTGATCAGCCGGGCCGGGGCCTCGTCTCTGGCCGATATCGCGGTGATCGGGCGCCCCTCGATCCTGGTGCCGCTGGCCGCCGCGCTCCGCGACGAGCAGACCGCCAATGCCCGCACGCTGGTGGATGCCGATGCGGCGATCCTGATCCCCGAGCGGCTGTTCGGCCCGGATGTGCTGGAGGCGCAGATCAGGGCCGTCTTCGACAACCCGGAAGCGGCGGTGAAGATGGCGCACGCGGCGCTGGAACGGGGCATGCCGGATGCCACCGAACGGCTGGTGGCGCTGGTCGAGCAGGTGGCGGAAAGGAGAGGCGGGGAATGAGGAGAATGACATGTCGGCCCGGTCGGAGCCGCCCCGGAGCGGGCAGCGGTCCGCTGCGCTTCCGCTTCCGCTCTCCGGCGCGGGCGCGAAATGCCTCTCCTTCCAGGGCCGGCTGCCCGGTGGCCGGGGTGCTTTCGGAGGTCCGGCCATGAACGCCGCCGCTACCAAGCTGCCCACCGAAATGGGGCCGATCCACTTCGTGGGAATCGGCGGCATCGGCATGTCGGGGATCGCCGAGGTGCTGCTCAACCACGGCTACCGGGTGCAGGGCTCCGACCTGAAGAGCGGGCCGATCACCCGCCGGCTCGAGCGGCTGGGAGCGCGCATCTTCACCGGGCAGCGCCCCGAGAATCTCGAAGGCGCCGAGGTGGTGGTGGTCTCCTCGGCCATCAGGCTGGGCAACCCCGAGCTCGATGCCGCCCGCGCCCGCGGCCTGCCGGTGGTGCGCCGCGCCGACATGCTGGCAGAGCTGATGCGGCTGAAATCCAACATCGCGGTGGCCGGCACCCACGGCAAGACCACCACCACCACCCTGGTGGCAGAGGTTCTGGTGCACGGCGGCATCGACCCCACGGTGATCAACGGCGGCATCATCCACGCCTATGGTTCCAACGCGCGCATGGGGCAGGGGGAGTGGATGGTGGTGGAGGCCGACGAGAGCGACGGTTCCTTCAACCGCCTGCCCGCCACCATCGCCATCGTCACCAACATCGACCCCGAGCACATGGAGCACTGGGGCACCATCGAGAACCTGCGCCGGGGCTTCCTCGATTTCGTCTCCAACATCCCGTTCTACGGGCTTGCGGTCTGCTGCACCGACCATGCGGAAGTGCAGGCGCTGGTGGGCAGGATCACCGACCGGCGCGTGGTCACCTTCGGCTTCAACGCCCAGGCCGACGTGCGCGCCGAAAACCTGCGCTATGAAAAGGGGGTGGCGCATTTCGACATCGACCTGCAGGCCGAGGGCCGGGTGATCGAAGGCTGCTCCCTGCCGATGCCCGGCGACCACAACGTGTCGAACGCGCTGGCCGCGGTCGCCGTTGCGCGTCACCTGGGCATGAAGACGCAGGAAATCCGCACCGCGCTTGCCGGTTTCGCCGGCGTCAAGCGGCGCTTTACCAAGGTCGCGGAGATCGACGGCGTCACCATCATCGACGACTACGGCCACCACCCGGTGGAGATCGCCGCGGTGCTGAAGGCGGCGCGCCAGTATGCGCCCGAAGGCCGGGTCATCGCCGTGCACCAGCCGCACCGCTATTCGCGCCTGTCCAGCCTGTTCGAGGACTTCTGCACCTGTTTCAACGAGGCCGACATCGTCGGCATCTCCGAGGTGTTCGCGGCCGGCGAAGAGCCGATCGAGGGCGCCTCGCGCGACGATCTGGTGGCAGGGCTCGTCGCCCACGGCCACCGCGACGCGCGGGCCATCGCCAGCGAAGACGATCTGGTGGATCTGGTGCGCGCCGAGGCCCGCCCCGGAGACATGGTGATCTGCCTCGGGGCGGGCACCATCTCGGCCTGGGCGCATGGGCTGGCTGCGCGGCTGAAGGCGGGCCGGGACGATGGCTGAGGCCCTGCGCCGCCGCCTCGGGACGGGCCTGCTGACGGCCTACGGGGTGGGCGTGATGGTGGGCGCGGGGATCTACGTCCTGGTGGGCGCGGTGGCAGCCCAGGCAGGGCTTTATGCGCCCCTGGCCTTCCTGATCGCAGGCCTCGTGGCCGCACCCTCGGCGATCAGCTATGCCGAGCTTTCCTCGCGCATTCCCCGGGCCGCCGGAGAGGCCGCCTACGTGGAGGCGGGCCTCGGGGTGCACTGGCTGGCGGTGGCGGTGGGGCTGGGCATCGTGCTGGCGGGGATGGTCTCGGCCGCGGCGGTGCTGCGCGGAGGGGTGGGCTATCTGCTGGTGATCTTCGACATCCCTTTCGCGGCGGGGGTGATCGGCATCGGCGCGGCGCTGACCCTGGTGGCGCTGGCGGGGGTGCTCGAAAGCCTCGCGCTGGCCGCCCTGTTCACCGCCATCGAGGTGGCCGGGCTGATCCTCGTGGTCTGGGCCGGGTTCACCGCCGATCCGGTGGAAGGCTGGGGCAGCCTGCCGCCCCTTCCGCCCCTGGCCGGGCTGGGCGCGGCGGCGGCGCTGGCCTTCTTTGCCTTCATCGGGTTCGAGGATCTGGTGAACATGGCCGAGGAGGCGAAACGCCCCGAGCGCACCATGCCGCGGGCGATCTTGCTGGCGCTGGCGATCACCACCGGGCTTTACGCCCTGGTCTCCATCGCGGCGGTGCGCGCGGTGCCGGTCTCCGCGCTGGCGGCCTCGGAGAAGCCGCTGGCGCTGGTCTGGCAGGCCGGGCGCGGGGGGAACGCGGTCTTTCTTTCGGGGATCGCGGTCATCGCGGCGCTCAACGGGGTGCTGGCCCAGATCGTGATGGCCGCGCGGGTGCTGTTCGGCCTTGGCCGACGCGAGCCCCGGCTGGCGGTCTTCCACCACAGCCACCCGCGCTTTCGCACCCCGGCGCGGGCGACCGTGCTGATCGGGGCGGCGCTGATCGCCGCCGCCCTGGTCCTGCCGGTGGCGCAGCTTGCCGGGCTGACCTCGGGCGTGCTGCTGGCGGTGTTCGCGGTGGTGAACCTTTCGTTGATCGCACTCAAGCGCCGCCGGCCGGAGGCCCCGTTCCGGGCGCCGGCCTGGATGCCCTGGGCGGGGCTTGCGGCCTCCCTGGCCGCGCTGGGCGGCGCCGTGTGGAGCGGCTCATGAGCGCTTCGCTGATCCTCGCCTTCCTGTGGGTGATCGTCGCCAATGCGATCGCCATGCTGCCCAGCCGACGCAACCACTGGCCCGCCGCATGGGCGCTGATCGCGGCGGGCGTGCCGCTGCTGGGCTGGGTGACCTACGAGAACGGCCCGCTGGCCGGAATGCTGGCACTCGTCGCCGGGGCTTCCATTCTGCGCTGGCCGCTGATTTACCTGTGGCGATGGCTGAAAGGGCGTGACAAGGTGGACACGGAATGAAGCGGATGCCCCCCGTGCGCGGCACCCTGAGTGCGCACCGCCCGCTGGCCGATCTGACATGGCTGCGGGTGGGTGGGCCGGCCGACTGGCTGTTCCAGCCCGCCGACGAGGCGGACCTGGCCGCCTTCCTGCGTGCGCTTGCCCCGGAGATCGCGGTCTTTCCCATGGGAGTGGGCTCCAACCTGATCGTGCGCGACGGTGGTATCCGGGCGGTGGTGGTGCGGCTGGGGCGCGGCTTCAATGCCGTTTCCATCGAGGGCAACCGGGTGAGTGCCGGGGCCGGCGCGCTCGATGCCCATGTGGCGCGCAAGGCGGCGCGGGCGGGGCTCGACCTGACCTTCCTGCGCACCATCCCCGGGACCATCGGCGGTGCGGTGCGGATGAACGCCGGCTGCTACGGCACCTATGTGGCCGACCGGTTCGTCTCGGCCCGGGCGATTACCCGGCGTGGGGAAGCGGTGACGCTCGGCCGCGGCGACCTGAACTTCCGCTACCGCCAGAGCGCGCTGCCCGAGGGCTGGGTGATCACCGAGGCCACGTTCGAGTGCCCCGCCGGCGATCCGGCCGAGCTGGAGGCGCGCATGGCGGCGCAGCTGGCCCGGCGCAACGCGACCCAGCCGGTGAAGGAGCGCACCGCCGGCTCCACCTTCCGCAATCCGGCCGGGTTTTCCTCCACCGGGCGGGCCGATGACAGCCACGAGCTGAAGGCCTGGAAGGTGATAGACGAGGCCGGCCTGCGCGGGGCGCGCCTGGGCGGGGCGCAGATGAACGAGAAGCATCCCAACTTCCTGACCAACACCGGCAACGCCACGGCGGCCGAGCTGGAGCGGCTGGGCGAGGAAGTGCGAAAAAAGGTATTCCAAAGCAGCGGTATCTCGCTAGAATGGGAAATCATGCGCGTCGGAGAACCGGCGGCAGAAAACGAATGAAACAGGGGCCGCGGGAAAGGCCCCGATAACGAGGCACCAAGGTGGGTATGTCGGGCAGGACAACCCCCAGAGTGGCGGTACTGATGGGTGGCCCCTCGGTCGAGCGCGAGGTGTCGCTGACGTCGGGGCGCGAATGCGCCGCCGCGCTGCGGGAAGCGGGCTTCGAGGCGGTCGAGCTGGACGCCGGGCCGGACCTGTGTGCGCGGCTGTCGGAGATCTCTCCCGATGTCGCCTTCAACGCCCTGCACGGACGCTGGGGAGAGGACGGCTGCGTGCAGGGGCTGCTGGAATGGATGCGGATTCCCTATACCCATTCCGGAGTGACGGCCTCGGCGCTGGCGATGGACAAGGATCGCTCCAAGGCGGTGTTCCGCGATGCCGGGCTGCCGGTGGCCGCGCATGTGATCGCCCCCCGAAGCGAGATCGAGGCGGCCCATGTGATGCCGCCTCCCTACGTGATCAAGCCGGTGAACGAGGGCTCTTCGGTGGGGGTGCATATCGTGTCCGGCGCAGCCGACGGCCCGCCGGAGCTGGCCCCCGGAATGCCGGAACGGATGATGGTCGAGGCCTTCGTGCCCGGGCGCGAGCTGACGGTTACGGTGATGGGAGATCGGGCGCTTGGCGTTACCGATATCGTCACCGATGGCTGGTATGACTACCACGCCAAGTATCAGGAGGGCGGGTCGGTTCACGTGATCCCGGCCGACCTGCCCCCTGATCTCACCGAAACCTGCATGGAAATGGCGCTGCGGGCGCATCGGGCGCTTGGCTGCCGGGGGCTGAGCCGGGCCGATTTCCGCTGGGACGAGGCGCGCGGCACGGACGGGCTGGTGCTGCTGGAAGTCAACACCCAGCCCGGGATGACCCCCACCTCGCTGTCCCCAGAGCAGGCCGCCTACCGCGGGGTGGGCTTCGTCGAACTCTGCCGCTGGATCGCGGAGGATGCCTCATGCAACCGCTGAGCATGCCGCGCCGCGACCCCGCGCCCTCGCGCCTGGCCTACCGGCTGCAGCGGCTGTGGCTGACGCCGCTGGTGCGCCGCTTCGTCAGGCAGGGGCTGCCGCTCGTGGCGGTGCTGGGCGCGGCGGGGTTGTGGCTTGCCCAGCCGGAAAACCGCCAGGCGCTGGCCGGTGCTGCCGCCGCGGTGCGCGCCGATATCGAGAACCGGCCGGAGTTCAGGGTCAACCTGATGGCCATCGACGGGGCCTCGGAGAGCATCGCCGCCGATATCCGCGAGATCGTGCCGATCGACTTTCCGGTTTCCTCCTTCGCGCTCGACCTGGACGGCATCCGCGCGCGCATCGCCGAGCTGGACGCGGTGCAGAGGGTGGATGTGCGCATCCGTTCGGGCGGGATCCTGCAGGTGGAGGTGACCGAGCGCGTTCCGGCCGCCGTCTGGCGGGTGAGGGGCGAACTCGAACTGCTCGATGCCGAAGGCCATCGGGTCGCGACGCTTGCAAGCCGGCTGGAGCGGCCCGACCTGCCGCTTCTGGCCGGGGCCGGGGCCGAGGAGGCGGTGCCCGAGGCGTTGCGCCTGCTGGAGGTGGCGGCCCCGGTGCGCGGGCGGATCCGCGGCCTGGTGCGCGTCGGCGAGAGGCGCTGGGATCTGGTGCTCGACCGCCGCCAGAGGATCCTGCTGCCGGAAAGCGGAGCGGTGAGGGCGCTCGAGCAGGCGATGGCGCTGCACCAGGCCCGCAACGTGCTGGCGCGCGACATCACCATATTCGATCTGCGCAACCCCGCGCGCCCGACGCTGCGCCTGGCGCCGGCGGCTCTGGAAGGGGTGCGCCACGACAGGGCGAAGCTTCAGGAGGCGGGCGGACGATGAGAGACCTCTATGCAACCCGGCGGGCGATGCGGGCGATGCGCAATGCTGCGTTGCAGCGCGGCGTGGTGGCGATCCTCGATGTCGGATCGTCGAAGATCGCCTGCCTGATTCTCCGCTTCGACGGAGCGGAAATGCCGCGCGAAAGCGATGGCGTCGGCCCGATGGCGGGGCAGGGCAGGTTCCGGGTGATCGGCGCGGCGACGACCCGCTCGCGTGGGGTGCGCTTCGGCGAGATCACGGCCCTGGCCGAGACCGAGCGGGCGATCCGCACCGTGGTGCAGGCGGCGCAGAAGATGGCCGGGGTGCGGGTCGATCACGTGATCGCCACCCTTTCGGGAGGGGGGCCGCGCTCCTACGGGCTGGAGGGCGCGGTCGATCTGGAAGAGGGCACGGTGCACGAGCATGACGTCGGTCGGGTGCTGGCGGCCTGCGAGATGCCCGACATCGGGCGCGGACGCGAGCCGCTGCACGCCCAGCCGGTGAACTTCTCCCTCGATCATCGCACCGGGCTGGCCGATCCGCGCGGCCAGATCGGCAACCGGCTGGCGGTGGATCTGCACCTGCTGACGGTGGACACGGCAGTGCTGGAAAATCTGCTGACCTGCCTCAAGCGCTGCGACCTGGAGCTGGCCGGGCTGGCCTCGTCGGCCTATGTATCCGGGATCGCGGCCCTGGTCGAGGACGAGCAGGAGCTGGGCGCGGCCTGCATCGACATGGGCGGCGGCACCACCAGCCTGTCGATCTTTCTCAGGAAGCACATGATCTATGCCGACAGCGTGCGCCTCGGCGGCGATCACGTGACCCTCGATATCTCCAAGGGATTGCAGGTGCCGCTGGCCACCGCCGAGCGGATCAAGACCCTGCACGGCGGCGTGGTGGCCACCGGCCTCGATGACCGCGAGCTGATCGAGCTCGGCGGCGAGAGCGGCGACTGGGAGCACGACCGGCGCACCGTCAGCCGGGCCGAGCTGATCGGGATCATCCGCCCGCGGGTCGAGGAAATCCTGGAAGAGGTTCGCGCCTGTCTGGATGCGGCCAGCTTCGAGCAGATGCCGAGCCAGCGGATCGTGCTGACCGGCGGCGCCAGCGAGATCCCGGGGCTGGACCGCCTGGCGCCGAAGATCCTCGGCCAGCAGGTGCGCATCGGCCGCCCGCTGCGGCTGCGCGGCCTGCCGCAGGCGACTACCGGCCTGGCCTTCGCCGCGGCAGTGGGGCTCTGCCTGTTCGCGGCACACCCTCAGGACGAGTGGTGGGACTTCGAGCTTCCTTCCGAGCGATATCCGGTGCGCTCGTTGCGCCGGGCGGTGAGATGGTTCAGGGAGAACTGGTAAACACAAGATGTCGGGATTTCGGCAAAATCCCGCTTCCGGACACAGAATCTGCCCCATATTTTGTGTCATTTTTGTGTTTTTGGGGTGACGAAAGGCGCGACTCCGTTTAGGAATCGGCGCAGATAGGGAAAATTGGCGACTTGTTGAGCCAGCGGACAACAGGCGGACGGACCATGACTTTGACTCTCAAAGTGCCCCAGCAAGATGATTTGAAACCCCGTATCACGGTGTTCGGCGTCGGCGGCGCGGGCGGCAATGCGGTCAACAACATGATCGAGAAGCAGCTCGAAGGTGTGGAGTTCGTCGTCGCCAATACCGATGCCCAGGCGCTGCAGCAGTCCCGTGCGCCCAACACGATCCAGATGGGCGTCAAGGTGACCGAGGGCCTGGGCGCCGGGGCGCGCCCGCAGATCGGGGCCAAGGCCGCCGAGGAAAGCATCGAGCAGATCGTCGATCATCTGGCCGGCGCGCACATGTGCTTCATCACCGCCGGCATGGGCGGGGGCACCGGCACCGGCGCCGCCCCGATCATCGCCCAGGCCGCGCGCGAACTGGGCGTGCTGACGGTGGGCGTGGTCACCAAGCCTTTCCAGTTCGAAGGCGCCAAGCGCATGCGCCAGGCCGAGGAGGGCGTCGAGGCGCTGCAGAAGATGGTGGATACGCTCATCATCATTCCCAACCAGAACCTGTTCCGCCTCGCCAATGAGAAGACCACCTTCACCGAGGCCTTCTCGATGGCCGACGACGTGCTGTATCAGGGCGTCAAGGGCGTGACCGACCTGATGGTGCGTCCGGGGCTGATCAACCTCGACTTCGCCGATGTCCGCTCGGTGATGGACGAGATGGGCAAGGCGATGATGGGCACCGGCGAGGCCGAGGGCGAGGAGCGCGCCACCCAGGCCGCCGAGAAGGCGATCGCCAACCCGCTGCTCGACGAGGTCAGCCTCAAGGGCGCGCGTGGCGTGCTGATCAACATCACCGGCGGCTACGACCTGACCCTGTTCGAACTGGACGAGGCCGCCAACCGCATCCGCAAGGAGGTGGACCCGGAGGCCAACATCATCGTGGGTTCCACCCTGGATGCCGAGATGGAAGGGGTGATGCGGGTCTCGGTGGTGGCCACCGGGATCGACATGACCGACAACAGCGCGCAGGAAGTGCGGGCGCTGCCGTCGGCGGCCGCCGCGCCGGCGATCACGGCAGGAAATGCCCCTGCCGCCCTCCCCCCCGGAGAGCCCGAGGAAGACGAGTCGGAGCCGTGCCCCGGGGGCGTGTCGGCAGGGGAGGGCATTTCGCAGGAGGCGCAGCAGCCCGCCGCCGCTGCCGACGACGATGGACTGCCGCCGCCCGCCTACCGGCCGGCCGGGGAGAGCGGCGCGGCGGCGGGGGAGAATGCCGCCGATTTCGTCGCCCCGAGGCCGCCGGCCCCCGGAACCCCTTCGCCGGAGGCGCTGGAACGCCTGCAGAAGGCGGTGCGCAACGCTTCCGGCCAGAAAGGGGCCCCGCCTCGCTCCGAGGGCGGAACCGCCGGGCAGGCGGCCTCCGAGCAGCGCTCCTCGCGCTTCGGGATCAATTCGCTGATCGGCCGGATGACCGGGCAGCAGGCCGAACCTCCCCGGCAGCAGCCGGCGGCACGCCGCCAGCCGCCGGTTTCGGGCGAGGCGGAGACACCGGCCGCAACCGCCCCGGATGCCGATCGGGAGCGGGTGGACCAGGAGCGGGTGGAGATCCCCGCCTTCCTGCGTCGTCAGGCCAACTGACCGGGCCGCCGGATCGGCGGAAACCCGCCGGGCCGACGCCTTCGGCGGCCGTTCCCTTCCGGAGGGCGGCCGCTTCCGGCGGTTTGTTGCGCATGGTGGCGGATGATGTTGCAATGCGTTGCAAAGTTTGAATTGAGCCTCGTCCCTCCGCCGGTTAGGGAAAGCGGAGCCGACACGGGAACACGAGGCGCATCTTGCAGACGACGATCAGCTCTCCGGCCAGCTTCAGCGGCGTGGGTCTGCACTCGGGGCGGATGGCGCGCCTCGTCGTCCGTCCGGCGGCCGCCGACACCGGCATCCGCTTCCGCCGTATCGATGTTCGGGAAGACGCGCAGATCGTCGCTGCGCGCTGGGATGCGGTGCGCCCCGCTCCCCTGTGCACCCGGATCGAGAATGACTCGGGGGTGGGGGTTTCGACCGTCGAGCATCTGATGGCCGCGCTGGCCGGCTGCGGCATCCACAATGCCCTGATCGAGATCGACGGGCCCGAAGTCCCGATCCTGGACGGCAGCGCCGCCCCCTTCGTCCGGGCGATCCTGGCGTGCGGGGTGCGCCGGCTGCAGGCGCCGGTACGCGCGATCCGGATCCTGGAAACCGTCACGCTGCGCGAAGGGACGGCACTGGCCCGGCTCGAACCGGCCGAGGATTTCGAGATCTCGTTCCGGATCGAATTCGCCGATGCGGCGATCGGGGCCCAGGAAAAGCGGCTGAACATGGCCAACGGCGCCTTCGTGCGCGAGCTCTGCGACAGCCGCACCTTCTGTCTGCAGCGCGATATCGCGGCAATGCGCGCCCGCGGGCTGGCGCTTGGCGGCAGCTTCGAAAATGCGGTGGTGGTGGATGGCGCAAGGGTGCTCTCGCCCGGCGGGTTGCGCTACGCCGACGAGGCGGTGCGCCACAAGATGCTGGATGCGCTGGGCGACCTGTCGCTGGCCGGGGCGCCGCTGTTCGGCCGCTATGTGGGCATCCGGGCCGGCCATGCCCTGACCAACCGGCTCCTGCGGGCGCTGTTCGAGCGCCCGGGCGCCTTCGAGGAGGTCGAATGCGATGCCGCGGCCGCGCGTCGGCTGCCCGGCGTCGGGATCGCCCGCAGCGATTTTCCCGCAGTCGCCTGAGCGCCTCCATTTTCCCGCCAAAGGCGTTTTGCACCGGTTCTTTCTATGCTAGGACCGTTGCCAGAAACGCCGGTGCGCGCAAGAAAGGCACAAGCAACGGAACGGGTGGGCAGCCGATGGCAAGAGCCGGACAACTCCGCAACATTGTCGTTTCCCTGGCGGGGGCCGCCCTGCTGGCCGCCTGCGCCGGCAGCGCTCCCGGCAACCTGCCGCTGGAAGGTTTCACCGCGGCCGAGATCTACGAGCGCGCGGAATACGAGCTCTCCCGCGGGCGGGAAAAGGATGCCGCTTTCTATTTCGGAGAGATCGAGCGCCTCTACCCCTATTCGCAATGGGCCCAGAGAGCGCTGATCATGCAGGCCTATTCCTATTACCGGCGCGGTGACTACGCCGACAGCCGGGCCAGCGCCCGCCGCTATCTCGAATTCTACCCTGCCGGCGAGGATGCGGCCTATGCGCAATATCTGGTCGCGCTGAGCCATTACGACCAGATCGACGACGTGGGCCGCGACCAGGGGCTTGCCCTCGAGGCGCTGCAGGAGCTGCGCAAGGTGATCGAGACCTATCCCGACAGCGACTATGCCCGTTCGGCGGAGCTCAAGTTCGACCTGGCCTTCGACCAGCTCGCGGCCAAGGAGATGGAAGTCGGCCGCTACTACCTGAAGCGCGGCCATTACGCGGCGGCGGCAAACCGTTTCCGCACCGTGGTCGAGCAGTTCCAGACTACGAGTCAGACCCCGGAGGCGCTCTACCGCCTGATCGAGAGCTACCTTGCGCTCGGACTCGAGGAGGAGGCCCGCACCGCCGGGGCGATCCTCGGGCACAACTTCCGCGCCAGCCCCTATTACCGGGACGGCCATGCGCTGCTCGCCGGGCGCGGCCTGTCCCCGGGGGCCGCCGGCGACAGCTGGCTCGTCGCCGTCTGGCGCCAGGTGATCCGCGGCGCGTGGCTCTAGGGCCGGAAGGGGCGCGGCCATGCTGAGCAGTCTCGAGATCCGGGACATGCTGCTCATCGACCGGCTGGAGCTGACCTTCAGGCCGGGGCTGAACGCGCTTACCGGAGAGACCGGCGCCGGCAAGTCGATCCTGCTGGATGCGCTGGGTTTCGCGCTCGGCTGGCGGGGGCGGGCGGTGCGCCCGCGCGCCGGCGCCGCGCACGGCGAGGTGACGGCGGTTTTCGACATCGCTGCCAACCCGGCGGCGCGAAAACTGCTCGAAGAGGCCGGGCTTGCGGCGGGCGACGAGCTGCTCCTGCATCGCAGCATCAGCAGCGAGGGGCGCAGGACATTGCGGATCAACGACCGGCGCGCCTCGGTCGAGACGCTGCGCGCGCTGGCCGACTGCCTGGTGTCGCTGCACGGCCAGCAGGATGATCGCGGGCTTCTGGACGCCTCCGGCCATCGGCGGATCCTGGACGGTTTCGCCGGCCTGACCGGGGATGTGCAGGCCGTCCGGCAGGCCTGGCAGGCATGGCGCCAGGCGCGCGAGGATCTGGAGGTCGCGCAGGCGGCCCTGGAGCAGGCACGGCGCGAGGAGGACTATCTGCGCCACGCCCATGACGAGCTGGAGCGGCTCGACCCGCAGCCCGACGAGGAAGCCTCCCTCGACGCCCGGCGCCGGTTGATGCGGGCAGCGGCGAAGATCGGCGAGGATGTTTCCCGTGCCCTGGCTGCGATCGGGCCCGAAGGGGCCGAGGGGCGGCTGGCCGATGCGTTGCGCTGGATCGAGAGTGCGGCAGGGGCGGCGGAAGAACGGCTCGATCCGGTGCTGGCGGCGCTCGGCCGGGCGCTGGACGAGACCGCCGAGGCGCAGGCCGGCATCGAGCGGATGCTGGAGGCGCTGGCCTTCGAGCCGGCCGAGCTGGAGCGGCTCGAGGAACGGCTGTTCGCCCTGCGCGCCCTGGCGCGCAAGCATGGGGTTTCTCCCGGGGAACTGCCGGCGCTGCGCGGCGAGCTTGCGCGCCGGCTGGCGGCGCTCGAAGGGAGCGCGGAGGATCTCGACAGGCTGCGCCGGGCGCTGCAGGAGGCCGAAACGGCCCATGCCCGGGCTGCCGGCGCGCTGCACGAACGCCGCTGCGCCGCCGCGGCCCGGCTCGACGAGGCGATGGCCCGGGAGCTCGCCCCGCTGAAGCTGGAACATGCGCGTTTTTGCACCCTCGTCAGCCCGACCGAACCGGGGCCGGAGGGGTGCGATTCGGTCGTCTTCCACGTCGCCACCAGCCCCGGCGCGCCGGCCGGACCGCTGAACCGGATCGCCTCGGGCGGCGAGCTCTCGCGTTTCCTGCTCGCGCTCCGGGTCTGCCTGCGCGCCGGCCAGGGCGGACGGGTCATGATCTTCGACGAGATCGATCGCGGGGTGGGCGGGGCCACCGCCGATGCGGTCGGGCGCCGCCTGGAGCGGCTGGCCGGGGCGGCCCAGGTGCTGGTGGTCACCCATGCGCCCCAGGTGGCGGCCCGGGCGGCGCATCACTGGCGGGTGGAGAAGCAGGTGAGGGGGGGCGAGACATTTTCGCGGGTCGTGCCGCTGTCGGCCGAGGCGCGTATCGACGAGATCGCCCGGATGCTGGCCGGCGATACCGTTACCGATGCCGCCCGCGCCGCCGCCCGCGCGCTGCTGGCCGGCTGAGCCTCCCGCCGCCCGCGGCCACCGCCCGCCCGCGCGCTGCCGGCCCGGCCCCTTGCGGCGGCTCTTGCGGCGGCTCTTGCGGCGGTTGGCGCCGGCGTTCATGGGGCGGCGGGGGGCACCAGCTTGCCCGGGTTCAGGATGCCGGCCGGGTCGAGCGCCTGCTTGAGCTGGCCCATCACCTGCCAGGCGGGGCCGTGCTCGGAGGCCATGTAGCCCAGCTTTCCCAGCCCGATCCCGTGTTCGCCGCTCACCGTGCCGCCCAGCCGCAGGGCGCGTTCGGCCATCCGCCCGGAAAGCCGCTCGGCAGCGGCCATCTCGGCGGCGTTTCCCGGCTCGACCAGCAGGATCGCGTGAAAGTTGCCGTCTCCCACATGGCCGAGGATCGGCCCTTCCAGCGGCGAGGCGGCGATTTCGGCCGCGGTCTCCTCCACCGCTTCGGCCAGGCGGGAGATCGGCACGCAGATGTCGGTCACCAGCGCGCGTGCGCCCGGGCGCAGCGCGAGGCAGGCGTAATAGGCCTGATGGCGCATCTCCCACAGCCGGTTGCGTTCTTCCGCGCGATCCGACCAGCGGAACCCGGCGGCGCCGAACTCGGCGGCGATCTCGCCGAAGGTCTCGGCCTGCTCTGCAACCGCGGCGGGGGTGCCGTGAAATTCCACCAGAAGATGCGGCCGCTCCGGCAGCCCGGCACCGGAGCGGGCGTTCACGGCGCGCACGCTGGCCGTATCCAGGAACTCGATCCGCGCCATCGGCACGCCGGACTGGATGGTGGCGATCACCGCATTGACGGCACCCTTCATGTCGTCAAAGGCGCAGACCGCCGCAGAGATGGCCTCGGGCAGCCCGTGCAGGCGGAGCGTCAGCTCGGTGATCAGCCCCAGCGTTCCTTCCGACCCCACGAACAGCGCCGTCAGGTCATAGCCGGTTGCCGATTTGCGCGCGGCCGATCCGGTGCGGATCACCCGCCCGTCCGCCAGCACCACCTGCAGCCCCAGCACGGCCTCGCGCATGGTGCCGTAGCGCACGGTGGTGGTGCCGCTGGCGCGCGTCGAGGCCATCCCCCCGAGCGAGGCATCGGCGCCGGGATCGACCGGAAAGAACAGCCCCGTCGCGCGCAGCTCCCGGTTCAGCGCTTCGCGGGTGAGGCCGGGCTGCACCACCGCGTTCATGTCCTCGGCATTGACCTGTATCAGCCTGTTCATGCGCGAGAAATCCACCACCACCCCGCCGCGCACCGCCAGCGACTGCGCCTCCAGCGAGGTGCCGGTTCCCCAGCCGACGACCGGGCAGCCTTCCTGCGTGCAGAGCGTTGCGATGCGCGCGACCTCCTCGGTGCTTTCCGGGTAGGCAACGGCATCGGGCAGCATCGGCGGGAAATGGGTTTCGCTGCCGCCGTGGGCGGCAAGATCGCTCTTGGATCGGTTCAGGCGATTGCCTAGAAAGGTCTGCAGCCCGGCGATGGCGCTCTCGATGCTCATGCGGTGCCTCCTTCTGCCCGGGTGCGAACCTAGGCCGGGCGGGCGGCCGGGGTAAAGCGCGAAACCGGCCCGCAGGCGGGAAAGCGATGGCGCCACAGGACCGCTCTGCGCTAGCAGCTCTGATCAGGGATGCGAAATGCGCCTGCCGCGACGGATGGGATTCCCTGTGTCGCGAGGGCCCCGGGCAGGTGCAGTTCTGGTTCATCGCGCTTGCCGTGGGCACGGCGGCGGGGCTGGCCGCGCTGGGCTTCCGCCTGGCGATAGCCGCGCTGCAGTCGCGGCTTTACGGCGTCGAGGACGTGCACCGGCTGCATTCCTATGCCGAGGGCCTGCCCTGGTTCTGGATCCTGCTGATCCCGACCCTGGGGGGGCTGACGGTGGGGATCATCCTGAACCGCTTTACCGATGACGGGGCGGTGCGCTCGGTGGCCGACGTGATCGAGGGTGCGGCGCTGAAGGAGGGGCGGGTCGAGATGAAGGAGGGGATCGCTTCGGCGGCAGCCTCGATGATCACCCTCTCCTCGGGCGGCTCGTCCGGGCGCGAGGGGCCGGTGGTGCATCTGGCCGCGGTGATCTCGACATGGGTATCGGAGCGGATCAATGCCTCGGGGATCACCGCCCGCGACCTGCTCGGATGTGCCGTGGCCGGGGCGGTTTCGGCCAGTTTCAACGCGCCGATCGCCGGCGCGCTGTTCGCGCTGGAGGTGGTGCTGCGGCATTTCGCCGTCCATGCCTTTGCCCCCATCGCCATCGCCTCGGTCGCCGGCACGCTGATCAGCCGGCTGCAGTTCGGCGACATCACCGAATTCTCCCTGCCGGCGGACGGCATGCTGCGCTTCTATGTGGAGCTCCCGGCCTTCATGCTGCTGGGGCTGATGAGCGGGCTGGTGGCGGTGATCCTGATGCGCTCGGTCTTCCTTGCCGATGATTTCGGCAACTGGCTGCAGGGGCGGCTGCGCCTGCCGCGCTGGCTGCGCCCGACGGTGGCCGGGGCCTTGCTGGGGGTGCTGGCGATCGGCTTTCCGCATATCATCGGGGTCGGCTACGAGACCACCTCGCGGGCGCTGACCGGAGATCTGGTTCTGGGGGTGGCGGTGCTGTTCACCGTGATCAAGGTTGCGGCGGTGGCGATCACCATGGCCGGGCGGATGGGGGGCGGCATCTTTTCGCCCTCGCTGATGGTGGGGGCGCTGGCCGGGCTGGCCTTTGGCCATGTGGCGACAGGGATATTTCCCGAAGCCTCGGGGTCCGAGACGCTTTATGCGCTGGCCGGGATGGGGGCGGTCGCGGCCGCCGTGCTGGGGGCGCCGATCTCCACCACGCTGATCGTGTTCGAACTCACCGGCGACTGGCAGACGGGCCTTGCGGTGATGGTGGCGGTGTCGCTGTCCACCGCGCTGGCCAGCCGGATGGTGGACCGGTCCTTCTTCCTGACGCTGCTGGAGCGCCGGAACGTCCACCTTGCCGCCGGGCCGCAGGCCTATCTGCTGGCCACGGTGGGCTGCGCGCGGGTGATGCGCCCGCGCGAGCAGATGCGCGACAGCGAGGTGGAGGAAAGCTGGAATCTGATCGAGCAGGGCGTCTACATCGACGGCAACGCCACGCTGGAACGCGCCATGCCGATCTTCGAGCGCGCCAATGTGGCTTTCCTGCCGGTGGTGACGCTGGCGGGCGAGGATGAGCCGCCCGAGCTTTGGGGGGCGGTCTGGCAGGTGGATGCGCTGAAGGAGTTCAACCGGCGCCTGGCCGAAACCGCCGCCGAGGAGCATTCCTGAGCGGCCGTTTCCAGGCGGTTTCCGGCGGCGCGCCTTGCGGCGCATTGTTCTTGCCCTGTCCCCGCTGGCGCGGGGACGTTCCGCTCCGCTCGGGAGGTATTTGGGGCAAGAGGAAGGTTCAGAGTTTCGATGTGGCGAGCTTGAGCCCCAGCGCGATGAACATGCCGCCCAGCACCCGGTCGAGCCGGCCCCCGAACCGCGGCCTGCCGCGCAGCGCGGTGGTCAGCCGGTCGCCTGCCAGCACCAGAAGCGGCTCGATGAAGGCGGCAACGACGATGATCAGGCTGCCGTGCAGGAACAGCTGCGCCGGGACCGGGCCGGCGCCGGCCACCACGAATTGCGGCAGGAAGGCGAGGAAGAAGATCGCCACCCTGGGGTTGAGGACCGCGATCAGCATGCCCTGGCGGAAGATCGAGGCAAAGCTGTCGGCGCGCTTTTCGGTGTCGCCGACAAGGCGCCCGCCGCCCGCGCGCAGCGCCTGGATGCCCAGCCAGATCAGGCAGGCCGCGCCCAGCCATTTCACGGCTGAGAATGCGATCGTCGAGGTGGCGATCATCGCCGACAGCCCGATCGCCGCCGCCAGCACATGCACGAAGGCGCCGCTCCAGATGCCGAACATCGCGGCAAAGCCCGCCCGGCGCCCGCCACTGACCGTGCGCCCCAGGATGAAGGCGATGTCGGGGCCCGGCGCCAGGTTGAGCAGGACCGCGGCGCTCAGGAAGGTTGTCCAGTGGAGGAGGGAGTAGTCGAACATCAGACCTGCTCGACCGTTGCCTTGCCCGGGTAAAATGCCAGGTGCCCCGCAATCTCTGCCACGTCTTGCTTCGGGTTCTCATAGGACCAGCCGGCATCCTTGATCAGCATCGACTTGGTCTGGATCGAGTAATAGGTTGCCTCGCCCTTGTGCGGGCAGTTCGAGCGGGTGTCCGAAGGCTCCAGCATCGCCATCGCTATGTTTTCGCGCGGAAAATAGATCACCGGCGGGTTTTCTCCCTCGATCAGTTCCAGCGCCTTTGTGGTTTCGCCCAGCACCGCGCCGCCCGCGCGCAGAACCCATGTGCCGCCCGCCGGGCGGATCGTGATGTAGTCGCCCATGTTACGCATTCCCGTCTCTCATCCCTCGTTCGGGCGCAGCTTAGACAGGTTTGCGCTAACAGGAAAGGCGTCAGATCGGCGCGCAGGCCCGTTCCAGCCAGGCCGCCGCCTCGTCCGAGACCCGCGGCGCGATCCTGTCGCGCACCTCGGCGTGGTAGGCGTTCAGCCAGTCGCGTTCGGGGGGCGCCAGCATCTCGGGCGCGATCAGGCGGCGCTCGATCGGCACGAAGGTCAGGGTCTCGAAGGCCAGCATGTCGCGCGCGTCGGCACCGGCCAGCGGGGGTGCTGCGCGCACCACCACCAGGTTTTCGGTGCGGATGCCAAAGGCGCCCTCGCGGTAGTATCCCGGCTCGTTGGACAGGATCATGCCCTCTTCCAGCGGCACCTCCGACAGGCGCGACAGTCGCTGCGGCCCTTCGTGCACGCACAGGTAGCTGCCCACCCCGTGCCCGCTGCCGTGGTCGTAGTCCTGGCCCGCCAGCCACAGCGGGTAGCGGGCCAGCGCGTCCAGGTCGCGCCCGGCCAGCCCGCGCGGCCAGCGCAGCCGGCTGATCGCGATCATGCCCTGCAGGACGCGGGTGAAGGCGGCGCGTTCCTCGGCCCCGGCCGCGCCCCGGACCACGGTGCGGGTGATGTCGGTGGTGCCGTCGAGATACTGCCCGCCGCTGTCGATCACGACCAGCTCGCCCGGCTGCACCACCCGGTTCGAGCTTTTGCTCACCCGGTAATGGGGCAGGGCGCCATGCGCCCCCGAGCCGCAGATCGTCTCGAAGGAAATGTCGCGCAGGGCGCCGGTATCGCGGCGAAACCCTTCCAGCCGGCGGGTGATCGAGATCTCGTCGATCTCGCCCTCCAGGGCGCCTTCCAGCCAGCAGAGAAACTCGACCATCGCCGCCCCGTCGCGCAGATGCGCCTCGCGTGCCCCGGCAATCTCGACCGGGTTCTTGCGTGCTTTCGGCAGGATGCAGGGATCCTGCCCCCAGGCAACCTCGACCCCCGCCGCGCGCAAGGTCTCGCTCACCGCCAGCGGCGCGCTCGCCTTGTCCACGCGCACCGGCCCTTCCAGCGCCGCCAGGGCAGCCTCGAATGCCTCGTAACCCTGCACGTCGGCCTCCGGCGCGACGCCGGCGAATTTCTCCACGTCGCTGAACAGCGCCACCCGCCCGTCGTCATGCAGAATGGCAAAGGCCTGCACCACCGGGTTGCGCGCGATATCGGCGCCGCGGATGTTCAACAGCCAGCAGATCGAATCGGGCAGCGTGATCACCGCCGCCTTCTGCCCCGCTTCGCGCAGCACCCGGGCCAGCCGCGCCCGCTTGTCGGCCGAACTCTCGCCGGCATGTTCCAGCGGATGGGCGATCACCTTGCCCAGCGGCCGCCCGGGCTGATCCTGCCAGATCGCATCCACCAGGTTGCCCGAGGCCACCAGTTCGATGCCGGAGCCCTCCAGCGCCTTGCGATGGGTCTCGATCTCGCCCGCCGTGTGCAGCCAGGCATCGAAGCCGACGCGCCCGCCCTCGGGCAACGCCTCACGCAACCAGTCCGCCAGCTTCACCTCCGGCCAGTCCACCGGCTCGAAAACCGAAAGCTCCACCTGTTCCCTCACCTGCACCCGGTAGCGCCCGTCCACGAATACCCCGGCGCGCTCCATCAAAGCCACGCAAAACCCGGCCGAGCCGGTGAAGCCTGTCAGCCAGGCCAGCCGGGCATCGCGTTCGGCGACATATTCGCCCTGAAACGCATCCGCGCGCGGCACGATGAACCCGTCCATCCCGGCCTCGCGCATCGCCGCGCGCAAGGCCGCCAGCCGCACCGGCCCTGCCGCCGCATTGGCGGTCTCCTCGAAACCCTGAAACATGATCCGGCCCCGCTCTTCTGCCCTCGGTCGCCGCGCCTGCGCGCAACCTGCCTGCCCCGTTCCTAGCAGAATCCGAACGCCAGTCCACATCCCCGACCGCCCAGCATCTCCGAGCTCGGGCACAACCGCCCAACCCCTTCATCTTGCCCGAAATACTCCCGCCGGAGGCAAGGCAGGCCTCAGCCTGCCTTCTTCAACCCCAGCACGCGCGCGCGCGCCCGCGGGTCGGCGTCGAACAGGACAGCCAGCTGTTCCGTCATCGCGCCGGCCAGCTGTTCCACATCGGTGATCGTCACCGCGCGCTGGTAATAGCGGGTCACGTCATGGCCGATGCCGATCGCCAGCAGTTCCACCTGCCGGCGCTTTTCGATCATCGCGATCACGTCGCGCAGGTGCTTTTCGAGATAGTTCGCCGGGTTCACCGACAGCGTGCTGTCGTCCACCGGCGCACCGTCGCTGATAACCATCATGATCTTGCGCGCTTCCGGGCGCATGATCAGCCGCCGATGCGCCCATTCCAGCGCCTCGCCGTCGATGTTTTCCTTCAGCAGCCCTTCCTTCATCATCAGCCCGAGGTTCACCCGCGCGCGGCGCCAGGGCGCATCGGCCGCCTTGTAGATGATGTGGCGCAGGTCGTTCAGCCGCCCCGGCTGCAGGGGGCGTCCCTCGGCCAGCCATTTCTCGCGGCTCTGCCCGCCCTTCCAGGCGCGGGTGGTGAAGCCCAGGATCTCCACCTTCACGTCGCAGCGTTCCAGCGTGCGCGCCAGCACGTCGGCGCAGATCGCGGCGATGGAAATGGGCCGCCCGCGCATCGAGCCGGAATTGTCGATCAGCAGGGTCACCACCGTGTCCTTGAATTCGGTGTCCCTTTCCTGCTTGAAGCTCAGCGGCGTCGTCGGGTTCGCCACCACGCGCGCCAGCCGGCCGGCATCCAGGATGCCCTCTTCCAGGTCGAATTCCCAGCTGCGGTTCTGCTGCGCCTGAAGGCGGCGCATCAGCTTGTTCGCCAGTCGCCCCACCGCGCCCTTCAGCGGCTCGAGCTGCTGATCCAGATAGGCGCGCAGCCGCTCCAGTTCGACCGGCTCGGCCAGGTCCTCGGCCCTGACCTCCTCGTCGAAAGCGGTCCGGAAGGCACGGTAATCAGGGTCGGCCTCGCTGAGCGGGGGCGGCGGGGGCGGCTCCTGCGGGGCCTCGCCTTCGGTCTGCTCGGTTTCCTCGGCGGTTTCGCTGTCGGAGGTTTCCTCGGGGCTCAGCTGCGCCTGGCGTTCCTCCTGCGTTTCCTCCTGGGGGCGTTCCGGTTCGGCTGCGGCGTCTTCCCCCGGGGCGTCGTCTTCGCGGTCGGCCTCCTCCCGGTCTTCCGTCTCGTCCGGATCCTCCTCCTGCGTTTCGTCCTGCTGGTCCGGGTCGTCTCCCAGCTGGTCGGCATAGCCGAGGTCGGCGATGATCCGGCGGGCAAGACGGGCAAAGGCGCTCTGGTCCTCGAGGCTGTGGCGCAGCCCTTCCAGGGTGTCGCCGGCCCGGTTCTCGATTTCAGCCCGCCACAGGTTCATGACATTGGCCGCATCCGCCGGCAGGGCGCGGCCGGTAGCCAGGTGGCGCAGCAGGTAGCCGGCGGCTTCGGGCAGGGGGGCGTCCTTCATCTCGCGGATCCGGCCGAAGCCGCGCCGCTCGGCCTCGTCGGCAATCCGCGCATCGATGTTGCCCGCGGTGCCGGGCATGGCACGCGCGCCGATCGCCTCGCAGCGGGCGCGCTCCAGCGCTTCGTAGATGGCGCGGGCCATCTCGCCGGGCGGGTTGTAGCGGGCGAATGCCTCCGGGTCGCGGTAGCGGCGCTGCAGGGCGAAGGCATCTGCCGTGCCGCGCGCCAGCAGCACCTCGTCGCGGCTCATCCGGCGGCTGACCTGCGGCAGGCGCACCGCATCCGCGCTCTGCCCCGGCGGGTCCACCGAAAAGCTCACCGCCAGGTCGGGGTCGTCGGCCAGCACCCGGGTCGCTTCGGAAAGCGCCTTCTTGAACGGATCAGCCGGGTTGTCGTTTCTCCTGTTCATCGGCTTGCCAGCCTCTGGCACCAGTCGATACGCCGTCCGCCATTGTAACGCACGGCAAGCCCGTTGGACACCATCAGCCCGGCCACATCGCGCCCGTCAATGCGCATCCGAACCAGGTCGCGCCCGTACCGGTCCTGTCCCCGGAAGCGGAAATCCGTCGATTTGGCTTCGGCGATCCGGGCGCGCAAGAATTGCGTCGCGCGATCCCCCA